>Ga0208813_1000286_pt1 | contig 43252 bp, 37 predicted proteins | sample MalvireepMed_904_FD_184250 | JGI IMG/M metagenome (GOLD analysis project Ga0208813, IMG submission 184250) | Marine viral communities from the Global Malaspina Expedition - Malaspina viral metaG DeepMed_904 (SPAdes) (version 2) | ecosystem: Environmental > Aquatic > Marine > Oceanic | place... | reverse complement strand
CCACGATGGATGGCTCCCAATTGGCGGACTACCTCAGCCGGTTCAACCCTGAAACCACGCTATTCGTGCTGTCGTCCAAGTCGTTCACCACCATTGATACGCTCTCCAACGCCAACACGGCCTGCGACTGGCTCATCGGGCGGCTTACACAGCACGCCGACCTGCCAGAAGCCAGCCCCCATGCCAAACCGATCAGCGAGGCGCTGATCGTGCGCCAGCATTTCATCGGTGTATCGGCCAGCCCTGACAAGATGAGCGAGTGGGGGATTACCCCGGACCACCAGCTGATGTTCTGGGAGTGGGTCGGCGGGCGCTACTCGCTGTGGGGCACCATTGGGCTGCCGATTGCGCTGGTAATTGGTATGGAAAATTTTCGCGAGCTGTTGGCGGGCGCCCATGCCATGGATAGCCACTTCCGCGATGCGCCGCTGGAGGACAACCTGCCGGTGTTATTAGGTTTGGCGGGCATCTGGAACGTCAACTTTCTGGATATTCGTGCCCACTCGATTCTGCCCTACGACGGGCGGCTTGAGTACTTTGCCGCTTACCTAGAGCAGCTCGAAATGGAGTCCAATGGCAAGTCCGTGACCCGCCAGGGCCAAGCGGTGAACTACTCCACCTGCCCAGTGCTGTGGGGGCAGCTTGGCCCCAACGCCCAGCACGCCTTTTACCAGCTGCTGCACCAGGGCACCCAGCCCGTGGTGTGCGATTTTATCGCGCCGCTTAAGCGTTACGATGAGGTCGAAAATGCAGATACCCGTCGGCACTTAAAAGCGCAGCATCGCTTGGCGCTGGCCAACTGTTTTGCCCAGTCCCGTGTGCTGATGTTGGGCGACGATGCGCTAGAAGAGGATGGCCCCCGCCCCGAATACAAGCGCTACCGGGGCAACCAGCCCTCGACCACGGTGCTGCTGGATAAGCTCACGCCTGCCACGCTAGGGTCGTTGATAGCGCTGTATGAACACAAAGTCTTCGTGCAGGCCGTGATTTGGGATATCAATCCCTTCGACCAGTGGGGGGTTGAGCTTGGCAAACAAATTGCCACTGACACCCAGGCCATTATCGACGGTGAAAAGAGTATCAGCCGTATGGATGCTTCCAGCCGTGGCTTGATTGAAGCGTTTTGGGCCGCCGAGCAGGAGTAGAGTGCTCAATTCATATGGCTGGATATACAGCTTTTTGGTTTTCAGCTATCCTATGTGCTTTTCCAAGCGGCCCTATTTTAAGAGTACTCAAGAGGCCGTCCTGTGACGGCTCCTATTGAAGCCGACAGTACGCTTTTGTTCAGTATGTTTTTTCAGGAACCGACGTTACATGACCCAGTTTGATGCCTCCCAGTACGGCGCGAGTTCTATCGAGGTCCTGTCAGGGCTTGAACCGGTGCGTAAGCGCCCGGGAATGTATACCGATACCTCGCGGCCCAACCACCTCGCCCAAGAGGTGATCGACAACAGTGTCGATGAGGCGCTCGCCGGGCACGCTTCCAGCATCAGCGTGGTACTTCATAGTGACGGTGCCATTGAAGTGCAAGACAACGGCCGGGGCATGCCCATCGACCTGCATCCGGAGCACGGTGTTTCAGGGGTCGAGCTCATTCTTACCAAGCTCCATGCGGGTGGTAAGTTCTCCTCTTCGAGCTATCGGTTTTCTGGCGGCCTTCACGGCGTGGGCGTGTCGGTGGTCAATGCGCTGTCACGGCGTTTAGAAGTCGAAGTGACCCGAGACGGTGCTCGCCATGCCATTGCCTTCGAGCACGGCGAAAAGGTCGAAGAACTGCATGAAATCGGCAAAGCCCCCAAGCGCGCTACCGGCACTCTGGTACGCTTCTGGCCAGATGAGAGTTATTTTGACAGCCCGAAGCTGGCACTTTCCAAACTGAAACACCTGCTGCGCGCCAAAGCAGTGCTTTGTCCCGGTTTAGCGGTCACGCTAGTAGAGCCGGATGGCACCAAAACCGAGTGGGCCTACGCTGATGGCCTGCGCGACTACTTGGCCGAAGCCACCGATGGCTACGAAGTACTGCCCAAAGAGCCGTTCGTAGGCCACTTCAGCGACGATGAGCACGGTGTGGACTGGGCCATTCAGTGGCTGCCTGAAGGCGGTGAGGCGCTGCTTGAGAGCTACGTCAACCTGATCCCTACCCCCCAGGGCGGCACCCACGTTAACGGCTTTCGTTCTGGGCTGTTAGACGCCCTGCGAGAGTTCTGTGAATACCGCAGTCTGCTGCCCCGTGGCATCAAGCTCACCGCCGATGATTTGTGGGAGCGCGCCTCTTTCGTGCTCTCGGTGAAAATGCTTGACCCGCAGTTTGCCGGCCAAACGAAAGAGCGGCTTTCCTCGCGCACCATTGCCGGGTTTGTCTCGGGCGTGGTCAAAGACGCCTTCTCGCTGTGGCTGAATCATCATATCGAGCAGGCCGAACAGCTAGCGGAGATGGTGATCAGCGCAGCCCAGCAGCGTCAGAAGAAATCGAAGAAGGTCGCGCGGAAGAAAGTGACCTCCGGCCCCGCGCTGCCCGGCAAACTGGCGGACTGCTCTGGCCAGGACCCCGCGCTGAGTGAGCTGTTTTTGGTAGAAGGTGACTCGGCAGGCGGCAGTGCCAAGCAGGCGCGTAATCGCGACACCCAAGCCATCCTGCCGCTGCGCGGGAAGATCCTAAATACGTGGGAAGTCGAAACCCACGATATCTATGGCTCTCAAGAAGTTCACGACATTGCCGTGGCGATTGGTGCCGACCCCGGCAGCGCCGACCTTGAAAAGCTGCGCTATCACAAAATCTGTATTCTTGCCGACGCCGACTCGGACGGTTTGCATATTGCGACGCTGCTATGCGCGCTGTTTGTGAAGCACTTCCCCAGTTTGGTGGACGCAGGCCATGTGTATGTGGCGATGCCACCGTTGTACCGCATCGATTTAGGTAAAGAGGTTCACTACGCCCTGGACGAGAGCGAAAAAACCGCCGTTCTCAAACAGCTGGCGAAAAAGCGTGGCACCCCCAACGTGCAGCGCTTTAAAGGGCTAGGGGAAATGAGCCCGCTGCAGCTACGCGAAACCACCATGGCCGTGGAAACCCGCCGCCTGGTGCAGCTCACCCTGGAAGAGGGAGACGGCACCCTGGAAATGATGGATATGCTGCTCGCCAAAAAGCGCGCCAGCGACCGCAAGAAGTGGTTGGAAGATTACGGTAATTTGGCAGACATTGAGGTATGACCCCCCGATGACCATGGATATTCAGGTAGCGGAAGGCGACGTCGAGCGTCTGTCCCTGCGCGATTACACCGAAAAAGCGTACCTCGACTACTCGATGTACGTCATTCTAGACCGCGCCTTACCCAACATTGGCGATGGCATGAAACCCGTGCAGCGGCGGATCATCTACGCCATGCGCGAGCTGGCGCTGCATGCCAATGCCAAGTACAAGAAGTCGGCGCGTACCGTCGGTGACGTACTGGGTAAGTTCCACCCCCACGGAGACAGCGCCTGCTATGAAGCCATGGTGCTGATGGCGCAGTCGTTCAGCTACCGCTACCCGCTGGTGGATGGCCAGGGTAACTGGGGTAGCCCAGACGACCCGAAATCTTTCGCGGCCATGCGCTACACCGAGGCCAAGCTCTCCAAATTTGCCGAAGTGCTGCTCAGCGAGCTGGGCCAGGGCACCGTAGAGTGGGCGCCGAACTTCGATGGCACCATGCAAGAGCCTGTAGTACTGCCAGCGCGGTTACCTCACGTGCTGCTCAACGGCGGCACGGGCATTGCCGTGGGCATGGCCACCGATATTCCACCGCATAACGTCTCGGAAGTGGTGGAAGCCACCTGCCACCTGTTGCGTAACCCCGAGGCCACCGCGGCGGATTTGATGGCGTTTGTGCCTGCCCCGGATTTCCCGACGGATGCAGAAATCATCACGCCGAAAGCGGATCTGCGTAAGCTCTATGAGACTGGCCGAGGCTCGGTCAAATTACGCGCCCGCTATGTACGTGAAGACGCCAATATCGTCATTACTGCCGTGCCTTATCAGGTCAGCGGTGCCAAAGTATTGGAGCAAATCGCCGCGCAAATGCAGGCGAAAAAGCTGCCTATGGTGGCCGACCTGCGCGATGAATCGACCCATGAAGAGCCGACCCGCTTGGTGATTGAGCCACGTTCGAGCCGTGTGGATGTTGACGCGCTGATGGCGCACCTGTTTGCCACTACGGATCTGGAAAAGAACGTGCGGGTGAACATGAACGTGATCGGCCTAGATGGCCGCCCACGGGTGATGCCGCTGACCGATATGCTGGGTGAGTGGCTGCGGTTTCGCCGTGCCACCGTGCGTCGCCGCCTTGAGCACCGTTTAGGCAAAGTGGAAGATCGCCTGCATATTTTAGAAGGCCTACTGACCGCTTACCTGAATATCGATGAGGTGATCCGCATCATCCGTGAGGAGGATGAGCCCAAGCCTGCCCTGATGAGCACCTTTGGCCTGACCGAGCGTCAGGCTGAAGCCATTCTTGAGCTGCGTCTGCGCCATCTTGCCAAGCTGGAAGAGATGAAGATTCGCGGCGAGCAGGATGAGCTAGAGAAAGAGCGCAAAACGCTGCAAGGCCTGTTAGGTAGCGAAGCCAAGCTGACGACGCTAATTGAAAAAGAGATCCGCGCAGCGGGTAAAGAGCACGGCGACGAACGCCGTTCGCCGCTGGTGGAGCGCAGCGAGGCTAAAGCGCTCTCCGAGGTGGAGCTGCTAGGTGCCGACCCGATTACCGTCGTGCTGTCGGATAAAGGCTGGATTCGTGCTGCCAAAGGCCACGATATCGACCCCGAAGGGCTCTCCTACAAAGCGGGGGATAGTTTCCGACTAGCCGCTCGGGGTAAAACCAACCAGCCGCTGGTGCTGCTGGACGATACAGGCCGCGCCTATACCCTGGCGGCGCACAATTTACCCAGCGCCCGAGGGCAGGGAGAGCCGGTGACCGGTCGGGTGAACGTGGCAGCGGGGGCGCAGATGGCGGGTCTGATGCTCGCGCCGCCCACCCAACGCTATCTTCTGGCCAGCGACGGCGGCTATGGGTTTGTGGCCCAGCTCGAAGCGCTCACCGGCAAAAACAAAGCGGGTAAAGCCGTGCTCAGCGTGCCGAAAGGCTGCAGCGTCATGCCGCCCGTGGAGGTGCCGGAAGGCGAATCGCTGTGGGTGGCGTCGGTCTCCAACGAAGGGCGGCTGCTGCTCTTCCCGCTAGACCAGTTGCCCGAGATGGCCAAGGGCAAGGGCAACAAGATGCTCGATATCCCCGGCCCCCGGGCGGCGCGGCGCGAAGAGTTCCTGCGTGATATCGCCATTGTGCCGGAAGGCGGAGAGCTGATCATTCATGCGGGTAAGCGCAAACTGACCCTCAAGGCGGATGATCTCGCGTATTATCGTGGGGAGCGTGGCAGAAGGGGCAGCAAGCTGCCGCGTGGTTTCCAAAAAGTTGATCGTTTAGAAGCAGGGGAGTAACGGATGGCACGCGGGGATGTTCTGTTAACCGTATTGGCACCGCGCTTAACGGCGGATATTGAGTCGCACATGGCCGCGCTGATGGCGCAGTTTGGCCTGCAGGAAGAGCACCGTCAGCGGCTTGCCGATACGGAAAAAGGCGAGCCTATCGACTGTGTGGAGCTGCACTTGAGCGGCGCATCCAGTGAATTAACCTCCCTTCGCCATGCGGCGCTGGAGCTGAGTGAAACCCTCGGTGTGGATATGGTGGTCCAACGGAACCAGCGGGGCGGTGCCGCACCCCGTTTGGTCTGTTTTGATATGGACTCCACGTTGATTAAAGCGGAAGTGATTGATGAGCTGGCGCGCCGTCACGGGGTAGGCGACGAGGTGGCGGAAGTCACCGAGCGCGCCATGCGCGGCGAGCTGGATTTTAAGGCCAGCTTCCGCGAGCGTATGAGCAAGCTGGAAGGCCTGGATGAGTCGGTATTGGCGAATATTGCTACTGAACTGCCGCTGATGGATGGCGTTGAGCGTCTGATGGCGAACCTGAAACGCTTGGGGTTCCGTACGGTTATTTTATCCGGCGGTTTTACCTACTTTGCCCGTTACCTGCAGGAGCGGCTTGGGTTTGATGAAATCCACGCCAACGAGCTGGTGATTGAGAATGGTAAAGTCACCGGTGCGGTCCATGAGCCAATTGTCGATGCCGAGCGTAAAGCCGCGCTACTGCAGCAAATTGCCGAGCGGGAAGGGGTAGCCTTAGCGCAAACCGTCGCCGTAGGTGATGGGGCGAACGACCTGAAGATGTTGGCGAAAGCTGGCCTAGGCGTGGCGTTCCGCGCTAAACCCCTCGTGCGTGCCGAAGCGCGTCAGGCGATCTCCGTGGCAGGGCTGGATGGCGTGCTGTATCTGCTGGGCTACGGTGAAGCCGACTTGATTTAACCACCGTGTACTCACCTAGTAAGCAAACGGCGGTGCTAAGCACCGCCGTTTGCTTAATTCGCCGCTCTTTGCGGATTTACTCCGCCATATTCAGCGCGCAGTTCCTCAAGCCGCTCGGCCTCGTTATCGGTTAACGCGGGAGCATCCCATAGCGGTTCACCTTCGCTATTGTTAACCCCGAGCAGTGTTAGTGTCAGTACGGCATTACGCGGTATTTGATCGTTGCCCCAGGGGCCAAAACGGTTAGGGGCGAGGCTCCAGGTGGCGCTTTCCCCTGGCGCTAGGCCGCCGGAAATAGCGTAGTAGAATGTTTCATCCACCCAGGCTACCTCGCGGTTAGGGCTTTTCAGTACGCCGTGCAGCATGAGCTCTGCAACCGCGCGGTCAGAGCCGTTCGTCACCGTTAGCTCAATCACCGGTTCCAGTGCGCCGTAGGGGCTGGTGCTGATGTAGTAACGCGCATTATCAATGCTGATTTGCGCTAAATGCTCTTGGGCGCGCTGGGCGCTGTCCTGTTTGGCTTCTAGCCGGTTAAGCGTGCGCAGTGCTTGCTCCCGCTCTCGTGCACGCCGCTGGCGCAGCATCTTGTCAGCGCGCTCAATAATTTCGTCGCCCGTTAGCCCGTGCATATAGGCATTAGCCGATTCAGCAATTTCAGCAGCGTTCATGCGTTGGGGGTTAAAGAGATCGATACCGTTAAACGATGACATGGCTATGATCTTCAGCGCGGTATCAAACTCGTCGCGCTTATAGGTGGGCAGCGACTCACGCACTTTCTCGATTGAGACCACCGCTGCAGGCATGGAACTCGTATCGACTTTCGGGTCGGAGCAGCCTACGAGTACCAAGGCGGATAATGAAAGTGCAGATAGCCTGAGTAGGCTCCACATAGATGTACCTCACCACAAAAAATCAATCGGCAAGAGCTTACCGGAAAGTGGCATCCGCCACTACTTTCTCTTGAGAGCAGATCATGCGTGAGGCTGACACTTTTGGTGCTCGCTCAGCGGTTTAGCCTAGTGGCCAATAAAAAGCGCTGGCGATTGCCAGCGCTTGGGAAAATAGGGCAGCGAAGCTTAGCCGTGCCCTTTGTCCGGGTGAGGTACCGGCTTTTCGCCGACCTCTTCAGGGCGCAACTCGACCGGTTTGCCCTGGGTTTTTTGGCTGTGCTTTAACTGCATATGCAAGCCGGTTTTGGCCAGCAGGTGAGCGCTTACTGGGGCGGTAATAAACAGGAACAGCGTAATCAGCAGCTCTTGGATATCCGGCTTACCATCGGCGCTCCAAAAATACCCCATGGAAGCAATCAGCATGCAGCCGATGCCCAACGTAGTGGCTTTAGTAGGGCCGTGTAGGCGCATATAGAAATCGCGCAGGTGTGCCATGCCTAGCGAGCCTATAAACACAAACACGCCTCCCGCTATTAACAGTAGGGAAATCAGCGCTTCAACTAAGAATGGCATAAACGCACCTCATTAATCGGGCTCATTCAATAATATCCCCGCGTAGAATGTACTTGCACACGGCTACCGTACTGATAAAGCCAAGCATGGCGATCAACAGCGCTGACTCAAAGTAAGTCTTGCTGTTGAGCCACAAGCCGAGCAATACGATCAGCGCGATGGAGTTGACGTACATGGTGTCCAGCGCCAGTACCCGGTCAGGGAGATCGGGGCCTACGGTAAGCCGATAAAGGTTCATTAGCAGGGCCATCACCACCAGCGCTAAGGTGATATAGAGCGCAATACTCAGCATTCGTAAATCTCCTTGAGCGGCCGTTCGTAGCGTTCGCGTATTTGCTCAATGAGCGCTTCTTCATCATCCACGTTCAGTGCGTGAATCAGCAGGGATTTGCCATCCATTCGCAGGTTGGCCGAAACGGTGCCCGGGGTCAGGCTGATCGTGCTGGCCAGCAGCGTGATGGTAAAACGCTCCTCCAACATCAGAGGATACTCGATGAAGTGAGGCTTTAGCTTGCGCCATGGGTTGGCGATCAGGTACGCGACCTCAAAGTTGGCGGTGACGATATCGCCCAATACCCGCAGGCCAAAACGCAGCAGCATCATAGGCTTGCTGATCCGTGGCCGAGCATCCCAAAAGCGGTGGGTTAACAAAGGGATCAGAATAGCCAGCGCACCCCCCAGAACGAGCTGGCCAAAGGCGTAGCTGCGCACCAGCAGCAGCCACACCAACAGCAGCAGTATCGAAAGAACTGGGGTGGGCAGCCATTTGCGAGGGGTAATCATGGCGTCTCTCCTGCATCAGGCAGCAGCGTTTCAATTAGCAGCTGTGGGTTGGCGAGCTGCTCGCCGGTGGCTTGGGTGTAGCTGCTCACCGGCCCGGCAAACGCCACCAGTAAAGGCGCGGCGCTGAGTAGCCAGAGCATACCGAACCATTGGTAGCGCGAAAGAGGGCTACCGCTGGGGCTGCCCCGGTGGCTGCGCCAAAACAGCGTAGAGCCTGCACGGGAGAGCGCGATGAGTGATGCTAGGCTGGCGAGCAGCAGCAGTGGCCATAGCCACACGCGCTGAGTGCCTTCTGCGGCTACTAGCACCATCGCTTTACCCAGTGCCCCTGACAGTGGCGGCATCCCCACCACGGCAATCGCACCGATGAAAAAGGTGATCGCCAGGGCGTTACCCTGAACCAGCGGGCGCCCTTTAACGATGCGCGTACCCGGCTTGCCTCGCTGCAGGCCAATCATCTCAGCCAGCAAGAACAGGCCACCGGTGACCAGCGTGGTATGAATTAGGTAGTAAAGCAGGGCAGAGGTGGCCTCTGCTGAGCGCATGCCGACGCCCGCCAGCAGCGTGCCGACCGAAATCAGTACTAAGTAGGCTACCAGCAGGCGTAGGTCGCGAGCGGCCATCACACCAACGCCAGCGGCTGCCAAGGTGGCTAGCGCTAACCACCACACCCAAGGCTGCTCAAGCGCCACAAGTCCGCCAGCCTGCTCGCCAAAAATCAGCGAATAGACCCGCAGAATGGCGTAGATGCCTACCTTGGTCATGATCGCAAACAGCGCTGCCACCGGGGCAGGGGCCGCCGCATAGGCGCGGGGGAGCCAGAAATAGAGCGGCAAAATAGCGGCTTTGAGGCCAAAGACGACCAGCAGCATTAGCGCCCCTGCGGTCACTAAGCCCTCACGCTCGGCGGGCAGGCTAGCAAGCTTATAGCCCATATCCGCCATGTTGAGTGTGCCGGTAGCCCCATACAGAATGCCCACGGCGATCAAAAATAGCGACGAGCCCGCTAGGTTAAGCACTACATAGTGAACGCTGGCCTGAATGCGCGCTTTGCCACCACCGTGTAGCAGCAGCGCGTAGGAGGCCAGCAGCAGCACTTCAAAGAAGACAAATAGGTTGAACAAGTCCCCTGTCAAAAACGCGCCGTTGATGCCTAGCAACTGCCACTGAAACAAACCGTGGAAGTTACTGCCTTTCTCGTCGTCTCCACCGCAGGCAAACACCACGGCACCCACGGCAAGAAGGGACGTGAGCAGCACCATCAGCGCGGAGAGGCGGTCAAGCACCAGCACAACGCCAAATGGTGGCTGCCAGTCGCCTAGGGCGTAATAGGTGATCTCACCGCTGGTGGCTTGGCGCACCAGGGCAATCGACACCAGCAGCAGAAGCAGGGTGGCAATAACGCTCACAGCGCGCTTGTAGTGCACCAGCCCCTGGCGCTGGTAGAGCAATAAAATACCCGCGACCAGCGGTAGTACCACGGGCAACACAATTAGATGCTGAATCATTCGCGGTCTTCCTTTTTACCATCCACGTGGTCGTTACCCACTTCGCTGCGCGCCCGCATGGCAAGAATGACGACGAACGCCGTCATGGCAAAGCCGATAACGATGGCGGTGAGAACCAGCGCCTGGGGCAGCGGGTCGGCAAACTGAGAGCCTTCGTTCACCAGCGCAGCACCGTCCGTCGTCAGCCCGCCCATGGAGAACAGGAACAGGTTGACCGCGTAGGAGAGCAGCGTCAGGCCCACAACGACCGGGAACGTTCTTCCACGCAGCGTCAGGTAGAGCCCGCAGGAGGTTAAGATGCCCGTAGTAATGGCGTAGAGCATTTCCATTAGTGGGATTCCTTTTCATTCGGCGTGTCGTGGGTGTCTGACGTCTTCGGGTCGGTCACCGGGCGGTGCGGTGTCGTCACCTTACCCAGGTTGGCCAGAATCATCAGCGTGGCACCTACCACTGCAAGGTACACACCCAGGTCAAACAGCAGGGCCGTGGCAAGCTCGAACGTGCCAATCAGCGGCAGGCTGAAATACCCAAACGACGAGGTCAGGAAGGGATAGCCCAATAGCCAGCTGCCTAGCCCGGTGAGCGTGGCAATGGCCACACCGACCACGGCGACCGGCTGGAAGGGGAAGTTCAGGCGCTCCTGCGCCCACTCAACGCCCCGCGCCATGTACAGCAGGATCAACGCAACCGCAGTGATCAAACCGGCAATAAAGCCGCCGCCGGGTTGGTTATGGCCGCGTAAGAAGATGAAGGCCGAGACCAGCAGCGCCAGTGGTAGTAGCGTCATTGAGATAGACGTCAGAATGGCCGGGTAGCGATCCGGCGACCAAGCACGGCCTTCACCGTCGCTGTGGGGCATGAACAGACGCAAGCGGTTGAGCAGCTTGAAGATAGCTAGGCCTGCAATGGCCAGTACGGTAATTTCGCCCAGGGTATCGAAGCCCCGGAAGTCGACCAGGATGACGTTGACTACGTTGTAGCCGCCGCCACCAGGCTTGCTGTTCTCCACGAAGAAGTTGGAGATCGATAGCGTTTCGCGGGTCATCACCGCGTAGTTCAAGCTGGCGACCACCAGCCCCAGCGCACCGGCTAGCAGAATATCGCGCACGTTGCGCAACGGGCTCGATTCGGTGGGGGTTTTTTGTGGCAAGAAGAATAGCGCCAGCATCAGCAGAATCATGGTGACGACTTCTACCGATAGCTGGGTCAAAGCGAGATCAGGGGCCGAGAAACGTGCGAAGGTGAGGGCGACAAAGAGCCCTACTACTGACAGCATCAGCAGCGAAATTAAGCGGTAGCGGTGAGTCGCTGCGGTGGCAATACCACCAAAAATGAGCATGCCCGCGCCTAGCAGCACCACGCCATCTATCGGCTGGTTGCCTTTGGTGCCGGTCAATTCTTGCACGCTGGCAAGGCCGATCAGCCCCATCAGCAGGGCGGCACCCAGCAACCATCCCATATAGCGCTGTAGCGAGTTGCCTTCCAGCTTGGTGATGATCTGCTCGGCGCGATAGCCCACGGTGATGATAAACCGCTCGAACACGCGACGCGCATCCACACTGGCGAAGGGCTGCACAAAGCGGCGCAGACCGGCATGACGCCAGTACATGGCAATGCCCGCTGCAAAGGCCAGCAAGCTCATCATCAGCGGCAAATTCACGCCGTGCCAGATGGCGAGGCGGAACGACAACGGTTCGCCCAAAACGGCTTGGGTGGCTAGCTCTAGAATGCCTGTCGCGAAAAAGGCAGGGAATAGCCCCACCAGCACGCAGAGCGTCACCAGCAGTTCCACGGGCAAGCGCATCAGGTGGGGCGGCTCGTGGGGGGATTTAGGCGTTTGCTCGCGGGCTGGCTTATAGAACACCGCATGAACCAGCCGCAGTGAGTACGCGACGGAGAGAATGCCGCCCAGCGTCGCCAGGGCGGGCAGCACCCAGCTCAAACCGCCGAGTACTGGAGTGGCGAGGGTTTCGGTAAAGAACATCTCTTTCGAGAGGAAACCGTTAAACAGCGGCACCCCCGCCATAGCGGCGGCGGCTAAGGTGGTCAGCAGTGCGGTGACGGGCATTGCCTTTCTGAGCCCGCCAAGCTGCTTCAGCTCCCGGGTGCCGGTTTCGTGGTCGATGATGCCCGCGCTCATGAACAGCGCCGCTTTAAAGGTAGCGTGGTTCAGAATATGAAACAGCGCGGCCAACACGGCCATGGGGCTGCCAATGCCCAGCAGGACGGTGATCAACCCCAAATGGCTGACGGTCGAAAACGCCAGAATGCCTTTCAAGTCGGTTTTGAACAGCGCAAACCACGCGCCGTAAAGCAGCGTGATGGTACCTACCAGCGGCACGACCACGCTCCACAATGCGCTATCCGCAATGGCGGGATGCAACCGGGCCATTAAGAAAATACCCGCTTTTACCATCGTGGCTGAGTGCAGGTAGGCAGAAACGGGCGTGGGAGCCGCCATGGCATGGGGAAGCCAGAACTGGAACGGAAACTGAGCAGATTTGGTGAATGCACCCAGTAGTACAAGCCCGAGCATGAGCGGATAAAGCGGATCAGCCACGATGGTGGCGCCGCTGGCCAGCACGTCATCCATCCGATAGCTACCGGCCATATCGCCCAGCAGTAGTAAGCCCGCCAGCAGTGCCAAGCCGCCTGCGCCGGTGACCGTCAGCGCCATACGCGCGCCTTTACGGGCATCGCTGCGGTAGGACCAAAAGCCAATCAGCAGGAAGGAGGAGAGACTGGTCAACTCCCAAAATAGCCAGAGCAGGATAAGGTTATCGGACATCGAGATGCCGACCATCGAGGCCATAAACAGCATCAAGAAGGCGTAAAAGCGTCCAAAAGGCTCATCGCTTGCCAAGTAAAAATGGGCATACAATAGAATCAATAGCCCAATGCCCAAAATGAGCAGGTTGAAGAGCAGCGATAGGCCATCGAGACGAAACGCAAGCTCCAGGCCAAGGGCGGGCATCCAGTCGGCTGCAAAACGCAGTGCTTCACCCTCCATCAGGGCAGGGATTTGCAGCAGCGTAAGTAGCAGTGCTGTTGCTGGCAGTATGCCCGTTGCGAGCGAGCACCAAGTGCGGCCGCGTTGGGCAGTCAGTGCCGGCACCAGTACGCCCAGTAACGGCAGTAAGGCGATCCACAGCAGTGTCATGAGGTCATCCAGCGCAAAAAATCAAAAAAATCGCCAGAGCAAAGAGGGTTGCCCTGGAGGCGAAGATACATCAAGTGAAACAACAGGATATCACTTGTATGGAAGGTGTGTAATTTTAGTATAAAGTGTTGACGTTAACCGTTTAGAGACTCCTTGTTCCATGAGTGAACCTTTCAATACCTGGCAAGCCCGCTTTGAAAAGCTGCGTAGTAACAAGCTTTTTGAGGGAGTAGTGATTTCCATTATCGTCATTTCTGCGTTGGTCATTGGCGCGAAAACCTACGAAGAAACCTCTCGAATTGAGCAGTGGTTGCTCTACCTGGATGTCGCAGTCACAGTATTTTTCCTGGTCGAGATTTTGATCAGAATGGCAGCAGAGCGCAACTTAGTCAGCTTTTTTAAGAAGGGCTGGAACGTTTTTGACTTCTTAATCGTCACCGCCAGTCTGATTCCTATGGACGATTCAGAGATGGTGCTGCTGGCGCGGCTACTACGCATTTTCCGCGTGCTGCGCCTGGTGTCGATGATTCCAGAGCTGCAGATGCTGCTGGGCGCGTTGGTCAAATCGATTCCCCGCATGGGCTACGTGGTGCTGCTCATGTTTATCATCTTTTATATCTACGCGGCGTTGGGCAGCTTTCTCTTCCACAACGTGGATGAGTTTTTGTGGGGCAACATCTCCATTGCCATGTTGACGCTGTTTCGTATCGCCACATTTGAAGACTGGACGGACGTGATGTACGCCACCCAGGAGGTATATGCCTGGAGCTGGATTTACTACCTGACGTTCATTTTCCTTACTGCGTTTATTTTTCTTAATATGATGATTGGTATTGTGCTGGACGTGATGCAGAAAGAGAGTGCCCAGCTCGATTTTGACAGTGGCGAAGGGGAGCCTGCACAGCTGCAGGCACTGCGTAGCGACGTTCACTCGCTCAAAGCGCAGCTCGATCGTATGGAAGCCGCGTTGGCAGAGCGAAATACAGCTTCGCCTCCCCCCAATAGTCCTACTGATTCCGCTAAAACAGATTAACGACAGGAGCGCCGCTATGATGTTGTCCGACCCTTCTAAAAAGTATCGCCCTTTCGTGGCCGTGGATCTGCCTGACCGCCAGTGGCCAAGCCAACGTATCGAAACACCGCCCATCTGGTGTAGCGTTGACCTGCGCGATGGCAACCAGTCGCTGATCGACCCCATGGATCAGGAGCGCAAGCAGCGGTTGTTCGACATGCTGCTGAAGATCGGTTTCAAAGAGATCGAAGTGGGCTTTCCTTCTGCGTCGCAAACCGATTTCGATTTCGTGCGCTCGTTGATCGAGCAGGACAAGATTCCCGACGACGTCACTATCCAGGTGCTGACCCAGGCACGGCCGCATCTGATCGAGCGCACCTTCGAGGCGCTGAAGGGCGCCAAGCGTGCCATCGTGCACGTCTACAATGCCACCGACCCGATGTTTCGACGGGTGGTGTTTAGCGTCGACAAAACCGAGTGCATCCAAATTGCCGTGGACGCCACGGCGCAGATACGTGACTTGATGGCGGCCAATCCGGAAACGAACTGGACCTTCCAGTACTCTCCTGAGCTATTCACCACCACGGAGATGGAGTTTGCGGTCGAGATCGTCGAAGCGGTGATGGACACTTTTGGCCCCAGCGTCGACAACAAAATGATCGTCAACCTGCCAGCCACGGTCGAAGTCGCTACGCCCAACAACTACGCTGATCAGATCGAGTGGTTCTGCCGCCATGTGAAAAAGCGCGATACATTGATCGTCAGCGTGCACCCGCACAACGACCGCGGCACCGGCGTCGCGGCGGCCGAACTCACGTTGATGGCGGGGGCAGATCGAGTCGAGGGCACCCTGTTCGGTAATGGCGAGCGTACCGGCAACGTGGACATCGTGACGCTGGCCATGAACATGTACACCCAGGGCGTACACCCTCAGCTCGATTTCTCCAATATCACCCCGATCATGCGCGAAGTGGAGTACTGCAACCAGCTGCCGGTTCATCCGCGCCATCCTTACGTGGGCGACCTGGTGTTCACGGCGTTTTCCGGTTCGCACCAGGATGCCATCAAGAAGGGCATGGCCGAGCGTCGCGCCAACCCCGAAGCCCCTTGGGACGTGCCGTACCTGCCCATCGACCCCATGGATGTCGGGCGCAGCTACGAAGCCGTGATTCGCGTCAACAGCCAGTCAGGCAAAGGCGGCATCTCCTACCTGCTGGAGCAGGAGCACGGCATCGAGCTACCGCGCAGGCTCTCCATCGAGTTCAGCCAAGTGGTGCAGGAAGTGGCGGACCGCACCGGCAAAGAGATCACCTCACAAATGATCTACCAAGCCTTTGCCGATGAGTATCTAGAGCAGCGGTCACCGCTGGCACTGGTGAATCACCGTCTTTCCTCCGAGCCAGATAGCCCCAAAGTCGCGCTAGAGGCTATTGTCGAAAACGGCGGCCAACGCCAGACCCTGACCGGTGAAGGCAACGGCCCGCTGGCCGCGTTCATCAAGGCGCTGGTGGCGAGCGGCCAAGAGGTCGAAATCATTGACTATCACGAGCACTCCCGCGGCCAAGGGGCGGATGCCGAAGCGATCGCGTACGTGGAAGTGCGTATTGATGGCAAAGCCGTGTTCGGCGTAGGCACCGATGAAAGTATCACCAGTGCCTCCATGAAAGGTGTGCTGAGTGCGATCAACCGCCACTATTCGACGCAGCCTGCGGCGGCCAATGTGACGGCGGAAACCCTAGGCTAAGCAAGCGGTATTCGATTAACAAGGCAGAGAGCGAGCGGCCCCTGGCTGCGGCGACCTCACGGGGAATAGCGCAGCTCTAAGCCCCGACAGGGGCTTAGAGGCCGCTATACGCGGATCACAAAGGCGTCTTGCTCATCTTGCCCGGTACTTCCCGCACCAGCCTGGGCATGAGAAAGCCGGGCAGGTGTTCCAGTAGCACTTGAATGAGCGCTTGCGCCTCTTTGTCAGGCACGTCAAAGTGCGCGGCGCCCTGAACTGGGTCGAGTACGTGCAGGTAGTAGGGCAGCACGCCTGCTTCAAACAGCCGTTCCGAGAGGGCCGCGAGGGTGGGCACGTTGTCGTTGATGCCCCGTAATAGAACGCTCTGGTTCAGCAGCGTGACGCCTGCCTGTTTTAAGCGCGCGCAGGCATCCACCACGGCTTGGTCGATCTCATTGGCGTGGTTGATATGCAGCACGACGACTTTTTGTAAGCGGGTGCTGCCCAGCCAGCCAAGCAGGCCTTCATCTACACGGTCGGGAATGACCACGGGCAAGCGGGTGTGAATGCGCAGCCGTTTTAGGTGAGGAATGCTCTCTAGCTGTTCAACCAGCCACGCCAGCTGCCGGTCGCTGGCGGCAAGGGGGTCGCCTCCTGATAGGATGGCTTCGTGAATCGAAGTGTCGGCACGTAGGTAGTCCAGGGCTTCCTGCCACTGGGCGCGGGAAGGCGAGTTCTCGCTATAAGGAAAATGGCGGCGAAAGCAGTAGCGGCAGTTGATTGCGCAGGCTGGGCTTGCTATCAGAAGTACCCGGTTTGCATATTTATGGATCAGCCCTTTGACGGGGCGGTGGTCGGCTTCCTCTAACGGGTCTGTGACGTAGCCCGGTGAGGCCAGTGTTTCATCGCCTATAGGCAGCACTTGACGCAACAGCGGGTCATTAGGGTCGTTGGGCTTAATGCGGGCAAGGTAAGCGTCGGGCACGCAAATATCGAACAGACGATGTCCGGCCTGCGCTCCGGGCAGCCATTGGGCGTCTAAACCAAGGCGTTGGCAGAGCGTGTCGGGATCACGAATCGCATGAGAAAGCTGCTGCTGCCAGGAGATCGAAACCTGGGCATGGGCGTGGTGACCAGCGATAATGATGTTCTCCTGCAAAAAGCCCTCCTTCGGGTTATCATGCGCGCACTTAGCGGCGTTGCTATTCGCAATGACGCAACTGACGGTAACGTAAGTGGCTGGCGGATCGCCGCACGTACGACATAGACAATTGAAACAGACCATTGAGAGGCATTATGGCGAACTATTCTACCAACGAATTCAAGGCAGGTTTGAAAGTAATGCTCGACGGCGACCCCTGTTCGATCGTTGAGAACGAGCTGGTGAAGCCGGGTAAAGGCCAGGCGTTCAACCGCGTGAAGCTGCGCAACCTGATGACAGGCCGTGTGGGTGAGAAAACCTTCAAGTCTGGCGACTCTTTAGAAGGCGCTGACGTCATGGATCTGGAAATGGAGTACCTCTATACCGACGGTGATATGTGGTACTTCATGAAGACCGACGGCTCGTTTGAGCAGTATGCGGTAGAGAAAAAAGCGCTGGGTGATACCGTCAAGTGGCTAAAAGAGCAGGTACCTTACATTCTTACCTTGTGGAACGATAAGGCCATTTCCGTAACGCCGCCTAATTTCATCGAGCTGGAAGTCGTAGAGACTGACCCAGGCCTAAAAGGCGATACGGCACAGGGTGGTTCTAAGCCTGCTACGCTATCTTCGGGTGCTGTGGTTCGCGTACCGCTGTTCATCAATCAGGGTGAAGTGCTGAAAATCGACACCCGTTCTGGTGAGTACGTATCACGCGCTTAACCGCGCGATGATAAAAGCGGCAGACATAGTCGCTTAAGCATTTCGTTCATAAAGCCACGCGATACTGTTGCGTGGCTTTATGTTGTTAGGGAGAGGGGAATGACACTGAACTGGCAGCCAACGGCAACGATGGGCACCTTGCGCGAGCGCGCACGTTTGATCGCGACGGTGCGCGCCTTTTTTGCTGCTCGGGGCATATGGGAGGTGGAGACGCCAGTGCTCGGCCAAGGGGGCAGCACCGACGTGCATCTAGTGTCGCTATCGTCGCTTGCCCGCACCGATAAAGGTCAGCGCAAGCTATGGCTGCAAACCTCGCCTGAGTTTCATATGAAGCGACTGCTGGCGGCCGACAGCGGCCCCATTTTTCAGCTGGCAAAAAGCTTTCGTGATGGCGAAGTGGGGGCTCGGCACAATATCGAATTCACCATGCTGGAGTGGTACCGCCCTGGTTTCACGCTGGCGCAGTTGATAGAGGAGACAACGGCGCTGGTGGCGCACGTATTGCCCCAGTCACCTGGCCCTGTGGTGTACTACCGTTATCGCGAACTCTTTCATCGCCACTTGGAGGTGGACCCGTTCACCACGTCGCTGGTCACGCTGCGGTCGCTAGCAGCAGAGCGGGGCAATATGTCGGCCCAAGCGCTAGCCGAGGAGGGGCGCGATACTTGCCTGGATCTGCTCATGGGAATGGTTATCGAGCCAACCTTGGGGCAACAGGAACTTAGCGTAGTCGTTGACTATCCTGCGAGCCAAGCGGCGCTGGCGCGACGTCATCAGGATGCCGATGGCGAATGGGTGGCCTCTCGCTTTGAGCTATACCTGAACGGTATCGAGCTCGCCAATGGCTACGATGAGTTGACCGATGCCGAGGAGCAGCGCCAGCGTTTCGATGCAGATAATGCCGAGCGTCGCCGGTTGGGGCTACCTGAAGTAGATGTCGATGCTCATCTACTGGCAGCGCTAGAACAGGGGCTGCCAGCCTCTTCCGGCGTGGCGCTGGGGCTGGATCGTTTGATCCAATTAGCGCTGGGTAAAACGCGCCTGGAAGAGGTCTTGGCGTTTTCGACGGCTAACTGCTAACAACGCGGCCAGCCTGGCTCAGGGCGTTGGGGTAGCGAGGCTCTGCCCCATTTGCACTGTTGCCCCTAGCGCGTGGTTGCCAAACGCCACGGGTTTAGCGAAACACAACACGACGGTGGAGCCGAGCTTGAAGCGGCCCATCTCAGCACCTTTCTCCAGCACAATCGGCTGCCCGAAGCGCATGCGCTGAGGGTGGCCCGACAGCGGTGTTACTTGCCCAGACCAGACGGTTTCAATGGCGGCTACAATCATGGCGCCGACCAGCACCATCGCCATAGGGCCGTGCTCGGTATCAAAGATGCACACCAAACGCTCATTGCGGGCGAACAAGCCGGGCACGTAGTTGGCGGTGGCTTGGTTGACCGAAAAGAGTCGCCCCGGCACGTAGATCATTTCCCGCAGCGTGCCGGTCACTGGCATATGCACGCGGTGGTAGTCGCTTGGCGAGAGATAAACCGTCGCGAAGCTGCCGTTCAAAAACTCATCAGCTAACGCTTTGTCGCCGCCCAGCAGGGTTTGGACGGAAAACGTATGCCCTTTTGCCTGCACCAGTTTGCCCGCCGTGGTGAGGCGGCCAAACTGTGAAAGCGTGCCATCCGCAGGGCTCAGTAGACCTTCGCCCAGTGGGCGAGCATCCGCTTTCAGCGCGCGGGTAAAAAAGTCGTTGAATGTGGCGTAGGCGGTGGGGTCTGGCTCCAGCGCCTGGCTCATATCCACCTTAAAGCGCTTGATAAACGCTTTAATCAGGGTGTCTTTCACCCAGGGGTTATCGCACTGGGCAAACTTACCCGTCAGGCGCGACAGCGCGTGTTGAGGCAAGGGGTATTGAAGTAGTGAAAAGGCTTTTTGGGAGAGGGTCACAGTAATATCTTCATTTCTCGATGGGTGTATCGTCGCGGTTGCCCCATTCACCCCAGGAACCCGCGTAGCCGCGTATATTAAAGCCTAGCGCTTTACCTACAAGCCAAGTAAAGCTGCTGCGGTGGTGGCTTTGGCAGTGGGTGGCAATTTCCTTATCGGGAGTGAGCCCTAGGGCATTAAGTTCGGTCATGAGCTCGGCGTAGTCGCGGATTCTCAGCGCCCGGCTGCGATCCATGGCGTCTAGCCAATCCATGTTCACTGCACCAGGAATATGTCCCAAGTGTTTGTTGTTGCCGCGTTCGCCGTCGTACTCCGCTTTGGAGCGGGCGTCCCAAATGGCAAACTGTTTGTTGCTGAGCTTCTCTTTGATCTCATCGCAAGTAATGGCGGCACTAGGGTTGAGAATCTCAGCGTGGTATTCGCTTGGCGTTGGCGCGGTGGGCTCGGTGCTCTCTTCCAGTCCTGCGTCGCGCCAGGCGTGAATGCCGCCGTTTAGATAGGAGTAGCGGGTGTGGCCGATCAGCTCCAGTGTCCAGAGCAGGCGAGCTGCCCAGCCGCCGCCTTCGTCGTCGTAAGCCACTACATGGGTGTCGCGGGTTAATCCCAGCGCGCTGAATAACTTGGAGAGAAACTCCACCGGCGGCACGTCGTTGGGCACTGGGCCTTCGCCGCGCATCAAGTAGCGAAAATCCAGATAAATGGCGCCGGGAACGTGGCCCTGACGGTAGCTTTCGCCATTGGCGGGCACATCGATAATCAGCAGTTCAGGCGCCTGTAAGTGCTCTTGTAACTGCTCCGGCTCCACGATGAGTGGCAATAGATTGTGTTCTGATGAGTGGCTGGCGGTGCTCATATCCGGCTCCCTTAACATTAAGACAACTGCAACGAGGCTAACGGCGGTGTTGCCCTGGTCATTGTAGGTTCGTCACTGCGAATTCAAGCTATCGAGAATACGTCGATAGCTGGCGAAACGCTCTGGATGAATCTTGCCTGCCTCGACGGCGTCCAGTAAAGCGCAGCCCGGCTCATTGCGGTGGCGGCAGTCCCGGAAGCGGCAAAGGCCCAAATAGGGGTGGAACTCGATGAAACCATCGGTCACTTCCTGCTCGTCCAGATGGATCAGGCCAAACTCGCGAATGCCGGGCGAGTCGATAAGTTCGCCATTGCTGACTTCGTCGCTGCGCATGGCATAGAGACGCGCTGTGGTTGTCGTGTGCGTGCCTTTACGCGAATCTTCCGATAGCGCGCCAATACGCAGGGTTTCGTCGGGCAGTAGTAGGTCAATCAGCGATGATTTGCCCACGCCACTTTGGCCGACGAATACCGAGGTGCGGCCCGCGAGCTGCTGGCGCAACTTATCCAGCCCTTCGGGGTTGGCCGTGGTGGTGCGTACCACCGGATAGCCTAGCTGGTGATAGCGCTCCAGCAGCTGACCGAGTTCGCCGCCATCGTCTGGCAGTAAATCGGTTTTATTCAGCACCAGCACAGGCGCGATGCCGGTAGCTTCAGCGGCTACCAGATAGCGGTCAATCAGGTTGGGGTGGGGTGCAGGCTCGACGGCGAATACAATCAGCAGCTGATCAATATTAGCGGCTACCGGCTTAAGCTGGCCGCGTGGGTCAGGGCGCTTCAAAATACTGTCGCGCTCTTCACGGGCAACCACCACGCCAGAGCCATCCTGGCCTGCCCGCCAGATCACTCGGTCGCCGGTTACCAAGCCATCAAGGTTGGCGCGCAGGTGGCAGCGTATAGGTGTGCCGTCGGCGTCACGCACTTCCAGCGTACGGCCAAAGTGGGCCATCACTCGACCCGGCTGCTCTGGGCCGTATTCGCCTGCAGAGAGCTTTTCGGCATCCTTGGAATCGCGCTTTTCAGCGCGCTGGGCGCGTTCGGCTTGAATCTTCTCGACTCGCCACTGCTGCTGGCGGCTTAATTTACGTTTGCTCATGACCACCTGATGATCGTTACAATAGACGTCATTGTACCCACCAGGGCGGTCAACTGTCCTGTATGGGGTGCGGGTTAGCGCAATATAAGCGACACTTTTACTTTATTCGCCGATGTCAGGGCGAAACTGGCCAAGGAATGAATGCAATGAGCGAGCAAAGCGGCGCACCGCGTAGCGACCTGTTGGTATGGATTGATTTGGAAATGACCGGCCTGGAGCCGGATAAAGAGCGCATTATCGAGGTGGCGACACTCATCACCGATGCTCAGTTGAATGTCGTGGCAGAAGGCCCAGTGATCGCCGTCAAACAGCCCGATAGCCTCTTGGCCGGAATGGACGATTGGAACCAGAAAACTCACGGTGAGTCTGGGCTGGTGGCGCGGGTGAAAGCGAGCACCATCGAAACTAAAGAAGCCGAGCGCCAAACTCTCGACTTTTTACGCCAGTACGTGGTGGCGGGCTCCTCGCCGATGTGCGGCAACAGTATTCATCAAGACCGCCGCTTCTTAGAGCGGGAAATGCCCGACTTGTGGGCGTTCTTTCACTATCGCAACTTGGATGTCTCGACCGTCAAAGAGTTGGCGAAGCGCTGGAACCCCGGTGCGCTGGCGGGCTTCAAAAAGCAGAATGCCCACTTGGCGATGGATGATATCAAGGAGTCGATTGCGGAGCTTGCCCATTACCGCAGCACGTTTTTGCGTATTGAAAGTGGTGGCGACGAAGAGGAGTAGCCCTCATGCGCGTGTCGCGATACGCGCATCTCGCTTATGGCGCTGCTCGTCGAGCGCCCAGGCAACGTGTTCGCGTACTAGCGCGCTGGGATAGGCACGACGTGCCCACAGCGCTGCCTCGACGGCATCACTCCACGGAGCATTGCCTAACCCGACGGCAAGATTACGTAGCCAGCGCTCATAGCCAATGCGGCGAATGGGGCTGCCTGCGGTTTTGTCCAAAAACTCCTCTTCGCCCCAGCTAAACAGCGCAATAAGCGATGCGCGGTCAAGGTCATGGCGTGGGGAGAAGTCCTCTTCTTGGGTGATTTTTGTGAAGCGTGTGAACGGGCAAACGAGCTGACAGTCATCGCAGCCATACACGCGATTGCCCATGGCGCGACGGTACTCCACGGGAATCGCGCCGTGCAGCTCAATGGTGAGATAAGAGATGCACTTGCGCGAATCGACGACCTTATCGTCCACGATGGCCCCTGTGGGACAAGCGGTGCGGCAAGCGCTACAGCTGCCGCAATGCTCTTGCGCAAAAGGTGCATCGACAGGCAGCGGTAGGTCGGTATACAGCTCCCCAAGAAAGAACAGCGAGCCCGCTTTGGGATTCAGCAACATGGCGTTTTTACCGAACCACCCTAAGCCTGCTTTTTGGGCGAGCGCACGCTCCATCACCGGGGCGGAGTCGACGAAGGCGCGAAAACCAAATTTTCCTACTTCTTGCTCGATGTGCTTTGCTAACTGCGCCAAGCGTTTGCGCATTAATTTATGATAATCACGGCCCAGCGCGTAGCGGGAGACATAGGCACGGCTGGGTTGGCCAAGCACCTTGGCACTCTCTACTTCGGCGGGCAGGTAGTCCATGCGCACGCTGATGACCCGGCGGGTGCCGGGTTCCAGTTCGTCAGGTCGCGTGCGTTTGGTGCCGTGCTTCGCCATAAAGCCCATCTCGCCGTGGTAGCCTTTATCCAGCCAGTTGGTGAGGTGCGTTTCGTGGTCGTTTAGATCAGTGTCAGTGATACCCACCTGCTGAAAGCCCAGCTCGCGCCCCCACTGTTTAATCAGTGCGGCAAGCTGGCGAAGCTGTTCTGCGGATAGCCGTTCGTGAGTCGGGTGTTCACGCGACGGCTGGTTGCGAGACAGTGAAAAAGTCGTGGAACTTGGCATGGTCAGTCAACGGTGGTGCGTTAAGCGCGCTATGCTAACGCATTAGCCTCTGCCACAACATGCCGTGCGTGCCTAAGCTGACACTGGCCGTGTTTAAGCGTTGATTTAGTACCCTATTAAGGAGCAATCGTGTCTACGTTGAGTACCTCTTCGCTACGCCCCCTTTATAAGGCGTCTCAAGTGCGCGAGCTGGATCAGCGCACCATTGCAGGCGGTATAGAGAGCTTTGCCCTAATGCAGCGAGCCGCCTCTAGCGCTTGGCACAGCTTTCGTTCCCGCTGGCCTCAGGCGCGCAGTGTCACGGTGCTTTGCGGCGGCGGTAATAACGGCGGCGATGGGCATGTATTGGCGGCGCTGGCCATGCAGTCGGGGCTTAAGGTGCAGCGCCTTTCCCTCAAGCCGCGAGACGCGCTTTCTGGCGACGTTGCCCGTGCCGCGGAGCTGGCAACGGCCGCCGGGGTAGGGTTTGAAGAGTGGCACCCGCACACTACGCTTGTCGGCGAGGTCATTGTCGATGCGTTGCTGGGTACCGGGCTTTCCGGCGAGGTCGAAGGTAGCATTAAGCAGGCCATTAAAGCGATGAATACGGCATCTCAGCCCGTGATGGCGCTGGATATTCCGTCGGGCATTTCAGCCGATACTGGCGCGATGTTAGGCACGGCAGTGGAAGCTGCCTGCACGGTGACCTTTATTGGCGATAAAATTGGTCTGCATACAGGCGATGCCCCAGCGTATACCGGCGATATCGATTTTCGCCCGCTGGGCGTCAAAGCCCAAGCATTTTTTGATATTCCGCCTACCGCTTGGCGGCTGGATGATGCGCTGCTAGGCGAGGCTTTCACTCCACGTTCTCGTACTAGCCATAAGGGCAGCTTGGGGCATGTGCTGGTGATGGGCGGTGCGCCGGGCTTTGGTGGCGCAGCGCTGCTGGCTTCCCAGGCGGCTGCACGCTTGGGTGCCGGTAAGGTAACGTTGGCCACGGCACACGAACATATCACCGCAAGCCTAGTGCGCTGCCCAGAAGTCATGGCGCGGGCGGTGCGCAGCGGTGCCGATGCGGCTGAATTGCCATCAACGGCGGATGTGGTGGTGATTGGGCCAGGGCTTGGGCAAGAGTCCTGGGGGCAGGCGATGTTGCAAAGCGCGCTTAAGGCTTCTTCACCGCTGGTAGTGGATGCCGATGCGCTCAACCTGTTGGCAAGCCGCTGGCCAGACCTCCGCCGGGATAACTGGATACTCACGCCTCATCCTGGTGAGGCAGCAAGGCTGCTGGGGTGCTCTGTGTCTGATGTCCAAGCCGACCGGCCTGAGGCTGCCCGTGCATTGCAACGCGCTCGTGGCGGTATAGTGATATTGAAAGGAGCAGGCAGCCTGATTGCCGGGCCGAGCGGATTGGTGGTTTGCCCTTACGGGAATCCAGGCATGGCGAGTGGCGGGATGGGAGATGTATTAAGCGGTATGTTAGGCGCTTTGGTGGGGCAGTTTAATAGCCTGGAGCAGAGCGCATGGCTGGGCGTGATGGCACACGCTTTAGCGGGGGATGAAGCCGCTAAAGCAGCGGGCGAGCGTGGCCTGTTAGCAAGTGATCTGGCATCCTATGCACGAGTGTTAATTAACCCGTGAAGGCGGCCAACATGCAGGTGCAATTGAACGATGAAGCGGCCCACGTCGCTTTTGGCGAAGCGCTGGGTCAAGCGCTAAAAGGTCACGGGCGTGTTTATTTAGAAGGCGACTTAGGGGCAGGTAAAACGACCTTAACGCGCGGCATTTTGCGGGCCTACGGTTATCAAGGGGCGGTGAAAAGCCCCACCTACACCTTGGTAGAGCTTTATGAGCTTGGCAATCAACGTATTTATCACCTTGATTTGTATCGCCTAGCAGACCCGGAAGAGCTGGAGTTCATCGGTGGACGCGATGTGCTGGCCGACGATGCGCTATGTCTGATTGAGTGGCCGAGCCGAGGGGAGGGCTGGTTGCCCGCCCCAGATCTGCGTATTCAACTGAGCGTTGCTGAAACTGGACGCGTCGCGCTATTAAACGCCGGTAGTTCTCTTGGCGAAGATGTCATAGAGCAACTGGCGCGTCAGTGTGTCGGGATGCAACAGGAGTGTGGTGTGATTCAATGGATATGAAAAACCCACTGGCTCGTTTAATAGGTCAGTTAGCAACTGGCTGCGCGGTTTTATTGGTAGGTACCGCCACTCTGCAGGCGGCCACCGTTGAGAGCATGCGACTCTGGGCAGCACCCGATCATGCTCGTTTGGTGTTTGACCTTACCGCTGCCGCAGAGGCCAATGTGTTTTCATTAGAAAACCCGTCGCGCCTAGTCATTGATCTTGATGAGAGCCAGCTGAATACCGACGTATCAACACTGCCGCTAGATGGCAGTGCGATTGCGGAAGTGCGAACCGGCGTGCGGGATGGTGGTGGCCTGAGGGTCGTGCTTGAGTTGAATCGTGATATTGAGCCGCGCCACTTTACGCTACCGCCTAATGATCAGTATGGCCACCGTCTCGTGGTGGATTTGGAGTACCCTGGCGAAAGCGCTGTGGAGAACCCTATCGACCCTATTGAGGCGATGATTCGTGACCAGGAGATGCTGGCGCAGCGCTCGGCTCAGGCCCAGTTGTCCGGTGTGGAAGCTGACGTTTCTACACCTACGCCCGCGCAGCCTCCCGTCGAGGTTCAGCCCGCTCAGCCTCACCCACAGCGTGACATAATTATTGCTGTTGATGCGGGGCACGGCGGCGAAGACCCCGGCGCGATTGGCCCATCGGGTACTCGTGAAAAGGATGTGGCGTTGGATATCGCCCGACGGCTGGCTGCTGAGGTGAATCGAACCCAAGGCTTCAAGGCTGTGTTGATTCGTGACGGCGACTATTATTTGGGGTTACGCCAGCGTACTCAGCTTGCCCGCGAGCAGAAAGCTGACTTCTTTGTATCGGTACATGCCGATGCGTTTACCAGTCCAAGGCCCCAGGGTAGCTCGGTTTATGCGCTTTCACAGCGGGGGGCAACGTCAGAAACGGCTCAGTGGCTGGCGGATAGCGAGAACCGCTCCGACTTGATTGGTGGCGTCGATGGCAGTTTGTCGCTGCGTGATAAAGACCAAGTACTGCGCGGGGTGCTGCTGGATCTCACCATGACGGCTACGCTCAACGACTCGCTCTCGATTGGCGGGCAGGTGCTTGAGCAACTTGGGCGCGTGAACCGGTTGCATAAATCGCGGGTAGAGCAGGCGGGCTTCATGGTGCTGAAATCGCCGGATATTCCCTCGCTACTGATTGAAGTGGGCTTTATCTCAAACCCAGATGAAGAGCGCCGCCTGCGCGACCCGGTGCATCAGCAGGGGCTAGCAACGGCCATTTTCAGTGGCTTGCGCAATCATTTTCAGCGTAACCCGCCCCCAGCGAGCCTGCTGGCGTGGCAGCGCGATAATCAGCGTAGCCCTACCGGAAACGAGTACCGCATTCAGTCCGGCGATACGCTATCGGCGATTGCGATTCGCCACGGCGTACCGGTGAGCCAGCTAAAGCAAGCGAACGACCTGAATGGCGATGTTATCCGTGTGGGCCAAGTGCTGCGTATCCCCAGTTCTTAAGCCGTTGTTTAAGCGTCTGGGCTAGAAACGGGTGCTTAAAAAATCGTTTTGATGATTAGCTTCTGAGGTGTTGGTTGACTGAATTAAACTCGCTGTCTGGCCGTATTCATGTGCTCGACCCCCGCTTAGCGAACCAAATCGCGGCGGGCGAGGTGGTCGAGCGCCCCTCGTCAGTGACAAAAGAGCTGATTGAGAACGCCATTGATGCGGGCAGTCAGCGTATTGAAGTAGAGATCGAGCAGGGCGGTGCCCGGCTGATCAAAGTGCGCGACGATGGCATCGGTATTGGCGAGCGGGACTTGCCGCTGGCGCTGGCCCGCCATGCCACCAGCAAAATCAGCAGCCTGGAGGATCTAGAAGGCGTTAGTTCGCTGGGTTTCCGCGGCGAGGCACTAGCATCTATCAGCTCCGTCTCGCGCCTAGAGCTAGTCTCTAATGCTGACGAAGACCCCCGCCAGGGGTGGCGGGTAGTGGCGGAGGGCCGTGGCATGGAGGCCAGGGTAACGCCCGCGCCGCACCCCCGAGGCACCAGTGTTTCTGTGCGCGATCTGTTTTTTAATACGCCAGCGCGGCGCAAGTTCTTGCGCACTGAAAAGACCGAGTTTGCCCACGTGGAAGAGGCGTTTCGTCGTCAAGCGCTGTCGCGCTACGACATTGCCTGGGTACTGAGGCACAATCAAAAAGTGGTGCACCAGCTGCCGCCGGGCAATACGCCCACTGCGCGCGAGCGCCGTATTGCCTCGCTGCTGGGCAAGAACTTTATCGAACACGCCCGCTATATCGAGCGCGAAGCAGGCGGCCTGCGCCTAAGCGGCTGGGTAGGTCTTCCAACCCACTCCCGCTCCCAGGCTGACCAGCAGTACTTCTTCGTCAATGGCCGGGTCGTGCGTGACCGCTTAGTGGCCCATGCGGTGCGCCAGGCCTACCGAGACGTGCTGTATAACGGTCGTCATCCGGTTTTTGTACTCTATCTTGAGCTGGACCCGGATGTGGTCGACGTTAACGTCCATCCCACCAAGCATGAAGTGCGCTTTCGTGATGGCCGGATGGTCCATGACTTTCTCTATTCAAGCTTGCACCACTGTCTGGCGGCTTCAAAGCCTTCCGAAGAGGAGCAGTCCTCGCCAGAAGATCATCCGGTGCCTGTTGGCCCTGAAGCGGCCACAACGGAAGAGCCGCCCGCGCCACGTTGGCAGCAGCAGGGCATGCCGCTATCGGAAGGGTCGGGTCGGCACCCCGGCGCCGAGCGCGTGCGCCGGTTTATGCAAGGGTACCAGGCGCTCCATCCTGATCACGAAGAGACGCTGTTAACGCCTCAACCAAGCCCGCCCGGCCAGCGCCCAGCTGCTAACGAAGTGCGCGAAGCGCCGCTTGCTATACCTGCCCACGATGCCACCGCGGCACCGCCGCTGGGCTTTGCGTTAGGCCAGTTGCATGGCGTGTATATCCTGGCTCAAAACGCCCAGGGGTTGGTGTTGGTCGATATGCATGCGGCTCATGAGCGGATCGTATATGAACGCATGAAAAACCAACTGGCGGCGGCTAAAGGGATCGATACGCAGCCGCTGTTAGTGCCCGTATCGCTAGCGGCGAGTCGCAGCGAAGTGGCTACTGCAGAGAGCGAACGTGACGCTATTGCTCAGCTAGGCGTTGAGTTGGATGTGGCAGGCCCCGAGACGCTGCTGGTGCGCCAACTGCCCGCTCTGCTGGCTCAGGCCGACCCTGAAGCGCTGGTGCGTGAAATGCTCGAAGAGCTAGCTCGATTTGGCCGTACGCATCAGGTAGAGGCGCGTATTCATGAGTTGCTGTCTACCATGGCGTGCCATGGCAGCGTGCGTGCCAATCGTCGTTTAACGCTCGATGAAATGAATGCCCTGTTGCGCGATATGGAACGCACCGAGCGCAGCGATCAGTGCAATCACGGTCGTCCTACTTGGACGCAAATGAGCATGAAAGCGCTCGACCGACTTTTTTTACGTGGCCAGTAATGATGAAGACAATAAACGGAGTGCGGTAAACAGATGGCTGATACACGCCCCTGGGCGATATTTTTGATGGGGCCTACTGCCGCTGGAAAAACCGACGCGGCAATAGCGCTCCACGAGCAGTTAGGTCACGAGCTCATCAGCGTGGATTCCGCCATGGTCTACCGGGGAATGGATGTGGGCAGCGCTAAGCCCAGCGCTGAGGAGCTTGCGCGGGCACCCCATCGGCTTATTGATATTCGCGACCCTGCCGACCCTTACTCCGCGGCAGATTTTCGTGAAGACGCCCTGCAAGAGATGCGGCAAATCAGCGCGGCTGGGAAAGTGCCGCTGCTGGTAGGCGGCACAATGCTTTACTTTAAACGCTTAGTGGAAGGTGTCGCGAACCTGCCTTCTGCGGATGCCGCTATTCGTGAACAGCTTGAAGTGAAGCGACAAGCCGAAGGCTTAGCGGGCTTGCATCGCGCACTCGCTGAAGTGGACCCGGCTTCGGCGGCGCGTATTCATCCTAATGACCCCCAGCGATTAATGCGGGCTTTGGAAGTGTTTTACGCCAGCGGTCGACCCATGAGCGAGCTGTGGGCCGAACAGCAGCCTGAAACCTTTCCGTGGCGGGTGTTGTCGATAGCGCTAGCGCCTAATGATCGTAAGATACTTCATCAACGTATTGCCCAACGTTTTGAAACAATGTTGGGTGAGGGCTTGATAGATGAGGTGGCCGCCCTCAGAAAGCGTAATGATATTCATCTTGGCTTGCCATCGATGAAGAGTGTTGGCTACCGTCAAGTATGGGAATATTTAGACGGCGCTTACGATCAGGGCGAGCTGGTGTCACGAGGGGTCATTGCCACTCGGCAGCTAGCGAAGCGTCAGCTCACTTGGTTGCGTAGCTGGCCGTCACTTAACTGGATAGACTCGCAGCAGCCAGACGCATTGGATAAGCTTCTGAAATTCGTGCGTGACAGCGGTGCTTAGCGTAAGATAGTGATTTCGAGTGGCCGGCGAGCGCTTTTGACACACCGGGCCTTTCGGGCAACAAGATTGCGGCGTAGCACCAGTAGGGCACGCCATTTGATAACCAACCCCAACGACAGTTTTAGGGAGAGCAACATGTCCAAAGGGCAGTCCCTTCAAGACCCGTACCTGAACATCTTGCGCAAGGAGCGCATTCCGGTCTCTATTTTCCTGGTAAACGGCATTAAGCTGCAGGGCCAGATTGAATCGTTTGACCAGTTTGTCATCTTGTTGCGCAATACCGTCAGTCAGATGGTTTATAAACACGCTATTTCCACGGTAGTGCCTTCACGCAATGTGCGTTTGCCGGCACAAGACCCTTCAGCATCTGATGCTGAACTCTAACACTGCTGGATAGCAAGAGAGTCCACGAGGTATTGATTGTTTTTTGAACGCCCAGAAGCCGGTGAAACGGCAGTTCTTGTTCACGTAGATTTCTATGATGAGCAGGCGCGTGAAGACCCGGGTGAGTTCTTGGAGCTCGTGCGCTCTGCTGGCGCAGAGCCCGCGACATTGCTCACAGCCAGCCGACAGCGCCCTGATTCCCGTACGTTTATTGGGTCAGGTAAGTTGGATGAGCTGCGGGCAATGCTCGCAGCTCATCAAGCGGAACTGGTGATCTTCAACCACAGTTTAAGCCCTTCCCAGCAGCGTAACCTTGAGAAGGAACTCAAGTGTCGTGTCTTGGATCGCACCGGTCTGATTCTCGATATTTTTGCGCAGCGGGCACGAACACATGAAGGTAAGCTGCAAGTAGAGCTTGCCCAGCTTGAGTATATGTCCACACGCCTGATTCGCGGCTGGACACACCTTGAGCGCCAAAAAGGCGGCATTGGCCTGCGCGGTCCTGGCGAAACCCAGCTAGAGACTGACCGACGGCTGCTGCGCGGCCGCATTAAATCTATTCATAAACGGCTCGATAAAGTACGCAGCCAGCGCGAGCAGAATCGGCGTGCTCGGGCTCGGGCGGAGATCCACAGTGTTTCGCTGGTGGGTTATACCAACGCGGGTAAGTCGACGCTGTTTAACGCGTTGACCAGCGCTGAGGTTTATGCGGCTGATCAACTGTTTGCTACCCTGGATCCAACGCTCCGTCGGCTTGAAATCGAAGACGTTGGGCCCGTTGTTATGGCGGATACGGTTGGTTTTATTCGCCATTTGCCGCATAAGCTGGTGGAGGCCTTTCAGGCGACGCTGCAAGAGGCGGCCGAGGCAACTTTGCTGGTGCATGTCATCGATGCAGCTGACCCAGATCGAGAGCTAAACGTTGAGCAAGTCGATAATGTGCTCAAAGAGATCGGTGCTGACAGCGTGCCGGTGCTCAAAGTCATGAATAAAATCGACAAGCTAGACAGCGCCCCGCGCATTGAGCGCGACGGCCATGGCGTGCCAGAGGTAGTTTGGCTGTCTGCTCAGCAGGGCCACGGGCTTGATCTATTGCATGAAGCTTTGACCGAGCGCCTTGCCAATGACGTGATTGGTTTTTCGCTTACACTGTCACCAGAGCAGGGTAAGTTACGCGCTGGCTTGCATGAGCTTAACGCCGTACGCGAAGAGAGTTTTGATGAGCAAGGGCGCTCCGTGTTGGATGTGCGCTTGCCCAGGCGCGACTTTAACCAGTTGATGGCTCAACTGGGTGAGCGTGCCAATACCTATTTACCAGAAGCATTACGCGAATCTGACGAATGGTAGCCCATCAAGTACCTACTCCACAGTCATTGACTGTGGAGTTGCGGTACACGATTGATATAGCAACAATATCAAAAGCACCCGGCCTTGCATAAGCACAAGGCAAAGTGCAGGTGAACACCTTAGTGGAGACGAAGTATGGCCTGGAATGAGCCCGGTGGTGGCAACCAGCACGACCCCTGGAGTGGTGGTGGTCGACGTGGTAACAGCGGCGGCGATCGCGGTGGGAGCAATGGTGGTGGCAATAACGGCAATAAAGGTGGCAACAATCAAGGGCCACCCGATCTTGACGAAGCGCTGAAAAAATTCCAAGACAAGCTGAACGGCATGCTTGGCGGCGGCAATAAGAAAAGTGGCGGGGGCGGTAATGGTAAAAGCGGGAGCGGTAAACCTCGCAATTCCTTTGCGTTGCCGGGCCTCTTGATGATTGTTGCGCTTGCCATTTGGGGTGCCTCAGGCTTTTACTTGGTTGACCAGTCTGAGCGTGGGGTTGTACTGCGCTTTGGTGAGTACCAAGGCATTGTTGAGCCAGGCCTGCAGTGGAATCCACCGCTGATTGATGATGTGCGCATGGTAAACGTAACACGCGTTCGTTCCGTCTCTCAGACCCAGTCCATGCTGACTCGCGACGAGAACATCGTTGAAGTGGAAATCTCTGCGCAGTACCAAGTCGCCAACCCGCGTGACTTTGTACTTAACGTACGTAATCCCGCTCTCTCTATTGAGAATGCGCTGGATTCTGCACTGCGTCATGTGGTCGGTGGTACGGATATGATTGATATCCTGACCTCTGGTCGTGAGATTTTGGGTAGCTCGGTGGCGAGCCGTCTGCAAGCATACTTAGATGCCTATGGTGCCGGTATTCGTCTGCAAACCATCAACATTGAATCAACATCTGCACCTGCACCGGTTATTGATGCCTTTGATGATGTTATTCGTGCTCGCGAAGATCGCCAGCGGACCATCAACGAAGGTATGGCTTATGCCAACGCGATCATCCCAGCTGCACAAGGCCAAGCTCAGCGTGTTGTAGAGCAGGGCCAGGGTTACCGGGAGTCGGTAGTCGCTGAAGCGCAAGGTCAAGCCAACCGTTTTAATGCGCTGTTAACTGAGTACCGTAATGCGCCAGAGGTCATGCGTGAACGTATGTATCTGGATGCAATTGAAGAAGTGTTTGGTAGCACGCCCAAGGTGCTGTTGGATGTGAGCGAAAATGCTCCGCTGATGTACCTGCCGCTAGACCAGATGCGCGGTAACAGTGGTAGTGACAGCAGTTCAACGACTGATAGCAGTGGCGATAGCAGCAGCGATGCGATTGATCCGCGCGTGCTGGAGTCGCTGCGGGGCAGCCAAAGCAGCTCCTCATCGTCGTCTAGTAATAACCCTATCCGCAGGGAGGGCCGCTAAATGATTAATAATCGATCCCTGCTTATCGTAGGTGGCTTGGCCGCCGTGGCGTGGCTAGCAAGTAACAGCCTATACGTAGTGGATGAAACCGAGCGTGCGGTGAAGCTGCGTTTTGGTGAAGTCATCGAAGAGAATATTCAGCCGGGCCTGCATGCCAAAATTCCGATTGCTCAGACAATTCGTAAATTTGACACGCGTTTGCTGACACTGGATACCGATACCAGCCGTTACCTGACCCTTGAGCAGAAAGCGGTAATCGTAGACTCCTACGTAAAGTGGCAAGTGATTAACCCCACTCGCTACTACGAGGCGACCGCAGGTGATGAGATGATGGCGATTCGCCTGATTCAGCCACGGGTCGATGAGAGTCTGCGTAACGAGTTTGGTCGCTTGAACCTTCAGGAAATCATTGCCGAGCGCCGTGATGACCTAATGACAGGCCCGACAGCAGAGCTTGACGAGCTGATGCGTGAAGAGCTCGGCGTGGCGATTCGCGATATCCGTATCAAGCGTATCGACCTGCCGGAAGATGTCTCTGCCGCTGTGTTCGAGCGTATGCGTTCAGAGCGGGAGCGTGAAGCCCGTGAGTGGCGCGCCCAGGGTCAAGAAGAAGCTGAGCGTATTCGTGCTAACGCCGACCGCCGCCGTCAGGTTCTGCTTGCTCAAGCAAACGAGCGCGCCGAAACCCTGCGTGGTGAAGGTGACGCCGAGGCAGCTGCGATCTTCTCCCAGGCTTACGGCCAGGATCAGGAGTTTTTCGCTTTCTGGCGCAGTCTAAACGCCTATCGTGAAAGCTTCTCTGGCGATGGCAACCTGCTGGTGCTTGAGCCGGATAGCGACTTCTTCCGCTACCTGCGTAGCGCAGTGCCTAATAGCGCTGAGTAATGGCGCGGAACCCCGTCAAGCGGTGTGCTTGGCGGGGTTCATCTAGCGCATAAACGTGATAGACTTTATCTACCGGGCGTCGCCCGGTTTTTTTGTGGCCCTCGTTTCGTGAACGTTTCCACGCAGCGCCTTGTGAGGCTGTTGGTGGTGTCGTCAGAAGGGGCCTTCATCGTCTCGCAGGATTGTTCACATGACCATCGCTGACCGCTGGCTATTGCCCGACGGCATGGATGAGGTGCTGCCGCCTCAGGCAAGCCGCATGGAAGAGCTGCGCCGTGCGCTGCTTGATCTTTACCATTGCTGGGGCTACGACCAAGTAATGCCGCCGCCCGTGGAGTTTTTGGACTCCTTGCTGACAGGTACCGGCACAGACCTCGACCTTCAAACGTTCAAGCTTACCGACCAACTGACGGGCCGTATGATGGGCGCATCTGCCGATGTGACGCCTCAAGTTGCGCGTATGGACGCTCACTCCCTAAAACGCCAAGGCCCGGTGCGTCTGTGTTACTGCACCAATGTGCTGCGCGCAAAGGCCGACCAGCATCAGGGCGGCCGAAGCCCCGTACAGGTTGGTGTGGAGCTGTTTGGTCATGCAGGCTTAGAGGCTGATAGTGAAATTATCCACTTAGCATTAGCAAGTCTGCATGCGGCGGGCGCTGATGAAATTCACCTGGCGTTGGGCCACATTGGTATTTACCGTAGCCTTGTAGAGGCCGCTGCACTCAGCGATGAGCAAGAGCGTGCGCTATTTGAGGCCTTGGCGTTAAAATCACCGGGTCAGCTAGCAGAGCAAGTGAACGACAGTGTGAGCGATCCTGTGCTGGCCGATATGCTGATGGCCTTGGGTGAGTTACATGGCGATGCCAGTGTGTTGGCCCAGGCCCGCGAGCGCTTTGCAGGTGCGCCTGCGCCTGTAACTGCAGCCCTCGACCAGCTAGAAGCGCTTTATAAAGGTGTTCTGGCGCGCTTTGATGTCTCGCTCTATTTTGATCTGGCAGAGCTGCGTGGCTATCAATACCACACCGGTATGATGTTCGCGGCTTACGTGCCGGGTTATGGCCATGCGCTGGCCAAAGGCGGGCGCTATGATGATACCGGGCGCGTGTTTGGCCGTGCACGGCCTGCCACCGGTTTCTCGATGGACCTGAAACAACTGGCATCGCTGGCACTGGCTTCACCCAGCCGGGGTGCAATTTGGGCTCCTGCCCAAAAAGAAGAGTCGCTTAACGCTGCCATTGTGGCGCTGCGTGAGCAGGGTGAACGCGTAATTCAAGCGCTGCCTGGGCAGCGTACTGGGCCGGCGGAGCACAGCTGTGACCGCCGTCTTGAGTTTATCGATGGTCGTTGGCAGACAACGACCCTGACACAAGAGACGAGTGCATAATGGGTAAGAATGTCGTAGTCCTGGGTACCCAATGGGGTGATGAAGGCAAAGGCAAGATCGTTGACCTGCTCACCGAATCCGCCTCTGCTGTGGTGCGCTTCCAAGGCGGCCATAACGCAGGCCACACGCTGGTCATCGACGGTGAGAAAACCGTTCTTCACCTGATTCCTTCAGGCGTGCTGCGCCCTGGTAAAACCTGCGTGATTGGCAACGGTGTTGTGCTCTCGCCGGAAGCGCTGATCAAAGAGATCCGCGAGTTGGAAGCGAAGGGCGTGCCCGTGCGTGAGCGCCTGCGTCTTTCTCCGGCGTGCCCGCTGATTCTGCCTTACCATGTGCGCCTAGACCAAGCGCGTGAGAAAGCCCGCGGTGTTGCCAAAATCGGTACTACTGGTCGTGGTATTGGCCCGGCGTACGAAGACAAAGTGGCTCGTCGCGGCCTGCGTTTGGGCGATATGCTTCATCGCGAGCGGTTTGCCTCCAAACTGGGTGAAGTGCTCGACTACCACAACTTTGTACTGGTGAATTACCACGGTGAGCCGGCGGTAGACTTCCAGGAAGTGCTGGATAGCGCCATGCAAATGGCCGAGGAGCTGCGTCCGATGGTCAGCGATACGGTCAGTATGGTTCATGACCTGCGTAAAGCCGGTGAGAATATCCTGTTTGAGGGTGCTCAAGGCTCGCTGCTGGATATCGACCACGGTACCTACCCCTATGTGACCAGTTCGAACACCACCGCGGGTGGTACGGCGACTGGTTCTGGTGTCGGTCCGCTCTACCTGGACTACGTGCTGGGTATTACCAAAGCCTATACCACTCGTGTCGGCTCCGGCCCGTTCCCCACCGAGCTGTTTGACGATCACGGCCGTCACCTAGCTGAGCGTGGCCATGAGTTTGGTGCTACTACGGGCCGCCCGCGTCGCTGTGGCTGGTTTGATGCCGTTGCCTTGCGTCACGCGGTACAGATCAACTCGGTATCGGGTATCTGCCTGACCAAGCTGGACGTACTGGATGGCTTGGAAAATATCCGCGTGTGTGTCGGCTACCGCAGCAAAGATGGCGACGTGCTGGATAACCCGGTGGATTCAGAGGGCTACGAAGCGGTAGAGCCGGTCTATCACGATCTGCCAGGCTGGAAAGAGTCCACGCTGGGCGCTAAGAAGGTGGAAGACTTACCGGCTAATGCCCGTGCATACATCAGCTTCCTCGAAGAGCAGGTAGGCACTAGCATCGATATCATTTCTACCGGTCCCGATCGTATTGAAACCATCGTGCTGCGCAACCCGTTCGAAGGCTAGGTCGTACACCTTCAGGTGATACTAAAAGGGCGGCTTGGCCGCCCTTTTTCGTGCTTAGAAATCGATGCCTCGCCGGGCCTGAAGGCCGTTGTTAAAAGCGTGTCGCACCTCCTGCATGTCGGTCACGGTGTCGGCCATGGCCACTAGCTCACGGTGGGCATTTCGCCCGGTAATGATCACGGTTTGTTCCTGCGGACGGTCCAGTAGCGCCTGTTTGACCGTGGCGATATCGAGATAGCCAAACTTCAGCATGTAGGTGAGTTCGTCCAACACCACGAGATACATCTCGGGGTCTGCCAGCATTTTCTGCGCTTCTTGCCAGACCTCCAGACAGGCGGCGGTGTCCGCTTCGCGATTTTGCGTATCCCAGGTAAAGCCGGTTGCCATGATAGCGACGCTCAAATGAGGATCGTCTTCCAGCCGATTGCGCTCGCCACACTCCCATAACCCCTTGATGAACTGCACCACGCCTACTTTGTAGCCATAACCCAGCGCGCGCGTGACGGTGCCCCAGGCGGCGGTGGTTTTGCCTTTTCCGTTGCCCGTGTTGATGAGCAGCATTCCGCGCTGCTCGGTGGCATTGGCGACTTTTTCGTCCACTCGCGCTTTGAGTTTTTCCATCGATGCTTTATGGCGGGTATCGCGATCACTCATGGTCTCTCCTCGTTGAAAGAGTACAGGGCTATGTCAGCAGGTTACGACAGAGGCGCACAATTTAACATCGCCCTGAGAGGTGTTTGTATAGCTTTTAAGCTTGATGTGACCGGCTTGCAGAGTTTTTGTCCAGCTTTTTCTAAGAGAATTGGCCGGTTGGGGGCTTGCTGCTCTAGAATGGTGGGTCATGTCTTGTCAGGAATAGTGTCATGCCCTCATTTGATATCGTGTCAGAATTCGATCAGCACGAAGCCGCCAATGCGGTTGACCAAGCAAACCGTGAAGTCCAGTCACGGTTTGACTTTAAAGGCGTTGATGCCAGCTTCACGTTGGAAGGCGATAAGGTGCTGCTTGAGGCCGAAGTAGATTTCCAGCTCAAGCAAATGCTGGACGTGCTGCGTAACCGACTGATTGCCCGCGGTATCGACGCACGTTGCATGGACGTTAAAGACGCGGTGCTGTCTGGTGTGAAGGCGCGCCAGGAAGTAGAGCTCAAGCAGGGCCTCGACCAAGCAGAAGCCAAAGATGTGGTAAAGCGTATCAAAGGCAGTAAGTTGAAAGTACAGGCTCAAATTCAGGGCGAGAAGGTGCGCGTAACGGGTAAAAAGCGCGATGATTTGCAGAGTGTGATGGCACTACTGCGCGGTGAAGAGGGGCCTGATTTGCCGCTGCAGTTTGATAATTTCCGCGATTAACGATTATAAGAAATATTCATTGAGTAGCGCAGCGTTTGCGCTACTCGACTACTTAAAGCTTACAGGAGTTTCGCATTATGTCTGATCCGCAGCCGGTTTATTTAAGCGACTATCAGCCGCCCGCCTACCAAGTGACCCATACCGAGCTGACGTTTGATCTTGACCCCACCGCGACCCGTGTTAAAGCACGCCTTACCGTAGAGCGCCACGCCAGTGCTGAACAAACTACGCCGCTGGTGCTGAACGGCGAACACCTGACGCTGCACGCGCTCGCGATCAACGGCCAGGCGCTCGCTGAGGCCGATTACCAGCTCACCGATGAGACGCTCACAATTCCCAGTGTTCCGGCAGCGTTTACCCTGGAGAGCGAAGTCGAGATTTCTCCTAGCAGTAACACTGCCTTAGAAGGGCTGTATCAATCGAACGGCATGTACTGCACGCAGTGCGAAGCGGAAGGATTTCGCCGCATCACCTATTACCCTGACCGCCCGGATGTTATGGCTACGTTTAAGGTCACCGTGATAGGTGATGCGCAGCGGGAGCCGGTGCTGTTGGCGAACGGTAACCCAGTTGATCAGGGCACCTTAGAGAGCGGCCGGCACTTTGTGACCTGGGAAGATCCGCACCCCAAGCCCTGCTATCTTTTTGCGCTGGTGGCAGGCGATTTAACCAAGGTCGAAGATCACTTCACCACCATGAGTGGCCGTAACGTGACGTTACAGCTCTGGGTGGAGCAAGAGAATCTCGATAAGACCGACCACGCCATGGCCTCGCTAAAGCGGGCAATGACTTGGGATGAAGAGACCTACGGCCGCGAGTATGACTTAGATCTGTTTATGATCGTGGCGGTGAATGACTTCAATATGGGGGCGATGGAGAACAAAGGATTAAACATCTTTAACTCCGCTGCCGTGCTGACCCACCCCAATACCGCCACCGATGCGGCGTTTCAGAATGTCGAAAGCATTGTGGCCCACGAATACTTCCACAACTGGTCGGGGAATCGCGTGACGTGCCGCGACTGGTTCCAGCTCTCGCTAAAAGAAGGTTTTACGGTCTTCCGCGATCAGTGTTTTTCTGCGGATATCAATTCAGCCCCTGTCAAGCGCATTCAAGACGTCTCGTTTTTCCGCACCGCGCAATTTGCCGAAGATGCAGGTCCCACGGCGCATCCGATTCGTCCGGATCACTATATCGAGATCACCAACTTCTACACCCTGACCATTTATGAAAAAGGGGCGGAAGTTGTGCGCATGCTGCGTAACCTGCTGGGCTGGGAGGCCTTCCGCCGTGGCTCGGATCTCTATTTCGAGCGCTTTGACGGTCAGGCCGTGACGATCGAAGACTTCGTGGGCTGCATGGCCGAGGTATCGGGCATCGATTTAAGCCAGTTCATGCGCTGGTACTCCCAGGCGGGCACGCCGGAAATCGATGCCCACGGTGAGTACGACTACGCCAACGCCGAGTACCATTTGACGCTGCGCCAGCGTACCCCCGCCACTCCCGGCCAGCCCGACAAGCAGCCGCTGCATATTCCTGTGCGCATGGGCTTGGTGGGCACAAAGTCCGGTCAGGATCTTACTCTGACGCTTGAAGGTGAAAAGCTGGGTAAGGACGCGGTCATTCACCTGACCGACGATGAGCAGACCTTCATCTTCACCGATGTGGCAGAGGCGCCGGTTCCATCGCTGCTGCGCGACTTCTCCGCCCCAGTAAAACTGCACTTCCCATACTCTCGCGAAGATTTGGCCTTCTTACTGACCCACGATAGCGATGGTTTCAACCGCTGGGACGCGGGGCAAAGGCTCGCACTGTTGGCGCTGGATGACTTGATCGCCGCCCACCGCAACGGGGTAGAGAAGGTCATGGATAGCCGGGTGGTAGAAGCCTTTAGAACGCTCCTGACTTCCTCCATGGATGACAAGGCGGTACTGGCTGAGATGCTAACGCTGCCATCGGAAGCCTACATCGCCGAGCAGCAGCCGATTGTCGATGTGGATGCGATTCACGCCGCGCGTGAGTTTGTGCGCCAATCCTTGGCTCAGGCGCTGCGTGATGAATTTATCGCCGTGTATAAAGAGAATAGCACTGATGAAGCTTATGCGCCGACGCCTGAACAAATTGCCCAGCGCAGTCTCAAAAACATAGCGCTATCTTACTTAATGTCCATTGAGGACGACGAGAGTGTGGCACTTTGTGAAGCGCAGTTTGCCGCTGATCATAATATGACCGATGTACGCCATGCGTTGACACTGTTAGTACACAGCGACCGTGATGATTTGGCTAACCCCGCGCTGAAAGCGTTTGGTGAAAAGTGGGCACACGACCCGCTTGTGATGGATCAGTGGTTTACGATTCAGGTATCGCGCCCTCAGCCGGACGTATTGGAGCGCGTAAAGTACCTAATGCAGCACCCAGCGTTCTCCATCAAGAACCCCAACAAGGTGCGTGCGTTAGTAGGTGCCTTTGCGCAAAATCGGGTCAATTTCCATCGCTTGGATGGCAAAGGGTACGCGCTGTTGGCAGATGTGGTGATTGAGCTAAACCGCCTGAATCCAGAGATTGCCGCGCGGTTAATCACCCCCTTAACCCGCTGGCAGCGTTTTGATGAAGCGCGTCAGCAGTTAATGCGTGCGGAGCTAGAGCGGATCAAACAAGAACCGCTGTCGTCCAACGTGTTCGAGGTGGTCGAGAAAGCGCTGGCATAACGTGCATCCAGTGAATTAACCATGGAGAGGGAAGACACCGGTGACAGATTCACAGCAGTGTTATTTACTGATTATTAACGGTCAGTCTGCCGGAAATCCGGCGCTACGCGAGGCCGTTGAAGCACAGCGCAAGGCAGGGACGCCGATGATTGTTCGCGCTACTTGGGAAGGTGGCGATGCCGCCGAGTTTGCGGCCCAAGCCGTTGAACTAGGAGCTACCAGTGTGATTGCCTGTGGCGGCGATGGCACGGTAAACGAAGTGGTTAACGGGCTAATGCGCATCCCCCATGACCATCGTCCGAGCTTGGGCGTGGTGCCGATGGGCAGCGCGAATGATTTTGCCACTTCGGTGGGGTTACCTTTGAAGCCGGATCGCGCACTGGCGGATGCCGTTCGCTTGCCGTCTGCGCCCATCGATGTGATTCGTATGACAGCAGAAACCAGTGGCGAACCGTCGGTATGCTATTACATCAATATGACCACTGGTGGTTTCGGCGCAGAAATTACCTCCTCTACCCCCAAAACGTTAAAACGCATGTTAGGGGGAGGAGCCTACTCACTGATGGGGGCGCTCAAGGCGTGGCGGCATCGCAGTTATCGCGGCACGTTGCACTGGAGCGATCATGAGCAGGCCGCGTCACTGCTGCTGCTGGCACTGGGCAATGGGCGTCAATCGGGAGGGGGGCAGGTGCTGGCCCCTCGTGCCAAGCTTGATGATGGGCGATTGGACGTTCTGCTAGTCAAAGATTTTCATTCGGTGACGGAGCTCCCTACGCTGCTCGGCGAGCTACAGCAGTTCCCCGCAGAAGGGTGTTATGTGCGCTACTTTACTGCCAGCCAGTTGACCGTTACCACTCGGTCCGATGATGAACCTTGGCCGCTGACCCTGGATGGTGAGGCAAAACGCTATCAACGATTCACCGCTGAAGTCGTCCCGCTAGCGTTGAAGGTACGCTTACCAGAAGGCTGTTCGCTGTTGTCTGCCAACGACCGCCACTAATGAATTCGAACCATTAAGGAGCATGACTCGATGAGCTACCGTGTATGGATGCCGCTACTGGCCAGTTTGGCCCTACTGCTGAGTGCCTGCGGCGACAGTCAAGAAGAGGCAAACGTCGTACCGGAAGAGAGCGCGGCCGAGCAGCCCAGTGAGACGCTAGCCGCTGCACCTGACACCAGTAGTGACGATGCTCCTTCGCCCTCCCAGGTGGAAGACGACATTGAACGTCAGGCGTCCGAGCCTTCCAATGTTCAGGAAGACCTGTCTTCCACCGTCAGTGAGTCAACTTCGGAGCCCCTGCAGGCGGACGAAGAGACGCTGGCCGCCGACCCCGACGAAGCCCTTGACGAAGCCAGCGCAATGCCGGGTGAAACCACGCGTTCTGATGTCGATGACGTGATTGCCGAGACTGAGCGTCGTTTCGAAGAGGCACAGCGTCAGTTGGAGCAACAGTTTCAAGAAATCGAGCAGCAGTCGCCCGAACTGGCACCCATGGAGAACGATCCCATCGAGCCAAGCTGGGAGCGCGAAAGCAGTTTACCCGAAGGTTCTTCCGTGGAAGGTGGGTTAGAAGCGAAAGATGTGGATGCGCTCATCGAAGATACAGAACGTCAATTCGAAGAGGCCCAGCAGCGCCTAGAAGAGCAGTTCCAAGCCTTGGAGAGTGAGCGCCCCACCAATAACGATAGCGAAGCGCAAGAGGCCGAAAGCTCCTCGGATGACACGTTGGATACATCGTCTTAAGAAGTAAACCCCAACCTATAAAAAAGGCCCGCATTCCGGGCCTTTATCCATTCGGTGCGGTTCAAGCAACGCGAATGTTGGAAGCCTGAAGGCCTTTTTTACCCTGAGTCACCTCGAAACTGACTTTCTGACCATCTTGCAGGGTCTTAAAACCTTCAGCTTGAATTTCGGAGAAGTGGGCAAAGAGATCGTCACCGCCGTCATCGGGAGAGATGAAGCCGTAACCTTTGGTGTCGTTGAACCACTTGACAGTGCCAGTTGCCATCGTTCATATCCTTAACGTGCTTAATGATTGAGCAGGTGGCTCATTGCCTACCTACCAAATCCACTTTAGAAGCAAATAATCAGCACGTCCAGTAGTGACGTGGTTAAGATTTTTTGGGTATACGGATTTAATGGTTGATGGGGCACCTTCACCCCATCAATCTGATACCACCCTCAGATGGTTGATAGATCGACTCCGTAGTTGAGTTCCTCTGCGAAGTCCGGCAGTCCGTAACCGATGGT
>Ga0208813_1000284_pt1 | contig 43319 bp, 38 predicted proteins | sample MalvireepMed_904_FD_184250 | JGI IMG/M metagenome (GOLD analysis project Ga0208813, IMG submission 184250) | Marine viral communities from the Global Malaspina Expedition - Malaspina viral metaG DeepMed_904 (SPAdes) (version 2) | ecosystem: Environmental > Aquatic > Marine > Oceanic | place... | reverse complement strand
GTGGTAAATCATCATGCGTTCGGCGAAGCCGGATTCACGACTGCTTTGGATCTCGATGTGCAGGTGGATCCAGTGGTCGCCGCCCTGCACCAGGGCTACTTCCACCAGTTTGTCGACGACGCGCCGCCCGGTGCCGGACTCCGGCAAAATCTTCTGCAGCTCCTGATCCAGGAAGCGGTGAGGTTGTTGCCAGTCGATGGCCCGCCAGGCATCAGGAAAATAGAACGCCATGAAATCGGCCAACATTATCTCGATGGCTTCTTTCCAGGGCGAATCGTAGTCGTCTTGCTGGGCTTTTTCTGTTGTCACTGGCTGCCTCCATGCGTTGAGGAGGCAGGATGTCATTAAGAGAATCGTATTGGCTGTCAGCCGTCTCTGAAAAAGACGTCGGTGATTTCAGGTCATAGTGGTCAGTTCAACACCTGATAACCCCTTCCTCTGGTGGCGGCTTAGTTCAGCACCCGATAACCCCGCCCGCGCATACAGTTCTTAACCACCTGGCTCTTTTCCTGCTCCGCGTCCCCGGCTTTGCCGGCGGCACCGATCACGGCGCCGCCGCCGGCCATGCGTCCGGCGGTGCCGGAGTTGCCGAAGATGGCGCCCAGGATGCCGCCGATCACGGCACCGCCGGCGGCGCCTTCGGCGGCGTCGCGACCGGTGCTGACTTCGTCGGCGATGGCGCGGCAGTCGGTGAGGTCTTGCTGGTACTGGGCTTCGTCGATGCCTTGCTTGTCCACCACCACGCGCTTGGACGAGGCGCAGGCGGTGGTGAGCAGGGCGGCGAGGGCGAGGGTGAGGCGATGCGGTGCATGGTGCCTCCTTGCCTGGTTGGCCGGTGCTTCAGTGCGTTGGACCTTTTATAGCACGGCTTGGTTCGGAAGGTGAGGGCTTAAGAGAGGGGTGGCGCCCAGGGGGCGCTGCGGGCAAGCAGGATCGTCAATATCGCACGTGGATTGACTGCTCTGGCGGACAAACCCCTCCGGCGTATGAGCGCATACTCATAAACCTTAAAACTTGATATGTGTACGGCAATGCCGTAGATTTGAAAATGTTATTTATCGAAACGTCGACGTTCACCAAACTGCTGCCGAGGTATCTTACCGATGAGGAATACGGCGGTCTGCAGAGCTACCTGTTGCAGAAACCGGATGCGGGCGATCTCATTAAAGGCTCTGGCGGTGTCCGCAAAGTCAGATGGGCGGCCGCCGGTTCCGGGAAGAGCGGTGGCATTAGAGTAATCTATTACTGGAAAAAATCTGACCATGAGGTATGGCTGCTCACGCTGTACAGTAAATCTGAGCGTGCCAGCATCCCTGGCCACGGGCTCAAGCAAATCGCGGAGGCAATCAAAAATGGGTGATAGAAACCTCGGCGCGGAGATTCTTGACGGCATCAGTGAGATCAAGCAGTTCAAGAAGGGCAAACTGGCCCTTCGCACTCATGAGCTGTCGGAGCCTTCGCCGCCCAAAGTGATTCGGTTGAAGTTGAAGATGTCGCAGTCCGCGTTTGCCGGTCTCATGGGAGTAAGCGTGCGAACGCTACAAGACTGGGAGCAGGGTCGGCGGGAGCCGCAGGGCCCGGCGGTTGCGTTGCTGCGCATTGCCGAGCAGCACCCTGAAGTCTTTCATCAACTCCACTAATAAACGCCCTCAGCCGAGCCGCAGCGACAGGTCGATGGCCTGCACGTGTTTGGTGAGCGCGCCGGCGGAGAGGAACAGGTCGCGGGCGCCGGGCAGGTTTTTGACGTCGTCCAGGGTGCGGTTGCCGGACACTTCCAGGGCGCTCTGGCCGGCCAGGTCGAGGGCGGTTTCCAGCATTTCCGGGGTGAAGTTATCCAGCATGATCTGGTCCGGGGCGAGGGCGGCGGCTTCGCGCAGCTCGTCCAGGTTTTCCACCTCGATGATGATCTTCTTGCCGGGGCCCTGTTCGCGGGCGGCGCGGATGGCGGCGGTGATGGAGCCGCAGGCGGTGATGTGGTTTTCCTTGATCAGGAAGGCGTCGTAGAGGCCCACCCGGTGGTTCTGGCAGCCGCCGCAGAGCACCGCGTATTTCTGCGCGGCGCGCAGGCCGGGCAGGGTTTTGCGGGTGTCGAGCACGGTCACGCGGGTGCCGGCCACGGCGTCGGCGTAGCGGCGCGCGATGGTGGCGGTGGCCATCATGGTCTGCAGGAAGTTCAGGGCGGTGCGTTCGCCGGTGAGGATGCGCCGGGTGTTGCCGGTGAGCGTGCAGAACACGTCGCCGGCGGCCAGCCGGTCGCCGTCCTTGGCGTGCCATTCCAGGCTCACGCCGCCGAGCTGGCGGAACACTTCCTCGGCCCAGGCGGTGCCGCACAGCACCGCGTCCTCGCGGGTGAGGATGGTGGCGGTGGCGGTGTCGTCCGCGGCGATCAGGCCGGCGGTGAGGTCGCCGTCGCCCAGGTCTTCTTCCAGGGCGAAGGCGACCGCGCGGGTCAGGTGGTCGCCGACGTAGTCGGGCAGGGTGTTGTCTTTATCCATTCGTTTTGAAGAACTCGTTGCTCAGGCGGACCACCACCGGCGCCAGCAGCAGCAGCGCGATCAGGTTGGGAACCGCCATTAGAATATTCATGATGTCCGCCAGGGCCCACACCAGGTCCAGCCCGACGATGGCGCCCACCGGCACCACCAGCACCCAGACTATCCGGAAGGGCAGCAGGGCTTTGTCGCCGAACAGGTACTGGGTGCAGCGCTCGCTGTAGAGGCTCCAGCCCAGCAGGGTGGTGAAGGCGAACACCGCCAGGCCGCAGGCCACCACCGCGTTGCCGAGGGTGCCGAAGGTGCTGGAAAACGCCAGCGCGGACAGCGGCGCGCCTTCCTCGCCGCTGGTCCAGGCACCGGTGGCGACGATGGCCAAACCGGTGACGGAGCATACCACGATGGTGTCGATAAAGGTGCCGAGCATGGCGATGCTGCCCTGGCGGGCGGGGTGGTCGGTGTGCGCGGAAGCGTGGGCGATGGGCGCGCTGCCCAGGCCCGCTTCGTTGGAGAAGATACCGCGCGCCATGCCGAAGCGGATCGCCTCTTTCACGGCGGCGCCGGCGAAGCCCCCGGCGGCGGCGGTGCCGGTGAAGGCGTCGTTGAAGCACAGGGCGATGGCGGCGGGCAGGGCGCTGGCGTGGTCGGCCAGCACGAACAGGCCGGCCAGCAGGTAGGTGAGCGCCATGAACGGCACGATAAAGGTGGCCACCCGGGCGATGCGCTTCATGCCGCCCAGCACCACCAGGCCCACCAGCACCGCCAGGGTCAGGCCGGTGGCCCAGGTGGGCACGCCGAAGCTGTCATTGAGACCGTGGGCCACGGAGTTGGCCTGCACGGTGTTGCCGATGCCGAAGCCGGCGAACATGCCGAACACCGCGAACAGCAGCGCCAGCCAGGCCCAGTTCTCGCCCAGCCCCTTGCGGATGTAGTACATCGGGCCGCCCACGTACTGGCCGAGGCTGTCTTTTTCCCGGTAGTGCACGGCGAGCACCGCCTCGGCGTATTTGGTGGCCATGCCCACCAGGGCGATCAGCCACATCCACACCAGGGCGCCGGGGCCGCCGGAGTGAATGGCGGTGGCCACGCCGACGATGTTGCCGGTGCCGATGGTGGCGGACAGCGACGTGGCCAGCGCCGCGCCGGCGCCGATGGTGCCCACCCCGGTGGCCGGCGCCACGATCTGGCGGAAGCCGAAGCCCAGCCGGCGGATCGGCAGGAACGTCAGGCGGATGGTCAGGTAGATGCCGGTACCGGCGATCAGGATCAGCGCCGGCCAGCCCCACAGCAGGCCGCTGATCTGCTTTAAGAGGTCAACAAATTCGGTCATGCCCTTCACGCCCCGTCAACCGTAAAATAGCCAGAGTAGGGAAATTGACCGGTGAGGGGAAGCGCTCAAGATTGAGTCCGATCGCGGTTCTTTGTACGGTGTTACCAGATATTCCCCGAATCGCGGATTGGTTCAAACTTCTCGGCACAGGGCGGTGCTAAGGTACTCTTCGTACGGAAAGTCGTAGCGGGCTTCGTAGTTCACGTTTGTCGCCGCCAAGGTGTGTGCCATGTCCAAAGTTACCCGCCTCAAGCCGCTGGAAGGTGGTAAAGGCCGCGCGCTGAGCCTGCCCAGGCCGCTCGAGCGCGTGCGTGACCGCATTACCGAGCGGGCCGGCGGACTGTTGGCGGACATGCTCGACGGCGCCGACGACACCCTGTTCGACCTGGCGGAGAAAGAGACCGACAGCGAGCGCGACCGCTACTTCGACGCCATGCGCGAGCTGCGCCTGCAGCGCGGCGCTCTGGAGACCGGCTTCCGGCAGGCGTTGGGCAATCTGTTCCATGACTGCGCCCGCACCCCGGACGACCGGGAGCGCGCCACCGGCAAGGTGGCGGTGGAAGATCTGGCGTTGGTCAAACACGAAGAGCTGGAAACCACTGTCGCCCTGGACAACCTGGCCCGCCGCGCCCGCAAGGGCCACGATGAGGCCCTGCGCGCCTTCCAGCACCGCCTCGAGTACCTGTTCGAAAGCAAGGTCGACGTCACCGAACGGAACAACCCCCTGGAGCCGCGCAACCTGGCGGCGTGTTTCTCCGCCTGCCTGGAGCGGCTGTCCCTGGATATCCGCGCCCGCCTGATCGTGCTCAAACTGTTCGAGCGGGTGGTGATGGACGAAGCCGGCGCCATGGTCGACGAGGCCAACCAGGTGCTGGCCGACGCCGGCGTGCTGCCCGATATGAAAACCGTGCCCGTGCCCCGGGGCCGTCCGGCCGGCGAGAGCGGCGGGGGTGCCGGGGCCTCCGGCTCGGGCGCTTCGGCGGCCTCGGAACAGCCCCGTTCCGCCGGCGGCACGTCCTCGGCGGGTGAGGCCTCGGCGGCCGCGCCGCCGGCGGACAACGCCATGTTCGGGCTGCTTCAGGAACTGCTCACCACCCTGCGCGGGCTGGGCCCCGTCGGCGGCGCGCCGGCTTCCGGTGCGTCCGCGCCCGCCGGCGCCGGCGCGCCCGTGGCCGGCGGTGGCGCCGCGCCCACCTCCGGCATGGCGATCATGCACAACGGCGTGGCCCACCTGAACGGCGCCCCGCTCACCGCCGACGCCCCGGTGCAGGCGGTCAGCAGCCAGGACCTGTTCGGCCTGCTCACCCGCCTGCAGCGCCTTGAGCATGCCCTGGAGGGCGGCGCCGACGCCCAGGACCGCAGCGTCAAGGACGAGCTTTCCGACCTGCTCGAGAGTGAGAACAGCGAGGCCATCCACGCCCTGGATCAGGCGGACGACGACGTCATCAACCTGGTCGCCATGCTGTTCGACTTCATTCTCGATGACGAGGGCCTGCCCTCGGAAATCAAGGCGCTGATCGGCCGGCTGCAGATTCCTCTTTTGAAGGTGGCGATCGCCGACAAGACCTTCTTCAGCAACGAAGAGCACGACGCCCGACTGCTGCTCAACACCCTGGCCCGCGCCGGCTGCCAGTGGGACCCGCAGCAGGGCTACGACGACGAGACCTACCAGCGCATCGACCGGGCGGTGCACGCCATCATCGACGATTACGACGAAGACGCCGCCCTGTTCAGCGAGCTGCTGGCGGAGTTCGAGTCGTTCTTCAGCGACCAGCGCGCCCGCGCCGAGCGCGTCGCCGAGCGGGTGCGCGAAGCCGAGGAGGGCAAGGCCCGCGCCGAGCAGGCCGCCGACGCGGTGCGCCGTTACATCGACGCGCGCCTGGCCGGCCGCCAGGTGCCGGACGTGGCGGTGCTCCTGCTGCGCCAGGGCTGGCAGCAGGTGCTCTACCTGACCTGGCTGCGCCAGGGCGAGGACAGCGACACCTGGCGCCGCTATGCCAAGGTGGTGGACGCGCTGGTGTGGAGCGTGATGCCCCACCGCGCCCCGGCGGACCTGGAAAAGCTGCGCGACCTGAGCCCGAAAGTGGTGCGCGCGCTGGAGCACGGCCTGGAATCCATTCAATACGACGCCGGCGAAACCCGCGCCCTGCTGGACGACCTGCTGGCCGTACACGACAGCCTGATCAAGGGGCTGGAGACCGAGCGCGTGGCGGTGCCCAAGGCGCCGGAGCCCGAGCCGCCGGCTCCCTCGACGCTGCCCGACGACCACGAGCTGGTGGTACGGGCCCGCCGCCTGCGCGCCGGCCAGTGGCTGGAAATCGGCGACGGCGACGACGCCCAGCGCGCCAAGCTGGCCGCCAACATCCGCGACGGCGCCAAGCTGGTGTTCATCAACCGGCGCGGCATCAAGGTGCGCGAATACGACGCCGCCGGTCTGGCCCAGGCACTCCACGACGGCGAGGTCAAACTGATCGAGGACGGCGCCCTGTTCGACCGCGCCCTGGAAGCCGTGATCAGCGACCTGCGCCGCCTGCAAACCGCCTGAGATCCGGTGCGAGCGGGCCTTTGTGGGGGCGGACCCTTGTGGGAGCGGGCCCGGCCCGCGAAAATAGCGCCATGCTGACGCTCACCAATCACTGGGTGGACCAGGCGCGCAAAGTGCCGTCGCCCAACTTCAACGCCCGCCCGGACCCGGAAGACATCTCCCTGGTGGTGATCCACAACATCAGCCTGCCGCCGGAAGAGTTCGGCGGCCCCCAGGTGGAAGCCTTTTTCCAGAACCGCCTGGACCCGTCCGAGCACCCGTACTTCGAAGAGATCCGCGACCTGAAGGTGTCCTCCCACTTTCTGATCCGCCGCGACGGTGAGCTGGTGCAGTTCGTCGCCTGCGACCAGCGCGCCTGGCACGCCGGCGTCTCCCGCTGGCGCGACCGGGACAACTGCAACGACTTCGCCCTGGGCATCGAGCTGGAAGGCGCCGACCACGTTCCCTTCGAGGACGCCCAGTACCGCAGCCTGCGCGCGCTGCTCGACGCTCTGATCGCCCACTACCCGCGCCTGTCCAACGACGCCATCACCGGCCACGAGCACATCGCGCCCGGCCGCAAAACCGACCCGGGCCCGGCCTTCGACTGGACCCGACTCTAAGACGTGGTATAAACGAGAGTATGAAACTACTCGTTATTCTGCTCGTGCTCGCCCTGCGCCGTCGTGACGGCGGCTGGCCGCTTTGGTTGACCCGCGAGGAGCGCCATCAGCGCTTTATCGACCGGTTGTCGCCGGGCGGCGGCGCGCTGGCCTGGTGGCTGGCGGTGGCCTTGCCGACGCTGCTGGTGGCGCTGCTGTTCAGCTGGCTGTGCGGCCTGGCGGGCGCGCTCCTGACCCTGCTGCTGGGCGGCGTGCTGCTGCTCTGGCTGATCGGCGTGGAGAGCGAGGTCCGGCGCATGGACACCCTGCTGGTGCGCGGGCGCATGAACGACCGCGACGCCCTGGCCGGCAGCGCCGCCCGGGCGTTCGACACCGGCCCGCTGGATGACGGCCCGGACAGCGAGCGGGCCTGGTTCAACGATCTGGCCGACCGCTTCGTGCTGCGCGCCGGTGACCTGTTCGCGGTGCTGTTCTGGGTCACGGTGCTGGGTTTCGGCGCGGCGCTGCTGTTCGTGCTTAACCGGGCCTGGCTGCGCCGTCACCCGGAGCACAGCGACTGGGCCCGCAGCCTGGACATCGCCCTGGCCTGGATCCCGGCGCGCCTGACCGCCCTGGCGCTGGCCCTGGTGGGGCATTTCGGCATGGTCGCCCAGGCCGTGAGCGGGCGCATCTGGCGCCTCGACGACAGCCGCGGTCTGCTCACCCTGGCCGCCGACGCCGCGCTCGGCGGCGACAGCGACGGCAACGAGCCCGCCTTCCAGGCCGGCGTCAACCGCCTCGAAGCCCTCCAGGAGCTTATGCTCCGCGCATTAGCGGTGTGGCTTATTTTCGCCGCGCTCTGGGCTGTATTGCCCACCTGATCTTTGTGGGAGCGGGCCTTGTGGGAGATTCTATGGTGCCTAACAAGGCTCATGAGAGCCTTGGGGCACAATAGTTCTCTTGGTGCTTCATCAAGGCGAAGGCGACGCGGGCGAGCTTGCGAGCCAGGATGACCAGGGCCTGTGTGGTTTTCAGCCCCCGATCCCGATAGCGCTGATAGAAGGCTTTCCAGGTCGGGTGGCGGGCGCCGCTCATAGCCGAACAGTGCAACAGGCGGCGCACTTCCGTGTCGCCTTGCTTGGTTAATCGACGTTTGCCCTTCAGCTTGCCCGAGTCACGTACGCGCACATCCAGGCCCAGGAAGGCGACGAAGGCGTCACTGTTCTGGAAGTCGCCTCGCAAGAAGGCCATCACCAGGGCGGTGGCGGTGAGCTCACCGATGCCGTCGATGGCCTGGCAACGCTGCACCTGATCGCGCAGGCCTGCGGCGTGAACGGCCTCCCTGAGCCGCTTTTGGATCAGGTGGTCGATCCGGTCGATCTGCTTGAGCAAGGTCGCCAGGGCCGTTTTCAGCAAGGGCTCCGCGCTCAGGCTCTGGCGCAAGGCGGTGCGGGCCTTGACCAGCGCGGCCCGCCGGCGCAGCAGGCTTTGCAGGGTCCGGTAGGCCTTGGGCGGCGGCATCCAGCGCCGTAATTCGTCTTTCTCTTTGCGCAGATAGCGCGCCAGCAGCTGGGCGTCGGTCAGGTCGGTCTTGGCCCGGCCGCCGACGCCTTCTCGATAGTTCTTGAGCCGATAGCCATCCACCACATAGACGTGGTGTCCCTTGGCGTGGGCCCGTTCGGTAATCTCCATATGGTAGGTGCTGGTCGCCTCGATGGCGATATCGCAGCCCTTGGGCAGACCGGCCAACCATTGGCGGATGGCGGCTGGGGTGTTGTCGACGGCGAGATGGCGCTTCTCATCGTCGTGCTGGATCACCAATTCTTCTTTGGCGGTGTCGATACCGATGACGGGACGGGTGGCGTGCATTGCCATGATGAGCCCTCTCAGCTAGGTTAATCGTGCTTGTCGGGGCGCACCGTAACGCTGGCTTGTCAGATATCGTCGGTCTGAGTGGTGTCTCAGCCGATGGATTCCTTATCGGCGTTTGAAGGTGCGGGGTGGGGCCATGTCTCCCACAGTCTGTACGCAACGGTCAGAAGCGGACCTGGTCCCTCCACCCCGACAAGTCTCTTTCTTAAGACCTGCCGGGAAACCATACAAGCGGGCCCCGCCCGCGAAAGGGCGGCCTCCTGGGCCGCCCGGCAGGATTCCAGAGCCCTCTCTAAAGGCGGCACAAACCACCTTTCTGGGATCCTGCCGGCAAGCAGAGCTTGCCTTTCGCGGGCGAGGCCCGCTCCCACACGCGACCTTCATGGACATGAAGCTGTCCGTTCTTGCTGCTATGATCGGGTAACGAGACGGCCTATATACCCCGCGCCGTTTCCGTCGTTTACCCCGCCGTCGCGGCGATCCCGCGCCGGCCAGGCACTGCGAAAAAGGACGCGCGCCCATGCACAATAGAAACTTCTTTGAAGACGTGGACCCGGAAGAAACCCGGGAATGGCTCGAGGCACTGGAATCGGTGCTGGAACAGGAGGGGCCCGAACGCGCCGGCTGGCTGCTGGAAACCCTCACCAATGAAGCCCAGGAACAGGGCGTTATCCGCACCCACCTCGACACCCCTTACCTCAACACCATCCGCCCCAAGGACGAAGCCCCGATCCCCGGCGACATCTACATGGAACGACGCATCCGTTCCCTGGTGCGCTGGAACGCGCTGGCGATGGTGATCCGGGCCAACAAGGACAACGATGACGAACTGGGCGGCCACATCGCCACCTTCGCGTCGTCCGCCACGCTCTACGACGTCGGCTTCAACCACTTCTTCAAAGCCCCCCACGAGGACAACCCCGGCGACCTGGTCTACTTCCAGGGCCACTCGGCGCCGGGCATCTACGCCCGTTCCTACCTGGAGGGGCGCATCACCGAACAGCAGATGGACAACTTCCGCCGGGAAGTGGACGGCGAGGGGCTGTCGTCCTATCCGCACCCGTGGTTGATGCCGGATTACTGGCAGTTCCCCACCGTGTCCATGGGCCTGGGCGCCATGCAGGCGATCTACCAGGCGCACATCATGAAGTACCTGCAGAACCGGGAGCTGATTCCGGATCGCAAGCGCAAGGTGTGGGCGTTCCTCGGCGACGGCGAGATGGACGAGCCGGAATCCCTGGGCGCGCTGTCCATGGCCGGCCGCGAGCAGCTGGACAACCTGATCTTCGTGGTTAACTGCAACCTGCAGCGCCTGGACGGGCCGGTGCGCGGCAACGGCAAGATCATCCAGGAGCTGGAAAGCCTGTTCCGCGGCGCCGGCTGGAACGTCATCAAGGTGGTCTGGGGCCGGCTCTGGGACCCACTGCTGGAGAAGGATTCCGAAGGCCTGCTGCGCCGCCGCATGGACGAAGCGGTGGACGGCGAATACCAGGCCTACAAGAAAAACGGCGGCGCCTATACCCGCGAGCATTTCTTCGGCAAGTATCCGGAGCTGAAGAAAATGGTCGAGCACATGAGTGATGAGGACGTTTATCGTCTGAATCGCGGCGGCCATGACCCGTTCAAGGTGTACGCGGCCTACCACGAGGCGGTGAACCACACCGGCCAGCCCACGGTGATCCTGGCGAAAACCGTGAAGGGCTACGCCACCGGCGCCGGCGAGGCGGTCAACAAGACCCACCAGATGAAGAAGATGGATCTGGAAAGCCTCAAGGAATTCCGCGACCGCTTCGACATGCCGTTCACCGACAAAGAACTGGAAACCGTGCCCTATTACCGGCCGGATGAGGCTTCCGCGGAGCTGCGCTACATGCGCGAGCAGCGCGAAAAGCTGGGCGGCTCGATGCCGGTGCGTCGCCGCCACGCCAGCCAGAAGCTGACCATCCCCAAGCTGGAGTTTTTTGAATCCTTCCTGGAGGGCAGCGGCGACCGGGAGATTTCCACCACCATGGCGTTCGTGCGCATGCTCAGCACCCTGGTGAAGGACAAGAGCATCGGCGACCGGGTGGTGCCGATCGTGCCCGACGAGGCGCGCACCTTCGGCATGGAAGGCATGTTCCGTCAGCTCGGCATCTACTCGTCCAAGGGCCAGAAATACGAGCCCGAGGACGCCGGCCAGGTGATGTATTACCGGGAAGACAAGAAAGGCCGCATCATGGAGGAGGGCATCAACGAAGCCGGCTCCATGTCCGGCTGGATCGCCGCCGCCACCAGTTACAGCGTGCACGACTTCACGCTGATTCCGTTCTTTATCTACTACTCCATGTTCGGCTTCCAGCGCACCGGGGACTTCTGGTGGGCCGCCGGCGACAGCCAGGCGCGCGGCTTCCTGCTGGGCGGCACCGCCGGGCGCACCACGCTCAACGGCGAGGGCCTGCAGCACCAGGACGGCCACAGCCACGTGCTCACCAGCACGGTGCCCAACTGCGTCAGCTACGACCCCACCTACGCCTACGAGCTGGCGGTGATTCTGCAGGACGGCCTGCGCCGCATGTACGAGGAGGAAGAGAGCGTCTTCTACTATCTGACGCTGATGAACGAAAACTACCTGCACGGCGCCATGCCCAAGGGCGCCGAGGAAGGCATCCGCAAGGGCATGTACCTGCTGCGCGAAGGCAAGGGCAAAGGTGGCAAGAAAGCCAAGCGGGTGCAGTTGCTCGGGTCGGGCACTATCCTGCGCGAAGTGGAAGCGGCGGCGGAGCTGCTGCGCGAGGACTTCGGCGTGGCCGCCGACGTATGGAGCGTCACCAGCTTCAACGAACTGCGCCGCGAAGGCCTGCGCGCGGACCGCGACCGCCTGCTCAAGCCGGATATGAAGATCGCGCCCACCTGGGTGGAGCAGTGTCTGGATAAGCGCCAGGGCCCGGTGATCGCCTCCACGGATTACATCAAGGCCTACGCCGACCAGATACGTCCCTGGATCAAAGCGCCCTACCGGGTGCTGGGCACCGACGGCTACGGGCGCAGCGATTCCCGCGCCAAGCTGCGGCACTTCTTTGAAGTGGACCGTTACTTCGTGGTCCTGGCGGCGCTCAGCGCGCTTAAGGACGAAGGCGAAGTGGACGCCGCCACCGTTAAGGAAGCGATCCAGAAATACGGCATCGACCCGGAAAAACCCTACCCGGTGATCTCATAAGGAGCCTGCCATGAGCAAGGAAACCATCCGGGTACCCGATGTGGGCAGCAGTGATCCTGTTGACGTCATCGAGGTGTCCGTCAAAAAAGGCGACAGCGTCGAAGCCGAAGACACCATTGTCGTGTTGGAGTCCGACAAAGCCTCCGTGGAAGTGCCGTGTCCGAAAGCCGGCACCGTTCTCGAACTGCTGGTGAAAGCCGGCGACCGGGTCAAGGAAGGCGACCCCCTGTTGGAGCTGGACACCGAAGCCGGCGACGGCGGTGCCGAAGACGACCAGTCCTCCGGCGACGAACCGAAAAACGAGCCGGCGGCGGAAAAGGCTCAGTCCGGAGACAACGAGCAGGGCGGAAAGGAAGAGAAGGCCGAACCGAAAGCGGACGAGAAACCGGCGAAAAAAGAGAGCGGCGGCACCCGCGAACAAACCATCCCCGCCCCGGACCTGGGCGACATCGACGAAGCGGAAATCATCGAGCTGTCGGTGAGCGAAGGCGACACCGTGGAAGCGGAACAGACCATTCTGGTGCTGGAATCCGACAAGGCGTCCCTGGAAATCCCCAGCCCGGCCGCCGGCACGGTGAAAAAGCTGCTGGTGAAAACCGGCGATAAGATCACCTCGGGCACCGAGCTGATGGTGCTGGAAACCACCGGCGGCGGCGAAGAGACGGCCGATGAAGCGACGGCCGGCGAAGACAAGTCCGCCGGCAAACAGTCTGGTGAAAGCGGGTCTGGTGAAAGCAAGCCCGGTGGGAGCGGGTCTGGTGGGAGCGGGCCTGCCCGCGAAGCCTCTGAAAAAGCCTCCCAGCCCTCTGAAACGTCCGCCCAGGATTCAGGCGCGGGGGTCGGTAAAGATTCCGGAGGCATCGGCGAGCACCCGGCCAAATCCGGCGCCGCCGCGGCCGGCCGGCCGTCCAGGAACGTGCACGCCGGTCCGGCGGTGCGCAAGCTGGCCCGGGAAACCGGCGTCGACCTTGGCGCCGTGCCGCCCAGCGGCCCCAAGGACCGGATTCTCAAGGAAGACGTGCACGCCCACATCAAGCAGCGCATGGAACAGCCGGCCGCCGCCGGCGGTGGCGGCGCCCCGGACCTGCCGGAGATCGACTTCAGCGAATTCGGTCCTGTGGAACGCGACGAGCTCAACAAGCTGCGCAAGGTGGCGGCCAGGAATCTGCATCGCAGCTGGGTCACCATTCCCCACGTCACCCAGTTCGACGAGGCGGATATCACCGAGCTGGAAGCGTTCCGCAAAAGCCAGAACAAGGCGCTGGAAAAAGAGGGCGTCAAGCTCACCATGTTGGCGTTTCTGGTGCAGGCCTGCGCGCGGGCGTTGCGCCAATTTCCGAGGGTGAACAGCTCGCTGGAACCGTCCGGTGAGGCACTGATCCTGAAGGACTATGTGCACATCGGCATCGCCGTGGACACGCCCAATGGCCTGGTGGTGCCGGTGCTGCGCGACGCGGACAAGAAAGGGCTCAGCCAGATCGCCACGGAAATCGGTGAGCTGGCGGCCAAGGCCCGCGACCGCAAACTGTCACCGGCGGATATGAAAGGCGCCACCTTCAGCATCTCGTCGCTGGGCGGCATCGGCGGCACCGCCTTTACGCCCATCGTCAACTGGCCGGAGGTGGCGATTCTCGGCGTCAGCCGTTCCGACACCAAACCGGTGTGGGACGGCAACGCCTTCCAGCCCCGGCTGATGCTGCCGTTGTCGTTCTCCTACGACCACCGGGTGATCGACGGCGCCGACGCGGCGCGCTTCACCACCTACCTCAGCGGCCTGCTCGGCGACATGCGGCGCGCCCTGTTGTAACGGAAATGCGGAGGCATAAAAAACCCGGCCTGAGGCCGGGTTTTTTTTGAAGAAAAGAAAGGGCGCTATCAGTTATTACCGTGGCGCTCTTTCCACTTTTCCTTCTTTTCCTGCCATTTTTCCATCCGGTCTTTCTGGTGCTGTTCGTACTGGGCGCGCTGCTCGTCGTTCAGCACGTCACGGATTTCTTCCTGGGTTTCCTTGTGCAGCTCGCGCATCTCTTCGCCTTTCTCGCGGTAGATTTCGCGCACTTCCTGCTGCTGCTCCTCGCTGAGGTTCAGTTCCTGGGTCATTCTTTGAACGTGGCGGTCGGCGCCTTTTTCCATCGGTGAGCCGGCGAAGGCCGCGGCGGAGAACAGGGTCAGCGTGACAATCATCAGTTTTTTCATCGTCTTGCTCCTTGAGTAACGCTCCGGAGTATCCGGATTCCCTTATAGATTGGCCTTACATTGTGCAGCCACGATGCAGCGAATGTGGAAACATCGCTACAAGCTTCAGGCTGCAAGCCACAAGCAAGCCGTGCCGATCAGACCGGCTTCGCCGCCAGAACGGCCTGCTTGTGGCTTGCAGCTTGTAGCTTGCAGCTGACCGGGTTCAAGCCTCTTCATCAGGATTTTGCAATCGATAACCGACGCCATAGACGCTGCCGATCCAGTCGTGGTCGCCGGTCAGGCCTTCGCTGAGTTTGCGCCGCAACTTGCGGATATGGCTGTCGATGGTGCGGTCGGATACCACCCGGTGGTCGGAATAGATCACGTCCATCAGCTGGTCGCGGGTCCAGATGCGCCCGGCCTGGCGGGACAACGCCGCCAGCAGCTCGAATTCGATCGCGGTGAGCGCCACCCGGGCGCCGTCGTGGACCGCCTCGAAACGGTGCCGGTCCAGGGCCAGGCCGCCCTCGGCCGGGGGCTGGGCGGCGTTACCGGCACGGCGGAGCACCGCCTTTACCCGCGCCACCACTTCCCTGGGGCTGAACGGCTTGCAGATGTAGTCGTCGGCGCCGATCTCCAGGCCCAGCAGGCGGTCCACCTCTTCCACGCGGGCGGTGATCATCAGAATCGGCACCTGGGAGAAACGGCGGATCGCCTTGCACACTTCCATGCCGTCGCCGTCGGGCAGCATCAGGTCCAGCAGCACCGCGTCGAAATCACCGTCGCGCACGCGCTGTTCGGCGTCGGCGGCGCTGCCGGTCTGCTCCGGCTCGAAATGGCTGTGGCGCAGATAGTCCGCCAGCAATTGCGCCAGCCGGGGCTCATCCTCGACGATCAGAATTTTCGCCATGTTCCGTTCCTTTCATTCGCTGTGGAAGCCCACCTTGTGGGAGCAAGACTTGTGGGAGCGGGCCCCGCCCGCGAAAGGGTGGCTTATAAGCCACCCGGCAGGATTCCAGCGCCCTCTCTAACAGCGGTACAAACAGCCTCTCTGGAATCCTGCCGGGCGCTTCGCTCCCTTTCGCGGGCGAGGCCCGCTCCTACAATGGCAACCGCACCGTGATTCTGAGACCACCCAGGGGGCTGTGGTCCGCCTGCATCGTGCCGCCGTGCGCCTCGACGATACGCCGGGCGATGGCCAGCCCCAGGCCGGCGCCGCCGGTCTGGCGGTTGCGCGAGCTTTCCACCCGGTAGAGGTGATCGAACAGTTTCGGCAGGGCGTCATCGGGCACGCCGGGGGCGCTGTCGTTCAGGGTCAGGCGCCAGTCGTCGCCGTCGCGGCCCAGGGTAAGGTGCACCTCGCCGCCCTCGTCGGTGTACTTGAGGCTGTTCTGCAGCAGGTTGTCCAGCAGCTGGCGCAGGCGCACCGGGTCGCCGTTGACCCGCGCCGGGCTCAGGTCGGTGCGCAGGCGCACACGGCGGCGGCCGAACGCCGGGCGCACCGCGTCCACGGCGTCCTCGCAGAGCGTGTCCAGATCCAGCGCGGTGAAGTGGTAGCGCAGGTTGCCGGCGTCGGCCAGGGCCAGGTCATGCAGGTCGCTGACCAGATGGGTGAGCTGGCGCACCTCGGATTCCAGCGCCGCGATGGTCTCGTGGTTGAGCGGCCGCACGCCGTCGACCACCGCTTCCAGCTCGCCCTGCAGCACCGACAACGGCGTGCGCAGCTCGTGGGCGATGTCCGAAAACCAGCGCTGGCGGGCTTTCTGGCCCTGGTCCAGACGCTCGCCCAGGCTGTCCACATGGCGGATCAGATCCCCCAGCTCGTCGCGGCGCCGGCTGCCCAGCCGCGTCTGGTAGTCGCCCTCGCGCAGCTTGCGGGTGTGGGCGCTGAGTGCCGTTACCGGCGCCACCAGGTGGCGCGCCAGCAGCCAGGACACCAGCAGCGACAGGGCCAGGCCCACCAGAGCCATCCAGCCGGCGAAATTGAGCTGGCGCTCCTGGAAGCGCCGGTCAAGCTTGTCGCGGATCGCTTCCTGGTCGGGGTAGGCCAGCCAGCCCACCAGATCGTTGTCGGTGCGGATCGGCACCAGGCGGCTGAACTGTTGCGTCGGCGGCGGGCCGATCAACGGGCGCCGGTCCGCCGTCAGCAGAGTCAGATGGCGGGGCGCGTCGCGGCGGTCCCGCTTGCCCGGCTCGGTGTCGGTGTTGCGGTCGCCGGCCAGCCAGTAGAGCCGTCCCAGCACCCGCGGATCGCTGAGCAGGAAGTCCCAGCTGCCCCGTTGCGCGTACAGCACGCCGAGGTGGTCGGCCAGGCGCTCCACCTGGGCCTGCTGGCGCTCGTCGATGTACTTGCGCAGGCTCTGTTCGAACGCAAAGAAATAGAAACCGCTGGCGGCGACGATCAGCACCACGAAGGTGCCGAGAAAGGTGAGGAAAAGCTTGTTGCGTATGCCCATGGTCGGCCGGCGGTCCTCGCCAGAATAACGGAACCGCCAGTCTAAGCCCTGCCGGCCCCACGACCCAGCGCCTTGCACATTCTTTCAAAATCGCCTGTGGGAGCGGGCCCAGCCCGCGACAAGCAAATCCCTGAATATATATGACTGCCGGGTCTGTCTCCTTATTAAAATTAATGTGGAAGTTGATGTCAGGGTGATGTTAGGTTTTCTCGCACAAAAAAATTATAAAAAAAGGGACAGATAAAATTGTTCCTACAATAAGGATTTCTTAAAAAATGGACGATATTGATACTGAAAAAACGGGGAATCGGCACCTCTACGTTTACCGAAAGGAGGCCTGCAAATTCTGGTGGTGTGCACTGCCCTATGTCGACGAAAAGGGGCGTAAAAAGCAGTTCCGGAAGTGCTTCAGAGACAGCCGGTATCGGGATAAATACGCCGCCCTCGGGGCGGCTTTGGAGTGGCGGGATGCACAGTTGGGAGCACTCAAGCGTTGGGGCACTCTCGGGGCGCCGCCGAAGCTGAGACGTGTCTCCGTCAATGAACTGGGCAGCCTGAAACCTCAAGACAACAGCTTCGGCATCATCGGTATCACCGTCACACGCCGCCAAAAACCCAAGGGCATCAACGTCTCGGTGACCGCGCAGCGCGGGCAAAAGAAATGGTTTTCCATGCGCCGGCACGGCGCGTTCGAAGCGTTCCGGCTGGGCGTGCGTCAACGCTGCGAATGGATACAGGTGCCGGTGCCCAGCGACGAAGAGCTACGCCGCCGTTTCCAGCACTGGCTAGAGAATAATTACCGGCTTCTGGAAGAGTATGACATTTCCGCGTAAAGACCCAAAGGTAGAAAAGCGCATGTTCCATCATGACATCATGTTCCGGAACGCGGGGAGGCTGCCAAAGTCTTTTGGCTATAAAGATCTTCTTGATCTTGCGAGCTTTTCGATACCTGGTATCTCGGCTCCCGGTAAGACATTCTCTTGTCTGCGCTTTATTCAGAAGTTCTGCAGTGACAGTGCGGGTGCCCATGACCGGTTTTACCAGCTCAAGGATCCACGCCGTTACGACAGGCTCGCCGATCTCAAACAATGCGTTTTCCATCTGACCGAGTCCAAAAGCGCGGTTCTTCGCCAAGCAATGAAGGTGGAAGGTGCGGAGTTTGAGGAAGATTTATTCCACTTTCTAGCGTTGCGTTTGGAAGCCTGTAATTCGGAGTACTTCTGGCGTTTCAGTCTGAGGCAAAAGTATCAATGGCTCCATGACCGGCATGGCACCGGTGTTTCGCTATCCGATACCACGCATACTCTTTCGGTGGCCGGCAACGAGCTGGCCCTGGCGTTGGATCAGGAAGACGAGGACCGTTGCTTGGCCGCTGTATCGGCGATCATGGACTGGGCAAGGGTTTATTATCCAGTCGGCTTGAGAAGGCACAACAAACCTACCGTTGAGAAACTTTATGAGTCGCGGTCCTTGCTGAGAGTGATAAGAGAGCATGTTGCTCTTTTGAAAGTCGGTGACCATGAAGGAGTCATCTATATGAACTCCGGCTGGTCTAAGGTATGGGGCTGCCTTATACCCGATATGATGATGATGGACAGCCGGGTTTCTTATTCGCTTGGCCGGATTTTCCAGGCGTACAGCTGGGAAGCAAAGCTGGATCTGCATTTTCTATGTGAACGGGTAGGGTTTTACCAGGTCGGCTTCCCGGGGCGTGCGGTTGATGGCATACCAAAAATTGATAAACGTCCGGAGGTCTGGGCGCTGTCGGCGATTAATATGTCCCGTTGTTTGCTGGATTTTTTAGACTATTGCAGGAGGAATAACCGCCTGATTCTTAATGGCTATCCGTTTAGTTTGAGAGGCCTCGAAGCAAAATTGTTCATGATGGGTGGTAGCCAATTTGTGGGAGCGGGCCCTGCCCGCTGCCACAAAGCTGGTTAACGATCCTGGCGACGCACCCATTGCGGCTCATCGGTGCCGGTACGCAGGTTGATGGCGCGGGCCATCACGAACAACAGGTCGCCGACGCGGTTGAGCACGGCGCGGCTGACCGGGTTGATCTGGTCGTCGTCGCCGACCGCGATCAGGTCCCGTTCGGCGCGCCGGGCCACCGTGCGGCAGTGATGGCACCAGGCGGCGTCGGGATGACCGCCGGGCAGCACGAATTCCTTGAGCGGCGCCAGCTCCGCGTTGAGCATGTCGGCCTGGGACTCCACCTCCACCAGATCGTCGTCGGTGAGGGTGACGGTGCCGGGCACTGCCAGTTCGCCGCCCAGGTCGAACAGCAGATGCTGGACCCGCTCGAGCAGCGCGTCCAGATCGTCGTCCAGGGCCCGGGCGCGCAGCACGCCCAGGCCGCTGTTCAGCTCGTCCAGCGCACCCAGGGCCTGGATGCGCGGGTGATCCTTGGCGATGCGGCTGCCGTCGGCCAGGCCGGTGCGGCCGTCGTCGCCGCTGCGTGTGATCACCCGGTTGATGCGGGTTTTGTCGTCCTTGCCGTCGCTCATGGTCAGAATTCCATTCCGAGGCTTACCCGGTAGTGCCGTTCCGGCAGGGGGTAGGCGTTATAACTTGGGTTGCTGATTGCTTTGACGCCGTAATCCGCCGCCAGTTCATCCTCCAGGTTATAGGCCCCGATGCGCAAGTAGGCATTTTGATAGCGGGCGGTGGCTTCCAGGTCGGTCATCCGGTAGCTGTCGATCTGCTGGAAGTCGTTGGGCTGGTCGTTGTCGAAGCGGCGCTTGCCCACGTAGCGGTGCGCCAGGGACAGCTCCAGCCAGGACAGCGCCTGCCAGTTGGCCTGGGCGTAGAACAGCTGGCGCGACACCAGCGGCACGTCGTTGCCTTCCCATTCGCCCTCGTCGAACTCGGCCCGTTGCAGGGTGCCGTTGAGCACCAGGGTGAGGTCCCGGTCCAGCCGCCAGCGGCTGTTCAGGCTCACGCCACGGCGCAGGGTGCGGTCTTCCAGGTTGACGTTGGACCCGAAGCCGCCGGCATAAGGATTGAAGACGATTTCGTTGTCGAAGCGCCCCTGCCAGGCGGTCAGCGTGGAGGTCTGGAGGCCTTTTTGCCAGCTGGCGCCCAGGGTGTACTGCTCGCCGGTTTGCGGCTCCAGCAGTTCGTCGTCCGGGGTGATTTCGTCGGCGTTGACGATGCGCACGCTGCGCTGGGCGCCGGCGAACAGATCCAGGCCGCCGTCGAAGTGGTAACGCACGCCGCCTTCGTACATTTCCGCGTCCTGGCTGTCCTCGCCCTGGCCGGCGCTGAAGCCGGTGGTTTCCGTCTCGGTGTCCACGTTCAGGCGGCGCGCGCCCAGGGTGAACGACCAGCGGTCCAGGGTCATCACGTCGTGGAAATACCAGGCGGTTTGCCGCTGGTCCAGGTCCTTGGTGCTGGTGGGATCGCCGATGTCGCCTTTGCCGGCGGCGCTGCGGTTCTCCAGGCGGTAGTCGTACAGATCCCAGCCCACGGTGGTGTTGTGGGTCAGGCCGGCGGCCTGGAACTGGCTGGTAAAGCGCGGGTTGACGCTGTAGCTGTCCACGTCGGTTTCGCCGTAGGTCGGGAAGCCCGGATCAAAAAAGTAATAGCTCTGTTCCTTGCGGCGGCCGGAGAAATCCAGATGCAGGCGGCTGTGATCACCGATGCGCACGTTCATGCCCGGCATCACCGTGATGGTGTCCTGGTCGGCCCAGTCATAGGGGGTGTTGGCGCCGTCCGGATCGTCCTCGAACAGGTTCTCGCCGGTGGCCAGGTTGACGGTGCGGCCGCCGGGCAGGTCCAGGTTCTGGCGCTCGCCGGTGGCGGTCAGGTAGAAGGTCAGGTCGTCGCGGCGGGTGCGCAGGTCGGCGAAGGCGTTGCGCTGCTGCAGGTCGTTGTTCTCCCGGTAGCCGTCGCTGTGCAGGGCCTGCACCGAGGCGGCGGCGCTGGTGTGGTTGTCGGCGCCGCCTTCGTCCTGATGGTGGCCGGTGGCCCACAGACCGCCGCCGGTGGTGCTGAAGCTGCCGCCGGTGACTTCCACGCCGGCCTGGTTCCGGTAGCGCTCGCGGGTGACGATGTTGACCGCGCCGCCGACCACGCCGTTGCCGTACAGCGCCGCGCCGGCGCCGGGCAGCACTTCGATGCGCTCGATCGCCGCCAGCGGGATCGAGGCGATGTCCGGGCCGGACAGGTCCACGTTGCTGTAGCGGCGACCGTTGAGCAGCACCAGGGTGTTGGAGGTGGCGCTGGCGCCGAAGCCCTGCATATCAATGGTGGCGCGGGCGCCGTTGATGCCGAAATTGCGACGCACCTGGACGCCGCCCAGGGTGTCCAGCACGTCCGCCAGATTGTTGGCGGGCATTGCCTCGATGGTGTCGCGGTCCAGGATCAGGGTGCCGGTGGGCAGTTCCCGCGCCACGCTGGCGGTGCGCGAGCCGGTGACTTCCACCGGGGCGAGTGTGTTGTCGGCCTGGGTCACAGGCACGTACAGGCAAGCCGTGGCCAGAGCCAGCTTTACAGCGGCGGCCACCTTAAGGGGGTGGGTATGCATAGTATTGTCCTCCCGATGCACCCTCCGTACATGGGGTGCGCCCCGGCCGTGGTCGGCGGGGGCGCGCCAGTGGCGACAGGCCGGTCTCCGGGCTCGAGGGGTGACGCCGTTACCGCCTTCCCAGGACGTGCCTGGTGGCGTTGTGGTAACGGCTACCTCATACCGTTGCGGGGGCAGCGCCGGCCTTTCACCGGCTTCCCGTACACCTGAAGCGGTGGCAAACATAGAGCAACGCCGGCCCCGGCACAACTTTCGCGGGGTTTGTGGGAGCGGGCCCTGCCCGCGAAAGGCAAGCGAAGCTTGCCGGCAGGATGCCAGTGGTCTGTCTAACGACAGCACAAACAGCGTCTCTGGTATCCCGCCGGCCGACTTTGCCGGCCTTTCGCGGGCAAGGCCCGCTCGCACAAAGAGTGCGTCGTCAGACCGTCAGAGTTCTGGATGCCGGGCGTGGACTGCCACGATGATGCGGCAGTGAGCGGGGAGGGGGATGCCAAGCGCTTCCGCCTGGCGCAGCAGCCAGCCGTTGATGGCGTCGATTTCGGTGACGGCGCCGGCCTGCATGTCGGCGCGCATGGAGGAGGTGTTGCCGGCGGTGGCGTCGGCCAATGCGCGGACGCCGGGCAGGGAGTCGCCGGGCCAGGTGGGGTCCAGGGCGGTGAGCACCCGGTCCGCTTCGCGGGCCAGTTGTGCGGCCTCGGCGGCCAGCGCCGGGTCCTGGAAGATGCGGCCGTTGGCCACGTCGTGCAGGCCGGTGAGCGGGTTGATCACCGCATTGCCGACCAGCTTGCGCCACTGGCGGTGGCGGAAGTCGTCGGGCCAGTGCAGCTTCGGCCAGTGCGGGGTGAGGGTGTTGAACCAGGCCGGTGGCGCCGTGGCGCCTTTGCCCGGACCACCGGGCGCGGCGCTTTCTCCCATCCAGGTGTCATTCTCGGCGACCACCCGGTGGGCGTCGCCGTCGCGCTTCACCGCCGAGGCGCTGACCACCTCTACCCTGCGCGCGCCGGCGGGCAGCAACCCGTCCAGGCTGCCCAGGCCGTTCTGCAGCCGCAGCACGGTGGCGTCCGCCGCCAGCGGCAGCCCGCCCAGCGCCCCCGCCGAAAACGGCGCCTTGCAGGCCACCACCAGCCGCCGGATGGGGGTTGGCCTTGTAGGAGCGGGCCCTGCCCGCGAAAGGCCGGCAGAGCCGGCCGGCGGGATACCAGAGACGTTGTTGGTGCTGTCGTTAGAGCGGGCTCTGGGATGCTGCCGGGGCTTCGCCCCTTTCGCGGGCGGGGCCCGCTCGCACAAAAGCTCCGTTTCGTGGGCCACAAGTGGCTCGCACAAGAGTTGCAGTCGCACCCTGTCCCCGTCCGGGAGAATCAGAGTGCGTTCCAGGATCGGCGTGTCGTCGCGGCGCAGGGCGATGACGGTGAAGCCGGCGCGCTGCAGGTAGTGGGCGGCGAGCAGGCCCATGTTACCGGCGCCCAGCAGGTACCAGGGTTCGGCGTGGTCGGGGGAGGCTGGCGTGGTCATGGCGCTATGCTAGGCGCGCCGGCGGCCGGCCACAATCGCGGCGTGGCGTCCGGGGTGGCGGCGGTTGTTAAATGTTCCCGGGCCCGTGTTGTGCTGTGCCGCGCAAACCGGGACTATGTTCGCTTTCGCCGACCGAACCGAATAAGTACGGGAAAGCCATGCCCCCCCTTAGCGATACGTTCCGCACCGCCTGGCGGCTCTACAGCCACCCCCGCGTGGTGGTGATGCTGTTCCTGGGGTTCTCCGCGGGGCTGCCCTACCTGCTGGTGTTCTCCACCCTGTCCGCTTGGCTGGCGGACGCGGATGTGGACCGGGCCGCCATCGGCTATTTCAGCTGGGTGGGCATCATGTTTTCCATCAAGGTGTTCTGGGCGCCGGTGGTGGACCGGCTCAAGCTGCCGCTGCTGAACCGCCTGTTCGGCCAGCGGCGCGGCTGGCTGCTGCTGGCCCAGGTGGGCATCGCGCTGTCGCTGGCGGCGATGGCGCTGGTGGAGCCGGTGGGCCATCTGGAGCGCTTCGCCCAGCTGGCGCTGCTGGTGGCGTTCTGCTCCGCCACCCAGGACATCTGCATCGACGCCTACCGCATCGATTCCGCCGACGAGTCCTTCCAGGGCGCCATGGCCGCCACCTACATCTTCGGCTACCGCACCGCCATGCTGGTGGCCGGCGCCGGCGCTTTCTATATCGCCAGCTACGACTCCTGGAACGGCGCCTACCACGCCATGGCCTGGCTGATGGGCGTGGGCATCGTCACCACCCTGATCATCCGCGAGCCGGACACGCCGCCCCGGGAAAGCTTTGGGCGCGACCCGAAACAGTGGCTGGAAACCGCTCTGATCGCCCCGTTCCGGGACTTCTTCGGCCGCTACGGGCGGATCGCCCTGGGCCTGCTGGCGCTGGTGGCGATCTACCGGATCAGCGACATCACCATGGGCGTGATGGCCAACCCCTTCTACCTGGACATCGGCTACACCAAGAACGAGATCGCCACCGTGGCCAAGTTCTTCGGCTTCTTCATGACCATGCTGGGCTCCGCCGTGGGCGGGCTGGCGGTGCTGCGCCACGGCCTGGGCCGCTCCCTGCTGGTGGGGGCCGTGGGGGTGGCGCTGACCAACCTGCTGTTCGCGGTGATGGCCACCTATTCGCCGGTCACCGAGGTGCCGGTGGACCCGGAGCAGGTGCGCTGGGTGTCGTTGGCCTGGCTGGCGGCGGTGATCAGCGCCGACAACCTGTTCGGCGGCTTCGCCAATGTGGCGCTGATCGCCTTTATGTCGAGTCTCACCAACCGCAACTTCAGCGCCACGCAGTACGCCCTGTTCAGCTCGCTGATGACCCTGCCGGGCAAGTTCATCGGCGGCTTCTCCGGCGAGGTGGTGGAAGCGTCCGGCTACACGGTGTTCTTCAACTACGCCGCGCTGCTCGGCGTGCCGGCCATCCTGCTGACGATCTGGTGGTTGCGGCGGCGTGACGACACCGCCGCGCGCTAGGGCCGCCAGAAGCAGGACTTGGGAACGCGGGCGCCAAGTATGGTGACGCCCTCATCGCTGAGCCGCTGGATCTGAGTTTCGCCGCTGGGCGTGCCGGCCAGCGGCAGCACGCCGTCGCCACGAATCACCCGGTGCCAGGGCAGGGTGGAGCCTTTCGGCAGCCGGCTCATCAAACGGCCGACGAAGCGCGCGTGGCGGGGGTAGCCGGCCTGCCGTGCGACCTGCCCATAGCTGGCCACGCGGCCCGCCGGGATGGCGCCGACGATCTGATACACCGCGTCCGTGAATTCTTGGTTCATGAGACTAGCTTCAGGCTTCAAGTCGCAAGCTACAAGCCGATGGATTGTGGGAGCGGGCCCCGCCCGCGAAAGGGCGCGAAGCGCCCGGCAGGATGCCAGAGACCTAAAAAGCGGAACACCATCGGCGTCTCTGGTATCCCGCCGGCCGGCTTTGCCGGCCTTTCGCGAGCAGGCTCGCTCCCACAGTCCTTTGGCCCCGGCACGTCTAGCGGAGGCCGCCGTCGGTTTCGATCACGCGGCCGGTGAAGTAGTCGTTCTCGAAGATGAACTGCACCGAGCGGGCGATGTGCTCCGGCTCGCCGAGCCGTTTCAGCGGCACCGAGCTCACCAGCCGGTCGCGGGCCTCGGGCTTCATGGCGGCGATCATATCGGTGTTGATGGTGCCGGGCGCCACCACGCCGGTGCGGATGTTGAAGCGCGCCAGCTCCCGCGCCCAGACCTCGGCCATGGCCACCACGCCGGCCTTGGCGGCGGCGTAGTTGGTCTGCCCGAAGCTGCCCTGGCGGGCGATCGAGGAGATGTTGACGATCACGCCTTCCTCGACGCCGCTCTCCAGCATGCAGCGGGCCGCCTCGCGGCCGCACAGGAACACCCCGGTCAGGTTCACATCGATCACCGCCTGCCACTGCTGCAGGCTCATGGACGATTGCAGCTCGCCGTCCTTGAACTTCACCAGCAGGCCGTCACGGGTGATGCCGGCGTTGTTGACCAGGCCGTGCAGGGCGCCGAAGTCCGCCACCACGCCGTCGAACAGGGCGGTGACCTCGTCTTCCCGGGCGACATTGGCCAGGTAGCTCTTGGCTTCGCCGCCGGCGCGCTCACAGCGGGCCACGGTGTCGCGCAGGTCGTCCTCGTTGAGGTCCACGCAGGCGATGCGCGCGCCGCGGCTCGCCAGGGCTTCGGCGATGCCCCGCCCCAGGCCCCGGCCGGCGCCGGTGACTACCACTACCTTATTGTTCAAATCCATGGGTCGCTCCTCGTCAAACGAAAAGCCAGAGTATGCCCAGGGCCAACCGGCGGGCCAATGACCAAAAACATAGCCGCGGGCTACAAGCTGCAGGCAGGCCGTGCCGGCGGGTGGGCCGAGGGTGGCTGGCGCCACCCGATACAGGATGCAGGATTCAGGATACAGGGGAAGGCTCTGGAGTGGGCGGACCGGCTTGCGTATTAGCACGACGCCGGTTGCCAAGACGCAAGGGCGCGGAGTGAAGGACTTTCCGACCCACCGATCTTCCCGTCGCGCTGTATCCTGCATCCTGAATCCTGTATCGCGGCTCATGGCACGGCCTCTCTGCCAGCACGGCCAGCCCGCCGCTTGAAGCTTGAGGCTTGCAGCTTGAAACGGGGCGGGACGCCCCCATCTCGCAGGTCACGGTGATGCGTAGAGATTTCATCACCCACCTATTGACTGCCGTGAAGCGGTAACTATGATTAGCACTCGACTCGTGAGAGTGCTAATTCCGGTTTGCGGGGCCAGGCCCCGGTGACCTTAGAGCCAACTTGGAGAATGGAGACCATGAAAATTCGTCCTTTGCATGATCGCGTGCTGGTGCGCCGCGAGGAGGAAGAGACCAAAACCGCCGGTGGCATCGTGCTGCCCGGTTCCGCCGCCGAGAAGCCGTCCCGTGGCGAAGTGATCGCCGTCGGCAACGGCAAGATCCAGGAGAACGGTGACGTTCGCGCCCTGGACGTGAAGGCCGGCGACAAAGTGATTTTCGGTCAGTACTCCGGCAACACCGTGAAAGTGGACGGTGAAGAGCTTCTGATCATGAGCGAAGCCGAGATTCTTGCCGTCATCGAAGGTTGAGAATTAACAGGGAATACAGGCTCCGGGTTCCGGTGCCGAGAATACTGCAGAGGTATTGAATAATGGCTAAAGAAGTATTGTTCCGCGACAAGGGTCGTCAAAAAATGGTCAAGGGTGTTAACACCCTGGCCGACGCGGTCAAAGTGACCCTGGGCCCGAAAGGCCGCAACGTGGTGCTGGAGAAATCCTTCGGCGCGCCGCTGATCACCAAGGACGGCGTGACCGTCGCCAAGGAAATCGAGCTGGAAGACAAGTTCGAGAACATGGGCGCGCAGATGGTCAAGGAAGTCGCTTCCAAGGCCAACGACGAAGCCGGTGACGGCACCACCACCGCCACCGTACTGGCCCAGTCCATCGTCAACGAAGGCCTGAAGGCGGTTGCCGCCGGCATGAACCCGATGGACCTCAAGCGCGGCATCGACAAGGCCACCGACGCCATCGTCGAAGAGATCAAGAAGCTGTCCACCCCGTGTGACACCACCAAGAGCATCGAACAGGTGGGCACCATCTCCGCCAACTCCGACAAGTCCGTGGGTGAGATCATCGCCCAGGCCATGGAGAAGGTCGGCCAGGAAGGCGTGATCACCGTGGAAGAAGGCCAGTCCCTGGTCAACGAGCTGGAAGTCGTGGAAGGCATGCAGTTCGACCGCGGTTACCTGAGCCCGTACTTCATCAACAACCAGGAAAAGATGCAGGTGGAGCTGGAAGACCCCTACATCCTGCTGGTTGACAAGAAGATCTCCAACATCCGCGAGCTGCTGCCGGTTCTCGAGAACGTGGCCAAGGCAGGCAAGCCGCTGATGATCATCGCCGAGGACATCGAAGGCGAAGCGCTGGCCACCCTGGTGGTCAACAACATGCGCGGCATCATCAAGTGCGCCGCCGTGAAAGCGCCCGGCTTCGGTGACCGCCGTAAAGCCATGCTGCAGGATCTGGCGATCCTCAGCGGCGGCACCGTGATTTCCGAGGAAGTCGGCCTGAGCCTGGAAAACGTGGCCCTGGAAGACCTGGGTTCCGCCAAGAAGGTCAACATCGACAAGGAAAACACCACCGTGGTCGGCGGCAAGGGCGAGCAGGCGGACATCGACGCCCGTGTGGAGCAGATCCGCAAGGAAATCGAGAACTCCTCCTCCGACTACGACAAGGAGAAGCTCCAGGAACGCGTGGCCAAGCTGGCCGGCGGCGTGGCCGTGATCAAGATCGGCGCCGCCACCGAAATGGAGATGAAAGAGAAGAAAGCCCGCGTCGACGACGCCCTGCACGCCACCCGTGCGGCCGTTGAAGAAGGCGTGGTGCCCGGCGGCGGTGTCGCCCTGGTGCGTGCCCTGGCCAACATCGGCGCGCTCAAAGGCGACAACGAAGAGCAGAACGCCGGTATCGCTCTGATCATCCGCGCACTGGAATCTCCGCTGCGTCAGATCGTCTACAACGCCGGCGGTGAGCCGTCCGTTGTGGTTCAGGAAGTACGCAACGGCAGCGGCAACTTCGGTTACAACGCCGCCACCGGTGAGTACGGTGACATGATCGAGATGGGCATCCTGGACCCGGCCAAAGTGACCCGGTCCGCCCTGCAGGCCGCCGCGTCCGTGGCCGGTCTGATGATCACCACCGAAGCCATGATCGCCGACAAGCCGGAAGAAAACGCCGGCGGTGGCGCCCCGGATATGGGCGGCATGGGCGGTATGGGTGGCATGGGCGGCATGATGTAAATCAGCCGGTCCCACGACCTCCCAAAAGCCCCGGCGGGTTCTCCCGCCGGGGCTTTTTAATGTGCTAGCGGGCCCAGCCTGCTAAAGGGCGCTCTTGTGCGAGCGGGCCTCGCCCGCGAAAGGGAGCGAAGCTCCCGGCAGGATCCCAGAGACCTTCCTAACAGCAGCACAAACAGCGTCTCTGGTATCCCGCCGGGTGGCTAAAAGCCACCCTTTCGCGGGCAGGCCCGCTCCCACAAGGCAAGACCTGGCCTCTGAGTTCACTTATCCTGCCACGATGCAAACTCGCGATCCCAAACTCCTCCCTCACGCCTTGGCGTTCATCGCCGTCGTTCTGGCATTGGGCCTGGCCCACCAGTGGGTGAACCCCTGGCTGCGCTACGACCGCGCCGCGGTGGCCGGCGGCGAGGTCTGGCGTCTGGTTACCGCGCATCTGGTGCACCTGAATCTCTGGCATGCGCTGCTGAATCTGGGCGGCCTGGTCCTGATTCTGTTTTTCTTCCGCGACCTGCTGGACCGGCGGCGGTTCTGGCTGTGGTTCGCGGTGAGCGCGCCCCTGGTGGGCGCGGTGTTCTTCGTGCTGGATCGGGATCTGGGCTGGTACGTGGGGCTGTCGGGGCTGCTGCAGGGGCTGCTGGTGCTCTGTCTGCTGATCGGCTGGTGCGGCAATCCGGTGCTGCACAGCCTGGTGCTGGCGGTGGTGGTCGGTCGCCTGGTGTGGGAGCAGCTGCCCGGCTACGACGTGGACTATCTGCGCGCCTGGATCAACGGGCGCGTGTACGTAAACGCCCATTTGTACGGCGCGCTCAGCGGCGCGCTGCTGGCCGTGGCCATGCTGCTGGTCGCTGGCCGCCGGCGCACAACCCTCGGACGGCGCTCGGACATTTGCTAAGCTGTACGGCCGGCCGCACAGGACACCACCATGAATGAAGCGCAGCGTCAGAGTTATCTCCGCGCCCTGGGTTTGACGCCCTGGGTGGCGCGCACGACGCTGCCCGGCGCGGCGCCGTCCGAGTCGCTGGACTGGGCCGCCGAGACCGACGCCGGGGAAAGCCTGGCGGCGGCGCCGGTGGAAGCCACACCGGTGCGAACCGCGCCGGGCGTGGGCGACGCCGAGCAGCCCGCCAGGGAGACCGCGGCGGCCGGTGCCGCGGCGGCGGACACCAGCGCCGAGGCACCGGCAAGCCGGGCGCCGGCGCCCCGTGACAGCGTCGCCGAGACGCCGGCCCGGGCGCCCGCCCCGGACAATGCGGCGGGCCTGACCTTCACCCTGGAGGCGCATCTGGCCGGCGATACCTGGGTGGTGTTCCAGCAGGAAGACCCCCAGGCGCCGGAGCTGGGCCGCTACACCGGCGCCCTGGCCGCCTCCCTGCTGACGGTGTTCGGCGCCGCCCCGGAGCGCCCGCGCCGCTTCTATTGCCCGCTCACCAAGCAGCCCATGAGCGCCGGCGAGGCCGCCCAGGCGCTGACCGCCTTCTTTGCCGGGTTGAGCCGCCAGCACGGTGGCCGTCGGGCGTTGTTCTGCGTGGATCGCAGTCTGGCCACGGCGGTGCTGGGCGGCGAGCGCTTCCAGGCGGTGAAGCTGGGCGAGATGCCGGCGCTGGCGGTGGACAGCCTGCAGGAAATGCTCGACCGGCCGGCGCTGGCCAAGAAGCGCAGTTGGCAGGCGATGGTAGCGCACGGCTTCGCCGGGTCGCGTGGATGACGGTGGGGCCGGACGGCGCCCGCATGCGGGCCATGACCAGCGCGGATCTGCCGGCGGTACTGGCGATCGAAAACGCCAGCCAGCCCACCCCTTGGAGCGAGGGTAATTTCCGCGACTGTCTGCAGGGGGCCTACCGTTGCCGGGTGGCCGCCGTGGACGGCGAGCCGGTGGGCTTCATGATTCTTTCCAGCGTGCTCGACGAACGCCATCTGCTGAACGTGGCGGTGGCCCCGGCGCGTCAGCGCCGCGGCCTGGCCCTATGGATGCTGGAGGACGAGCTCGACGAGGCGCGCACCGCCTCCATGTCGGTGATGTACCTGGAGGTGCGCGCCGGCAACGACGGCGCCCAGAGCCTCTACCGGCGCCTGGGCTTCGTGGAGAACGGCCGCCGCAAGGGCTACTATCGGGCCGGCGCCGGCCGTGAGGACGCGGTGCTGATGATGCTGGAGTTGTTCGGGCATAAATAGCGGAGAGGGCTCTGGTATCCTGCCGGTCGCTGCGCGACCTTTCGCGGGCGGGGCCCGCTCCCACAAAGTGCTATGAATCGGGGCCGGTTGGGGTTTCTGGTTGGGCTACACGCCAGCCTTCCTCGGTGCGCTCCAGCATCAGGCGGCGCTCCTGTTCGAAGTTGTCGCCTTCCTCGAAGTTGCCGAATTCCACCCGGACCGCCGCCAGGGCCATGACCATGGCGAACCGGTCCATGGCGTCCCGTTCCTCGTCGCGTTTTACCGCCTTGCTGTACTCGGACAGGTCGCGCTGCGCTTCCATGGTGTAGCGCACGTCCAGGGCGACGTGGTCGTCGTCTTCCGGGTAACGGCCGGCGGTTTCCACGTCGGTGACCTGGAACAGCTCATCAAGATGGGCCTGCTTGAGTTCCTGATTCAGGGCGTCGCGGATCACGCCGTCGTCGGGGGTGTCGCTGCAGGCCGCCAGCAGGGCGAGAAGCAACAGGGCGGGGGCCAGGTAAAAGGCGCGCATGGGATCATCCTTGTTGTGATTGTCGGTGTGTTGATCGCATTCCGTGCGACGAACTCTACCATGACCGCAACGCTTAGTCCTGATACCCCATGGCCTGCTGCACCTGGCGGGCCCAGGCGGTGCTGTGGCGGTAGGCCACTTCGTAGTAGGCGCGCTCGCTGAGCAGCGAGAGCGCGTCGAAACGCCCGGCCTCATAGGCTTCCACCTCGGTGAGCACCGCGCCCAGCGGGCCGCGGCGCTCCAGCAGCGCGCTTTTCACGTCCTGGCTGAGCGGCACCTGCTCCATCAGTTCGGGCATGGCGATGTCCATCAGGGCATCCAGCTGGGACAGCAGACCGACGATAAAATGGTTCACCGAGGTGCTGTGCTGGCCGCCTTCCTGGTCGCTCAGTTCCGCCAGCACTTCGCACATGCGCCCGCGTATCAGCATGCCCCGGGTGAGAGCCTCCGGCTTGTCCATCTCGCCGTCGATCAGGAACAGGTTGGCCCAGCGTTTGATTTCCTCCAGGCCGAGCAGGGCGATGGCGTCGGACAGGGAATTCACTTCCCGGCGCAGGCCCATGGCGGCGGAGTTGACGGTTTTCAGCAGACGGTAGGTGAGGCCGGCGTCCTTGATGGCGATCTCTTCCAGCCGCGCCGGCGAGGCGTCCGGGCTGTGCAGCTCGGTGAGCAGTTGCAGCAGCAATAGCTTATTGCCGGCGATTTTCTTGCCCTTCACCGGCGACGGCGTGCTCAGGAAATCGCCCTGGTAATAGTCGAAGCCCAGCTCCAGGCAGCGCTGGAACTGGGTGCGGTCGGCGATCTGGTCGGCGAGCAGTTCGACGCCGTGGGCGCGCAGCTTTTCCGAGGTGCGCCGCAGGCTGTCGGCGTCGCTGTCGCGGACGTCGATCTTGACGATGTGGACGATATCCAGCAGCACGTCCAGTTCGTCGTCGCCCGGGTCATAGCCGTCCATGGCCAGCCGGTAGCCGCGCCGCGCCAGCGCCTTGAGGCGGTCCACCAGCTCCGAGGTGAGCATCAGGGTATGCGGAATTTCCAGAATGTACTGCTTCTTCGGCAGGTTGGGCAGCTCCGGCGCCATCAGCACTTCGTCGGTGACTTTCAGAAAGCTGGGGACCGAGCGGGTCTTGCCGCCCTGGAAGACGTGGGTGTAGGTGCCCAGGATCACGGTGTTGGTGGCTTCGATGTCGGACAGCGACGCGCCCTCGGCGGGCTTTTCGCCGTGCAACAGCAACTGGAACGCGGCCACGTCCTGGTTGCGGGTGTACACCGGCCGGCAGGCCAGTATCACGTCGAGCTTGTCTTCCGCCTCGATGGCGTCCCGTGCTCTGGTCACTCTTGGGGCTCCCCCTTTACTGGCGTTTCAGACGCGGCTGCTGACATGGCCGCCGGCGGCACGGGCCTGGCCGTCGGGTCCGTACAGGCCCTTGCCGGCGGCTTCCTCGATGAAGTTGAGCATCCGCTGGTTGTGCTCCAGACGGATGCCGATCAGCACGCCGTTGGTGCGGTTCAGGCGCGCGGCCTGATCGGCGCGTTCACGGATCGACGCCCACAGGGCGGTGCAGCCGGCGTCGGCCGCGGCCCGGGCGTCGCCGGCGCGGTCGTCGTCGTAGCCGAGCCGCCGCTGCACTTGGCGGCGCTGGGTCTCGAAGCGCTCCAGCGCCTGGAACTGTTCCTGCTTGGCCTGGGCCACCCGGGCCAGGCCGTCACCGTCGACGGCGCCGTCGCCCAGCAACCGCCGCTCGTCGTCAAGCAGGTCGATCAAGGCGTCCAGGCGCGCCCGGTGGCGCTCCAGGTGCTCCGCCAGGCTCATTGCGAGTCCGCGTCCAGCAGGTCGCGGACGCTGGCGATCAGGCCGTCGGCGATCTTGTCGGCGCGGATTTCCAGGCGCCCCTCGGAGATCGCCTGGCGAATCTCGTCGACCCGCGCGGTGTCGATGTCCTGGCCGCTGTCGGCGGCGGGCTGGCGCAGATGGGCCACCTCGCCGGCCGTCGCGTTGCCGCCTTGCTTGGGCGCCTCGGTGGAAACCTTGTCGCCGCCTTTGCCCTGATTCACCGTGCCCGGCTGGGTCAGGGGGGAAATGTTGTCAATTTTCAAGGGAAGCCCTCCGTCACGCGTTCATCCCGGTTATCGGCAGCGCCGGGAAAACCTTTAACACCTAAAACACTACCCGGGCACGGCCCGGACCTATAGTGGACCCCATGGTCAAGACAGAATATGCCTGAGTTTAAGTTAATGCCTCGGCCATAGTTGCAGCTGCACAGCGCTGTCCTGTTTGCTCCGTTTCTGGTGTGTCCTTACGGGCACCGAAGTGGTCAGGCACTGAGGCTCCACCACCTTGAGCCGTCCGATACACTTCATCGGGCGTCAGGTTGCCGAGACTCTGGTGCATACGCTCGGTGTTGTAGAACTGAAATAATCTGCCAGCCCTACGGTAAGTTCCCCGAGCGTGGCATAGCCGCGTAGATAGACGTCCTCGTACTTCACCGTGCGCCACAGGCGCTCCACGAAGATGTTATCGAATGCACGGCCTCGGCCGTCCATACTGATTCGCACTTCATGGGCCTTTAACACCCCGGTGAACGCCTCACTGGTAAACTGCGAGCCCTGGTCACTGTTGAACACTTCAGGGGCTCCGTAGAGCTTCAGAGCATCTTCCAGGGCATCCACACAGAAGGCGGCGTCCATGGTGTTGCTCAGCCGCCAACTGAGCACCTTGCGACTGTACCAGTCGATGATGGCTACCAGGTAGACAAAGCCCCGTGGCAGCCGCAAATAGGTGATGTCGGTACTCCACACCTGATTGGGTCGAGTGACCGACACCCCGCGTAGCAGGTAGGGGTAGATCTTGTGCCCCGGATGCGCCTGGCTGGTGTTCGGGCCCGGTGCCATGCCGGCCAGGCCCAGGTTGCGCATCAGCCGCTGTACACGCTTGCGATTAACCGTATGGCCGCGTTGGCGCAAGGCCACGACCATGCGCCGGGTCCCATAGAACGGGTGGGCCGTGTAGAGCTCATCGAGCAGATGGCTCAGCGTCACATCCTCCTGCGGGACCGGGCGAGCCTGCTGGTGGGCATACACCGTAGCGCGGGCCACACCGGCCAGTTCGCACTGGCGGGTCAGAGCCACCGGGTCGGCGGCTTCGATCCAGTTCAACCGTGTCATAGCAGGTTGATGCCTGACTTTTTTTTCAGCTAGTCGAGTTCCATTTTCAGGCGACCGATTTCGCCATACAGCTTTTCGTCGGTCTCGAACTCGGCCTTGGGTTTGGGGCCACGTTTTTTGTCAAACACCGAGGCGGAATCTTCCAGCAAGGCCTTCTTCCACTGACTGACCTGCACCGGATGAACCCCGTATTGCTGGGCGATTTCGTTGACTGTCTGCACGCCACGAACTGCTTCCAGGGCCACCTTGGCCTTGAACTCGGGGGAGTGTGTGTTGCGTTTTTGCTTTGCCATTGTTGGATCCTTCAAAATCGGCCTGGCACTATCTTAAACCATTGTCTTGATTTCGGGGTCCACTATAATCTTCCGGCCGTCCGCCGTCCGCCGTCCGCCGTCCGCCGTCCGCCGTCCGCCGTCCGCCGGCAGGCGCTGGCGCTGCAGGTGAAGCTGCCTTCCGGCATCGACCTGGACGATTTGATCCAGGCCGGCACCGTGGGGTTGTTGGACGCGTTGCAGCGCTTTGACGCCAACGCCGGCGCCAGCTTCTCCACCTTCGCCAGCCAGCGCATTCGCGGCGCCATGATTGATGAACTGCGCACCCGCGACTGGTTGCCGCGCAGCGTGCGCCGCAACGCCCGCGCCGTGGACCAGTGCGTGCACCGGCTGGAGCAAAAGCTGGGGCGGCCCGCCGAAGAGCGCGAAATCGCCAACGAAATGGGCATGGACCTGGAGCAGTACCGTCAACTGCTCACCGACACCAACAACGGCCTGCTGCTGCCCTACGAGGAAATGGTCGCCGAGCGCGGCGAACCGGAAGCCGGCAGCGGCTCACCGCCGTCGCCGTTCGCCGCCCTGGTGGACAGTGAACAACGCGAGCAGCTCACCGCCGCCATCGAAACACTGCCCGAGCGCGAGAAGCTGCTGCTGGCCCTCTATTACCAGGAAGAGCTCAACCTCAAGGAAATCGGCGCCGTACTCGGCGTCACCGAATCCCGCGTCTGCCAGCTGCACAGTCAGGCGGTGAGCCGGTTGCGCGTCAGGCTCGCCGACAGCGCCTGACGGCGCCGTCGGCAGCTTCAAGTTTCAAGCTACAAGCTTCAAGCAGGCCAGGGGCGGCGTTCGCCGCCCGATACAGGATTCAGGATGCAGGATACAGGATACAGGGGGGGGCTTTGGAGTCAGCGGACGGCTTTGCGCATTAGCACGACGTTATTTGCCAAAACGCAAGGGTGCGAGGCGCAAGCCTGTCCGGCTCTCGTGGCTTCGATCCGCGCTGTATCCTGCATCCTGAATCCTGTATCGCGGCTCATGGCACGGCCCCTCCCCCGGCACGGCCTGCTTGCCGCTTGTAGCTTGAGGCTTGCAGCTGACGCCGTCAGGCGCCGCCGCGAAGCGGCGCGCCTACAAGAATCCCCCGGTCCGGCGTACAATGCGCGCCGACGCAGACCGAGGAATCTATGAGCCCCACCGACGAGATCAATAAACGGCGCACCTTCGCCATCATCTCCCACCCGGACGCCGGTAAAACCACCATCACCGAGAAGGTGCTGTTGTACGGCAACCTGATCCGCATGGCGGGCACCGTGAAGGGCAAGAAGTCCGGCGTGCACGCCACCTCGGACTGGATGGAGATGGAAAAGGAACGGGGCATCTCGGTGACCACCTCGGTGATGCAGTTCCCCTACCGGGACGCCATGGTCAACCTGCTGGACACCCCCGGCCACGCCGACTTCTCCGAGGACACCTACCGCACCCTGACCGCGGTGGACTCCGCCCTGATGGTGATCGACGCGGCCAAGGGCGTGGAAGAGCGTACCGTGAAGCTGATGGAGGTGTGCCGGCTGCGCGACACGCCGATCCTGACGTTCATCAACAAGCTGGACCGGGAAGTGCGCGATCCCATCGAGGTGCTCGACGAAATCGAGGACGTGCTCAAGATCGAGTGCGCCCCGGTGACCTGGCCGATCGGCATGGGCAAGAACTTCAAGGGCGTCTACAACCTGCTCACCGACACCGCCGTCCTTTATAAGAGCGGCCAGGGCCACACCATCCAGGAGCGCCGCGAGGTGAAAGGCCTGGATAACCCGGACCTGGATCAGGCGGTGGGGGCGGACTACGCCCAGGAGCTGCGCGACACCCTGGAGCTGGTGCAGGGCGCCAGCCACGAGTTCGACCTGCAGCGCTTTCAGGAGGGCAAGCTGTCGCCGGTGTTCTTCGGTACCGCCCTGGGCAACTTCGGCGTCGACCATATGCTCGACGGTTTGGTGGAGTGGGCGCCGCCGCCGCTGCCCCGCGACGGCGGCGAGCGGCAGGTGGCCGCCACCGAGGACAAGATGACCGGCTTCGTGTTCAAGATCCAGGCCAACATGGACCCGCGCCACCGGGACCGTATCGCCTTCCTGCGCATCTGTTCCGGCAAGTACAAAAAGGGCATCAAGCTCAAGCAGTGCCGCACCGGCAAGGATCTGCGCATCGCCGACGCGCTGACCTTCCTGGCCGGCGAGCGCGACAACGTGGAAGAAGCCTACGCCGGCGACATCATCGGCCTGCACAACCACGGCACCATCCAGATCGGTGACACCTTCACCGAGGGCGAGGACCTGCGCTTTACCGGCATCCCCCATTTCGCGCCGGAACTGTTCCAGCGCGTGGTGCTCAACGACCCGCTCAAGAGCAAGCAGCTGCACAAAGGGCTCAAGCAGCTGGCGGAGGAGGGCGCCACCCAGGTGTTCTTCCCGCTGCGCAACAACGACGTGATCCTGGGCGCGGTGGGCACACTGCAGTTCGACGTGGTGGCCGCGCGGCTCAAGGGCGAGTACGGCGTCGACTGCCGCTACGAGCCGATCAGCGTGAGCACCGCCCGCTGGGTGGAGGCGAACAGCGAGCGCGAGCTGGAAGCGTTCGAGCGCAAGGCCTACGACAACCTGGCCCGCGACGGTGCCGATCACCTGACCTACCTGGCCCCGACCCGGGTCAACCTGCAGCTCGCCCAGGAGCGCCACCCGGACATCCGCTTCCGCGAGACCCGCGAGATCTAGCCGGTTCCCACAAGGCCCGCTCCCACAGGCGGGTCTTGTGTGCTAGACTCCGCGCCCTCCGATTCGACCGGCCCCGATTCATGCGTTTGATCTGCAGTCCGCCCTAGCGCCCACTTCTTTATTTGTACCTGTGGGAGCGGGCCCAGCCCGCGAAAGGCAAGCGAAGCTTGCCGGCAAAGGTTGCCCCGCAGGATCCCAGAAGCCTTCTGGCGGTCCATCCCCGTCTCGATTCTCAAGCTGATTCTTTTTTGTTTGCCGCCGTGGCATTGCCGCGGTTGTCCGTCTGTTGTTCAGGTTAAGGGATCCTATGTTGCCCAACATTAAGCAAGACTGGTTTTCCAATGTACGCGGTGATGTGCTCGCCGGGATCGTGGTCGCTCTGGCCCTGATTCCGGAAGCGATCGCGTTCTCGATCATCGCCGAGGTGGACCCCAAGGTGGGTCTTTACGCCTCCTTCTGTATCGCCGTGGTGACCGCGTTCACCGGCGGCCGCCCGGGGATGATCTCCGCCGCCACCGGCGCCATGGCGCTGTTGATGGTGACCCTGGTGAAGGAGCACGGGCTGCAGTATCTGCTGGCGGCCACGGTGCTCACCGGGGTGCTGCAGATTCTGTTCGGGGTGTTCAAGCTGGCCACGGTGATGCGGTTCGTGTCCCGGTCGGTGGTCACCGGTTTCGTCAACGCCCTGGCGATTCTGATCTTCATGGCGCAGATTCCCGAGCTGGTGGGGGTCACCTGGCACGTCTACGCCATGGTGGCCGGCGGCCTGGCGATCATCTATCTGCTGCCGCTGGTCACTCAGGTGGTGCCGTCGCCGCTGGTGTGCATCGTGGTGCTCACCGGTCTGGCCATGTATCTGGGCATCGAGATGCCCACCGTGGGTGATAAGGGCGACCTGCCGGACAGCCTGCCGGTGTTCCTGCTGCCGGATATCCCGTTATCCCTGGAAACGCTCCAGATTATCTTTCCGGTGTCGCTGACCATGGCGGTGGTGGGGCTTCTTGAATCCATGATGACCGCCACCATCGTCGACGACCTCACCGACACCGAAAGCGACAAGCACCGCGAATGCCGGGGCCAGGGCGTGGCCAACATCGCTTCCGGGTTCCTCGGCGGCATGGCCGGCTGCGCGATGATCGGTCAGTCGGTGATCAACATTAAGTCCGGTGGGCGCACCCGGTTGTCCACCCTGGTGGCCGGCGCCTTTTTGCTGGTGCTGGTGGTGTTCCTGGGGGACTGGGTGTCGCGGATTCCCATGGCCGCGCTGGTGGCGGTGATGATCATGGTCTCCATCGGTACCTTCAGCTGGGAGTCGATCCGCAACCTGGGCACCCACCCGGCCAGCAGCAGCGTGGTGATGCTGACCACCGTGGCGGTGACCGTGTTCACCCACAACCTGGCCATCGGCGTGGGTATCGGCGTGTTGCTCAGCGCGCTGTTCTACGCTAACAAGGTGGGCCGGGTGTTCTACGTCACCAGCGAGTCCGACGAGGGCAGCTACCGCCGCGACTACAAGGTGGTGGGTCAGGTGTTCTTCACCTCCGCCGATCAGTTCGGTGAGTCGTTCGACTATAAGGAAGGCGTGGACAAGGTGACCATCGACGTGCACCGGGCCCGCTTCTGGGACATCACCGCCATCGGCGCGCTCGACAAGGCGGTGATCAAATTCCGCCGTGAAGGCACCGAGGTGGAGGTGATCGGCCTGGACGAGGCCAGCGCCACCCTGGTGGACAAGTACGCCGTGCACGACAAGCCCGACGCCGTGGAAAAACTGATGGGCGGTCACTAACACATCGAATAAAAGGAAGAGCACTATGAGTCATGTGATTGCCTGTATCGACGGCTCCGCCGCCGCGGACTCGATTTGCGACCACGCTGCCTGGGCCGCCGGCCGCCTCAACGCACCGCTGATGCTGTTGCACGTTCTGGATGAGGCCCGATACCCGGGAACAAAGAGCCCCAGCGAGACCAACCTCAGCGGTAACCTGGGCCTGGGCGCCCGGGAGACTCTGCTGACCGAACTGGCCGATCTGGACGCCAAGCGCAACCGGTTGGCCCTGGAGCAGGGCAAGGCGACCCTGGAAGCGGCGCGTGCCCGGGTGGCCGCCGACGGCGTGCCGGACCCGGTGCTGCGCCAGCGCCACGGCAAGCTGGTGGAGGCCCTGAAAAGCCTGGACGACGACACCCGCCTGCTGGTGATCGGCAAGCAGGGCGTCAAGCACGGCGGCGCCGGGCAAGCCGGCGGCGAGGTCGGCGACAACGTGGAGCGGGTGGTGCGCACCATCCACAAGCCGGTGCTGATCACCGTGGGCGAATTCCGCGCGCCGAAAAGCATCATGCTGGCGTTCGATAACAGCGAGAGCACCCGCACCGGCGTGCGTTTGCTGGCCGACAGCCCGCTGTTCAAGGGCACCCCCTGTCAGCTGCACCTGGTCAAGGTCAACGGCGACGACGAGGGCCTCGATTGGGCCACCCGGTGCCTGGAGAACAGCGGCCATACCGTGGTCACCGCGCGTCTGGAAGGGGAGGTGGAAGCCGCCCTGCACCAGTACCAGGAAGAGCAGGGTATCGACCTGATCGTGATGGGGGCTTACGGTCACTCCAGGCTCCGCGAGTTGCTGATCGGCAGCACCACCGACCGAATGCTCCGCAACGCCCGGGTGCCCCATTTGATCTTGAGGTAGGACTGCCATTCATGAAAGAAATACCGGGTATCATAAATATTGATTTCTTTTATGAGATAGGCGCTCCTAGAATGCGCGCCATCGGTAGCTGGTGAGCCGGCTTCGGTATCCATTTCCATATCGAAAGGATTGACCATGTCATACTCCAAAGACATCGAAGCATTGAATTCCGTGGTTGGTGCCAACAAAACCTGGCACGACATCGACCCGGAAGCTGCTGTTCGCATGCGTCTGCAGAACCGTTTCAAAACGCATCTGGACATCGCCAAGTACAACGCGAAGATCATGCGCGAGGACATGGCGGCCTACGACGCCGACAACAGCAAGTACACCCAGTCACTGGGTTGCTGGCACGGCTTCATTGGCCAGCAGAAGATGATTTCCATCAAGAAGCACTTCGGGGATACCAAAGGCCGCTACCTGTACCTGTCCGGCTGGATGGTCGCCGCGCTGCGTTCCGAGTTCGGTCCGCTGCCCGACCAGTCCATGCACGAGAAAACCGCGGTCGCCGACCTGATCCGCGAACTCTACACTTTCCTCAAGCAGGCCGATGCCTGGGAACTGAACCACCTGTTCCGTGACCTGGACGACGCCAAGGCGGCCGGTGATCAGGCCAAGCAGGCCGAGATCGTCGACAAGATCGACAACTTCCAGACCCACGTTGTGCCGATCATCGCCGACATCGACGCCGGTTTCGGTAACCCGGAAGCCACCTACCTGCTGGCCAAGAAACTGATCGAAGCGGGCGCGTGCTGCATCCAGATCGAGAACCAGGTGTCCGACGAGAAGCAGTGTGGCCACCAGGACGGTAAAGTGACCGTTCCCCACGCCGACTTCATCGCCAAGATCAACGCGGTTCGCTACGCGTTCCTGGAGCTGGGCGTGGACGACGGTGTGATCGTTGCCCGTACCGACTCCGAAGGCGCCGGCCTGACCCAGAAGATCGCCGTGACCAACGAGCCGGGCGACCTGGGTGACCAGTACAACAGCTTCCTGGAAGGCGAATACATCGATTCCGCCGACCAGATCAACAACGGCGACATCGTGATCAAGTCCGACGGCAAGCTGCTCAAGCCCACCCGTCTGGCCTCCGGTCTGTTCCAGTTCCGCCGCGACACCAACATCGACCGCGTGGTACTGGACTGTGTCACCAGCCTGCGCAACGGCGCCGACCTGCTGTGGATCGAGACCCCGACCCCGAACGTGGCTCACATCAAGCACATGGTCGACCGTATCCGCGAGCAGGAGCCGAACGCCAAGCTGGTTTACAACAACAGCCCGTCGTTCAACTGGACCCTGAACTTCCGTCAGCAGGTGTTCGATGCTTGGAAGGAAGAAGGCAAGGATCTCAGCGACTACGATCGCGCCGACCTGATGAACGAGAAGTACGACTCCACCGAGCTGGCCGATGTGGCCGACGAGTGGGCCAAGGAGTTCCAGGCCAAGGCGTCCCGTGAAGCCGGTGTGTTCCACCACCTGATCACGCTGCCGACCTACCACACCGCGGCGCTGTCCACCGATCAGTTGGTGGAAGGCTACTTCGGTGACCTGGGCATGCTGGCCTACGCCAAAGGCGTTCAGCGTGAGGAAATCCGCCGTGGCATCGCCACCGTGAAGCACCAGGACATGGCCGGTTCCAACATCGGTGATGACCACAAAGAGTACTTCTCCGGTGAAGCCGCTCTGAAAGCCGGCGGTAAAGACAACACCATGAACCAGTTCTGATAACTGGTTCTCCAGTGTCATAAAAACGGCGCCTTCGGGCGCCGTTTTTTTTGCCATGTGCGCCAGGCATGACGCGAAGCGCCATAAACCGGCGCTGTTCCGGCCCGGCGAATAGAATTCGCACACGAGGCGTCGCCTGCGCGGGAGGGCGTACAACGGCTCCGGTCGACACTACGTGGTTTGCTCTGGCGGGCCGAGACCGCTCCTTTGTCTCACATCTATTCGATTCTGACCCTCACCGCTTTTTCTGGCATTATTATACTGGCCAGTACTGTTTAGAGGTGGTGATGATGTATTTCAAGGGCATGCCCGTACGGGCATTGTTAGTTGTCGGCGTGGCGGTTGTGGGCCTGGCCGGATGCGGTGAGCCGAAGACTCCTGCGCAACCACAGCCGGTTCCCGTGAAATTGACGACGGTGGGGGACACCGGTGAGCGTGTTCGACGGTACCCGGGGCGCGTTGTGGCAACGGAGCAAGCTGAAATGGCCTTCCGTGTGTCGGGGCAATTAGTGTCACTGCCGGTCCGGGACGGGCAAAAAGTGCAGCAGGGTGAGCTGCTTGCCGAATTGGATGCCCGGGATTTCCGTAACGAATTGGATCAGCGCAGGGCCGACGCAAAGCTTGCCGAAAACCAGTATCGGCGTGGTCAAACGCTTTCCGAACGGGGCATGATCGCTGATTCCGAGCTGGACGAACTCACCGCGCGTCACCAGCAGGCCCAGGCGGCGTTACGTCAGGCGAGGGATACTCTTTCCTACACCCGTCTTACCGCGCCCTACGACGGCGTGGTGGCCGGCACGGAGCAGGAGAATCACCAGTTCGTTCAAGCCCGGGAAGCCGTGCTCTATCTACAGAGCACGGACACCTTGGACGTGCATTTCTCCGTATCCGAGAACTTTATTCGTCGTGTTTTGCCTCTGGACCGATCATTTCGTCCGGACGTGGTGTTTTCCGGGCTTTCCAAGCAGCGATTTTCCGCCGTTTATCGCGAGCACGAGGCCCGCCCCGGTGCCACTCAGGCCTACACCATCGTGTTGACATTGCCGATGCCCGATAAGGTGAAGCTGTTGCCAGGAATGAGTGCGACGGTGTATGTCGACGAGGCCGCATTGCGGCATGCCGATAAGGTCCCCCTCACCGTACCGATGGCGGCGGTGTTCAATAGTGATGAAGAAAGCGGCGCCCGGGTTTGGCGCTTTGATCCGCGCAGCAATAAGGTCCAGGCTCAAGCAGTGAAGCTGGGCGAGGTCTCCGGCGACGGCGTGGCTATTCTGGACGGTCTGTCGCCGGGCGATCGTATCGTGGTGGCCGGTGTGCACCGTCTGAAAAACGGCCAGGCGGTGCGCGAACTGACCGGCGAACGGGGGTTGTAATGAGTATTGCCGAGTATGCTGTTCGGCATCGGGTGATCAGTTGGTTATTCACTTTGGTGCTGCTGATTGGCGGGCTGGTTGGGTTTCTGCGGTTGGGTCAATTGGAAGATCCCGAGTTCACGCTGAAGACCGCCATGGTGATCACCGAGTATCCCGGTGCTTCCGCCCTTGAAGTGGAAGAAGAAGTGACCCTGCCGGTGGAGAAAGCGATTCAAAGTCTTTCCTACGTGGACTACGTAACGTCCATATCCAGCGCCGGTTTGTCTCAGATCACCGTCGAGATGAAACCCATCTACCGTGAAGATGATCTGAAACAAATCTGGGACGAGTTGCGCCGCAAAACCCGCGATCTGCAACCCCGGTTACCTCCGGGCGCCAACGATATTGAGGTAATAGACGACTTTGGCGACGTTTATGGGATCCTGTTGGCCCTTACAGGGGAGGGCTACGGCTATCAGGACCTGGAGGATTATGCCGATGTACTGGTTCGTGAGCTGGTGCTGGTCGAGGGTGTGGGCAAGGTTCAGGTTGGTGGCCAGCGCCAGGAACAGGTTTTCGTGGAGCTGTCCCGGGAACGTCTCGCCAATCTCGGCATTAGCCAGGACCGGATTTTTTCTTTGCTTGGTACCCAGAACGCCGTGAACCCGGCCGGGCGGGTGC
>Ga0208813_1000281_pt1 | contig 43552 bp, 46 predicted proteins | sample MalvireepMed_904_FD_184250 | JGI IMG/M metagenome (GOLD analysis project Ga0208813, IMG submission 184250) | Marine viral communities from the Global Malaspina Expedition - Malaspina viral metaG DeepMed_904 (SPAdes) (version 2) | ecosystem: Environmental > Aquatic > Marine > Oceanic | place... | reverse complement strand
GCAAAGAACACCCGGAAAAACAGCCAACCCAGCGCCGCCATAGTGAAGGGCTTGATAAGCCAGTTAACGATGACTGTCAGGAAAAGCCCTTTGGGCCGCTGGCCAACTTTTTTGATCGACGCAAAATCAATTTGGATCATCATCGGGTAGATCATGATCCAAATAAAAATGGCCACGACGAGGTTAACGTGAGCGTATTCGAGCTGCGCTATGAATTCGAAAGTATCGGGCGAGGCAACGCCTAGCCAGACACCCAGCCCGATACATAATGCAATCCACAGGCTCAGAAACCGCTCAAAGGAGCCGAGGCTTGCTTCCATCAGGCCTTCTCCAATGTTCTCAAGGTTAATGCAATAGTGTCAGCTGAGGGATTTTGTTCAAGCACGCCAATCAATGTGCCGAGCCGCCGAAACAACTCCTGATAAACCGACTCAAATGCCACTTGAATCTCCTCTTCGGTGCCGCTGGTCTGAGAAGGATCTGGCAGTCCCCAGTGCGCCTTGAGTGCCTGCCCGAAAAACAACGGACAGGATTCACCGGCAGCTTTATCGCAGACGGTGATAACAACATCGGGCTTGAGTTGAGAGACATCGTCCCAAGATTTGCTGTGGAGGCCTTCAGTGCTGATGCCTTTTTTATGCAGCAGCTCGAGAGTTCGCAGGTGTACGCTACCCGCTGGTTCACTGCCGGCACTGAAGGCTTTATCTTGAGGCGCGGCCAGATGGTTAAAGACGGCCTCGGCCAAAATGCTACGACAGCGGTTGTGTGTACACAGAAACAGGATTTTCATTAGCACTCTTGTTGATTAAGCGAGCTAGCAATTGTTCGCGATACGGGTGGGACGATCACCCATTTGCACCAGCCGACTTGACTGCTCCTCAAGCCATTCGTCATTCGACTTGCCGGTTACCGCCAGAATGTCTTTCACCCATTGAGGCAAGTCGGGGTGTAGGCGGTAATAGACCCATTGCCCCTGGCGTCGATCAGATAACAGGCCGCAGTTACGCAACAACGCTAGATGTCGGGAGATCTTAGGTTGACCTTGATCCAGGGCGTACGTTAGCTCGCACACGCACAGCTCCTGTTCGCGATCAATCAGTAGCGCCATTTTTGCTCGGGTATCATCTGCAAGGCACTTAAAAACCTCGGTGGGGGTTAATTTACTAGTCATAACGGTTACTTACTCTTTCTCGGTGACAAGTAAAAACATCTGGATCCGCTGTTGGATCTCCTTCAACGTCTTGACGAACGCATGGGACGTCCCGACCGTCTGCGGATCTTCAAAATCCCAGGCCATATATTCGCCATCACACTGCACGGTTTGGCACTCAGCCCCAGATTTTTTACAGAGCGCGATAACATAATCGAATGCTTGACCCCGAAACTGCTCAAGCGACTTGCTATGCAACCCTGAGGGGACCACATCAAAGAGCTCAAGTGCTCGTAGCGCACGTGGATCGACTTCGGTAGGGGCTGTACCGGCACTAAAAACTTCGTAAGTGTCCGGTCGTAGGCGACGAAGCAATGCCTCAGCCATTTGGGAGCGGACCGCATTTGCAGTGCAGACAAACAGTACGCGTTTTTTGCGGTGCATAGTGAGACTCCATATATACGTTATTTCGAATATACGTATTTTCGTATATCTTGTAAAGTATCTATTTTGAAGAGGAGTTTCGGAAGGGGCCGCTTAATGATGTGGGTGCAAGGCGCTGGCTGAAAGTCCAGTTTTGCTGTCCTCAGAAAAGTCAAATATCGCTCGGCGCAAAGGTTTGGAGGCTAAGCGTGTCAGAATGAATCGCTTAGGCTTTTAAGGCGAAACCAACAATTTGACCCACCAAATAGGTTGCGATAACTCAACAAGTTTGAACTTCAATTGGTTTGCAGCTTCCCGGTCATTGCCCACCTCACGCCAGTCAATGCCATTTGCAGCTCGTCAACATCAATTGAGGATATTTCCGGCCAACACCTCTCAGCATCTTCCTTGCTTCAGTAGATTTCTGGCGAAAATATCTATTTCTACGCCTTTATCATTTTTGTTATCTTTAAAAACAGGCTTTGGCAAGTCCATTGGCCCATCACCATTGAGCATCAATGCACCATTCAAAGTTTGAAACTTCTGAGAAAACACATTGCCACGATCCCTGTTAATGCGGAAAAACAGACTCAATGGATTCATTTGGCGAGCAAGAGCAGAGTCCCAGCTATCGCCGGATTTTGAGTTGCAGTTCACGCACAAGAATCCTGATACTTTCTTCTTTCCTCCGATAGAGTTGGGGATTAAATGTTCACGCGAGTCTATTTCTGTTGAAATCAGTTCATCACACAATAAGCAATGTTTTTCCAGTTTACTGCTCACTATTTGACTTCCCCTTAATACCTAATTCAACTCATGACTGACGTTTTGTAGAGTTGGTAGGTTCAAAAATTGACACATTTTCAGACTCCGTGATCGCCCGATTTTCTTGGATTTCATCAGTTAATGCTCGATTTTTAGAAACCAAGACATTAATCTTAGTGCGAAGCTCAGCATTTTCGGTGCGTAGCTGCCGATTTTTTGCCTTTTCCAATCGCAGTGCTTCATGTTTTTTATTGCGTTGTATGCGATTTTGTTTACCTAGTATTGTCCGGATACGGTCTGCCATATCTGGATAGTTGTTATGAATGGTTGCTCGACTTACTCCTGCTTCCTCTGCCACGGCAGCAACAGACATTTTGCGCTCTTTGATCACAACTTTAGGGCGACCTTTTTCAATGCGAGTAATTGCCTGGCGTATGATATTTCGGGTTTGTTCTCCTCTAGATGACTCAGCCATGGCGGCTTAACCTCTCGGGGTCAGCGCCTAAATCAGAGAGCACTTTTTTACAGCGATTGATGTCACGCTCAACCCGTTCCTGCCCGGATGGGCCAATATCATCTATCTGACGTAATTCCACCTGTTGCGCATAGATGCTTTCCCATATGGTCTGTCTCGTATCGTCGATAACTGATTGTTTGCAATCCGCGCAACGTGTTGTATCGACGCTTTGGCCGCCATTACAACCGCTGAAATCGGCCGTACACCACGCAACGCCTGTACTTCGGATTGAGATTTGCCCGGAAAGTTTCTCTGCCATTTCTCGTCGCCCACTATAAGTTGTGAGCACTTCCTGATGATTACGGAAGTTTTTGATTGGCTCAGCCATACCTCCACTGATTGGGGTATCCTGATTCAGCCAATGATCTAAAACATCGATTTTAATGTTTCGCACGGAAGCAAGTATTTCATCATAAATTTCAGCATCCTGGTGCTCGTTAATGGCATAAAGTGCAGTCATGTCGAGGCTCCAGTGTTTGAAATGCTCTCTCAAATAGCGCAAATCACCATACGCTGAGTGAGCGGCATAAACGGCAAAAGTGCGCCTGAACTGATGAGGCGTAAAACGCCAGTCGATTCCGTGTATTTCGGCAAATTTGTTTAGTCTGCTTCGAATGCCTGCTCCGGAAAGAGTTTTGATACGATCGTATTTGTGTGAGTGCCCAAGTAACAGAATATCTTGATGTTGCTTCAACACAGACAATTCAGGGCAATGCTTGTTATGCTCACAAAGCCTATATATTTCGGCCTTAACCACCTCTGTCAGTGGCTTAGTTATTCGCTCAGCTAGATTAATTGCAGTATGCGCAATCGCCGGAACAAGCCAACTGGTTTCCCCTTCATGAGTTTTGTCACTATAACCATTGATCCAGTGATAGCGTTCGCCATCATCACCAACTGTGGTGGAGGCACACCCAGACCGTAAGCTGGCTAACTCACTAAGACGGATACCGCTGGTAATGAGTATTATTAACATGCATGCATCCAGAAGCCTGGCAATATCCTTATTAAGGGATTGAAGACCACCCCCATAGCCTCGCTGAGCAAGTTTGATATTAAGATTTGTGGAAAACAATCCTACCTGCTGCCATTGATGTGCAGCATTACGATGCTCGAGTAATTCTTCTGCATTTTCTATCCAGTTATAAGCTTGGCTGAACAAGTTTGATAGAACTTCATCAGGGATAATGAGGGTCTTTCCCATCCACCTGTTTTCGTCGAGAACTCCAGAATGTAAAGCAGCAGACGATTCCGGCCAAGGATGAGCCATTACGTCAAAGCTGTGGCGGCTGAGTTGATGAATCATCTCAAGTGCCGAAAACCTTCTGGATAAAGTAGTTGCGCTCAAGTGCTTGCCTGATTGGGAGTTGATTTTGGAGCGACAGGTTTCCACATACTGGCTAGTCAGCAGTGTATTCACTCTGTCGAGACGGTCAAAACCTTGCTGCTCAAGGAACCGGAGGAATACGCTCGCATTAGAGAAAAACTGTATAACAGTACTCCCTCTTGGGCGAACACTACCTTCTAATCCATAGAAGTAAAAACGGAGCACCATAATTTTCAAAATACGCTGGAAAATTAGAGGGACTCTATCGAAATTCATCCTCTTTTCGTGATCTGCAGCGTAGTGGGGAAACAGTGCATTAGGAAGCACCCAGATATTGCTTCCAAAACAGCTCAGCGGGATGTGACTCCCATCTTCTAGGCTCCTCGCAGTAACTACCATGTTAGCGTCAGGCTCATCTTTGTCTGCTCGCTGGAGGAAGTCTGTTACTTCACAATGAATTCTTGCTTCGTCTAACGTCATAGGCCAAACTGCAGCATCTGAGGATCTCGCCAGAATGGATGAGGAGTATTCTTAGCATCTACACGAGCCTGTAAAACTTCCGTTTCGTCAAATTGTGGAGCAATCTGCCGATCAACAATCCTGATAATATGTGCATAATATCGACTCCAGTTATGCACTCCAATCCGCTCACGCTCACGAACAAGTAACCAGTAAAGCGAATAGACTCGATACAGATCATCACCTGTCACCACGAAGTTCTTACAGATAAAACAGTTTAAGAAGCTAGTACAGTGACTACCATTTTTGGGGGCGCGGTCTCCATTCAGGTTGTCGCTACATCCCGCCACGGGGGTATTCTCTTTAACCACCTCAGTTGCATTGCCAGCCTGTAAAAGAGACTCAACGAGGACCTGGCCCATAAAATTCCAATGCTTCTCTGCTTCTAGCGGGGCTTCCAGATAGTGATCATTGTGTGCACGCATGCCATGCCCTAACACTGTGGCACTAACAAATGGATCTTGGCCTGAGAGTTCCCAAATGTGATTTGCAAAAGTTTTCCTCAAGCGCATCACATTCAAATTGATAGGATTTCCATCATCGTCTTCCAATTTGTATTTATTCATTAGTTCATCGGCGGCTAAGCTCAGAAGTCTGTTAGTAAGTCGCCGGCTCTCTCCACGAGAACTTCCTCCACGACTTTTACCTACAAACAAAAATTGAGAATATTTACTCTGCTTACGAATTTCTTTGTTGCGTGTTAGTACCAGATCGATAATTACAGAAACCTGAGTCGCCTTGACAGGCACTATGAACTCTAAGGTCTCGCTTTTACGAATGCTCTGGATATGGGTATTTTTACCACGGCGTTTGAAACTGACCAGAAGACGGTGTGACGGTTTCAATGGATGTTGTTGAAGACAGTCAATAGGTAACTCTAGCAGTGGGGTAGGATTCAACCCCGTCCGCGCAGCAATTGCAAACGCGCATATGCCAAGCTCATAAAATGACATTGAGCCTTCTCCACTGGCAATATATTGCAGTTCAGATCCGAGTGCTTTGAAAACCTGCGCCCGCTCACTTTTTGACAGCGCTCGTTCTCCCTTTTTTTGATGATTAATTTTTGGATATGGATTAGCAGGGAAAATATCAGGTGATATAAGATTTTGACGACTCAGTGCCATCAGAACGGATTTAGTCAATGTGTAGGTGTTTTTCTGCGACGTCACACTGAGCTCTGTACTGCCTAAATGTATAATAAATTTTTGGATGAGATTACGCTTTATATCTTCCAATGTGAGATCGCGTTTAAGAGCATGAGACCATGCAGCACAGAAAGGCAAGAAGGTTGCCATACCGCGATTGCAGTAGGAGATAATGCTCGTCATCGAAAGGGTTTGTCCATGCGTTTTTCGGCTCGCTATCACCATGCTTTCAATCACCTGCTGGCACGCCGATACTATGTCGTCACAACCCTTTTCGTAAAACAGGGCAAAGTCAAAGTAGCGCAAACTGACTGTACTTTCTCCAAATTCAATTAAAGTCTGCGCTGGGCGCTTCTCCAGAGTATTGTTATTGCTTGTCACATGGTCATAGATTGGCTGAACCACGGTTTCATTAAAAGTAGGCTTGAACTGCTTCTTTCGCATTTACATTGTCCACATTTACGTAAAAAGAGCGTCAATTTCCCGCTGGTAGTTCGTCATAAGATCATCTTCAACCTCTGATAGCAGGTGCAGATATTTTTCTGTTGTGCTGACCGAGCTATGACCAAGTCGATCGCGGACGTAGAGCAACGGATCAAAACGGCTTTGCCGCTCACGTAACCCATATAGCGTATGAGTTGCATACGTATGTCGGAGTATGTGCGGAGTTACTTTGAATGGAAGACCTAAACGCCTATACAGGTTGTTCAATCCTCGGCCACCATCTGCCCAAGGTTGACCTTGTTTATTGAGAAATAAAGACTGCTGCATTTGCCCACTGAGAATCTCCAGAGCGCTTCGACGGTGAATCACGTACTGACGAAGGTCTTCCATCATGCGAATCGGTATATCAATCCCTCGTCCTTTACCACCTTTTGTTTTCATGGTTTTGGGATCTAATTTCACCCGAACGAACTCTTTGAAAATCTCATGTTGAGCTGTTTCAATTACATAAGAAACTGGGAATGTCGCCAACTCCTCTTTTCGCATACCAGTCACTAGAGCCAGACGCGTAATTAAGAGGAGAGTGGGGTTTTTGATCCTTTTCAGAAGCACCGTCACCTGTTGTCGAGACAATACTCGTATTTCCGTAGGCTGAGTCTTAAGCATAACGTCTGGGGACACTTTCAGCCCACCGGAAGCATCCGTATGAGCAAGAAATCCTTTCGACTGTCGCACCCGGATTGTTTCCATGTCATATGGCAGTGAATCAATCCACCCCTGCTTTACACCAAAGATATAAAACCGGATGATGATCCTCAACCGGCTATTGACAGTCGATGCATTCAGTCCAAGCTCACCTAATGACCAGTCGCGATATGCAGCCAAAATAGTGTGGTTACGATGATAATTAAACTCTCTCCAATCGAACCTATTACCCTCTAAAAAACCGAAATAGTCATATAAGGATTGCCCATAAACAGCCCAGCTACGAGGGCTTTGGACGCGACCTCGTTTAATGCATTCATGAAGAAGAAATTGATGCGTTTCCTCTATGAACTCCATATTTTGATCCAGCAGGATTGGAAACCCGGGATAGCTGATTGCGTTTAACTTGAAATCCTCGGTTGCAAAAATCAGTTCCATATCAGCAAACCTTCGCTTCAGAGAACACTCTGTTTTACCTGGTCATTCGGCATGGGCAATAAAGGCCTGGGTAATAAATGATTTTTTGGTATTGGTAGTAAGAATTACGATATGTGGGTAGAGCTGAACTGATGGTGTAGAGACCACACTAGGGGAAGTAAGGTTGTCACAATCGAAGGGGACAAGTTCGCTATTAAGTTCTGCCACTCAGAAACCTCAAGCATCCATCAGATTTTCGTGGAAGTATCCTCATTAAAATTTGTCAGTAATCAACTTTCATAATATGAGAGCACCAGCCATTTCATTTTTTATTCAATTATGGAGTTAGTTTTCACAGCAACTGTACCAAATAAGTATTAGTAACACTTAAAAGTCACCTTAACATGTCGTGCCAGCAGAAAACTTTGGTCGAACGTTTTCTGAGTGGCGAAACGGTCATCCGAACTGTGTCGACTCAAAAGGTGAAGCATTCAAGGGCCGAAACTGCGCCAGTAAGGTCAACAAAGAATACCGCTATATGCAAAGTGACCTATATAACCTTTATCCAGCTATAGGGGCTGTGAATGCGATGCGAAGTAACTATAACTTCACCATGATTCCAGATGCTGCAACAGTCTTTGGAACATGTCAGGTGAAAATTGATGGAAAGAAGGTAGAACCACCAATGGAGTCCCGTGGGCAGATAGCCAGAACTTATCTTTACATGGAACAACGTTACCCACGTTATAGGATGAGCAAGAGTCAAAAGCAACTTATGACTGTCTGGAATTCTCAATATCCGGTCACCTCAGTGGAGTGCAAAAGAGCAGACAGAATTGCAGCTATTCAAGGTAATGAAAATCGCTTTGTCAGTGAACAATGTCAGAACTAGCTAGTATCGCTGTAGGTACCCCGCAGTCACTTCTCAATGTAGAGTCTTTGCGGTAGTTTCACATTTAGGGCTAATATGAAGATTAACTGCTCTAGAGGTCAGCAACTATGAGTGATGAAAAAGAGAAGTCAGAAAGTCCCGTCCTTTCAGAGAAAGAGCAGGATGAGCTTTATCACAGACTGACCTCAAAAGCTTCACGCTTGGCCGCTGATGAGTTGTTCAATGCTTCGGAAGATGAGCTCAACGTCAGCTTTACTTTTGATAAAGCTCACGACTGAGTCTAGTCCATATTCGAAAGAAACTCCTTCAGTCTGTGCAAGACAACATCTAGTTCGTTATCCTGCATGTCAGGCATCGCATGCGTATATGGCTCCATATACTGTTTAATTTCAATCAGCCTGTGTTTCTGAGTCTGTTTTATATACGGAGGATAGTCATCCACGATAATGACCTTATCGATGTCTTCCCTGACGAAACGCAAGTCTTTATGCTCTCCCACCCAGTCAATATATCGGATTGTTGCAAACCAAACAGGTGCATAACCGTCCGCAACTAAACGCTCTGCAATCGTTCTGAAGCGCATTTCATTTACGGCCGTGAAGATACACATATTGCTCCTGTCGAAGAGTGCCTCGCATTGCTCCAAGAATGACTTTAAGCCCGGCCGGGGGAATTGGCTTATGGCGTTTGTAATCAAGACGCCTTCGAGATCTAGAGCGAGAGTGATGTGTGTCATGTCGATGTAAATTGCTAAGTGGGGTGCGGATAATCATCGTTGAAGTTTTGGTTCTCTCTTTGTGTATTATGTACATAATACACTTTAACTCATTGATAATTATACGGTTTACTATAACAATTTGATTGTATAAAGCAAGTGCCTTTGTGTTTGAATGCTCCTAAACGTTACGAAAAGGAGCATGAGAAATGACATTATCACAAACAGCAAAGAACTACCTACGCTGCCTTCTCAACTTCGCAGCAGAGACATTAGCAATTGAGAAAAGGGGCGAACATGGTTAAGCCAATTCCACCAGGTTCAGTCACGATGAGTGACTGGAATATCGTGGTAATTGAATACGAAGGGCATGTGGTCGAAAGGTTCATTGGCTATTGCTATGAAATAAAGCACTTCAGGTTTAGCTCAGATGTCGTGGAGTATGACCCTGTGTCAAATACTGGTAAGACACGATCCGGTTCGTCCTACGTCTTTTTAGACAGACCAGGAAAGCTACACCCGGTTGCCAAGCGCTTTCTCGATGACTTCAAGAAGCACCCTGGTATACGTCTTCGACTGAAGTACGAGAGCTAGGCTATGCGTCAAGAACTAGCAGAAAACATTTATCAGCAGTGCCCGATTATTTACCGGGGCAGATACCTAGGACCCAATAAGAACTTAATGTGTTTCGGGTTTGAGTGCGGTTCAGGCTGGTATGACCTGATACTGACTTTATCCGTTCAGATAGAAAAGTTAACAGAAAAATTACGAGATGAAAGAGTAGAGCCTGACTACCTGCCCATGGTTACGCAAGTGAAAGAAAAGTACGGTGGTTTGCGTTTTTACCTCACCGTGAGCACAAACGAAATGGATGAACTGATTAGTAAAGCCGAAGAGGACTCATTGCATATATGTGAAGAATGTGGCGCTGAAGGAAAGCTGATGGCTGCATATGGGCGGTTTCTAACGACCTGTTGTGAATTGCATCGAATTCCGGGCGTGCCCTACAGCGAAGCCGATGACGAAGACGAATAACCTCTCATGAATACAACAAAGAGCAGAACGGCACATTTATCTGTTTATCAACAGTGTGAATATTTCAAATGGAGGCAAGCATGATTATTCCCGCAGCACCAGCTCATGTAACCATGTCCGAATGGAACATTATCGTGATTATCCATAAAGGCAAAACGATAGAAAAATTTCTGGGGTATTGCCTTACTGACTATACCTACAGAATCAGTAGCCAGATAGTTGAGTATGATGCCGAAAACAAACGAGGCCTGACCGAATCAGGCTCAGTTTATGAGTTCATCGATGCCCCCGGAAAGCTACACCCTTCAGCTCAAAAGGTCTTCGACAAACTGAATGCGTGGGATGAAGTTGAGGTCTCACTCAAATTCGAAGTAGATCAGTCATGAGAAGTGATTTATCTGACCGGATCTTAAAGCGCTGTCCAACGATCTTTCGTGGAGCAAAGGATGAGCGTCATAAGAACATCATGAGTTATGGATTCGAGTGCGGATCGGGCTGGTTTGAAATGCTGTTATTACTATCAGAATCAATAGAAAAAATAGCTTCAACAATGAAAGCAGAAGGTGTTGATGACGATAAGCTGCCTTTAGTTTGCCAAGTAAAAGAGAAACTAGGTGGTCTGCGTTATTACATTGAGCATGGTAATTATGAAATCAACGCCATGATTGAAGAGGCACAACAAAAGTCCTTTGGCATCTGCGATGTGTGTGGTGCAGCCGGTCAGTTACGAGTCATCGAAGGTATTTACATGACGCGCTGTCATGAGCATACAAGGTCGAGGGCATGGTGATGTTTCAAACGCCAGGTTTTGACAAGGAAAGCAAGTGAAGTTTCAACTTTACTCTGACATTCACATTGAAACTCGCGGCTATTTTTCTATACCGAAATTAGATTCGGATTTGATCATCTTAGCAGGTGATATTGATGTAGGTCTGGAGGGCCTTATCTGGGCTGAAGAGTTGACGCGGTTACATAAAAAGCCGGTGATTTATATTGCAGGCAACCATGAGTACTACCATCACGACTATATCGCGTTGACACAGCAAATGCGTGACTTTGCAGCCAATTATGATTACTTGATCTTCATGGAAAAAGACGAGGTCATCATTGATGGCGTTCGATTTTTAGGGACGACGCTATGGACGAATTATTTTCATGAATTGGGCGAGGATCAGCGGGATAAGAATATCTTCATACTGGATGATGCGCTCTATGACCACAGGGTTATTAAGTATGGAAATGAAATCTTTTCTGCACGAAAGGCCTATGAAGAGCACATCATATCAATTCAATGGCTGAAAGAACGTTTGATGACACCGTTTGACGGTAAAACTGTTGTCATCTCCCATCATGGCCCGTCTATTAAATGTAATCACATCGAGTTTGGCATGAACCTATATAGTCCAGGCTTTGTGTCGAATCTTGATGAATTTGTGATTTTGGCAGATGTTTGGTGTTATGGTCATACACATTCAAATCTAGATATTCATGTAGGGAAATGCCGGCTTGTTTCAAATCAAGCTGGTTATAAGAATGAAAAAGTGCCGGGGATATTTCAATCTGGAAAAGTCATTGTTCTATAACTAGTCCATATCGAGTAATTTGAATAGCCACCAATAATAAGGTATACGTTAAAGAAAAGTACGGATTCGATGTTTACAAACCTAGAAGACATCTAGTTATCGGACGTCGATGGGAGCTTACTAATGCCGAATGGCGAGCCATAGCAGCGGATAATCAAGATTTATCTATTCATACATTCGACGACTTGATTGATGGCGTTGAGATGCAGTTTTATGATTGATAAAACTTTTAGAGTGCATAAGGAGTGAGATTCAATAGCTTGTGCATTCACCATAGTGTGTTTTTTCGCATAAACATACCATGTAGCACTAGCTTATGGCTCCAATGTTTGTATGAGTGGATACGGAATATACAATATCACTATCATTTAAGGCTGCCATATTCTTAATATATAGCTGGATATTGGGTACTACCATACGAAGTCTCGCGAGAAATTCTAATTTTCAGGTTCAGGTAACCAAGTTGAAATAGTGAAACTCACGTCGGCTCACTGGCACCTGAAAAAACTGACTGATGCCATTTTCATTCAAGTCAGCGGCATTCCTTGCAGCATCAGGTAATAAAATCATTGCAGTGTCATAGTCATCCAGCTCAATATCCGCTGCCTTGCCCGCCGGCTCAACTCTCAGCACTTGTTCTGGACCCAAGAGCAATATTGCTTGTGCTAGTGCATTGTCAGTAGATAAGAACATTGAAGCCTTAATCACTTCACGCCAACTGAACAGGCCACCAAAAACAGCTTTCTTAGATAATCTATATGGAGGGTTTCCTGTGCCAATACTTAATATGTGTATTTGTTCGACACTAATATCATAGGATGTAAGTGCATCTATTACTGCGGCCATGATAGGGTTATTAGCCCAAATTCCACCATCAACAAAAACTTTTCCAGACTCATCCTCTTCAATACCAGAAAGATATGTAGGCGCGGCACTGGTCGCACGAGCGATTTTCCACGCCTCCGTTTTCCAGTCATTCTTATAGTCTGCGTGATGGTCAGTTTTAAAGACGACTATTTCTGTTGTCGGCATTAGGCAGGAAGGAATAACTAATCGAGTTTGTGACTGTCCTAATAACTTAAGACCAAAAATTTCTTTTAGGGATGCCTCAAGTTTATCAGCAGATAGCTTTGGTTTAAGAAAATGGTTAAAAGTTTGCCTGATCTTACCGAGGAGAGAGCGTGGATACGGAGGGAAGATTACTCTACCATCATCTTCGTAAAATTTTTTAATTTGATCAATTGGGATGTTGTTCCCTAGACCAAGAGCGATAAGACCTCCTGTAGATGTGCCTGCAATGAGATCAAAATAATCGGCAATATTTTCATTAGGCTTTAGGAAGCGTTTTTCGCAATGGCGAAGAAATTCAACAGTGTAATAGCCTCGAATACCACCACCATCTAACGATAAAATCTTGAATGCTTTACCTTTCGGCCATGGCTGTTTTACTCTTCGAGATTGACTCGAATTCTCTCTTCTAGCTGTAAACATTTTTCGGATTCCTTATCCGATGACTCACCTAATAACCGTCTTATCTCGCCGACACTCTCATAACCAACTGATTTCCCTCGCCAGATGCCATCCAGATGCCAAAATTCATAATACATTAACCATTCACAAGCCCATGGTATTGTTGTATCAGCTATGAGATCTTCATTAGTCCATTCTCTTGTCTCTGGGTCGAACAAACACAATCCAGAGAATTCTGGGTTTTCATCATCAAAAAGTAGATGTGGAATATCCTCGTATTTGCCACCGGGCCTCGGCTTTAAACTAGGACTCAAAACTACTACTTGTGGAATTTTCATATTTAAATTCCACAGTACACCAATTCGATAAGGTTGAAGTATAGGTTGAATTACACCAACCCATCGTATCGTACCATTTGGCAATTTTTCACTCTCAAATTGCGGATACCTTAACTGCATTGCTCGCAGTTGAGCAGATGGAGATCGGCGGCCCAATTATCTATTTCCGTGATTAGATGAACAATGAAAGTTGTGAGTTCTCGGTGCAACGGAAGGTTCAGATTGAGAGGTAATTACACTGCCCACTGGAGAAGCGTGGGATAAGCTGACATTCTTATCAGAAGTGTCTACTGCATCAATTAGCTGTTGTAGCATTCTTTCCGTAATGCGTTCACCAAACAATTCAGACATAACAGTTTTGGCTTCAGGTAGAGGCATGGTTGAAACAGCAATCAACTGAGCCTTTAATACCTCCATTTTATCAATGGTGGTTTGTATGTCTGTATCTCCGTCAGTTCCGCACCTTGGCCAACGATCTGTAATTATATCTGGGTGGTAGCTGGGATTACGCTCATCAGGACGAGTGCCTTTGTTAATGTGTACCTCGAGTTCACCAGAAATGTGATTTGCAAGTCGGTACAGCTGAGCTGAGAGCCCAGAACTTGCATACCCACAGTCAATAGCTTTTTTGGTTAGATAAATTGATGGCGGTCTTTTTGCCTCAGTATCTTCATATTGAATGTTTATAAATCTTTTTAGTAATTTCAGTGCGACAGATTCTTGAGTGTCAACTCGCGCCGGTATCATGGGTGGTAAATCTTCCTGCTCGGCTGCCTTTAGCAAGGTCATCTCATCATCACTCACACGAAGCAATGGTGATGTGTTCAACTGACGCTTGTTTTCTAATGTATCTTTAAATTGAAGCTGGTCTTGGACAAGGGAGTTTCGGAACCAGTCAGTAAAACCCCAAGGGTTTGATGGAACTGAATATGAATTGCCATTATCAGGTGAATGAAAAATTTTGCCTGGACGCTCGCCGGTAATGTTTTCACTATTGTCGATAATGGTCACGTCCAAATGCATATTGGCAAACTGTAGTTGCACACAGCGTGTACATCTTTCAATGGAAGTCTTGTGAGGAAAATTTTCAAGAGCGTCATATAACTTGTCTAACGCTTGCTTAGGAGTCCAATCTGAGGGGACTGCTATTTCCACAACGGCATCTACATCGAATCTGTCATCATCAGTACCACTTACAATCGTAGTACTTGTGGCCATAGATCCTTGAGCGTAGATAAGTGAATTTTCTTGCTCCAGGAGTTCAGAAAACTCGCAACTCTCTCGTGATAAGTGACTTTTTAATCTTTCGTATCTAGACTCGGCAATCTTGCGATCTTGATCAGTTAACTCCAGAAGAGTAGCCAGAGACAAAAGAATATCGTCTAGCTTTTGAAGTGATGGTTCAAATCTTTGCGTCATTGTAGCTGCCTCCGATCGTTACTTATTTTCAAAATCGCGACAGCACCTTTCGGGGTTGACTGAGCCGACGATGATGAGCCTTTGCTCTTCCTTGAGCATTCTTACTTCATAACACCAGTCACCACCTTAAATTGGTAATGATGTAGTTATCTGTACCATAGACAACTAAGAATAGTTCTCAGGGTCACCTATGGTTACATTACGGTCACTAAATCAGTTAAGCGACAATCAGTGTCGCGCAACTGATTTAGTGACCGTGGGAGACACTATAAATCAAGGGTTTAGGTTTCTACTACACCATCCAGTGACCGTGAGTTTATAACCATCATCTGACCGTGAACCCAATGAAATAACTCAACAAGTGACCATGAACGAGATCACACTAATCAACAGATGACCCTTAGCCTGGAGTAGTGTGTTAAGTCTGAATTAGCAGGCCCCTGCTTGCTGTGCACCATACGTTGCCTGGCTTACTGTGTACTTGTCGCCATAGCTTGATGAAAGCTGTTCAATTAAGCCCTTGCAGGAAAAACCCTGGAAACCGAGATACTGTTTAGCTGATCTGACAGCTTGTTTGTTCCAGTCAACGCGCAGACTATCGACAGCGATAGTGGCGTCATTAACGTTATAGCCATCCCCATAATCTGATGAGAGCTGGTCTATAAGTCCATTACGAGAAAATCCTGTAAAACTCAGATATTGTTCTGCTGATCTGACGGCATTCTTCTGAGGTCCGTTAAGATTGTCTGCCAATATTGGTGTTGCCCCAACAACAAGACTAATAAAAGGAATTCCCAACAAGTTTAATGTGTGCTTCATAGCGATGTCCTTTTGCTAATTGAACATAGTAATTACTCAGCCAAGCTATGGTTACAGTAGCGACAAATCTTGGCGTTTTTCATGATAAATTCCTGACAACTAGGGCATCGTTGTCGACCTGCTTTATTCTCCCGACTTTCTACAGCGTCTTCTGTTGGCGACATCAACAGAGCATGTGGTAGGGCGATAATAAATATCATGGCTCCATAAAACCACCACAGTCCAAAAGAACGACCCTTATGCTGCGCAATGAGTCCGACAATAATGCCGAAAATGATCCAAAGAATGATCAGCTCCATCACTATTTTCCTAAGTTACGTGTCGTATTCTTTGCCGCCAGTCGAAATAAGATAAAGCGAATGACTATAGGGCAGGCGCAAAAGTATTTTTGATTTATTGACTACTCCAGCCATCATCATGCCCCGGCATAAAAGTGAAACAGAGCCAGTCTCTCGCTCACACAAAGCATCGGCACTATCGATAAACTTGGTCTTATTTAGCCTTAAAATAACAACGGTACGGCCATCAGGAACAGCGCCCATAGGCTGAACAACAAAAAGCGTTAATTGCGTATAAGCAATGATATGAATGATGAGAATAGCAGCAAGTGACAACCCAAATTTTTTATTCATGTTTCTTCCTTAAATCATATTAGGCACATGACACCTCTATCAGTGCCGGATGTCACAAAAGCAGTTTAGTCGAGACCACATCTTTAGCCTTATCCACACAAAACCATTGCATTTCAGTAGAAATTTTAACAATTAATAAAAAACTATTTGTTTTTTAACAAGTCAGCTTTCATCTGATTAAATTCGTTTTCAGAGACAAGTCCTTTATCTTTAAGCTCAGCCCATTTGAGAAGTTCATCAGCAATTGAAAACTGTTTCCTCTTGTGACATTTCCAGGGCTTAAAATGAGTTTTGGGATTTAAATTTCTTAATGAATCTGGCGACGTAGAGAAGATTGCATTGCGAGCAACCCATGCTGAATGTCTGCTCAATGGCTTATAAAATAGCGTGCCCACCGCTATAAAATATGCCAAAGCTATTAGCAATCCTATTGATGAGAAGATAAAGCCCTCTTTGGGTTCACTCCATGAATCAACAGTATCAAGAACAGAGTTTCTGGCATCGATGCGGGCTTGAATAATTCTAAATGCGTCATTTGACCCATATTTAGTTTTGATCTCTTCAGGACTCATTGTGCGAAGATCGATTTCTAATTGGGGTGGTGACTCTGTTTCAAAACCATAGCTCTTCCAATACATAGCATTTGTCGCAGCCTGTTCAATATCAACTCGATTTCCTTCAATATGCGAGGGTTGGACATTGCTACGTATCTGGGTCATGGCTTGAGTGTATTCCGCTCCGAAGTACAGAGCAGAGATGAGGCTGCCTATTAAGACGACAAAGGTGAATATCTTAAAATTCTTTACGGCCGCATTGATGTATGCGAAGTTTTTATTCTTCTTCATCATGTATACGCCAAATCCTAGAAATAATGCAGGGACTATCCCGATAAGGAAAAATACTGCTGGTGCTAGAAGGATGATGAAAAATAATAACTTTCCTTGTTCGACTGGTGTCAAAGGTTGGTCTTGCAACATATTTCCCTTTCCGTAGGTTCAAATAATTTGTGACTTAATGTCGAGTCATGTAGGCCCAATGCTCAGGACTCGTGTAATTTCGGGATTAAAATACACAGCTGAAAGTAACTTACCATACTCGGTGTATGTATGGTTTCATATGTGTACGGCTTGAATTGTATTTTGACTAAATATCTGTAAAAAATCTAAATCAGTCAATTCAGATGAGATTAGAACTTTTACTCCAATCATTATGTATCATGGACGAATCTCTAAAGTGTCATGCGAGCAGTAGGAAAAACTTTGAGACTTTAGGCTGAAGAACTACAGGCTTCAGTGGGGCTCCTAATTATCGAACCATCCTTCAGGCAAACCAACTTTTGCTTCCATACGACTTACAGCTAGATCGCCAAAGCTTTTTTTCTCGCGAAGCATGAGTGATAAGGTGCCTTGGGATCCACCGAATTTTCTCGTGAAATTTGAAATCCCTCCGTGATCATTCACAAGCCGAATTAAGTTTTTTACTCTCTTGGATGAAGCGTCTTTTTGGCTGAAAGAAGGCTTCCTTCCAGTTTTGGTCTGGTATGAAGAGATCGATTTAAGCGTCTTGGCTTTGAGGCCGCTCAGTTTGTTTTTCTGGTAGATTTTGACCAGGGTATTGTGGGGCTCAGGCTCAATGCCAATACTGGCTAATTTTTCTGCCAGGTTGGTTGCATTAACATCATATTCATTTGCGATTTTACCCACGACGATATACTTGGCTTTGAATTGCTCTAGAGAGTCACTCATTAGCAAAAGTTTTCTCGTCCCGGAGGCTGGATGTTCCTTTAAAAAGCCATGTTTGATTAGATCAACAATGACGGCATGATAGGTGTCTAGCACCTTAGCAGCTTCTTTTGCAGTCAGCGTTTTTTCAGGGCTGGATTCTTTTCTTTTGGCTTTTGCGGTTTCGGCGTTAGCTACCCATAAATCCGAGATGGATTTGCTGTCGCCGTAGTAGATTGATAGCTTTCCTGCCAGAGCATCACGAGCAATTTCATCGATTGGATAATGCTGTATTTTTGTTAATCGGGGTTGCCCCTCAATCGGATCGGCAGTATCCAATAACTTGCCAATAAATTCGTTTAGTGAATCCAGATCCACCATTAAGAATTTATGACGCTTCTTGTCTGGGCCTTTCTCGTTGAAAGTTTTAGATTTTATATAACGTTTGGCGATAAGCCTTTTAAGCACAAATGCCGTTAGGCCAGCACTTTGAGCTGTTTCATTGATCGGAGCCCACCAGTCTGACTCTGGCAGTACAAAACCCAAATCGGTGCTTCTCTTGGGGGATATAGGCAGCCTAGCCCCTGCAGTGCGGGCACGCTTCTTAAAGACGGTAGACAAATACGGTAAATATTTCCATTTATCAGAAAGTTGGGTCCCGTAATTTGATAGTGCTTGGTAAAACGAACATTCATCTTCACAGGCTGGCCATAGTCGACAAACTACATCCCTCATTTCTGAGACAGTTTTAAGCTGGGGACTGACTCTATAATGCGGACGAAGGCAGTTTGGATTAGTTAAGAACCAGGCAAGCATTAATCGGTCCAGGACTATCTTTAGTTTCTGCCTGTCGTCAATAAGGTTCGATAAAATCTCGGCGCATTTTAGTTCAGCTTCGGATGCGTCAACAATTTGAGCTGGTTTCTGACAACATACACAATATCGAGTGAGCATATGGTTAGTCGAATATTCACTCCCACAGGCTTGGCAGTCATCCACTAATTGACATCGATGCTCTGGGCACGCTGTGACGAATGAAATCATCCAGGCTCTCTGATGCGGACGTCCCTCTCGCACACAGAGTGGGCAGAACCGCCACCGTTGGAAACTGACATAGTCGTCAGAGATAGTGCCGGGAATTGGCTGACGAATATCAAGTGCAGCTTGACGAATCTCTTCTGTTTTTGACTCGGTGAAACTAGCTAAATTGCTTACGTTTAGGCTCCCCTTAGCTAAGAGTTTCATTTGGTTCTTGTCTAAGCCCTTGCCGTTGGTGTTGAGCCCAAAATAACTCGCAATCGAAAACATGCTTCCGTAAGAGTTAATGTGTGTTGCACGTGATAAGAAACCCGGGAGAGATTCACCTTCTTCCAGTGAGCATGGCACAGGCAGGCGAAAGTTATGTGACAAAGATTTCTCCCATCCCCCTCACAATTGGGGCAAGTTCGCGACTTGTTTCGTTATAACGAGAGAATTGACGTACATTTTCCATGCTGACATTGAACGCGTCGGTCAAACCGTCATGACTGTCAATTTGTGTGCAAGCCGCCTTGTGAAGATGTTCCGCTGTGATAGTCTTACTGTTAGCTTTGAATGCTTGCACAACCGCAGTCGTCAGAATGAGTACTAATTGGCGCATAGCGCCACCAGACGCTGCATGACACCTATCTTCGAATTCTTGACAGTCAATCTGCATCCCATGTTCTTCAATGGTATTGATATATCTACGTACAACTTTACGCCATGAACTCTTATCCTTTGGATAGACAAAATGGCTCAAGTAGAAATGCGTTTGAAACCGACTTCTGATCTGTGGATCTGCATTCCATAAAAGCATCAGGCTATCCATTCCAGACAAGATGAAGGACACACCTGTCTCATCCAGAATTTTGAAAGCATTGAGAATATTGTCGATGGTTTTTTTTGATGGATCCCCACCTGGGATTAAATGTTGCACTTCATCAATAATGATCAGACGGCATTGACGCTCCGAAATTGTCGATACTAACCTGCGTTCTAAATCTTTAGTGCTGGATTGTTTTGCAAGGGGATCACCAAATCCAACCAGTAGTTCTGCAAACATGCCTTTGACAGTAGATCCTGTGGTTAATTGTGTCCTGATGACGGAGTCTTCACCATAAAGTTTAGTACCCTGTTTCAGAACCGCTTTGGTTAGGGTCGTTTTACCAACACCACTTTTACCGTAGATAATGATTCCGCTTCCAGGCATGCCGAAATCACGCAGCTTCAGTAATTCCATTGATCGATCAAAAGCCTTCTCGAAATTACCATGAGGTATACATCGGCCAACTATTGCCTCGTTGAGTGTTTTAATTGGATTTTCGGATTGTTTTGCCACTTTTTCCTCCCTAAATTTCAAAGTCATCTGGCATGTCGTCTATCTCATCACCAAGGTCATCATCTGTAATACGTTGTGAAGAGGGCTCAGGACTAACTTCTTTAATGGGCGCGTTTGGATGATGGCCGAATTTAGTTTCTTCATCTTCCATTAATTCCCCGTTGAGCGGAGCGCCATGGATGTAACGACTTGCTTTAGCTGGTAATTTCTTCACTCCTTTTTTTTCTACAAATTCATTAATTTTATTGTCCAAAGCCAAAATGGAGTCGTGGTATGAGCTATCTGTGAGATTGGCTTTCTTGCGGTTTCTTATCTCTCTAAGGACGACCTTATGATTGAATAGGGAACGTCCATGAGCTATCTCATCTTTGGATTCAACAGGAAAGAAAGTATGGTTGAGTTCATCAAACACCCAGATGAGACCAACGTCAGCTGCAGACCATTTAAACTCAGCTTCAGGATTGCCTTTAGGGTAGTCTGAAGCAACTTGGTTTCTGTATCTGGATAACCACTCATTGTTGTACACGAGAGAGTTAAAATGGATCCCGTCAGGCTGAATAGCAAAGCGACGAGGACTTGATTTAGACAGGCATAGTTGGACGTAATCCTGACTCAAGCCAGAACCTGAGAAGCCGTTTTTCTGAATGGAGTTCTCCCAAAGTTGCTGAGGTGTTTGACCTGTGTCAGTAGGGGTTTTATGTGCAACAGTAACAATCCATTGGATGAGAAGCTCAGAAAACTCATCGAAAGTCAGATGTGGGTAATCAAGGCCGTGTTTCTCTGGTTCATACTTGAAGACCTGACCAGGTAGCTTCGCCAAGAGCCGTTTATTGATTACTCCGAACTCACGTTCAACTTGTGATTTATAGTAAGGTTGTCTAGGCGGCGAATAGGTTAGAGTGATACCAAGTTCCAGCGCGGCTTGTTCCAGATCGCGGCTGAGGAAATCTTTGCCATTATCGAGAATTAACTCTTCAGGGATCCCAAACATTGGCCATTGCCATTCTGGTTTTCCACCAAGCTCAGTGATGTTCTTGGGTAAGACAGCCGTTCTCAATGCGTTCATCACTGTTTGAGCTGATGGTGCATCAGGAGAGACCCACACCCCTAGAATTGCCTCACTATACCTGTCGACTAACAGCGTGACCCAAGGCCGGATGAGTACACCAATCCCTAGATCGACATAAGCGTCCGCTTGAGTATGATCTGCTTGTACTTGTTCTAAGTGTTTATGCACGATAGGTGAACTCCTCTGGTAACGGGTCATTTTGTAGGCGTATTCGTGGCTGTACCGAGCTTTGAGCACATCGTATTCATCAAGCTTTTTAATATGAAGACACAGTGTTTTATAGCTTGGAGGTTTGATAAGTTCTTGGCCCCGCCTATGCCGTTCCCGGTTTTCAACATCGATGTTCGCAGCCATGAGTTGATGTGCATCTGTCGCAGGGCGGCGGTCATTATTTAAATGTACGGTTTCGATTGCCCATTCGAGCCAATCTGCTTGCTGCTTGTTGAGCTTTGAATGTCTGTTACCTGAGGGATTTCGTACGAGAGAGAGAACATTTCCTCCGGACTGTTGCCATTTGCGGTACCAGCGTCGAACTGCAGCTTCACTCATTGGCGTCTCTGGTGGGGTGTGGTCTCGTTCTTTACACTGTTTGATATATTTCTTGTGTGTTTGTAGGGCAAAACTAGTTACTGGCTTTTCTGACAGCTTTCCACCATTCTTTCTGTATTCATCCATCTCAGTCATGTAGAAATGACGCATCATAACCTCAGGGTGCTGCTGGGCAGGGACACAAGATAGGTTTATCTGTGTATGTGGCAATTCCCGGTAATAGTCAGAAGTCTCATGCAGCTCAATTTTGCCGCGTTCAGACAAGTCGAATAACTCTTCCGCAGACAGGTATTTCTGTGCCCGTCCTTTGTGCGGGACTAATATGTAGCGTCCACCTGGGCCTTTACCTGCACAGGTATACTTATTACCTAGAATAGAAAGGCAATCGCCATTTGCCAGACTTAATCCAGCCATGAGCCTTTAGTCTTGTTATCGACGGGGACCAATGTCTGCAAATGAATTGCTTTATCCCAGTCAATGGACAATGCTCCGTCCAGAATGAGGCCAGCAATTACTGCACGCACTGAAGGATATGCAGTGGTTAGTGTTAATAGATGATTAAAGTCCAATGGCATGACTTTATGCAGCCAAGCGCTAACTGTATTGATCAACCTTGGTTGAGGCGCTCCCTTGCATAAACTAAGTAAAAAGCGGGCATTCTTTCTTCGCTCAGTCATCAACTCCTCGTCTGTCAGGAGGGTATAACCGATGCCACGTTGCTGAGCGTATTCCTTCAGCGCCCAATATCTTGCCTTGAATTGTGGTGAATGGATATTGGTCTCGTAACGAATATCTACCAATGCCAGACCATCGTTTAATACCAATTCAAAATCAGGATAAACAGTCCTGAATTTGTCTAAAAAATAGAGGCTCACACCATAAGGTTGTGCTCTGTATGACTGTAGTTCCGGATAGGACTCAAATACGGTACAGGCATTTTTTTCGAGGGCGCTTTCAAATGTAATTAAAGCCTGATTGATGCGACTGGCGAAGTAACCCACGAAGTGGGTTCTGAAGCCAGGTTTAATGACTGTCCGAGATACGGTCTGTTTTATCATCTTCACAGGTAGCAGTAATTCGCACCTGGGATCTTCACGAAACAGCGAGTCGAAGACTTCAATCTTTGGCCTATCTTTGGGTATTTCTGTAGAGCCTAAAAATGCCCGATGAGTATTTTGGTGTGTATTATCTGTCATTAAACAATCCATACGTATGGACAAATTTGTTCAAATAAAAGCTCAATTTCTCAATGCTAACTTCAAAAGTTCTCTCAGAAAAGGCTCACCCTCATTAGTGTCATGTTTGGCTCGAGCAGCCTGCCGGTAAACAGTAAGCTCTCCTCCATCGGCCAAACCAATCACCCCGAATGAATTCTTTTCCGTTGAACGGTATGGCCGTGCTTCATCATCAGGCAGAACAAGCCAACAAAAGTCGACATAGTGTTCAGGTGATACTAGTTGGCTAATACTGCCCAGCCCTGACTTGTAATGGAGTTCAAAAATATGAATGTCGACGGGGGATTCAAGGGATTCTTGAACCATTGCAAGTCCGTCATATGACTCTCTGTTATGTTCATCTTTGACGTTATGTAAGACAACGCAGCGTGCTGGTTTTCGGCTGCCAGTCCAAGCGCGGTCTTGGGATAAAGCTAGAATGCTCTCGGCTTCAAACCTAACCGCCGTGTGAACATGAGGCCGAAAGTATGCTGTTCCACGCCCCCGGTTTGTTGCACCATCAAGTGCCGGACGATAGGCGGCCCAGGTTTGTTTGAGTGTGCGAATAGAGATCTGTCCTTTAAGAACTTGCTCTTTGATATTCCCAGTTATTTCGGCAGGGGCGACTCTTTCCAACCGCTCGAGAATTTCCAGTGCTTCAGCAGAAACGTAATCGGGTAGATCGTATAATTCACAGAGAGAGTCATCCGTCGACCGCAGAGAGTTGTAATAGCTTCCAGCTTTTTTATATCGCCAGCATCTGGCTCTGGAAATGTCATAGGTTTCCGAGAGGTTTGCCATCCATTCAGAAAAATTGGCGAAATCCGGCCGCCATAGTTCATTCTGATGAGTCTGCTCTATAAGATGAGCAATTGGTCCCCAGTGCCCACTTTCCAGCTGTTCAATTGCCTGCTCGGTGAGGCCGAATAATCTTTCAGATTTATTGTTCATGAATCTTACAATATAACAATCTAGTCCATCCGTCAAGACTAGGCTGGTAATGCGTTCAAAACGGAAGAAATCTATCGTGCGTTACCACGATTGGATTTATGTCAATTAATGCAAGAGAAACCAACATTAATAAGCTCTGCTACAGTCACGGATTAAGCATTTTGGTTGGGCTGTCAGGATGACAAAACCGCAAACGATTCAAATGTTCCTCCCGTTTGGTAACCCACAAGGAACACGCGTGGCTGGGATAACGACTCGAACAGTCAGGGTCTTTGATACTCCTCTGTAGGGCATGGCAATTAAAGTATGAATCTGCACTATAAAACAATACGTTAGTGTTTTTATGATGACATAAAGAAATGTGAATAAATGCATAAAAAGCTTTAAACCTATTTAAAATACTGTAAATGCATCAAAAACCTATGAATCTCCTTAGCGGGCATGTTCTGGGTGCCAGTATGCAGGTCATAACTGTCTTTGGATTGACTTACAAGACGAACGGTCGTATTATTCTCGTATGAGTAAGATTCCACCTAAATTAAGTAAACGAGAGCAAATACTTGAAGCAGGCGTCAGCCTACTGATGCAGTATGGGTATCATGGCACCGGGCTAAAACGTATTTTAGATGAAGTACAGATTCCGAAGGGCTCGTTTTATGGTTACTTTAAAAGTAAAGAAGACTTTATTGCTGAAGCCATCACCTATTACACAGAAGGGTTTCTTGAAGATTTGAGAGGTTTCCTTAATAACCCATCAGATAATGGCTTCGTAGCTTTAAAGAAGTTTTACAGATCACTGATAAATACAAAGTCCAATAACGACTTCAATAAAGGGTGTTTACATGGCGATCTGATGGGTGAGGTCGCCACAGTCAGTGAAAAATTTAGAGCCAACCTCTATAGGGCTGTTGAAGATTATGTGAAGCTACTTGAAGGTGGTCTTAAGTCTGGACAGGAACATGGGCAGGTCAGAAATGATATTAGTGCCAGAGCCATGGCAGATATGCTCTTTGATAGTTGGCAAGGAGCACTACTTCGCTCCAAACTAAACCAGAGTGTTGCTCCACTGGAGGAGTGTTATACGCATCTTTTTGAGGACTACTTTTTAGTCTGAATTAACGAAAACTGAAAGCAACAAAACTGTTGCTTTTATTTTTCACTAACAATAAGACGACCGGTCGTCGTATGGTAGGTGATGAGCTAATTTACATCTGCCACATTAGATGGACCTTGAAAATGTTTAGTGAGGAGATATGAGTACACAGCAGGCATGTCGTAGTGATGAGATGATCATTAGTAATGTTCAGGCTGTGCTTTTAGCAGCCGGAGCTTCATCACGATATGGTGATGACAAGTTGCTTGCCGAACTTATTATCAACGGCACCAAGCAGTCTGTTATTTGCCACACACTTACTAATTGGCTAGCAGTTTTTGACAACATCATTGTTATGGTTCGTCGTGGGCATATACAGCTGCAAAATCATCTTGAAGGAAGATTTGATAAGGGAAAGATTCAACTTGTGGTTGCAGACGATGCTGACCTAGGCATGGGACATTCAATTGCAGCTGGCGTGAACAAATCCAGTGATTCAGAAGGCTGGATTATCGGACTGGCCGATATGCCTCTTATTCCGAGCAGTGTTATTCAATCGGTTTGTTCGGCCTTGATGAAAGGGGCGCTTATTGCCGTGCCAGTGAGAGAACAGCGTCGAGGTCACCCCGTCGGGTTTGCACGTAGGTATGAGGAACAGCTTCTTGCCCTGAAGGGGGACACGGGAGCAAAAGCCGTCATTACTGAAAACCGTGCTGATGTGACTCAAATACCATCCACAACAGACAGTATTTTTTACGACATTGATAAACCTAGTGATCTAGTTAATGCACCGCAATTCATTGCGGCTAATTAAGGCTTACCAGTCAAGGAAGCTTGCACTACTACAAATTCAACAGGAGAGCGTCATGATTGAATTAAAAGTGAATGGAAAACCATATCAACTGGATGTGGCTGAAGATATGCCTATTCTGTGGGCATTACGTGATGTAATCAAATTAACCGGCACTAAGTTTGGCTGTGGTGCCGCTTTATGTGGTGCTTGTACGATACACCTAGACGGCACACCTACACGCTCTTGTGTTACGCCAGTGTCTTATGCTCAAGGCAAAAACATTACTACCATCGAGTCAATCGGTGAAACTGAAGTTGGTCAAAAGCTCCAGAATGCATGGCATGAGTTAGATGTGGTTCAGTGTGGTTATTGCCAATCTGGACAGATCATGTCGGCAGCAGCACTACTCTCCAACAACAAATCGCCATCAGATGAGGACATTGATAACGCGATGTCGGGCAATGTCTGTCGATGTGGAACCTACTCACGCATCCGTGAAGCCATCAAACAAGCTGCAAAAGCTTAATTAACTGCCAGGGGAATAGTCATGAACTTTAAACTGAATAACCCAGAAACTGATGGCGTTGAACTTCTTACTGATAAAGGTATATCGCGCCGTCGATTTTTAATTGGATCTGCTGGCGCTGGTGCAGGACTGTTGGTGGGCTTTGCTGTATCCCATAAGCTGCTCGCTGGCGTCATAAATGGTGATGAAGCTACTTTTATTCCAAATGCGTTCATTCGAATTTCTACCAGTGGAGACGTCACCCTCATCGTATCAAAAGCAGAGATGGGGCAAAGCGTATATACCTCCCTGCCTATGCTTATCGCTGAAGAACTCGAAGTAGAGCTGGATAAAGTCACGTTAGAGCACGCTCCGGCAGACGACTCAAAATATGCTGACCCAATTTTGGGTGCTCAGGTTACTGGTGCGTCGACCTCTATTAGGGGGGCATGGGAGCCACTAAGACAGGCAGGTGCCGTTGCCAGAGAGGTCTTAATCGCTGCCGCCGCTAAAGAATGGAGCGTGAATGCCTCTGAATGCTATGCCGAAAATGGTGTGGTCAAACTAACAAACTCAGACAGACAGTTCACGTACGGCGAATTAGCAGAAAAAGCGGCCAGTATGCCTGTACCGGAGAAAGTCACGCTCAAGAAACCAGAAGATTTTAAGCTTATTGGTAAACCTATCAAGCGTTTGGATGGTAAAGAGAAAGGTAATGGTACGGCGCATTATGGTATCGATGTCGATTTACCAGACATGAAGATTGCCACTATTGCCATGACACCGATCTTGGGTGGAAAGGTTAAGAAGCTCAATACTCCGAAAGCCAAAGCAATCAAAGGTGTTGTCGAAGTTATCGATATGGGTGACTCTGTCGCTGTTATTGCTACTGATATGTGGACGGCCAAACAGGGTATTGCCGCCCTTGAGATTGAGTGGACGCACGATAAGTTTAAACCACAAAACATGGAAGACATTATTGCTGAACTGGATAAGGCCAGCAAAACAGGTAGCGGCACGGCCAAAGCAGTTATCGCAAGAAACGATGGCGACTTTAGCAAAGCTTATAGTGAAGCATCGGATACCTTTGAAGCCGTGTATCAAATGCCGTTCTTGGCACATTCGCCAATTGAGCCTATGAATGCCACCGCGCTTGTTCAGAAAGATCGCTGTGATATTTGGGCCGGTACACAAGTGCCGACTATTGCTCAAGGTCATGCTGCAGAAATAACCGGTCTACCGGCAAGTCAAATCTTTGTTCATAACCACCAAATAGGCGGTGCATTTGGGCGACGCCTTGATGTCGACTTTATTGATCAAGCCGTGCGTATCGCCAAGCAGGTCAATTATCCAGTCAAACTGGTTTGGACGCGTGAAGAAGATATGCAGAACGATGTCTACAGACCGTATTACTACGACCACCTAAAAGCCGGCTTGAATGACAAAGGCGAACCTGTAGCTTGGCATCACCGTGTAACCGGTGCTTCCATCATGCTTCGTTGGATCCCATCACTGGTTAAAGATGGTCTTGATACGGATGCGGTAGAGTTGGCTCAGAATCCATTCTATGCCCCTGAAAATATTCTTGTTGACTATGTCAGACAGGAAACAAACGGCATGAGACCTGGATGGTGGCGTGGTGTAGGCGCGACGCATAATGCCTTCATGGTGGAGAGCTTTATTGATGAGTTGGCTCATCGTGCCTCGGTTGATCCTGTCACATATCGTCGTAATTTATTGAAGCACCATCCTCGCGCCTTGGGTGTGCTGGAACTCTGTGCAAAGAAGGTCGACTGGGGTAAAAAACTCCCTGCTAATCACGGTCTGGGCATATCTGTGTTCGAAGGTTTTGGAACTTATCTTGCTCAAGTTGCAGAAGTGAAAGTGGAAGATGACGAAGTGAAAGTCATTCGTGTGGTCGCTGCAGTGGACTGTGGAATGGTTATCAACCCTAATCACGTTGTCGCTCAAATCGAAGGTGGCATTGTCTACGGATTAACGGCTGCACTCTGGGGAGAAATTACCATCGAGAATGGTGTTATCAATCAGAAGAACTTTGACACTTACCAACTGCTGAGGATGAACCAATTACCTAACATTGAGGTGCATTTGGTGAAAAGTGCTGAGGCTCCTGGAGGCATCGGTGAACCAGGTACAGCTGGTATCGCACCAGCTGTGACGAATGCCATCTATGCAGCATCGAAGAAACGGATTCGTGAGCTACCTGTTTCCAAGCACTTAGATGCTTATTAAGCAATGATGTTGAGTTACGGTTATGAATTCACCTGACTTAGATGTACTCAAGCGTGCTGAAGAGTGGCTAGCTGCCGGTCACGCAGCATACCTTTTCACTGTCATCAAAACCTGGGGCTCAGCGCCAAGAGTCCCAGGCTCTATTCTTGTCTTACGTGAAGACGGCCATTTAATCGGTTCGGTCTCTGGCGGGTGTATTGAGGATGATTTAGCGGACAAAGCAAAAGCTGGAGCTCTTCCACGTACACCGGAAGTGCTTCGCTACGGCCTCACTCGCGATGAAGCGCAGCGCTTTGGTTTGCCCTGTGGTGGCGAGTTAGCGATATTTTGTGAACCATTATCTGATAAAGCCAAGCTGACCAGTATCATCAGTGGTATTGAGTCCCATCAATTACTACGCCGTTCTGTTCATATGAAAACCGGTGAGGTGACGATAGAAAATGCCATTCTAGGCAGTGAGCCGACACTGGAAGGTGACTTTTTTCACAGCTACTTTGGTCCGAAATTACGTTTGATCATCATTGGTGCTAATCAACTCGGCGCGGTGCTGGCCAATATCGCCACGACGTTGGATTATGAGGTCATCGTTTGTGATCCAAGAGAAGAGGTGGCGAGTGAATGGCAAGTATCAGGAAGCCAGTTACTTCAAATGATGCCCGATGATGCAATCGTCAAATTGAACCCGGATTCGCATACGGCTATCGTGGCCGTTACACATGATCCCAAGCTTGATGATATGGCCTTGTTAGAAGCTCTAACGAGTAATGCTTTCTATGTCGGTGCACTGGGCTCTAAAAAGAATCAGGTTAAACGTCGAGAAAGAATGAGAATGTTTGATCTAACTGAGGCAGAAATTTCTCGCCTCAGAGGACCTGTAGGCATAGCCATTGGTAGTCGGACTCCTGCCGAGATAGCTGTATCGATATTGGCAGAAATTATTCAAACTCAAACTCAGCAGAGAGAAACCGCTAGTTCGCAGGAGGAAATAACACCCACTGCTAAAGCATCGGCGTGTGGCTAATCTGGAAAACTCATGCAAATCGGCCAAACAATTTATTTTGATTATCAAGCATCCACACCTCTCGCTCCAGAAGTCTCTGCGGCCATGCAGCGGGTTCGACAGAATAGCTTTGCCAATCCGCATTCAACTCAGCACATTCTGGGGCGACGATCTGCAAGTGAAATCGACCAAGCTCGAAAAAGTATTGAAGATGTAATTGGTGCGGCACCAGAAGAAATTATCTTCACATCAGGCGCTACAGAGGCAAATAACCAGGCTATAGCCAGTGTTATGTTTGGTAACACCTCTGGACGTAAGAAAGTCCTGATCAGTGCTATCGAGCACAAATGCATCAAGAATGCCGCCTACTTTTATGCTCAAAAATTAGGATATGTTGTAGAGGAAATTCCAGTACTAGCAACGGGTATCATCGATATGAAGGCCTATAAAAGCATGCTCTCTGAGCAGGTTTTATTGGTTTGTATCATGGCGGTGAATAACGAAATCGGTACGATACAGCACATCAGTAAACTGGCATCGCTCGCCCATGATTGCGGTGCCTTATTTCACTGTGACGCAGCTCAGGCTCCAGAAGCTTTAGATATAGATGTAAAAGCATGGAATGTAGACATGTTGAGCCTGTCCGCTCATAAGGTCTATGGCCCGAAGGGGATTGGTGCACTGTTTATGAAAAACAGCTTGCAGGCTGAGTTGCCACCATTAATAAATGGTGGGGGGCAGCAAGCTGGAATGCGCTCAGGCACTTTACCAACGGAGTTATGCGTCGGTTTCGCGACAGCATTAACGCTGTCCAAGCAATGGGCAAATGATAGAAGACCAAGACTGAAAGAGCTCAGAGATTACTTTGTAACTGAACTCACAAACTCAGATATTGATTTTCGAATTAATGGGCACTCGCAATACCGTCATCCTGGTAACTTGAATATCCAGCTTCTTGGCTGTAATGCGTCAGAGCTGCTGACAATGATGGAACCTTATGTCTGTGCATCTACCGGGTCAGCATGCAACAGCGAAATGCTCCTTCCATCACATGTACTCAAATCAATAGGCTTGTCAGATGAAGAAGCGACTTCATCTATACGGTTTAGCTTGGGCAGATACACGTCATATGCCCAAATTGATGCGATAGTAGAAAAGCTGTCGGTGAGTATCAAATCACTCTGCGTATAAGCACTAAGGCAAAAAAAAGAGGAGCTCGGGGTACAAACGAGCTCCTCAAAAACACTACTAGAGAGAGGAAAAGTAATCCTTGGCAGAGGCCTCTCTTTGCTTCCTGAGGCGAGAAGCCTACAGCCAAGTAAGCTGAAACAAAAAGGGGCTTATGCTGTGGCTAAGCCATAACGAGGTGCTGGTTCAGGGTTCGCAAACTTGGGAGTCAGCTCGCGACGAGCAGCTTCCCAACGTGCCCAGTCTTCACCATCTTGCAGAGTAGGAATAGTCACTAACTCACCCTGGTCAAGCCCTGCCAGTGCAGCGTCAACCAAGTCTTCTGCAGTCATCATTTTTGGTGACTCTTTTTGCTTGGCATAACCTGCCACATCCCAGAATTCGGTAATTGTGCCGCCAGGTAAGACTGTCTGAACTCGAACACCTTTATCGGCGAGGTCACGCTGTAGAGTGTGGCCAAAGCTTAATACATACGATTTAGAGGCACTGTAAACACCGTTCAATAATTCAACGGCAATACCAACTACAGAGCTGATATTGATAATGGTGCCTGCGTTTCTTTCAACGAAAGCCGGTGCAGCTGCGTAGGTCAAACGTGTCAGGGCAGTGATATTGAGATTAATCATTGCTTCCATTTCATCAACATCGTTATCCAGCACAGAGGAAACAGCGCCAACACCAGCATTATTAACAAGCATGGTTATGCTCTTGTCAGCTTTAAGCGTTTCTTCAACATCATGCAGTTCGTTTTTATTGTTCAAGTCGGCAGCAATTGTTTTCACTGAGCGACCGGTCTCTGAAGTTAGCTTACTGGCGAGCGTATTTAGACGATCTTTATTGCGGGCTACCAAAATAAGGTCATAACCACGCTTTGCAAGACGATCAGCATAGATGGCACCAATACCTGTTGATGCGCCGGTGATTAATGCTGTTCCTTTAGTTGAGTGTGTTGTAGCAGTCATAAAAGTTCTCCTTTAAGGAAATTGCTCGACGAAAAATGTCTGAGTGAGTGTTATTCTGAACCTCACGCGAAATGACTGCAATGACATATATACAAGCATTTAGGACAATCTTTTGTTTTCTGCTTGTAATGGGGGTTTAGAGAGGTTTATGTAAGTTATGTGGTTGTAAATTCTATATTTGTAGTGATTTCTATGCAAGCTTTGTTATAATTAATAAGTGTCTTTATATGTATGTATACAATAAATAATGTCTACAGGGGTTTGTCATGCATAAAATTGGCTTGGTCGTATTTCCTAACTTTCAAACACTCGGTCTTGCGGTGGCAACCGTGTTTGAATACGCGAATCTTTTACACACCGAAGCTGTATATGAGTTTCACCTCGTATCAGAGCATGGTGGCCCTGTAATGACGTCTCAATCATTCTCGGTAAACACTGAACGATTAACGAATAACTCCTATGACACCTTAATAGTCGGAGGAGATAATGACTGCAACATTCCATCTGAAAGGTTGATCGATTACCTAAGAAATGCCCCAGAACAGATAAGACGAATCGCGTCGATCTGTACTGGGGCTTATTTACTTGCAGAAGCGGGGTTGCTTGATGGGAAACGTGCCACAACGCATTGGTATCATGCCAATGACTTTCGCAAACGCTACCCTAAGATTGAACTTGATGAAGACCGTATCTTCGTCGTCGATGGACAAATATGGACATCAGCAGGATTAAGTGCGGGCGTTGATCTCGCACTTGCGATTGTTGAAAAAGACTTAGGCGCTGAGCTTGCTCGGCAGGTAGCCAGAAAGTTAGTCGTCTACCAACGCCGTGGTGGTGGACAATCGCAGTTTTCAGCACTGCTAGAAATGGATGCCAAGACTGATCGCGTGCAAAGTGTATTGGCTTATGCCAAGGAGAATCTGCGAGAGGAGTTATCAGTGGAGGCACTCGCGGAAGTCGCTAGACTCAGTCCACGTCAGTTTAGCCGTGTGTTCAGAGAGGAGACGGGGCAGTCACCTGCGAAAGCCGTGGAGCTTATTCGTGTTGAAGCCGCACAATTAATGATTGAGACAAGCCAGCACCCACTTGATGTGATTGCCCGTGAGACCGGCTTTGGCGACCGAGAGCGAATGAGGCAATCCTTCATTCGCGTGATTGGTGAATCACCACAGGCTATCAGGCGGGTATCATCAAAAGCCAGGGTATCAATTTGAGTCTTCGATCAATTAAAAGTTAAGGTGGCCATCAACACAAGTAATAGCATTTCCGCCAACTCTAATCGCTTCAGTCGTTATGGAAAGTTTGAGTTGTCCAGCCCGGCCAAGCACTGAACCTTGCGAAGCGAGTAGCTCATTACCGAACTCAGATGTTTGCCGCGTATGTTGAATATAAGCAGCAACACTTCCATTGCCACTTCCGCAAACGGGATCTTCATTGACACCATGTGCAGGTGCAAATGCTCTTACTTCAATTGATGAGGGTTTTCCTTCGGGCTGTTTACCGAAGATCACAACGCCCGTGCGATTATCGATTTGATCATTTATTTTCATTCGTTGCAGGTCGGGCTCACACTGAAGAACATGGTAGGAACTAGGTAGTTGTGCGACTAGCCAACGTGGACCTACATCTACGATATAGGGCGGCATATCTTGTTGCAGATTTGTGCCTAAAGTAGATTCCAATTCTGCAGTTTCATCACTATCCAATGCTGAGAATTTAGGTGTAGGCAGATCGAAGAATATCCACTGTGCACCGTCAGTTGTCTGCTCGATATTTAACGTGACTAGGCCCGCACCACATTGCTGAACCAGCTTACCTTCTCTAGCCTTGACCAAACTGGCTTCCAATAAAGCATGCGCAGTACCGATAGTCGGGTGACCGGCAAAGGGCAGCTCGGCATTGGGCGTAAAAATACGCACATGATAGTCGGCGCCTTCTTCCGTCACCGGTACGATAAACGTCGTTTCCGACAAATTTGTCCAGTTAGCAATCTGCTGCATCTGCTCGGTCGACAGTCCCTTCGCGTCGAGGATGACTGCAACCGGGTTACCCTTGAAGGGTACGGTCGTAAAGACATCGACTGTTTTATACGCTAGCTGATTCATAGTGTGACCTTAGTATTTATTTTTAGGCTGTGGCGAAAACCTGTTTCGGGTGCTGCTCACGAATAGGCAGGTTAACCACTGCCGCAATAGCAGCCAATACAATATCGGCATACCACATCCATTCGTAACTACCGCTTTGTGCCAGGGTAATGCCACCTAACCAGGCTCCAAAGAAACCGCCAATCTGGTGGCTAAATAAGGCAAAGCCAAACAGCGTCGCCAAGTAACGTGCGCCGAATAATTTACCAATCAAACCGGCGGTCGGAGGAACAGTAGCAAGCCAGGTCACACCAAGCACGGCAGCAAAGAGATAAAAGGTAAATTCTGTTTTCGGCGCCATTAAATAGATAATGATGGCGATGGCACGCGATGCATACATCCAGAATAAGATCATTTTCATCCGCCGTGTTTGGCCAAGCCAGCCTGCCCAGATACTGCCCACCACATTGGCAAGACCAATAATCGCGAGCGATGTTGAACTCACGGTGGCAGGCAGGTGGCAAAGGCCAATCTCACCCGGTAAATGGGTAACCAGAAACGCGATATGGAAGCCGCAAGTAAAAAAGCCAACATTCAGGCAAAAGTAGCTTTTGTCTCTAAAAGCAATCTTAAGCTGCTCACGTAAGCCTATTGATGGCGTGTCATCAACAACCTGCACCTGCTTTTTATGGTGTTTATCACGTAGTGGCAAGGCCAGAAGAATGGTCGAAAGAGACGTTACTGCCAGGGTAATAATGGCAACCACCCAGTTAAAGGAGTTAATCAAGGCCTGAGTGATGGGGGCAAAAATAAACTGCCCCATAGAGCCGCCCGCATTGATATAACCTGACGCCATCGAGCGATGCTCTGCCGGTAAGCGTCTTGCCGCCGCACCGATTAGGATTGAAAAACTGCCCGCGCCAGCCCCGGCAGCGGTGAGAATTCCTATCGCAAAGACCAATCCAAAACCCGAACTCATATAGGGTGTCATAGCTAAGCCAAGGGCTAATATCAATGTTCCAAGTACGATGACGCTGAATGATCCGACACGATCAGCCAACATGCCGAACAATGGTTGGGCTGCTCCCCAGGTGAACTGTGCAACAGCCATGGCAAAACTGATGGTAACGATACCCAATCCAGTGAAGTCATTTATCGGCGAGACGAACAGTCCCATGGACTGGCGTATTCCCATGGTGATGGCGAGAATCGCTGCGGCAGAAAGGACTAATGTCCAGAAGGCTGTGCGTTGGTTCATGAAGTTCACTTAAAGTAATAAGATTTAATTCAATCAAGTATTGCAATTATGTAGCCGTGACTATATATTTATTTTTCAGAATCTACAAGAGGTAGGTATGGCTGGTCGCCCAAGACAATTCGACATTGATAAAGCAGTAGAAAGCGCGCTGTTCCTGTTCATAGAAAAAGGCTATGAAGGAGCTACTTTTGCTGAATTAATCAGTGCAATGAAGATTAGTCCTCCTAGCTTTTATGCCGCTTTTGGCAGTAAAGAACAGCTATTCCATAGGGCTTTAGAGTTGTATGTTGCCAGGATCAGGGCGATCAGAGACGAAGCAATAGCAAAGCCTAACGCCCGTGCAGTTGTTGATCATTTGCTTCATGAACTGAGCAAAGAAGTCAGTCGGGACTCTTCTGCTAAAGGTTGTCTCCTCGTACAAGGTGCACTGGTGTGTAGCGATAATGCAGTACGAGTGAGAGATGAACTTCAACGTGAGAGAGAGGCAATGACTTCAGCGTTGACTAAACGTTTTAGACATGCAGAAAACACTGGTGATAGTAGTCTGCCAGGTTCGGCAGATGATATTGCTCGACTTACAACGATGGTTATTGCGGGCCTTGCTACCCAGGCTGCGAGTAAGGTTCCGATGGACTTGATCGACGCGGCTATTAAGTCTTACATAGCTTTATTTAAAGAGTAAACGAGAGGGAATCTGGTGTTCCCTATTTTTTCGCCTAATTATGTAGCTACAGCTACATAATATTTATTGAGGTATCTGATATGAGAAAAAATCTATTCCAACCATTGAAATTAGGACGCTATGAACTAACCAACCGCATAGCATTGCCACCATTAACCCGTTGCCGAAGCACACAGCCCGGCAATATTGCTAATGAGCTCATGGCTAGCTATTACCGACAAAGAAGTAGTGCTGGTTTTATGGTGACAGAAGGTACAGTCACTGAGCCGCGAGGACGCGGCTATGCGTGGACACCAGGAATCTATACACCAGAGCAAGTTGAAGGTTGGAAAAAAGTTACAAAAGCAGTGCATGAGGAAGGCGGTATTATTTTCGCCCAGCTATGGCATGTGGGACGTGTTTCGCACACTGCACTGCAGCCAAATGGAGATGCACCGGTGGGCCCATCAGCAATTACTGCTAACCAAGTGAAGGTATTTATCCCTACCGGTCCGGGCGAGGGGGCACTGGCGGAACCAACAGCACCAAGAGCTCTGAGTAACAGTGAAGTTAAGGATGTGGTTAAGCTCTATGCGGATGCGGCTCGAAATGCACTGGACGCAGGATTTGATGGTGTTGAGATCCATGGTGCAAATGGTTATCTACCAAACCAGTTCCTTTCGATTCATACGAATCACCGTGATGACGAGTATGGCGGCTCATTAGAAAATCGTTTGCGCTTTTTAAGTGAAGTGGTGGAAGCCGTTGCGGCGGTAGTAGGACCTGATCGAATGGGGGTGCGATTTGCACCACTCTTTACAAGCACGGACGACAACACTCGTACCTATCTTGGTCTTGTCGAGGATGATCCTCACACGACTTATATTGAGGCAATAAAGGTTCTCGAAAAAGTAGGCATAGCTTATGTCTCATTGGCTGAAGCAGATTGGGAGAACGCGCCAGAGATGCCTGAAGACTTCCGACGAGCCGTAAGACAAACATTCAGTGGAAGCATCATGTATGCAGGTAAATATACGGCAGAAAAGGCAGCTCAAATCATTGAGAATGAGTTAGCCGATTTGGTCGGTTTTGGTCGGCCATTTATTGCTAATCCTGACCTGCCTGAGCGTATTGCCAACAGATGGCCATGGAACGAACTTAATCCCGCGACGTTGTATGGCGGCGCTGAAGAAGGCTATACCGACTATCCCACGTATACCAGTCAACAAGACATTAGTTTGGCCGTAGGCTGAAATATGTTAAACATTGGGTCATTGGGCTAGAGCGAGCAAGAACTTGTATTGTTTCTCGAATTTTTATTGAATTGAACTGATGAAGTTTTCTTGATCAATATATAAATGTTCTCTATATTTTCTCATTATGGAAAGCCTCTTTTATGAGGCTTTCTGTTTTCAGAAATTTGGGAGCAATTATTGATTTATGCGTGCTGGCACTGGCGAGCAATCATGGCAAAAAATGATCGCCCTAGTGGATATGAACTGTTTCTTTGCTCAAATCGAGCAGCAGGATTATCCATATTGGCGAAACCGGCCCGTAGGTGTGACCAATGGGAAGTTAGGTAGCACCATCATCACGGCTTCATACGAAGCTCGCAGCTATGGTGTTAAAACGGGGATGAGACTAAAAGAAGCCCGACAGCTATGCCCTGACATCATCCAAGCACCTAGTAGGCCCAACCGTTATGCCGATGTTTCCTCGGCCATCATGGAATCATTATTGGCTATATCACCAACTGTAGAGGTGTATTCAGTTGATGAGGCTTTTCTGGATTTAACAGACTGCCAGTCAATTTATAAGGGCGCTGAACATATCGGACGCCTGATTAAAGACACCATAAGCGAAGTATCAGGGCTCACCTGCAGCGTAGGCATCAGCGGTGATAAAACGACGGCTAAATTTGCAGCCAAGCTAAATAAACCGGATGGCTTAACCATAATAGAACCTTGGAATGCTGAAGCTCGCTTAGCCAATGAAGCGGTCACTGAATTGAGTGGCATCAATACAGGAATAGCGAGCTTCCTAGCTCAGTACGGCATCTATAAATGTGGTGATATGAAAAAGGTGCCTATGAGCCTTATCGCCAAACGGTTTGGTAACCCGGGACGGCGAATCTGGCTAATGGCCCAGGGAAAAGATCCAGAACCTGTGATGACAGAAGTGAAAGATCACAAATCGATAGGTCACGGGAAAGTTATGCCACCAGGCACAAGAGACAAGACCATCTTGTTGACCTATTTTCAACATATGTCTGAAAAAGTAGGCATCAGGCTAAGGATGCATCAGTTCCAGTCAGATACCTTCTTTATTGGCGTTAAGACACAACTGGGCTGGCTCTCAACAAAGATTAAGTTGCAAAACACTACTGATGACGGTGGCACTATCTATAAAGTTTGCCTGGACTTTGTAGATGAGCAATACCGTGGTCAGGAGTGTCGCCAAGTACAAGTCACAGCGCTTTCACCTGAACAAGGTAAACAGCAGGATCTATTTATCGATAACAACGCTAAGCAGAGGCGTGAATCGTTAAATCAGGCTATGGATGATATAAATCAACGCTATGGTGAGTTCACTGTGGCACCGATGCGTGTCATTGGCAGGAGCGAAATGCCAAATGTGATCGCGCCGGCATGGAAGCCTACAGGGCACAGGAAGACTATCTGATGTGCGGTGGTGTGTACTTCCAGCATGGTGATGATGTCCTAAGGATTTTTTATCCCAGCCCTAAGGCTGTGCTACCCATTCTCATGACCGACGGTGAAGTACAGTTGATTGCATGGGGACGAAGGCAGAAACAGACAGGTAACCTACCAATGACAGGTTGGGCGAGGCTAGATTCTATCTATGCTGGCAGGTGGGACAAGTACTTTCCTAAGCCTGTGAAGATACCTGTTCTTAGTTTCATGGAAAAAGACTTGGAAGGCATGAGCCACTGGTATGACTTACAGAAAGGACAATTTATCCAAGGGCTGCTAGCAAAGGATGGCAATGAAAGGCGAGTCTATGTCGTGACTATTGAGCCAGAACTTGAGGATGCTCAAATTCACAGTCGTTGGCCACGAATCGTTCAAAAAGGTGAACGTTCGAGAATTAATCAATTTGATATGTAGTTAGGAATGTAGGTGAAAGGACTTAAAGCAGATTTATTTTTGGCGGCATTATTGCTGCCATTTACAGTAACCGCAGAACCAACAGAATCATTCAGCAAGGCCAAAAAGCTGATGATGGAGAAGGTCTACTTTGACCATAAGGAAACGCTGTATTGTGGTGCAGCCTTTGATGAGAAGAAGCGGGTCACCTTGCCCTCCGGCTTCTATACAGAAAAGCATAAAAAACGAGCGAATAGAGTTGAGTGGGAGCATATTTTATGTTGACTTAGCAACATGTTATATATGATTAACTGACTGCTTTATATACATATATGCTCATATAACTATTTCTAATTCAAGTTAAGCTTGTCGATACTTATAATGCGAGGCGTCTCGAAGCGGTTTCAGCAGCTACGAGAATCGGTGCGAGTATTGAAGATGTCTCGCAACGTATTCTCGTCCAAGCCAGTCTGTGCAGTCGCGCAGGTACAAGAAAGGGGGGAAGATTCCTTCTCCATGTACTTATCATCTATGCGCAACTTCACACAGAAAGCCATCCACTATCCCCCGTAACTGGGGCCTGAACACCACTTGCATGACTGACAGGTGTATTGGCAACAGAACGAGCCAAGGGATGACCCGCACACCGTGGATGCCATCAGGAATCTAATAGCTAAAACATTCGTAAGTCGATGTTTTGCTCCTTTAATGGCTTGTGCCGGCGTTTTTTTGAGCTTCTAATGCAGCATGAAGCCCCCGTGCCAATACCTCAGGATCGCCGTTACCCCAGTAGTGCAAGAAATAATAGGGCGGCGTTTCGCCAATCATGTGATTATGCAAAGCAACGATATGGATACCGGCGTCGCGTAGAGCATGCATAACAGGTTGAACCTCGCCAGCGGTCATGGCGAAATCCCCATCGACGACCGCATGATCTTTATTGCCAGTGAAGGCCGCCCAGGTCGCCAATCCCATTGATGCGCCAAACTCCGTGCCATGCATGGTGGCACTGCGGCCAAAAGTAAATTTTAGTACCTGACCATTGAGACTGCCTTCGGCACCCAATATGGTTTCCAGCGACGCTGTGTCATACTCCCCGGTGATTTCGGGCACACTGCCAGGAAAGCGCTCTACCGGTGTGGCGTGTTTTTTGCGGACCTTCTTTATGGCGTCCCACATGGCCTTGACGCCTCCGGCAAGCTTTTCAGCGCTCTGTTCGTGACCACCGATATGCATAAAATAAACAGGAGGTCGATCAAATATAAAATGGTTATGCAGCGCAGTGATTTCGAGACCATGGGCGAAAGCCGCATCCATTGCCGGAGTGATTTCATCCTCAAATACCACTGTGTCACCCATCAGCATCACGCCGCCATCCGGAACTGTCTTGAACGCAGCCCAACTGCCCAAACCTGCTGGTGTCGGGAGCCGTATTCCATCTACCAAGACCGGCACATCGTCGCGTTGCCAGCCGATGCGAACTACGCCGTCCGGTTTGACCGTCGCCTGTGTGTCCGCAGCCTTACTGATGATTTCTGGATCTAGACTGCCGGGCGCATCAGCGAAAGCAACTGGTGCCTGCATCAGCAGAGCGGTGATAATAAATATTTTAAGCGGATGGGTTTTCATAATGATCCTCCATTATTAAGTTTTTCGATTGGGTTTTAAATTGTTTGAGATTCAACCTGACGAACCGGATACTCACCGCATCGGTTAGCCTTTTACGGTGCTGGAGCGCCTCCAAATAACAGGTAATAAATGATACCCAGCAGCGCAGTGACAAAAATCACCGGCAACATGCCCACCTTGAAACGCAGCATTGCAATAAAAGCTCCCAGAGCCAGCACAATGCTGGAAATCTGAATGGTGTTCCATGTTGGTAATAACCACTGTATACCAAAGGTCTGAACTGTATTAACCTCATCGAAAGCCACATGTACAGCGAACCAGATGGCCAGATTAAGCATGACGCCAACTACTGCAGCGGTCACCGCCGACAGGGCTGCGCTAACTGCTTTATTTCCGCGCAGCGTTTCCACATAGGGTGCCCCCAGAAATATCCACAAAAAACAAGGAACAAAGGTGACCCAGGTCGCCAGGAGCGATGCGAGAATACCCGCGGTAATGGGATCAAGCAGTCCTGCATCTCTGAAAGCACCCATAAAACCGACAAATTGAACTACTTGAATAAGGGGACCGGGCGTCGTTTCTGCCATGCCAAGGCCATCCAGCATTTCTCCAGGCGATAACCAGCCGTAATTCTGTACAGCCTCTTGCGCCATGTAAGCTAAGACTGAGTATGCGCCACCAAAGGTGACGACTGCCAGCTTACTGAAAAAAAGTCCTATCTGAGTAAAGACATCGTCATACCCCAGTGTCATAAGCAAAACAATTAGCGGTGCGAACCATAACGGCAGCCAGACCGCGAGCACTTTAAATGCCCGATTACGTGTTGCCTTGGTATGGTTTGCTTGCCCGCTATCGATCATATTGTCGATCGCACGATCAGCCTCTTCCGGGGCATCGTGGCCCTTGATAATCGTAAAACGTTCTGGGTCTATATACCTCCCCAACAAACCAATAAAAGCAGCCGTCAGTATCACTATCGGAAATGGCACTGCAAAAAAGAAGATCGCAATAAACGCGGTGGACGCCAGTGTGTACATATAGGCATTTTTGAGGGCACGTTTGCCGATACGAATAACCGCTTGAATGACGATCGCCAGTACGGCTGCCTTGATACCAAAAAACAGTGCTTGCACCCAGGTTGCATCCTGAAACCCGGCATAGAGAACGCTGAGCACCAGAATGCTTAAAAAGCCCGGCAGTATAAATAGACCACCGGCGACTAAACCTCCCCGGACACCATGCAGCAGCCAGCCAATGTAGGTAGCGAGTTGTTGGGCTTCTGGGCCGGGTAGAACCATGCAGTAATTGAGCGCATGAAGAAACCTGTTTTCACTGACCCATCGTTTCTCATCCACCAGAATGCGGTGCATGACTGCGATTTGGCCTGCAGGACCACCAAAGCTCAGCATGGCAATGCGTAACCAAACGTGCACGGCTTCCCTGAACGAAATATGGTGGCCGAATTTGTTGATGTTGCTTGCTGTTGTTTCTTTGGTCTTTTGGTCCACCAAGTCAGGAGCAGATGAAGGTTCCTGCATACTCTATTCCCCTTTATTGTAGGCTGTGTACAGGCTGTCGAACACCTGATTGGCAGCTAGCAATAGCTGGTCATCGTCGTTGAGAGTCTCACGAAGGCCCATCAATATGTACTCAACTCCGGAAGCTTCCGGTGGCTGGTAGCCGCCTACATCAAGGTAGTGCACCAGTTCCCCGATCCGTTGCAGAGCCACATGACGCAGGTCAAAGCTCGCCAGTAAAGTCTCGAAGGTGACTTTTTCAGCCACATGGGTGAAGGTGGCCCCATCGAAATCGAAACCCAGCGCGTTATTGGGGCAGTCGTCTGGAGAGTTCAACCACACAAAGTGCGCTTGCGGATCGATGAATTGCTTAATCAACCAAGCGCTGGCCAGGCGGTCCACCCAAGGCCGACGACGCGTTGCCCAGAGCCTGCTCTGGTAATCGGCTGGGTCGAGAACATGGATAATGCCTGAAGCGGGTAATGGTTCATCAGGCGATAAAACCCGGTTGGCATCGGTTTCCAGTTCCTGTAACGCCCGGTCAACTCGATCACGAACAGCGCCCGGAAAGAAGTCAATCTGTGACAGTCTTGTGAGGCGTTTACGCAGCTTGCGCGTTTCCTTTATGACATCCATCACCGATTCTGGCAACAACATTGCCCGTAGTTCTGCGATGGCCAAGTGCAAAGCCTCATAGTCATCCGAGCGATCGAATAAGGCAGAGAAATCTTGGGCTTCCGATCCGTCAGTGGCGAGCACATGGGCAATACCCCCAGACTCGCGGACATCGTGGGCTATTGCCTCCAATTTGTCTAAATGATCCGGATGAGCTGGCAGCAGATAGACACCATCGCGCAGCGACGCGGCCCCCAGCGTCTTAATGGCACGCCATGCCCGCATACGCACCGTTGCGTTTTCAGTGGGGAGGGAGAGTATTAGTAATAACCACGACATGGTGTAAAGTGTACTACTATTTTGTAACGATTACTACCATTTAAACCAACCAGGGCCTTACAATGAGGCTTCTATCTTGTCGCTTCATTGTCCTTTACGAAATTAAGCAGCTAATCATAAAACGCGTTTTATTTAACTGGATTGCCTCGTTACTGCTGACGCTATGTAGAGCTATTTGGTTTTAAAATTCTCACATTTGCTGAACCTGCTATCGCAAGAGTCTCGTGGAGTTCATCAGTCAGAGCTCGATTTTTAGAAACCAAGACATTAATCTTAGTGCGAAGCTCAGCATTTTCGGTGCGTAGCTGCCGATTTTTTGCCTTTTCCAATCGCAGTGCTTCATGTTTTTTATTGCGTTGTATGCGATTTT
>Ga0208813_1000274_pt1 | contig 44143 bp, 62 predicted proteins | sample MalvireepMed_904_FD_184250 | JGI IMG/M metagenome (GOLD analysis project Ga0208813, IMG submission 184250) | Marine viral communities from the Global Malaspina Expedition - Malaspina viral metaG DeepMed_904 (SPAdes) (version 2) | ecosystem: Environmental > Aquatic > Marine > Oceanic | place... | reverse complement strand
GATCAGTACCGGAAGATGCAAGAACAGATCCAGCAACAGAGCACCAACGGCAGTAAGGAATTGGAAGCGCAAGTCCAACAACTCCGCTCCCAATTCGACACGTACCGAGAACAGGCGGGTGCGCGGGAAAAGGAACTGGAAGCAGAGCGGACACAGGCCCTGCGTGACCTGGATCAACAGCGGGTGAAAGCCTCTGTGGCCTCGGCGTGTACGGAAACCGGTGTCTCGGACTCTGGTGTGACGGATGTGCAGCTCCGTGCGGAACGGGAATTGCGATTTGTCGATGGGGCAACCGTGGCTGTCGATGATCAGGGGAACCCGCGCTACAGCGAACGCGAACCGACGAAATTAATGACCCCACAAATTTGGATACAGGAACAACTGCTGCCACAAGCACCGCATTTGTTCAAGCGCTCGAAGGGCGCAAACGCCGCGAACGAAGGGATTCAGTCGCAGAAAATCGATGCGAACGATCCCCTGACATTCGGACGGAATCTTGAAGCGATTGCGAAAGGACAAATAACGGTCTCGTAATCAATCTATTAACCGCCTGATAAGGTAGCTGTCGGAGGAGCGCCCCGCCCGTCGCGCAGACGGGGATCACGTTGATCGGGAACTGGGGCTGCCGCTTTAGATGTCTACCACCCCCCTCTGGGTAATGCCCGTGGTGTTGTTGAGGGTCAGCTCAACGAATCCCAGGAGGATTTATCATGGCGAATACCCTGACCGAAGTCACCCCAAAACTCCTCGCGCAAGGCTTATTGGCCCTCCGCGAGAATTCCATTATGCCCCGCCTCGTGAATCGAGGCTACGAATCCATCGCTGGAGAACGCGGGAAGGCAGTCGATATTCCGATTCCTTCTTCGATCACCGCTGCGGCGGTCAGCCCTGGGGCGACCCCGCCTTCAACCGCAGACGTAACGCCGACATCCGTCAGCGTGAATTTGGACCAGTGGTATGAAGCGCCGTTCCATCTGTCTGACAAGGAACTGGGCGAAGTCATGGCTGGCACCATCCCGATGCAAGCGTCGGAAGCCATCAAGGCGCTGTCGAACAACATCGATAGCTACATTCTTGGCAAATACAAAGGTATTTACGGCTACGCAGGAGTTGCCGGGACGACTCCCTTCGCGTCCGCGTTGACCGAGTACACCAATGCGCGGAAAACACTCAACACCCAACTCGCCCCGCTGGATGATCGTCGGGTTGTTCTCGACCCGTCGGCGGAAGGCAACGCCCTCCTGCTCCGTGCGTTCCAAGACGCGAGTTTTGGCGGCGGTGCTGGCGTGATCATGCGCGGCAATATCGGCACCAAGGTTGGAGCTGATTGGTTCATGGACCAGAACGCGCCGACCCACACGAACACCGGCACCGGCACCATCTTGGTGAACGACGCCTCCGTGTCCGTGGGCGATACAACCCTGACCTGGGATGGTGGCGGCACCGCTCCAGCGGAAGGTGATGTGTTTACCGTCGCGGGCGATACGCAGACCTATGTGGTGGCGTCTTCGACTGCCACGGTGATCACCATGTACCCGGCGGCCAAAGTGGCCTGGGCCGATAACGCAGCCGTGACGTTCAAAGCGACACACGCTGTCAACCTGCTCTTCCACCGCGATGCGTTCGCGTTTGCAACGCGCCCGTTGGCTGGCATTGAAGATGGCCTGAACGGAATTGCCCGAACCGCCGTTGATCCGGTGAGCGGATTGACGCTTCGGCTGGAAGTCTCACGCGAGCACAAACGGACCCGGTACAGCTTTGACGTGCTGTACGGTGCCACGCTGGTGCGTCGTGAGTTGGCGTGTCGGATTGCCGGATAACAGAAACAGTGAGGGAGGAGACGTATGGCTGAAGCAAAAACCGTGAAGGTGCAAAATGGGCAGGGCTATATGCTGATTAATGAATCGGACTATGACCCTGCCGTCCATACAAAGTACGACGAACGGCCACCTGCTCGGTCAAAAGTCTCCTCCGCACTGTCTCGCAAACGGAAAGCGGATGATAAATCCCGCATGTAAAGGGGTGAGAGTGTGGCGATTACCCTTGTGGTAGAAACGGGGAGCGTGGTGGCCGGTGCGAATACCTTCGTCACGGAGGCGCAGCAACGGGACTGGCTCCTCAATTCGACATTATATACGGATCTTGCGGAAGACGTGGACCAAGCCACCCTCTTGCGGTACATGGTACGGGCAACCGAGATCATGACGCGCTGGGGCGTCTGGTGGGGCAGTCTCGTAGAGACCACCCAGTCCTTGTCGTTCCCAAGGTCCGGTCTGATTGACCGCAACCGAAACTCCGTCGATTACACCACCATTCCCACGGACGTGCAGTCCGGGCAGAAAGAAATGGTCGGCGCAATGCTGCGCGTGGCGTCACGGAGCGTGGGCATCGACGGGGAGATCTACGACCCGGTTGATGTCGCGGAACGGGAAGATCGCATCGACCAACAGACGAGTCGCGTGAAAGTTGCGAATAACCCCCTAGATCGCACGGACCCGCTGCGTGGATCGGTCACGCCGGATGTCCAAGCCTTGTTTGCCCCCTTTGGGTATATCGAACTCGGGCAGCATAGCGTGGGGATTATCCAAGGATGAGCTTATTAGGGTTGCAGAGCGGCACCCAAGCGGCAGCGCGGCGTGTCTTTACCGCACATCGCGGCCATGTCTCAGCTGCCGTGTTCCGCCGAGTCGTGGTGGGCGCGAATAACGCCACGACGGGCAATGTCACGCGCAGTGAATCGACCTGGACCGTGCGGATGATGCGAGCGACTGCCCGGCAGGACGGGGACGAGAGCACGACAACGGCCCCCCACACGGGACGGGAACGGCGGATTTATCTACTGGCCGAAGATCTGCCAGGGGTGCGTATTCGCCCGAATAAAGATCGCATTGAGGACGACGGCGTGACGTGGCAGATCCGCGAGGCCCACTTGCTCGGCGGAGACGCGATTTGGTCATGTCATGTGGTCTTGGTGTGAGAGGAGGAGTGATGGATATAGAAATGCTACATGGACTAATGTTAGCGTTGGCGGATCGTCTGCCGGGAGAGGATAAATGGTCGGATGACCGGATTTGGCTGCGCTGGGCGGTGCGACTCGCGACGGACAAGAAAGAAATGGATGAAAAAGAGTGGGAGCGTCGGTGGGGCGCGGGGATGCAGTCGGGCGAACAACGGCTTAGTGCGCCGTCTGTCGGTGCTGCCCATAGTCACGCCTACCGTGCCGGAATGAGCTATTATCAGTCGATGGACATGAGCCTCCTAGCCTCAGATCGGGAAGAGCACGTCAAGGAAGCCATCGCAGGAGTCTCTGCTGCCCTGGCCGCGCTGAAAAGCCCCGCCCCAGCAGCAGACGACGCACGCGACGTTTCCGTGCAGTTGGTTGACGAGGAAGAGGATTGAGGATGGGTGATAGCCGCACCAACAGGACTTTTTTTGATGCGACGACACCGCCGTGGCGGTTGGCTGTCTTCCGCGATATGGCAGTGGTCCCGGCGTTTTTGCGAGGCCGTGACATCTTCGTGCGGACGCTGAAGCCCATCTGGACGGAAGGCTCCCATCCGATGTCCGGTGAGGCAACGGACGGGGCGTGGTGCTACGTGACAAATCTGGAGCAATGGGAAGGGAAACTGGCGCGGACCCAAGTGGAAACCGTTCAACTGTGCGATGAATACGCCCATGACGTGGCGCTGATCAAGGCGGCGACCTGGCTTCCCCAGGCATACCCGATACGCAACTACGCGGGAGGTGCGTCGTGATCGAATTTGATAATTTTAAAAAAGCCACGGAACGTCTCTTGAAACAGGCGAAAGATTTACCCGGTGGGGTCAGGCGGCAGGCAGGTCTCACGGCAGCAGACCTCTATGGGAAGATCGTGTCACGGACCCCATACAACGTCAAAGGAACAGACTACGAGTTTTCTGGGAACGCCCAGCAGTCGTGGTATATTGATGTGGGGGCTGGGAGTGGGGATGACCTGCTCAATATCGAGGTCTTTGGCGGCGGCGTTGAGACTGACCGGACAGGCAGTAGTCCCATTAGTTATCATGCAGCACGTAGTGAGGCTCGATCTGCTATCGGGGATTTGTACTACCTGGAAGGGGCAAAGATCCAATTCGTCTCTGATATTGAATACATGGCAGATCTGGAAGATGGGTATAGTAATCAAGCGCCTGACGGCTTTATCCGGCTCGCTGCCCACGATGCCGTGGACGAACTCCGTGCGAAAATAGAGCGAGGGCGTGGCTAATGCCGTTAAGCGCGGACACGATTCTTTCTTTTGAACGACAAGCCGTCGAAGGCCACTTCCTCACGCAGTGGGGCACCACCACGGCGGTGCAAATGGTCAACGTCCCAGAGATCGATAAGGTCGATGACACGGGACGTGCTATCAATTGGTGCTGGTTCAGGGTCGAGTGGGGCGAAGAACGTCAGGAGAGTATCGGGTCCAGTAATCCCCGCTTCCGAGCCAATGGGCTTGCCACCTGCGTACTCTACGTTCCCCGTGAAAGTGGGCGGGACACCATTAACCTCCTTGCCTCGAAAGCCGCCCGTATCTTGCGGATGACCGATTTGACCGTCGGCTCACAAACGGATTGTCAGATTACGTTTGACCGGCATGTCGATATCGGCTCGGAACGGGAAGAGGAGAGTTGGCTGCAACAAGCCATCCGCTCCCGGTTCACCGCACAACGTCGGTACACGTAACCGCATCCATGTCTGCCAAAGTGACCCGTTTGGACGAACACAGGCGGGAACACGTCCCGCGCATCCAACTCGAACGCCGCTACGTCCAGGACGTCGATGCTGAAATCTGGGTGGCCAAATGTCCCCAGTGCGGACGGGTCTGCGCCTATCAAAATTCCAACGAGATTTTGGCCGGTAGGTTTCGGTGCCGATGCAAGAAAGTCTTCGAGGTGTAAATCCTCCCCCCTCCCGCGTCCGTATCTGCTATCCTACACGGTAGGCAACGCTCCGATTCGGCGCGACCTCCGTCTCCCCCGATTGTGGGAGCTACTCTACCTATGCGATTTGATATCGCGGACTGAGGAAGGACGTGCAGTATGCCAGGCGAAACCAATCGAGTGTCCGTGCAATTTGAGCGTGAAGCGGATTTCAACACGATTCCCGGCGCGCCCGATATGACCACCAAAGAAGTGGTATCGGAGAGTCTCACCCATAACAAAACAACCTCACGATCCCAGCGGATTCGGAGTGACGCACAGGTGCCGGACTGGATAGAAACCGCGGTCCAAGCCACCGGTGGGCTCAACGATGAGCTGAGTTATGCCGCTCACGATGATTTCATTGAATCGAGCATGCGCGGCACGTATGCGGCTACCGCATTAACGGGGATACCCGGCGGAATTATGACTGCCTCGACACGGCGCATAGATAACACCGGCACATCGCCATCATTTAATACGACGGGAAATATTGTCGCGGGACAGGCCATCAATATTTCGGGATTTTCGAATAGCGCCAATAACGGCATCAAGATGGTCAAAACCGTGACGGACAGCGAGATTTTTTTAGCGGAAGAAGAAACCGACTTGGTGAATGAATCAGGGGCTACGCTTGCTGTTGCGACAGCCAAGCGGGTCATTAACGGCACCACGGCGCGGTCTTACTACATCCAGAAAGAGCAAGCCGATACGGCAGCGAACTCATTTCAACGCTTCACCGGGATGCGTGTGAATAGTTGGAATTTGAACTTCGCCGCTGGTGCCGTCATCGAGTCGAACTATGACTTCATGGGCACGGCGATGACCACAAGTGACACTGATTTGGATGACGCTCCGACTGCCGCATCATCGAATACGGTGATGTCCGCCTCCGCGAATGCGGGAGCCGTGCGGCTAGACGGACTAAAGCTCTCCGCTAGTTCGGTGCAGGTGCAATCGGTGAACCTCACGGTCAATAACTCGATGCGCGGACCGTCCGTGATCGGGCAAAAGGGCGCAGGGTTCATTAACGCGGGTTCGTTTGAGGTCACCGGGACACTGGGGATCTTCTATAGCCGGTTGGATGAAGTCAGTGACTTCGTGGCACACACGTCTCGGCGTCTGCATTACAACGCCCAGGATGCTGCCGGGAATGCCATTTTTGTCGAACTCCCCGCGTTCTATTTCCTAAGTGACGGAACACCGCAAGCGGGTGGCATTGATGACGATATTCTCGTCAACTTCAACATCGGCTGCAAACTCAAAGCAGCAGCCGCCGGGATTCCATCGACATACACAATGTGCGTGTCCATGGTTGACGCATAAACGGTGTGGGCAGGTGGGGTTCTTTCCGAACTTGCTGCGCCCCACCGCCACATGGAGGGGGGGGATTAGACTCCCTCTCCCCCTCACCACTTGCTGAGGGAAATAACGCAAGTGACAATGGGAGTCTGGTATGGCAGCAAAAAAGAAAGTGGAGCCTATGGAGACGCTTGAAGCCGTAGATGCAGATCTGCAGAAATTCGAGGAAGGGAAGCATAAAGTTACCAAGGACGGAAAAACCTTCGAGGTCTTCTCTCTCGGTGACAATGTGTTCGATCAAGGGAAAGAGGATGACGGGGTATGGTGTCCGCTCGATGAAGGTCGGTATGGACCGGATGGCCCCTCACTGAAAGTGCGGCGAGCGGGATGCGAGAAGTCGATGGACGTCAATAAGCGCATGGAAGATTTTCTCGTGGATCGGTTCGGGTCTAACTACCAACTCGACAATATCCCCGAAAAAGTCCAGAACTACGTCACCGCGAAACGCTCACAAGCACTCGTGTCCGACTGGAAGAATATTAAGTTCACAAGTGAAGATGGATCACGGGAAGATCGCCCTTTTGACGAGAATAATCTCTGGAAGGCGCTGATTAGTGCGGACCGCACCCTCCTCGCGTTCATCATGCAACAGGCCCTTAATCAGGAAAACTTCCGCAAGGAAGAGATTGAGGAAATGGAAAAAAACTGAGGGCGTTCGGCGAGTGGACGGAGGTGCTTCACCAGAAAAATGAAGCCACCGGGGAATTACTCATCGAACAGTTCCAACGTGAATTGAGGTCCGAACTTGCTGACGCCGACGATCCCGAATCCGTCCCGATACGCAAGACGCTCCAAGGTCGGCCTCATCTTAATCCGTTCCAGGCGCAAATTGTGGGCGTCTATTATGACCTTCTCCCAGATGCCCAAGGCGGCATGGGCGAAAGTTTTATCCCGCATGCCACGATCCGCTCGTACCTTACCGACTATCATAACGTCCATAATCGCAGCATGCTCGAACTCTACATTCGTGGGGTCCGCGCTATCGAAAATGGCAAGTTTGGGGCGAAGAATAAGCTGCGAGACCGAGAGAAGAAAGTTAAGACTGCTGCAAAACTTCCATCGTGAGAGGCTGCGCTAAATGGCCGAATCCATACGCCTCAATATTGTCGTCAAGGGACAGAAGGAACTCAAAGATGTTGAGGCACTGTTCCGCCAACTCATCAAAACGATGGGGGGTGTGCAGGCGGCGACTCAGAAAGTCCAACGGGTTGAGAGTGAGGCCGTTAAGGCAAAGAAGCAGGGGAAGGCGGAACTTCAGAAAGAGATTGCTCTCCAACGGAAGCTCCAAATAGAAATAAAGAGTGCCCTCAGCAGCAAGAAGACGGAGCGGGAGCTGGCAGTTCAAATGCGACGGGTCACATTGCAGTCGAATGGGGCGTACCGGGCGCAAGCCGCGATATTGGCGCGATTAGAGGCGAAGAATAAAGATCTGCGAAATGCCCACCGACAATTATGGCAGGAGACGAAAAAAGGCACCACGGAAACAAGGAAATTCAATACCAAAATAAAACAAACCACCCAGTCGGTCAAAAAATTCAATAAGGAAGCCGTCACGATGAGTGGGCTCCTGAAGACGGGGCTGAAAATTGGCGCTGGGTTCGGGGCCTGGAAGCTCATAACGGGAATTATTCGACTGTATGTTCGGCAGTTGCAAATGGCCCTACGGTTTATGACCAAGATGGTGAAGGAAACATTCAGCTTCCTTAACACTTTAGAACGGACCAGGTTCGCAATGGCCGCTATTATGGGAAATGCCTCCAAAACAACGGAGCATTTCGCTTCATTAGGGGAGGCCACAAAAGTCTATAAGGCTAACTTAGGGCGAGCGGCTGCATTCCAGCGGGAAGTGCTGCTCTTATCGACACGGGTTGCCGGGACGGCAGAGGAGCTACTGGACGCCTCACAGCGGGTGTTGGCCTTTGGGTCACAGCAGATCGCCACTGACCGGGAACGGATCATATTGACTGCCAATCTCGTGCAGATGTCTAAAATGTTAGGGCTGCACGGCGAGAAGATGTTGACTGAAATTCGTCAGATCTTCGAGTTAAATCGAAGACAGGGTCAGACGATTCTGGAAACGATGGGCATCGATATCAAACGGTTACGTATCTATAAAAACCAAGGCATGTTGATTCGAGAGATGAATAGGCAAGCCCTAGCTTTCCAGGCGGCGTCATTCGATATGGCGAATACCTGGACACAGCTATTAGACGCGATGAAAGTTTTTCGGAATTTAATATTCGGGGATGACTTAACCCTGCCGTTTCAGGCACTCAAGCAGATTATCATCGGGGTGCGGGATGAATTAGGGGCATTTTTCCAGCTGCAGCGACAGTTTGGGATGTCGGATGAGGAAAAGGCAGCGGCAAAGGCAGCGGGTAAATGGGAGGCTGTGGCGCTACCGGCGGGATGGCACGATAGCAATAAAACTGCACAAGAGACTTTCGGCTTCGCAGGGCTGATGTCCGCGTTTACAATACCAGAAGAGGATATGAAGAAGTTATCGGCAGCAATAGCGCAGTTGATAATACAATTCGGAGATTTAGTAGGAGTAATAGCGGGGGAACTGGTGGAAGGGCTTGTGGGTCTTACGCCGCTTATTATCAAGTTCACAGCCATGATTATGACAATGACTGCGAATATGGGGGGACTGAATCATCTGGTAGTGGCGATAGGGCATACCTACGCGGCTTTTGTGGCGTTTGGGAAACTTATCGTGGCGGCGGCGAAAACAGCATGGCACGGCGTGATCAAGATCATGGCCCAGGTAGAGAAGGGGGCGCTAGAGCTGTCGCTCAAATTAGATAGTCTCCAAAAAACCAAAGAATTTTGGACAAATCTTGTAGCATGGTTCCCCGCAATTAGGTCACAGTTCAGGCAAGGATTTAATCCTGCGGAGTCTCTGGGGATGACTGAGAAGGAAGTAAAAGAAACTTTAGCAAGGATAGACATTCTAGAGGGAAAATTAACGGAAACTGGTAAGAACGTGAAGAATGCCTTTGCTGCAGAGGCTCTCGAGGATTTCCGGACAGAGCTGACGAACATATGGGAAGAACTGAAAAAGATCCCAGGAGCACTTCCCCCTGGAACGCTGGAGGACTTAGAGAAAAACCTACAGAAGATGTTCAAACTATTGGGCGAAACCGGGAAGGCGAACAAGGAATTAACAAAATCGGAAAAAGCTGCGATTTCCGCCTGGAATAAGCGAACGCAAGGCATAATAAAACAGACTAGAGAAATCGGGCTATATGGAGCGGCACTAATAGAGGCAAGAGTGGAAGAGGAAGCAACCATTGCTAATTTTGGGGCATGGAAGATTACGGATGAGCAAAAGGCACAAAGGACGGCTGCGTATACGGGGCTATTAAAGAAGCAAAATAGCGAGACATTGCGGAGGCGGAAGTTAGAGGAAGCCTATGAGATGGAGGCGACGTTGCAGGAAAACGCCATTATGATGGAGATGCTCATCACCGAAAATGACATCAATAATGCCAAGGAATGGCAACTTGAATTGGATATGCGGCTGTACGAGATGTCATTACGCCGTATGGAAGTTGAGGACGAGAAGGGGAGGATAATTAAGAAGTACCAAGAGCACCAAATACAAAATATGCTGCGGCAAACGCGATTGAATAAGAAACTCAATAAGGATGTGCAGGATCATGTCGCCATTCTGGAAAGGAACACTATTGACCTCGTGAAGATCTTTGACAAGTCTTTTGAGTCTATCGAAAGTGGCGTTAAAGAATTGGGCGACGTGTTCGAGATGGCTGGCAAAAATATGGTTAAACAGTTCGCCCATTCGTTTCTTTTCGGGAAGCAGGTTGAATTTGATGCGGGGTTTACCGCAAATCTTAAGGACTTATTCGGAGAGACCGGGCTTCTGGGTATGTTTAAAGATGGTGGAATAGCAGGGGCCAAAGCGTTCGGAGATAATTTTATCAAAGGGATTCGGAAACTGTTCGGCGGCGGTGGTGGCGCGGGTGGCGGTGGTGGTGCGGGTGTCTGGACACCGCCCTGGGGAGGCGGAGGCGCAGGCGGTGGTCCTGCCGCTCCTCAGTGGAGCAGCAGTCAGCATTGGAACAACATGCCGTTTGTTGATCCGGCTATGCGGGAGGCTATTCGTAGTGGAACTCGCGCACCGGGTTCCTTTGCGTCGGGCACCGGCGGCATTGGCAGTTGGGGCGGTATTGGCGTGTCGGACATGCAGAATTTTTGGGGCGGTGCTGGTGGTGGCTCATCAGCGTATGCACAGAGCATGCAAAACGTGCAATGGGGTGCTCCGAAGCCTGGATGGCAGGGTAATATTATTAATCCCGGTGGTGCCGCTGCCGGTGGTGTCACGCCATGGGGCAGTGCAGGAATGGGCGGGGCAGCGGTTAGTGGCATTGCCAGCCTCGCCGGGTATAAAGGAACTGGCGGTCATATCGGTGCTACGGTTGGTACGATGGCGATGTCCATTAGTGCTATATCAAAACCAATCATTGCATTTCTCTCCAACACCTTTGGGCAGTTAGCTGGACAGTTGGCGAACTACATTATCCCCGGCCTTGGGTTCCTCATTGGATTTGCGATGGAGGAACTGCTCGGGGCTCTATTGGCACCAGGACGGATCAAGCAAGATAAAGACGAGATTCGGGCCTTCGCAAAAGAAATCGGCCTCTCCGGTGTCGATCCGCAGGGCGGCAAAAGTCTGACGATTCGGCATCAACAGGCGGACGTCGAGTTCGCCGAACAACAAGGCGGCTTGGCGGCACTCTCGTTAATGTATGTGGATCTGGACGACAAGATTGAGCATGTATTCGGCACCATGAAGCGCTTTACGAATCAGTTCCAGGTCGGATTCCTCGAAGCGGGTCTGACGATGGAAGAAGCCAATGAGAAGGTGCTCGAACTCGCGGAAAAGATGGGGTTCACGATTGGGACAGTGGTCGAGCAAATTAACAAATTTGCGGAGGAAACCAATCTCGCGGAATTCCGCGAAGAGCTGGAAGAGACCGGGCGGTCAGGGAATGAGATGCTGTTCTTGAGTGAGATGCTCAAGGGGGGCATCGAGATTGCCACGAAATTCAACCCGCTGATCGATGCGACAGCACTCTCGAACCGCTATCTTGCGGACGCCTTTAGGGAAGCGGGGGAAACCGCTGGACTGCTTGATGAGGATCTGGCGAGTTTGGAAGATCGTATCCGTTCGGGTGATCTCAATATTGAAGACGCTATTGGCGCACTGCACGATATCGGGATCACGTCTCTCCGTATCCAAAATATTGAGTTGGACGCAGATCAAATTGAAGAAGAACTCACACGGGCGATGGAACAGTCAGCCCAGGCACTGAAGGGGATGAGTGCCGCCTTCGCCAAAGGTCTGGAAGCCGGATTAAAAGGTGGGGATGTCGCCGCCGCCGCAGAGGCCGGATTCAGAGAAGTCTTCCGTGCGGCGTTGCAAGAAAAGGCGATGGCGACCTTCATCGAGGAGAACCTGGCTGGGTTGTTTGAAGATTTTGACTTTACCAAGCCGATTGATATGTCCTCTGATGCATTTCAGGATCTCGCCAGCGGAATCGGGATCGCAGCGGAGCAACTGTACGCCCTGCTGGAAGCGGCTAATTTATTGCCTAACACGATTGGGGCCGCGAGTGCTGAGATGAACGTGCTGAACAACGCGCTCGTCGCAATCAAGCAGCAGATCATCGACGTGCAGCTCGCGTTTGCCGCAAATCTCGTGGCTATCGGTGCTGGCAGCGCCCTTGATCTTCAGCAGCAAAAACATGCTCGTACTAGCTCCCAACTTGGCATACATAGTGGTCTGAACCTGCACGAGGGCGGGGTGTGGGATCTAGAGCAAAGTTCGATGGAGGGGTTACACGCTTGGGCACAGGCGTTTGCTAATATGCGACAGGCGGAAGTTGATCTCTTCCAGGCGCGTGCCGCAGCGGAACAGCGTCGGCTGCAAGACGAGATCGACGGTATCAATGACCGACGGGAAGCCGACTTAGAAGCCAACGCAGAGTTGGTCAAGGCGGCGAATGACCGCCTTACACTGGCACGCGAGGAACGGGCTGAGATCGCCCAGCTCGCGCAAGAAGCTAAGGCACTCGCGAAAAATTTTGAACAGTCTGCTGATAAGATTGGCGATATGATCCGCACCATTGCCACCGGATCGAGTGCGTTCACTACCGGCGAACGGCTCGGGGTGCTCCAACTCCAAGAAGCCTCGCTTCGCACGGCGCTGGCAGGGGCAGGGGCGGAAGACCAACCCGAATTGTTCGATCAGCTCGCGGCCAATCTTGTCGCCCAGTTGAAAATGTCGCGGAACCAAGGATCTGCTCTCACCGACGAGACCAATACCACGCTGCAAGAACTGGAAGACCTCCAAACCCAGGCGTTGGCGGCGGCGGTGGCCCAGCGGAACATCGAACGGGACATGAACAACACCCTGACTTCCATCGATAATCGCATCGAAGCAGATACCGATTTGATCACGAGTTTGCAAGAAGAGGCGAACCGTATTAATAGCGCTGCTAAGATCGCTATCGAAGCCGCGCAGGATCGGTCTACCGCTGCGGTGGATCAGATGCGTAGGGAGACAGTTGCGAGATTGCACGCACTCCACATCCGCGAAATGCAGGTCTGGAGGGGGATTGAAATTAAATCTCAGCAGAGATTCTTGGCAGAGCAGGACATGAATCAAAAATTGGAAGGTACTCTTAATAGCCTCGACGAGACGATTGAAACACTGAACATCCACCTTACCGACCTGACTAATCCCCCCGCGCCGAACGGGAATAACCAGACGGGTGGGAATAACTGGAATAACTGGAATAACTGGCAGGGATTCACGTCCGCAGCATCAGGGTACAGCGGTATGGTGTCACGACCAACCTGGTTTCAGGTCGCGGAACGGGGACCAGAGCATGTACAGGTTACGCCCGTCGGAGAGTCGGTGCCTGGGCCGCTGCATCTGACCATCGCCCCCACAATCAATGTTTCTGGTGCCGCAAATGGAAAAGCCGTCGGGCAGCAGGTGTACCGGCAAATCGAAGATGGTATCATCAGGTCGATGGAGAGCGGACGGCTGCGCGGCGTCCTGAAGAAAGGACATTAATGGACCTACGCTACGCGACAGAATTTTTGTCCTATACGGTGACAGCCAGTGATGCCGTCTCTGCGGACTACCCCGTCACGAATCTGAACAGCGATTCGGCCAATCCGATTTTAGAGCAGTATCGGTCTCTTAATGCGTCAGGCACAAAGACGCTGACATTGGATTTCGGGGCTGCGAAAACGATTGTCTTGACCGCCGTTCTCGGCACGAATTTCACGGCGATGACGCTCGCTGGCACCGCGAAGACGTTGACGAAGAATGCCCTCACCTCCCACTATGGCAATGCCCTCCTGCAAACCGTCAGCGCATCGAATACGATGGTGGTGGTGGTCAGCGTTGCCACGCCTATCGATAGTGCGGGGTACTTCAAAATCGGTCAGATTTTATGTGTCGAAACGGGCAAATTGAATGTCTTGAGCCGGGGGATGCTGGCAGGGGCAACGATCAAGGTCATAGATCCCGTTTTAGAGGCCGGAACGGACGTACAAGACCTGATTCCCGGCGATGCCTACCGCACACTGCAATTTAGCGATGAGGTCGAATATGCGGCAGGAACGGGCGATTTTGATGCCCTCCGTGCAATCAGCCCGGCCACCAAAATTATGATCGTGGATCTGGATTCGCCATCACAGCTACCCGTCTTTTACGGACGACGGATGTCGGCAGAGGAGAGTATTAGTCTCGGCAGCACCATGCAAAGTGGATCAATGGAATTTTTAGAATTGATCTAAACAAGAGGAGTCTACGATGGCAGCGCAGTTAAACGGAGAAATGGGGTTATTGGACCGGATTCGGGCACAGTATACGACGACGGAAGATATCGACATCCAGCTAAAAATATTAGAGATCCAGCAGCGCGAAGCCCAAGCGGCATGCCTGGCGGCACAAAAACAAGCTGAGACCTTAGCGTGGCAAATGGCCGTCTTGCAGGATCATCGAGGGACGTTGGGGCAGGAGGAGAACAATGGCGACAACACTTAGCAATCTCAACAGCCTCCCCATTGCGGACGTGGGGACCAAGACCGAAAACTGGGCGTTGATGATCAATAATCTGTTTTCGTACATCGACACGCTCGAAGCCGGAACTGCTGCCCACCCGAATGTTGTCACAGCGGCACTCAAGGTCACGGCAGGGGCAGGGGCCAATAAGATCCTCCAGAGTGATGCGGACGGAGATCTCACCTATACGCTCACCCCGAATCTGACATCTCTCGAAATCGATACGCTCAAGGTCACCACCTCCGCTGGTGCCAATAAGCTCCTCGTTTCCGATGCGGATGGAGATCTGACATACACCCTCACGCCTAATTTGACTTCCCTTGAAGTTGATACATTAAAAGTCACAACTTCCGCTGGTGCCAATAAATTGCTCGTCTCTGACGCCGACGGGGATCTGACTTACACCCTAACACCTAATTTGACCTCACTTGAGGTAGACACACTCAAAGTGACAACTGGTGCTGGTGCCAATTCCGTACTCGTGAGCGATGCGGACGGAGACGCATCGTGGACCCTGACCCCGAACCTGACCTCACTGGAAGTTGACACACTCAAAGTGACCACTGGTGCGGCAGCCAACAAATTGTTGAGTTCCGACGCGGACGGTGATTGCGCGTGGACTGCCACACCAACTCTCACTACCTTGGAAGTCGGCACGGTCAAAATAACGGGCGGCTCACCGGGCGCTGGAAAAATCCTCCAAAGCGACGCCGACGGTGACGCGACTTGGGAGACGGCCTCAGGTGGAGGAGGGGGCGACTTCAGCAACGGAGGAGATGCGGGGGGCGCTGCTCGCACGCTAGGAAATACAGATGCCTACGACCTCGGGTTTGAAACAACCAATGTGACGCGCATGACGATTCAAGCGGCGGGCAGAGTGGGCATTGGTGCGGGTACGCCCACAGACGGGACACTGCATGTGATATCCGGCACGGCAGGAACTGTGGCCGCTGATGGCGGGGCGGACGAGTTAGTGCTAGAGGGGACGGAGTGCGGCATGACCATTTTATCCAACGACGATCAATCAAGCTCAATTTTTTTCGGCTCGCCGGGTGGCAGCTCTCGGGATGCGCGGATCGCATGGAATCATGATGGCGACCTTTTTAAGCTTGGATCAAACAAGGCCGGGGGCGTGCTCCAACTTACGTCGGGTAACGGCACGGTGGGATTGACAATTGATGCCGCGAGCGAGGTGGGGATTGGAACCGCTGCTCCTGCCGCGCCACTGCATGTGGTCGGCACAACCTATTTCTCGGACGACCAGGTGAATATTTTTGACACCAGCGCCAGCGGCGTGGTTGCGCCCGCAGGTAGTGGGATGCTCCATATTGATATCGGCACGACTGCCACGTTCAGCCGCGCTATCACAGTCCACAGCGCACGCGCTGACGCCTATGGGCAGATGCACGCTTTTGACCAGCGCTCGGCTTCACCTGCAAACAACGATGTCGTGACGAGCTTTGATATGCGTACTGTCGGTGCTGATGATACGTACTATGTGTCGTCGGGCGCGATCAAACACCGCACAACAAATATCGGATCACTGGGTGGAGACGGACTTGTGGATGGGTACTCAAGCGACTGGCTTTTTTACTGCTGCAACGGCGTTGACGCTGCGGGTGCTTATAACGGGGCGGTAGCCCCAAATGTGTACGGGCAGCTAACCGCTGCTGGCGTGTGGACAGACTCCTCCGCTGGCATCAACAAACTGTTTGACGACAATTATACAGACCGCTATGGCACCATTTGTGACACCCTCAGTGCGCTGAGAATTTGCACATACCGTGCAGCCAACGGGCCGGAGGATCGGCCCTATTCGTTCGGCACGTCCGCGGAAGAATTTTACGAGATATTTGGGATCGGGGAGGAGCCGAGGATGGTGACAAACAAGGACGGCGAGGGGGAATACCGGGCGGGTATCGCAGCCAAAGAGCCAGCCTTTCTTGCGCTTGCGGCGTGCCAAGAATTACACGCCCGTCTCAAGGCCCTAGAGGAGGAGTAGGACAATGCTAAAATTGAACACGCCTATCACTGTGGGTGACAGAACGTATACGCACGCTAAACTGGTATCGGCAAGTTGGCGTGCAAACGCGGAATCGCTGGAGCGGCTACGGTATCAGCTTTGTACTGTCGAGGGCGGAATCATCAGGATCGGGAGTATCGTTTACAACGATCTGGTTGACGCTGCGCCACCCGCGCAGCCTACTGTAACTGACGCACCGACGGCTTTTATCATAGACAGGGTCCAGAACAACGAAGGCTCCGCAGATATCTTTTCCGGCTTGCATGGGATCGATGCTCTGATCGATACTTACCTGGCGGACCAACCGCCTCAAGTCTTCCAAGACGGGGAAACGACAACCGTGCTTGCGGCGACTGTCGAAGCTGCCCCTGCTGGCGAACTCCCAGCGCGTGAAATCATCGATAACCGCACAGAGGACTAAATGGCAGACGCCCCACATCAACAAATCACGTTGACCGTCGATGGGACGACGTACAAGGCGGCGTTCAAACGCCATCCTGATGTGCCCGATTACCCGGCGCGGCTAATTGGTCCGTTCGGGGCATGGGAAGAAAGCCTCCCCTTACCAATGGACGGGTTTCTGCCGGAACGGTCTGTCGAAGTCCGGTTCCGTAATTACGATCAGGCCCCCACATATGGTCCACCGTCCGCATATGGCTTACCTACTCGATATTCCGGCGGCTTCGAGGCGACATTAGATGGTATCCGTCTAGACGGGACGCTGATCGGACAAACGGCGATGGCGCGACTGCGTAATGTGTCCGGCGGAAGCGACATCCGGCGTATCGATGGTGTCGTGACGGAAGAGGGCGACACGGATAATACGTCTGGGACGTTTCGGATCGGGACGGTGGATACGGCTTTGTTTGAACAAGAATTACCGCGCCAAAAAATCAGAGATCTTTTCGACGCTGCCGTGCTGACCAGAGGGTCCATCGAAGAGGCGGACCCGCCAGTATACGTATGTTGTGGCGTGAGCCGAAAAGTGCCGCTTGTCCAACTCGTTGCTGATGGGACAAAGTGGGGCGTGGTACGGTCACCAGCGAGCGGCACGCTGACCTGGACAACTGTGTACCTCAACAAAGCGGTCCTCCTCCCCAGCGAATACACCGTCACCACCGAGACCATTGACGGCAAATCGGTGAAGTACATCACACTCGATGATGAACCCAATGCCGATGAGCAAATCCTGATGCATGCGGATCTCACATCCACCGAATTCAGAAATACTCTCGAATTTGTGAAGTTCTTGTTATCGGACCCGGACTACGGCCTCTCCCCCGCACAGAGCGTGAATGCTGCGGCGTTTACGACGGAAAGTAATGTCCTCCATGCGTTATCCTATGCTGCGACAGGTGGTCTCTATGAACGGTTTCCCGCCCAGGATTTGTTCTTACAGCTCTTGGTGCGCGGCACGTATCTTTCCCGCAATACCTCAAATGAGTGGTATCCCGTCGTGGATCAAGCGTCGGCGCATCCTGCATCAAGTCTCCCTTTTCAGATGGGCGCATCAGGTGGTGTGCAGACCATCATTCCCGATTCTCTTGTCTCCCGGCGCGGCAACGTGCATGATCTCACCAAAACATTAGAGGTGGGTTTTGCCTTTGATCCTGGGTTTGACGGCAGTGGCAAATATCTCGGGCTTGCGACAAAAACCGTCACGCAACTCGGCACTGTCCGCCGATGGGACAATCCGTTTTTGGACCGGACCACCGCCGAGAAAGAATGCGGCTATGCGCTCAGCGCACTGCGTCTACAGGATCGTGTCCTCGATTGTGACATCGATCTCCGTGGACAAGCGCTGGTCCTGGGAGAAGTGGTGACGGCCAATATCCCCCACCGGACCATTTCAGGATCACGGATGATCCGGTCTCTCGGCATGTCCTGGTCCGGCGATGAAGCGAGCGCCCACATATCCGGCGGATATTCGTGTAGTACCGTGCCGTATGATGCGTCAATTTATACGGCGACGGCGGACCCCGCCGATACCGTGCTGTTACCGGGCGCAGCGGAGGTCACTGATTATTCCCACACCGTGCCGGGGCCTGGGACCAGTTTTGCTGCGGCTACCACTACGACCAGGGCGACTGATGGGACCGTCATTGCCCATGTGACGCTGACGGTGACACCCCCTGCCGTCAATCGGACGGATATTATTTTTGTCGTGTATCCAAACGGAAGTGCGGTCAGCAAGGAGCGGCGGGTCATCGAGATAACAGGGGCAGGCGCACATACGACAACCTTCGACCTGGAGCCTGGTCTCACCCTCGATTATCAAGCCGTCATCCTCAACAGCAACAACGTCGATGGGAAGCGCAGCTCGACACCTGTGACCCTCAGTGCGCAATCGACAGGAGCACCGGTGGCTCCCGCTGTCCCTCAAAATCCCTCCGCAACAGCGGCTATCGAATCTATTGTCTTGGATTGGGACGATAATACTGAATCGGATTTCAGTGAATATCAGGTCTTCCGTGCAAATGGGGATTCTTTTCCTGGCGGCACGCCTTTAGCTGAAGTACGGGCGTCTCAATTTATCGATGGCCTTGCTGGGACAACCCGGCGGTACTACTGGATTAAAGCCGTCAATACAACGGAGTTAAAATCAGCAGCAACATCGTCCGTTAATGCCACGGGCTCGGCGGGAGCATCGACTACTGCACCCAGCAACCCAGCAGCAATCTCAAAAAACGCCGAAGGCACGTACAATGCCCTTGACGGGACGGCCTTTTCTTTCATCGTGGTGAACGTCCCCGGCATGCCAAGTGGGGCAAGTGTTATCAATATCTTGTACCGCAGAAATGGCACATCCCAATATCAAATTGCCGACCAGCTAAGTTCCGGCAGCGGGACTTCTCGGGTCGATGATCTCACGCCCGGCGTACAGTATGAATTTGCGGCACAAGCCTGGTCGAGCGGAGCAGGGGCGAGTGCGATTATAGGCGCGTCGGATGATCCCTATACGGCGGTAGGTGATACCACCGCACCCGGTACTGTCGCAAGTGTCGCAGCTACTGCTGGCACCGGTAAAAGCATTGAGGCGTCATGGACCGTGCTTGCTGATGCCACACTCGCGGAATATATCATTTACCGTAACACGTCCGCCAACCCAGGGTCCGACAGTGATCCGGCAGTTCACGAGCATGCGCGGGTGCGGACCAATCGGTTTACCGATACCAATGTCGCCTATAGCACGACCTACCACTACCGAGTGAAAGCCATCGACCACAGCGGCAACGTGTCTTCGGCTTTTAGCAACAACGCCAGCGCTGCCGTCACAAAGGTAGACACCCCCGATATCGAAGATGGGGCCGTGCAGAACTTGCAAGTGCATAACGACCTGAGTGCGGCGAAAATCACAACAGGTGACCTGACGGTCACTTCCGGTAATGTCCGAATTTCAGCAACCGGGGATTCCGCTATTAGCATCAACTTCGGCTCAAGTTTCGCAAAGATCAAGTGGTGGGCGAGCGCGTTTTCCGGTGACGAGGCAGCACATATCGGTGCGGGTGATGTCTTTGCAACTCATGGGTTTAAGGGAATGCAACTGGTTGTACGAAACACCAGCTATGATATACGACTCGGCACTTCAGGTGAGCGGTTTGCAAATTTGGGGCTGTTTTTTGACGGGGACATTAAAGCGTCTGAACATATTTTCGACGGGACAACTGCCGCCGCAAGTAGTTCCACCGTCACCGTGACTACGCCGAGTGGAACAACCGCGCTCGCACTCCCTAACCGCCGCATCAAGATTGATACAACGACGGGTGGACCGTATTATATTTGGTGCTCCGAGTCGTAAAGGAATCCGATGAGCAATACTTGTCCCGATGGCCACAAATCTCAAACCGCCGAGCATGCGAAGGTGATGGCGATCATTGACGCGGACGGCGAGCCGCAGAAGGTCACTCGGGGGTATTGGGTGGTCTGGACGTGTCAAATCAATACGCTGCAACATGTGATCGAGATGGGACTCACGTCGTGTTACCATCTCGACGCTGACGGGTGTCATCCAAACCTCACCGATTCCGACCCGCAAATGACGCACGTCACACTCGTGGATGCAGTCGATGAGGCATACGGCAAGAACCCGTGGGTCGAGCTGCTCGCAATGGTGGATGGGAACCCCTTCGCCATCTCACCGCAGGTGGTGATCGATTACGTGGCGAATGCCGGGATTCTCCCCACGGTCCCTGAGGAGGCTGAATGACACACGTACACGCAATCCAAGTACACATCGCTGGCGCGAAGAAAACACAGGTCCATACAGCGGGAGTCATCGCAACACAGGTGCTCACATGACACTCACAATTGATACAACACCAGGCCCCACGGAAAGCGATTCAACCGGGTATGCCGGACGGGGATTTACTATTCTCGCACGGATCGTAGGACACGACGGTGCCGCCATCACACAGAGTGCAACCTCTAGCATTACGTATGCCGTCTATGACCGCACCAGTAACGCCCCGCAGACAGCCACCACCACCGGCTCGATGACGGTAGCCAGCGTGGTCTTTGATACGCTCCAGACGGACGCACGATGGATAGCCGATACCACTGGATACAATTTTCGATACGATGCGGTAGGATCAATCGTCCCAACAGCCGGACGAGTCTATCGGCTGATTGTGACCTTCACGCCATCATCGGGACAGGCATTCCAGGCGGTGTGGGACCACGCGACACTGAGCAGCTATTAGGGGGAGTACAATATGTTACGAGTGATATCCGATGCGGTAACGCACCAGTACCGCGCACCGGACGGGCATGTATTCGATTCACTCGCCGAAGCGGAGCGTCACCACGCCGCCGCTATTATTTTGACAATCATCATGGACGGAGAAAAGTCATCCAAAAAGCAAAAGATCTTTGCTGACCGGGTGGCGCAGCAAGCCGCCAGACTGATGCCGATATTGCAGCATCTCGCGGAGGCTGAACATGACGAAACTAGCGGACCTGATACTAGCAGCGAACAATGAGGGCCAGGAGGAATCGTCGGATGACGAAGAAATCAGTGAAGAAGTCAATGAAGACATGTGTGAAGTCCACTATGTCCAGTGGATCGATTCCGCCTCCCTCACAAGCCCGTGGAGTTCTCCGCAAGACATTGCGGATTTAGAACCCGCCATTGTCCATACCGTCGGGTTTCTCGTCAACGAAACCAATGATTTTATCACCCTAGTCTCGTCCGTGACGGACGACGCTGCTGGGGGCGATGTCACCATCCCGAAGGTCTCTATCAAAGACCGCCGCGTGGTGTAGCCGAAAGGGGAGTCGGAAGGGGGGAGTTATGCTCCTCGCATTTTTATCAGATATCCATTTTGATCACGAATGCCCCTACGCCTGGGCACTTACAAAAGCGATCCTGAAAGATCTGCCCATCGATCATGTCATCCTGGGCGGGGATGTTATTGACCTGGGACCACTTTCTATTTTCAAAGCCGCCCCGCATGAGAAACTCGCGTTAGGGGATCAGATCCGACACTCCCGCAAAGAACTCCGCGCCCTGCGGAACACTGTGGGTGATATTCCCATCACCTATTTTAACGGCAATCACGAAGAGCGACTGGAATATCACATCTGGCAACGCACGCCAGAACTGGCCGCGCTACAGGAAGAGGATCTCAACATTCTCACCATGAATCATCTGTTTCAATTTGACGCGACGGATATCCTCCATGTGCGACAGACACCCATGCGTGTCAAAAAGATGTGGTTTTTCCACGGGCATGAAATCAACACACGAGCGGCCCATGTGGCAAAAATGAATTTTATGCATCGGAGCGGCAATTCGATGTGTGGTCATCACCACCGCTTTGATTCGTACTATCATCAGGAATTTTCTCACAGTCAGTCGATCCTGGGCAGTTTTGTGAATGCGACGTTAGAACAGATCCCCGCAATCCATGATGTCCGCAATACGTCGCGGTGGATTGGGTACAGTAAATGGCAAAACGGATTTAGCCTGATTGATTTCTCTGAAGGGGGATATTTTCGCGTCGAGCAGCTTCTCTATATCAAGGAAGCGGCTTCGCGCATGCGGACGCACGTGTACGGGAAGGTCTATCGGGCAGTACGGAAAAAGAACAAAATCGACGTGGTCACCCTCTAGGTGCGGAGTCGTAATGATACAAACATATGGTTGACGAAGAGTGCGCCGTCCATATCATCCGGGGACCATTGTCCTGCCTGACATGCAAAGCCCATTTGCAAGAATTCGATTGTACCTTCCTGATCGATGGTATGGGGGAGTGCGAGAATCTGGTCTCGACTGTCGGTCCGCGAGACGTGATGGTGCTGCGGTGTACGTACTGTCATAGCATATTCCATTTTATCGCAGGTATCGAGTTCCGTGATTTCTCCCACACCGTACACTAATAACAATCGCCTCGAGCACCTCTTTTAAGTCCCTGTTTTTACGGACTATTCAAATTAATACGATAATTGAATTAATATGACCCTTTGACATCGGGGAGCATTGCTGAGTGGTTGAGCGGGACGACGGGCTCTGCCGCCCAATACGCAGTCCGAGTATAGCCGGGAGAAAGGCCCAAGACCTCACAGCACCAACAAAACGAAAACGCAGCGCGGCTCTCTGAACGCACCCACTGTCGGTCAACCCGGTGCTGTGTTTTTGTTTTTCGCCCTCCGTCGTAATGACATTGGATGAGTCGGTAACGGAGGAAAAAAGCGTCGTACATCAGACGCTGCACTAGACGATATTCGCCCATGTCCTGCCAGGCAGGCGAAGATGGGCGGGAGGCATCCTCGACAGCAGGGTCAATAAAGCTCGGGGCCACAGCTACCCCCATGACCTCCGCCGCACACGGGTGAGAATGTTTCGGGCTGTTCGATTCTGGCGAGTGCTAGGCTGAAGGAATCCCTGGAATAACTTCCGGATATAGGAGGGCTCTACTCCCGCAAACTCACAGACTGAGGGGAACCCCTCTTCGTCTGAATTGACCCAGGCAATCGCTTCGTCCCGTAACCGCATTCGGCCAGCGGGACGGTCTTGTGAGACACGATCTCTCACATAGGCACCCATCAGCACGCAACGCAATGCTTCCGCGAGAACGGCTTGCCAAAGATGTTGTTCCGGCGACGTGGCTTGGAGAGGGGCAACTCCGGCAATGTCGAGTACGTCGATGGATGGTCCTCGGCCTTGCCACGCTTTAGTCGGCCATGCCGTGAGGCCCAACAGTGGTGATTTCCGCCGCACGTATCGTGACCCAGACCCCTGACTTTTCTTTGTCAGGGGTCGGGAACTCGTCTGTAAATCCGCATACGTACCGCCTTGTATCATCCGGCATCACACCTCTATCCACCAACCCATCAATGATAATCTTGCGACCTCCGGCGGCGACGTTATCCAAATCCCGTCTTCCGTGTTTTTCTATCCACCGGAATATCAGTATAACAGGATACGCTGGGGGCGCGATAATCCGTGCCTCTATTAGCGCAGCCATCACCCGTCCTTTATGGGCGTCATGTTCCTTTTTGTAGACGGACCAATGTTTCTTCGCCCAGCCCAGCCATTGGTTTTCTGACGGAAAAACGCCGGGGATAAAAAACTGCTGATCCTTTGGAGATGCCGCTTGGCTCATTCAATAGACCAGCCGATATACAGACTACGACACGGGTCGCATCTCCAGGATTTGTGCTGTGGCGTGTCCATTAGATACATCGCCTGGTTGCACGCTGGGCACGGGCGTCTTACTCGTTCCCAGTTTCTGATTTTTGTCGCGTGATATTTTGTCCCTGACCCACTGCCGTCGCCTTTGTTCCCATCTGCGATCTTGACCTTCATGGATTTGCAGCTCCTCGAATGCCGTATGTTGCGTGCGCTGGAGACTCGGACGGGGTTCGGGATACTCTGCGCCTACAATGGTTTCAATGGCCTCATACATGTTCGCGGGTCGCACATACCGGGAGAGGCGGTGGAATTCCTCCATAATAGCGTCCCAGTAGTCCGTCGATACTTCCAGGAGCGGCCGATAGTAGGCGCGGAGGATAGTCCCTCGTTCCAATTTCGAGAAGCCTTTTGTAATATGCGGATACACGCACCGAATTTCATCGGAAATCCCCTGCACCCGTGCGTTTGTTTTTTGGACTTTCATAATCTCTCCTTACGCGAATATGAGATAGGCGATCGTCATCCCACTGAACAGGGTAAACAGGAATCGCCACCCTCGGTTCTCTGTTTCCACCCTATACATATGACAGTCGCGGCAATACCCATCCTCCCGTGCAGCGACGAACGTGGGGTGGTGGTCATTTTTGCACGCCACACGGCGGAATTCGTTGAGTGTCTCAGCGCGGTTACTATTCATAGTATACTTTCCCATCTGATCTTAGATTCAGCCGGAAACAATCCAATCTGTCGAGGGCGACTAGGGCAATCCCATTCCCCTCTCATTTTCAGGGGCGTTGATTGCCATCCCGCTGCTTTCAGCGAGGTGCCTGGCTCTGACGCCAGCGTGTAGGTGATAATAAGTCTATAGCCCATCGCCTTAGCGGCACGACGCGCTGCACCATACAACATAGAGGCGGCGTTGCGCCGTCCATTAGTACAGCAGCGGGTAGCTTCTGCTGTCCAGCCATTGTCTAGATTACGGGCTACGGGACGACCTACGGTAATTACACCCTCCAAAGAAGTTCCATCCACCACTCCAATAGAGAATTTATGTCCGATAGAGGGTTTATGGTGTCGGTGATAAGCCTTAACGTAAGCACTAGCTTCTCTCAGCGTGATAGGCTTGAGACGCAAGTGACCGTCCTCATTAGGCATAGTCCATCTCCTCTACGGCGGCGAGATTATCAAATCGTGTCCACACCGGAGTGAATCGGACTTTGACTGATCCGGTTGGGCCGTTGCGATGTTTGGCAACGATCAACTCTGCGATACCAGTGTCCAGACTGTCAGGATTGACCATCTCATCGCGATATAAAAAAATCACGAGATCCGCATCCTGCTCGATCTGGCCAGACTCACGTAGATCCGCCAATACCGGCCGTTTATCTGTCCGCAATTCGCTCTGGCGGTTCAACTGCGCGAGAGCGACAATGGGAATATCGAGTTCTTTTGCGAGGCCCTTCAGACCACGCGAAATCTCTGCAATTTCTTGTTGCCGCCCATCTCGCCGCTGACCGCGCATCAGTTGGAGGTAGTCGATCACGATTAACGACACCTCTTTTTCTCGTGTCAGTGATCGCGCCATGGCGCGGATATTGTCGAGGGTGAGATCACTCCGGTCTTCAATGACCACGGGGAGCGGTGAATTCCGCAGGGCGGATTCTGCTAGACGATTACGCTCTTCCGCATTCATGCGCCCAGCCCGAACCACGTTCGAGTCAATACGGGCATCACTGCAGAGGATGCGTTGTGTAATCGCTGCCCGTGCCATTTCCAAGGAGAAAAAGGCGACCCGTTTCCCCGTCTCGCGTGCGGTCCGTATCGCGATTTGTAAGGCGAGTGATGTCTTCCCGAGCCCTGGTCGCGCAGCAATCACAACGAGCTCGGAATCCTGAAATCCGCAGGTAATGCGATCCAGATCAATCAGTCCGGACGGGAGTCCGGTCAGCTCTCCGGTATGGCCATCAAGCGCATCGACTTTCTCTAACGTCTCACGAATCGACTGTTCCAGCGTCCAGTAGGTTGGACGGCCGATAGTCGCCCGGTCTCGGACAATGTCCTCAATCGCCCCCAGCGCATCGAGTTTTCGATCTCCATCTGCGACTTCCAGCACTTTCTGCGCCTGACGATCTGCCGCTCTGCGCTTCGCGTCTTCCAGTGTGAGCTTGAGGTAATCCCCGTAATTAGCCGCACTCGGGACGGCCTCCTGTACGGTGAGTAGATAGGTGACCCCGCCAATGCTGTCTAACTCTCGTGCCGTGCGGAGCCCATGCTCGACGGTCACCAGATCGATAGCATCGCGTTGGTCGCCTAACTGACACATCGACTCCCATATTTTACGATGCGGTAGATAGCCGAAATCATCGGGTTCGACTTGCGTGCGGCACGCATCCAGGACCGTGTTGTCCATCAGGATGCACGAGAGGAGGGCAGCTTCGTGGCTATACGTCTCCATGGCACGCTCCACCCACCTCACCCACTTTAGCCACGTCGGTCATCTCATCCTCAATATCGAGATCGTCGTCTATCTCGTCCACGATATGTTCGGTCATGGGCGGTTGGGGCGTATCCAGGTAGATTTTACACAATAAGAAGTCGGCGATGCGGGGGATGTACTGCCCGTCATCCGCCGTCCAGTTAGGCGAAGCCAGCCACCGTGCGATTCCGGATAGGATTGGCACCGTATGATTCCACCCCTGAATCTTATTCCACGCCCGTTCGGCATCACCCATCCGCACCCGCTTGCCGATAGGGTATGCCTCCCATACGGGGATGAATCGTTCGGGATAAGCCGCAATTGATGTTTCTCCCGCGCCCACCACACTTTCTTTGTTGGTTTTCTCTTGGTGTATAGTCTTGTCTTGTATAGTCTTGTCTTGTTGTCGCCGCCGTTTTTGTTTTTTGGCTATTTGGTTTGTATGATATTCCGGGTACTTAACTACGAGAACAGACCCACTTTGTCGTGTAATCCATTGACGTTCCTCCATGAAATCCAGCGCATTTCGGATACATTTCACTGCTGTACTGGGCCGCTTTGAGTTGGAAATGTACGCCAATTGTAGCGCGATCTCGTCGTAGGTGCCTTTGATGACACCTTCGTGCCGGTCAGCCTGGGAGAGCATTTCGATCCAGACCAGCGCCATCCAGTCGTGGTACTGCTCACGGAGAGATCGGATTTCAGGATCGCGGTTAAACTCGTGGGATATGCGGTGCCAATTATATCGTAGCGCCATGCTCGTGGTACTCCTCAGTGCAAAATGAACTTCCTATCAGGTTGTTGTACGGGCCAGAGGGCCGAAAGGATGTAAAGCCCTCTGGTCCCGTTATGGCGGACGACAAGGAGGCGGGGGAGATGAAACCGACCCCCGTCGTCCGCTCCCCAGGCATCCGAGAGGGGTACTCGGGGTGCCGTGAGATGCAATCATTGTGACCCCTACAGTCAGAACGGGATGTCATCGGATGGGGCTTCCGTCCCATGATCACCGAGAGCTTCTAATGCCCGTTCCGCCTCTTCATTGCAGGCGTCCATCACGGCTTTATCCTCAATCCATATATACCGCTGACGCTTCTCATCGCCGTTTTTATCGGTGTAGACTTCCCCCTCCGGGAAGCCAACAAATGGTCCATGCATACCATCAACGATCCGACAATTATTGATTGTGACCGGCCCGATGGTGACATTGCAAAATGCTTTAAGTTTTGAGCCCTCTTTCCCCTTGTACGGACGCACCCGTGCCGGATCGATGGACACATCAATTTCGGTCGCCATTTGATCCCTCCTCTGCTATGTGGTTGATAATGTCATCGGCCTGGTCGCCGGAATGTTCCCGATATGCCATGTTATCATGTTCTTCCACAGTTGCTAAGAGTGCGTTCCCTTTTTTCCGGGGTAAGACCTTCATTAGTCGTTTTAAGACGGTCTTTTTTGCCATCTCGTCAAAATGGTTCCGCCAAGCGGTGCTCTTCCCGCCGGGCGCTAAATTTCGGATCTCCTCGATTTCCTCGACGGTCATCGACTCCCAGAGTGTCCGCCCACTGCCCTCCAAGATCGCGAGGGCGTAATAGTCGGTGATCTCGCCGCGCTCTGGGCCCATTGCAGGTTTGTGCCGAATGAATGCCTGTGATCCGCGATCACAGTCCCACTCGTCTCCCTCCCGCCGTACGCCAGCGTTAATCGACTCGATGACCGCTCCACGGTATAAGGCACCAATCATGCCCTTGTAGCCGACCTCAAGGGTGAGGGTTTTTCCTCGCGGCACCAAATAGACTTCTCCGTCCCGCAGTTCAAACCCGAGTGTGGCAAGCTGGACAGCGACCTGCCCAACAGACCGCCCATCGCATTGCGCGATGCGGGGGTTATTCCGGGCTGCGCCCAGTAATTGCTGACAGAGGCGTTTAGCTTGTTGTTCGCTCCCGTCCTCCATGGATTCCACGAGTGTCGGAACTAAGCCGTGTAAAAATTCGCTGAGACTAGCCATTGATATCCTCCCTGAATTTGAGTGCAATACGACGTGTTCCTGGGGTTTCTGTGGTGTGGCGTTGGACAAGATCTGCAGTTTTGTCCTGCCCTAAGACATCCTCTACTGAGGCAACAAATGTGCGTATGTCGATCTTCTGAGACGGCTTTGTCCGTCGATACGTCAGGACGAATTCCTCACTTTCAAATCCTGTGGCGTCCCCTATCTTTTTGGCAAATCCTTGTTTGAGATGCTCTTTTTCGGTTTTCAGATCTCGTTCCTCCGCAAGGATATCGCGGTAGCGACGGGCATCGACGGTGACCGCCTCGGGGGGGACCAACATTTCCTCCGTGATGTCCTCGAATAGGTTTGAGAGATAGGCGGATGTTTGCGGCGATCCGTCAAGATCGGGCTCTTCATCGCCAAGGATGTAGCGGTCCAGATAGGCTTGACACTGGTCAACCAAGGTTTTGTGGAGTTCTGCGTTGGCGACGAGGTTATATTCATAGTAGCGGTTGCCCACCCAGGCGGCGATATCCCATCGTGGGATTTGCATCGCAATCATACACCAGTGTGCCTGCAGAAAAGCGTGGTTGGCAGGTTTCTCTTCGGACCAGTAGCGTTGACTGCCAAGGACGTATTTGCACTCCAGACCGCAGGAGCGATCGGCATAGACACGGTCAGGGGTACAAGCGATCCAGGGGTGCTGGGGATGGGTCACCAGCTGGTATCGGCCAGGATCGATCAACTCGACACCGTCATGTCTGCTGACGTAATCGTCCACGATGCGCGGCTCCATTTCCACGCCGAGACGCATAGCTGGGCTGGGCGGACCATCTTCCTCTCGGCCCAATTTATCGCGCCAAACAGAGTGGGGTGATCCCCACGGGGCCAGCCCTAAGATTTTTGCCACATCGGTTGCGGTAATGCACTTACGGCGTTGTGCTAACCAGGTCTCTTTCTGTTCCATCGGTACTCCCTTCGGTGATGACGTCCAGTAACGGGATTGCGTGTTCGCGGCGGTCCTCCATCAATTGCCGTGGGGGACTGGATGCCGGAATCCACATCGATATCGGGTGGGACGTGTAGCTCCCACATCCAGGACAACACGGATCGTTAATGTCGTAGATTTCCTGGCAAACGTCTGCAGGATTTTGACAGATCGAATTGCCGCATAAGACGGCTGTTGCGAGATGTAAACGAGTGGTCATTTCTTTACGTCCTCCATGTCGGTTAATATACGCCATGCTGCTGCTGCCACTGCCGGTACTTGTCCATTCCCAAGGGCTTTAAGTCGGTCCACCCGAGCGGCCACCCCATGAGCCACTCGACCCACGGCGGGTTCAGTTGCCCACCAGTTTGGTCTATTAGGCTTTCCCCGGTATGCGCCCCTCTCGCTCTCTTGTCGTCGGCTGTCTCCGGCGAGCCCCTGGTCGCATCGCCCGTGTTCGGTGTCGCCCATAGAGCCGTTATGCCTCTCAGATTCTTTTTTCGGTTGTCGTGTATTTGGCTCTTGCTGCCAACTGGTCCCGTCCCCTTGGAGTCGCTGGCCTTGGGGCTCGGCCACCGCACCGCATCCTGCAGGGTGATCTGCCGCTTGTGACCGCTGGGCCGAAGACGGCTGGGTGGAGTGGCTTCCGCCCCCCCGGCGGTGACCGCTTGGCGTCGGCCACATGTTCTGACGGGCCATCGTGTCCAGAGACGCAGCGGCCCTGTCCGCCCCATGCCCCCGCCCTGATTGGTGCCGTAGCTCACCGCACTCGGCGTCGGTAGCGAGTATCCAGAGCCGGTTCCGCTTATGCGGGGCACCAACATGGTGCGCTCCCAGCACTGTCCATCGTGCATCATACCGGATTTCGGCCAGGTCACGGAGGATCGTGTCAAAATATCCGCTGGAAATAAGTCCAGGGACGTTTTCCAAGAATGCGTAGCGGGGTCGAACGAGACGAATGGTGTCCCTGGTGGACGGCCACATATTCCGGTCGTCAGCTGCTCCTTTGCGCCGCCCTGCCGTGCTGAAGGGCTGGCAAGGGAATCCTGCCGAGACGACATCAACCAGTCCCGTATATGCTGCGGCGTACCCGTCACTATTGAATATTCGGATATCGCTAAAGATCGGAGCGGCGTCGAGGATGCCGTCGGCGATCCGCTGTCTGAGGATGCGCTGGCAATACGTGTTGTTTTCGACATATCCAATACACCTCCATCCTAATGTTCCCGTCCCCAAGAGACCACCTCCTGCGCCTGAAAATAGGGACAGTTCTCTCATTTCTTCGCGTCTTCCGTTTTGGTCGCACGTCGCACCCTAGCTTCTTCGATGATCCAGTCCACTTGATCTTGGACGCTATCCCCGGCGCAGCCTCGTTGCTGCACCTCGATGAGCAGCATGACCATCTCATCGCGTGTCACACGGATATAATCTTCTGTCGGGGTATCCATCTTTTACCTCCTGTCTCCGTGCCATTCCCATTCCCATTGCAGACCTGCATGACGTGTCGTAGCGGTGCTCCGTCGCCAGCGGTCAGTCTTGATCCAACCAGGCCCTCGGGTAACCGCTCCGTAGGCGTTTCTGTGGTGCGGGGGAGAGGCTCGGATGATTTCCATTTCGTACATAATGAGATCGCTCCAAACGCTACCGCGCTGCCGGCAGATATCTACTGCGACGGCTCGTGCCGTGGTCAGCCAGTCCGCTGCCTGTGTCGCGACACGATCCAAACCGTCTTTTTTCTTCTCGCGTGAGACGAGCGCATCAAATAGTGGGGTATCCATTTATCGGCCCTCCTGTGGAATGATCCGGACAGGCAGTTTTGAATAGGGACAGCGCGGCACCGCATGCCCATGACCGTGCTGCCCCAAGATACCGAACGTCCCATCTTCGAAGACCTGTGCGGGTTTGTGCGTGCGCTTAGATCGTGCCTCGGGACACCGAATCAGCTCGTAATCTTTCGGTTTCCGCATGGGAACTACTCCTCCTCCTCGGATGCCGGGAGTGCCCCGGGCTCTTGATCTTCCGCTAACTCTTTTGCCAGCACTTCTTGCAGCGCATTCATGACGGCATTCCGGATGTTTTGAAAGCGCTGTCCGTACTGCTCTGGCAGGGAGCGTGCCATGATGTCGGCATCGATCAACCCCCGCAGGTAGCTGGATTGATTGCCCTGACCGAGCAGCCACGAGATGTGATGAGCCTCCAAGGAAAACTGCTTACCGACGACCCCGTCGCCTACTTTCGGTAAATTCGCGGACGGGTTTTCCCAAGGGCGTTTTCCTCCCTTCAGGTTGGGCGGATACCGCACCGTACCTTCCGCATCTGTCTGTTCTTCGATGATATCAGGCATGTGGACCTCCTCTGGTGTTATGGTAGGGGCATTCCTACACCGCTTCCCCCTCGATAAGGGGAGAGCGGTGTAAAAGCGCTTGCGTTACGTCGTCATATCCCGTAGAGTCATGGCAGCACGCAGGATTGGTACTCCTCTCCGTGTTTGTTTTCTTTCATTAGGGTTACTAAGCCGGGGTTCACATGGACCCCGGTTTAGTTTTTTCTGGGTGTTACCGTGCTGTTTCCTCTTTGTCGGCCGGGCGTGTCACATTCATTTCTCTTCTCCCCCCTTTTCCTTTCTTCGAGCTTTTGGGACATCCTGTGGTCGGCAGGGTCCGGCATGCCACCGGTCACACTCCTCACACCTTCGTTCTCTGCTGACGATTGGGAGCTGGTGTAGTGGACAGTGGGTTAGATCACCTTGGATCTGACAGCCGCAGCCGTACATCGTGCCCCCCTTTCGCGTTCTTATCGCTACGTTCCTTTTTCAGCACTTCTTCCGTTTTACATCGTCCGCAGGTACAGCCGTTGATATAGCCATGGCACCAGGGGTGATTCCAGCACGGGGCTTTTTCTCCCCAGGCATCGCATTTGATGCAGGTGATCCGTGTCATCGTGCCTCCTATTAATGTAAATCAAATTCCTCAATCAGACTCTCGGCGCTGCCCTCCCAGGTCATACGATCAACTGCGGTGTCCTCTAAATCGAGCCAACACTGTGCTCCGTCCGGCTGCGGCACCATCGTCCAGCCGTGTGCAAAGGCGACCAGTTCGGCTGGGGAGCGTTCTTTTTTCTCCATTATCTTTCCCCTCCCTTGCTTCCATTATCGGAAAATCCCCACTCGCCCACCGTGTTGCCGTTGCCGTCCCGGATGTTGGCGTAAGTTTCCCCTGCGAGGATCTGGCGGCAGACGTCGGCTAAGAGATCGCACACTCTACGCTCTGTCGCGTATAGAAAATAATCATTGTCCAGGTTGAAGTGAATTTTGATATCCATACCTAGTACTCCTTTCGCTCCGTCTATTTATGGTCCTGCTGTATCTGCCTGAGCCGTGCGGACTCCTCGGATGGCCCATAGGCGGGGGAGGGGTAGTCTTCTTCCGGTTCGGAGCCTTCCGCTCGATAGCGGCAGACCTGACACGTCCAGTAAAAGTGCAGGGTTTCTTTCTCACACTGAGCGCACCACATTGCGATCATCTCTTTCTCCTTTCTTTCATGGCAGTTGTCTGAGAATTTCTGCAGCGACTCCATCAGCGAGCACCGTCAGGCTGATGGGGTTGCCGTGGCTATCGAAACTGATGGCTGATGGCGCATCTTCGTAGAACGTGTCGCAATGGTCCCTCTCCCAGCCTCTCTCCTCAGGGTCCCATGTGCCGGTGCCGTCCGGCGTCTCACCGGTAGGACCAATAAGCCAGTCATATTCTCCCGCGTGCATATCTTTAGACATCGTGTTGGCGGCGTCCCTGACCTCGGCCACTGTCGCGTCTACGCCCTGGTACTCATCTATGATCGTATAGGCCATCACGGCAAATCCATCACTCTCATCATGTTGTAAATTACCAAAATCCTCACTCATGATTGTTCCTCACTTTGGTACTCCTTTTCGATCACACGTCGCCTGTATTCGTCGCGGAGGTTCCCGGCACCGTTCCAGTGATGGCGGATATGCTCGTAGCCCTCCTTAGTCAGGATAAATTCGTCAACCAGGGTACGTCCTCGAGCCGAGGTGACATGGATTGCCAACTCCTCGCCTGGAGGGAGCGTCTTACATATAGCGTCCATCATATCGAATCTGTCCATTGGTACTCCCCTTATTGCGCTTTGCCGTGGACCTCGCGGCATAAGCCCTTATCGTGGTCGAGGCGGACGTGTTTATTGTCGTGATAGTGCGGCACTACGGTGTATGTCTCAGTCGGCAGAACAAAGTAAGAGTCTCTACTTTGGCCGTCAGAATCCTTTACCAGCACGCACTGGTCATTGATTGCTCTCGCGCAGGTGCCGGATACCAAACTATACGTGTCCCCCTTGAGTAGCCGGAAAACGTGGCCGAGTGTTTCGCTGAGATCTAATACCTCCTTCTTTAAATCCGCAACACTAAGATCGTGGTCCGCGATATCCATAATCTTGGTACTCCTTTCTCTCGTTTCCATCGTCTTTCTCCTTTCTTCTTAGCGGTGGCAGGAATTACACGTGGTCCCCCAGTGGACCTTGATCAATTCCTCCGCCGTGTCCTCGCTCAACCCGCCCATCAGTAGTGCCTCCAGTGGCATATCGTGACATACTTTCTCGCTGTCCTCGCCGGGACCAACGATCCATACAGGTTCGGCGTCGTAGCCGTCATACGCCCGGTAGGTCACCATACGATGGCGGAGGGTATAGCAGTGCTCTCGGTGTATCATCCAATAGCCCACAGCCTCCTCGATGATCTCAAACTCCCTCTCCATCTCTGGGTCCGTAAACGCCATCCATGTGTACGCAGGATCGATATCCATAGCTTTGGTACTCCTTTCTTTCTCCTACTTGAAATATCCGTCGTCTTCGTCATAGACTTTCCTCGCTCCGCTGAGCGGATCGACAGCCGTGACGTAATAATATCTCGTGTCCTCCAAGGACTCGATGTCCTCAACGATGCGTGGCTTATCCCAGCCCATCAGTTCCGCAACAACTTTCTTCGCTTCTTTCTTCGTCATAATTCTTTCTCCCCCCCTTACGGACAAGGCGTGTTGAAGTGATGTACGGTTTCGCACCGTTCGCATATTTGAAAAAGGAGCGTTTTCCGGCGCGGTTTGGGTGGACCCGCTGGACGATATGACGTCGGCATGGGTTGCCCGTTCTCACGTAGCTCTATGACGGCAACGCCATCTTCCATCTTGAGATTCGGCAAAGGGCCAGCGGAGTTCGGCGGGATGGAGAATTCGACCATGAGCAGATCCTCGAAAATACGCTCAGTCCACTCGTCATCCGCCACGTCGGTATTACGCATACAGCGCTCAAGCTGGCCAGTCGCCCAGACGAAGCCGTATCGCGTCAGGTCTGACGACGGGTCACGCAACGGGCTGTATGCCTCGACGATACGTTTGATTGCTTCTGTTTTGGTTCGCGTCCGCATTAGTCAGCACTCCTCTCGGCGAGAGCATGCGCCCACCAATCCCACTGGATTGCGACGTCGTCAAAGGAACCCCAGTCGTCCGGATAGTCGCTGCCAAAATCCATGAAGTCTTCGCCTGTTTGGGAGACATCCTCCTCCCAAATGCGGGACATTTTTAAGGCACGCTCTGCACACTCGGCCGCGAGTTCGATGAAACGTTCTCTTGGGTTTTTTTCCACGGGGCACTCCTTGGTTATGGGGTTTGGTAGCGGACTAGATATCTTCGACATCGATCCAATGAGGACACGCACAATCTCCCGATCCGCCCGTGCAGTCCTCGCCTGCCTCTATCTCGCTCGCAACGGAGCGCAGCATGTCCGCCACGTCTTTGCGGTCTTTTGTGGCTCCATCGTCAAAGTCAAAAGAGATCGTCATGCGCTGCCAACTAAAATCTCGCATGGTCCTTGGTCCTCCTTGGTTATGGATGATGTAGCGGTTATTCGTACTTGAGGTTCTGGATCAATAAACATGATGACCGTACAATCAACTTGTCGGCCCCTTACCGTTAAGTCATAGTAGTGTATAACCATCCTTTTGTCAAATGTTTTGAGACTAAAAAGATAAGGGCTGGAGCGGGATTAGAAGATTCTAGCTATTGACAAAAGCTATCTATTCCGCTAAGCCGCCCATAGGTGCATACAATCACTTATTGTTATATCCATATGCGCTTATTGGCGGACGTATACTCGGGCGGTGGGTTAAGACTATTACTGTCTTAAGTGGTGGTGGGGATAAAAGATACAGACTTTTTAAGAAGAACCCTTAAAGAGATGAAGACTCCTATTGTCTTAAAGAGCAATCACCGTGCCACGTTTGAATTTGACAGAGAGCCTGAGCCTGTGGGATAGTATCCATGGATATAGAGGAGAGCCCATGAAGGAATCGGATCAGGCCCGTCAATCGTTTGAGCCGTACGACCTGCACCATCGCTGCCAAGCATTATCGAGGCGGACGAAGAAGCAATGTGGACGCTCTGCGACTGTCGGCAAGTTCACCTGCAAATTTCACGGGGGGTCGCCACGCCAGCCTGTGGGCGCGAATCACCACAGTTTTACGAACGGGCGCTACTCCAAAGCGTTGCCCCAGCGGTTGGAAACCCGTCTAAAAGACGCGCAAGCCGACCCTGCTACCCTCACCACAAATCGCGAATTGGGGCTCGTGACGGCACGGCTCTCGGAACTGCTCGAGAAGCTCACCGAATCTGACAACGAACAAAAATGGAAAGATGCCGCCGACAGTTTCGCGACGTACCGATCTGAGGTCGAGGCAGGTACGGCCGATAGTGACGCTGCGCGAGAACATGCGACTGCGCTGATGCATTATTTTCAGTCTGGCCAAGATGAGTGGTCAACCTGGCGCAGTATCTACGAAGTCATGCACGTCAAAACCAAATTGGCGGACAGCTATACCAAGCGCATTTCTGCCATGAATCAGGTTTATTCTTCGGCAGAAGTGAGTGCTTTGCTCACCTCCATTTTACACACGATTGACAGTCTTGTTGATGATCCTCAAACCAGGACGAAGATTCTCGGATCGATCCACCGTACGATCAACATTTCCGCGAGCGATTATGAGGCGAGGTGAATATGTTTCGCACCTTTCTTCGAGCTTTCTTCGAGCTTTCGCAAATATGTTTCGTAACTTTCTTTCGCATCTTTCGCATCTTTCGCAAATATCTTTCGCATCTTTCGTAACTATCTTTCGTAACTTTCTTTCGTAACTTTCGTAAATTCGGGCCAAAAAAAGCCCGAAAAAAGGCGAAAGGAAGGCGAAAGGAAGGCGAAAGCGAAGAAAAACCGGTTATATCCGGATGATATCGATATATCCAGACGATAATATCCAGACGATATATACCGGGATGATATAAAAAATTGACAGGGTATATCGAGCTGATATGAGAGAGGACAAAAAAAGAGAGGGGAAAAATCCCCTCTCTTATGGGCCTAGTGAATCGGGTAGCTCACATTGACGTCTGGCTGTGTCCAGCATACGCGACACGGGCCACAGCTGCCCCCACGAGTATATGCTTTACACTCCACAAAGCCTTGTGGGGGCTTATGTCCGGCTGTATGTACTGCAGACAAGCCACAATTTTTAAGCGGTTTAGGCGCTTGATTGAGTAGTGGGGCGGATAATCGGATTGTTATATTGTCTGGCTTTGACTCGACGTCAAGCGCTTGTTTGACAAATTTCCGCTCCTTTGTTGGGAGCCAGAATTTTAGACGTGGGGCCGATCGCGCAATATCAAACCATGCGCCTATCTGTTGAGGGGACTGAACGTCTCCTGAATCATAAGCGCGAAAAAAGCGCTGACCGTGGGATACCAGACCCCGTGCTATTGTGGACATATGACCGGACCATGCAGGCAAGTCAGCCATAAGGATATTGAAGCGCTTCTGTTGAGCATTTTGGACGCAAGGAAAGACGTAGTTACCCTTCAATGCGTAGCAAGTACTGCAGACACTATTGGGGACAGTACGTAGCTTTGACCCCGTTTTACAGTGCCGCGCTGGAACCCCGAAAGCAAAACCAGGCATTTTAGCCGGATTAGAAAGCCCGCCTACAGTCAATTGAGCATACGTTTTGACCGCATTCAAACTTGAAAATCTCTTCTTTTTGGACATGGTACAATTCCCCCGTGTGGTTGTGTGTGTGGTGTTAACAATCAAAAAGCCTACTAGGCTCTACCAGTTGCACCAGATCTCGTTACCCGTGCGGTTTAAGAACATCTGACCCGCGCTAGTGTGGCACGACTCATAGCGGGTCAATTCCGCTCGGATCTCCTCCAATTCCGCGATTTTCTGTTGCTGCAGCTGCCAGACATGCAGGGACGCCATGCCTAGCCAAAACGAGAATGCAGCCACGATAGCAAACGCAAGACGCCGTGGTGCGGTCTGCTCGTAGTATTTCATGCAACCTCCCTTTTCAGCTCAGCGAGGGCCAAGCGCAAAAAGTGAATATGTTTACACGTAATTCCATCAACTGAACGATAGTAAAAATCGGGGCAGGAACAAAACGTATCGGTCACCGTGTAGGAATTCCGATCGGATCGAATTACAGCAATGTCGTCGTCAAGCGCATCGATGAAAAGTGTGGATTGCTGAAACGCTAGCTCTGCTTTTTTGACTCTCTCTGCTTGCGCTTTTGCCAACTTGTCGCCTATTAATAGCTTGCCCATGTCTGCCTCCTCTTGTTAGGGTTTTGGTACTCACTCACCCTACCAGATACAAGCGATTATACAAGCGGTTAATGGCGAACCAATACGACTATTATTAGCATAAGACTAATTCATAATGAGAGTCTATGCATAAGAAATACTAATATCCTACCATGCGGTATAAGACTAATTCATGATGCAAGCCTATGCATAAGAAATACTAATATCCTACCATGCGGTATAACGATTTGTGACACCTGGTTTCGACCTGGTGTCAACCTGGTGTCAACCTGGTGTCAACCTGGTGTCAAAACCATTTGTGATATCGAGGGGCCGGTTACCTAAGCGGCCGATCGGGCCTTTTTCCCCTCGTCCCAGCCATTTTTTAAAAAAATAAAACTTTGCTATATTGCCCTATGGGCCGGTGTCCGATTTGCGAACAATGGGGGGTCATCCGGATACGGGGCAAACAGTACTGTCGGCTCTGCGGGTACGTCCAAAGTTGACATGACGGCGGGTGCTAGGCTGGCATCTTCCCCCTTGTCCGGAACAATCGTGTAGACTGCATAACGATGTCCTCCGTCCAACTCCAACCGGGCCGCAATAAGTATCATTCTCTTGCCAACCTGGTCGCGGTAGACACGGAAGTGAGCGCGCCGTTATGGGAGCCCCAGGACGGTCCCCAGGCGCAGGCGTACCACAGCGCGGCATTTGAAACGCTGTACGGCGGGGCGGCGGGAGCGGGGAAGTCCAGTTTAATTCTCGGGCTCGCCCTCACGGCGCATAAGCGGACAAAGATTTTCCGGCGTGAACTGACGCAATTGAACGGCATGATTGATGAATTGCATGATTTGTTGGACCCATTGACGGGCAGTGGACGGGAACAGCCGAAGTGGAACGGCCAACGGTTGTTTTGGCGCGATGTGCCGGGACGGCGGATGATCCAGTTGGCGGCGATGAAGGAAAGTGACGACTGGAAGAAGCATAAAGGCCAGTCACACGACCTGTTTGCTTTTGACGAGCTCACGGAATTCGAGGAGCGGCAATACACCCAGGTGATCGGCTGGGCACGGTCCACATCGCCAGCGCAGCGGGTCCGCATTATCGGGGCAACGAACCCGAATCCTGATGCAGCCGGGGAGTGGGTCATTCAGCGCTGGGCTCCGTGGCTTGATCCCGAGCATCCGAATCCAGCAGCCCCCGGCGAACTCCGCTGGTACTGCATGGAAGACGGCGAAGAGGTGGAACGGCCGGATGGCGACCCGTATGATTTTACCACCGCCACAGGAGAGGAAGAACGCCTCACCCCCCGCAGTCGGACGTTTATCCCTGGCCGGTTGAAAGATAATAAATATTTAGCGGGGACGGATTACGAAGCCAACCTGATGAACCTGCCCGAACCGTTGCGGAGCCAGTTGCTGAAAGGCATCTGGACCTTTAGCCGCAGTGACGGGGAATATCAGGTGATTCCGAGTGCCTGGGTCCAAGCCGCCATGGATCGGTGGAAGCCGCATAATCCGGACGGCTATCCCCTGCATGCGATGGGGGTGGACCCGAGTCGCGGTGGCCGGGACGCCACGGTGATTGCCAAACGGCATGGGCCGTGGATGGACGAGTTAATTACCTATGCCGGGAGTGAGACGCCGGACGGGCCAGCGGTGGTGAAATACATTGCCGATGTGTACCAAGATCAGGCGCTTATTAACCTGGACATTATCGGGGTCGGCAGTTCAGTGTATGACAGTTTGCTAGGCACGGACGGCTTTTCGCACGTCAATCCGGTGGTCGCCTCAGCGCGATCCGACGAGACCGACAAGAGCGGACTGCTGAAAATGCGGAACAAACGGGCGGAGTTGTGGTGGATGATGCGGGAGCTGCTGGACCCCGATAGCGGGACGGAGCAAGTAGCCTTGCCCCCGGACCCGCAGTTGAAGATGGACCTGACGGCCCCACAATACCGTAATACGCTCGGCGGCATTACGATTGAAAGCAAGGACGACGTGCGGAAGCGGCTGAAAAGATCGACGGACATGGGCGATGCCTGTGTCATGGCATTTGCAGACATCAGCGGCGGATTCCGTCCCGCCCAGATCGTGTCGGTGCAGTGGTGAGGAGCGGCGAATATGCATGTGAACGAAGCGCAAGAGAGCAGGATGCTCATACGGGTGATCGTATGTGCGACGATTGTCGCGATGGTCTTAGTCGGCTGTAGCGCCGTAATTGATCGCTGGTCCCAAGTGGACGGGCGCGGCACGGTGGCGCAGGCGGCGTATATGGCGGCATTCCGGAAGATCCAGGAAAGCGTCTGTTCCGGCGATTCACTCCTCGTTGCGCGTGCCCGTAAAGTGCGCGAAGACAACGGCGTGTATCTCCGCTTTGACTGTGCGCGGGCCGCGATAGAGGTATCGTTCCCATGACGAAACAGGGGCAGTTGGCGGTGGCGGCCGGATTGTTGGCGATTATCGGCGTGGTGTTGGCGGTGGCGCTCGGTCAGGTCGAACATCATGCGCTCGCGGAGAATCCGCATCCGGCCAGTGCGAGTATTCGAGATGTCGATGTGGTCCAGTCCCAGGTGGACCGGATTGAAAATAAACTCGACACGGTGCAAAGCAGCATTACGGACAATTCGGAAGAGATCTTAGGTGCCTTGAGGGAGTTGCAGTATGGCCGATGATTTTTCGAGCCCTGTGTTTACACAAACGACAGAAAGGGGCGGACGCTCGTTCGTCCTGGTGGAGCCCTATCGGTATGGTCACGTGCGTGCGCCTGTGGGCTTTGCGTGGGATGGGGCCAGTGTCCCCCGTACACTCTGGACTCTCGGTGGACTGTCACCCGGCCAGTATCTGGGGGCGTCCTGTATACACGATTATTGCTATGCCCGTGCAGATGATGACCTGGCAACGCGGAAGGAGGCAGACCAATACTATTACGAACTATTATTACGCGATGGAGCGCGACGTGTGCAGGCATATTTAGCCTGGTGTTGTGTGCGGTCTTTTGGCTGGCTGCTCTGGCGACAACGGCTCTAGCACATGAACCGGGCTGCACCATTCCGGTGGTGCGCGTCATTGACGGCGATACGTTTAAGATCCGCGAACTCGTGATCTTCGGGGAAGGACATCTGCCGATTATCTCCACCACCTCGGTTCGCCTGTTGCGGGTGGATACGCCGGAGCGTGGGGAGCCGGATTATCAACGCGCCAAAAAGATGCTGGAAACATTGGTCTCCAAAGGGGTCGCCCTTGCCGTCACCAAGCGGGATTCATTTGGACGGTGGCTGGCCGAAGTCTCGCTGTGTATGCAAGGTGAAACCGGTATCGTACAGCGCTCGATTAACGACATGATGATCGAGCAAGGATGGATATATACAAAATGAGTAGTCCGATACATCAATGGTCTGCCGTCAATCTCCGCACCGCGAATATTTTGTGTGAGGCGCGGAACCAAGGACTGCTGGGCATGGAGGCGGTCGATTGGGTGGTCTATAATCGTTCCCACCGGCGCGGCTGGCCGGATACGATGCGCGGCGTGATTCTCCAACGCCTCCAATTTAGCTGGACGCGCCAAGTGGACCCGAATTTTCAGTGGGTGTTGGGAGCCGTGGGGTCAGAGGACCGATTGGTCCACAAAGAAAACTGGCAGGATTTTGTCCACTGGGTGCGCGTGTGGGACGTATGGCGTACCGATGGCGCGGCGGCGCGAGACTATAGCGGGGAGCCGCATCTCGACCCCACGCACGGGGCCGACCACTACCTCAATGTTCCGCTGGTCAAAAAATGGCGGAATGGATCACTGCCCCGGTGGGCGAATGAGCAAAAGATCACAGCGGTGATTGGCGATCACACGTTTTACAAACTGAGGGCCTAATTATGCCAGTCCAGACACCTGATAAAAACGTATATTATTGGCTTCCCATCTGGCAGCGGTGCCGCGATGCGGATGCGGGACAAGATGCCGTCAAACAGCGGGGAGTGCGGTATCTCCCCAGCCCCCCTGCCATGCAGGACGATGCGGTGTACGGATTTTATCTGGAGTCCGCGACCTTTTTCGGCGCGACGGGACGGACCCTGCGCGGTCTCACCGGCACGCTCTTCCGCCGCCCTCCCATGGTCCCGCCATTAACGCCGCGCTTCGCGGAACGGCTGAATAATTTTGACCGGCAAGGCACAGATATTCTGCGCTTCTCGCAGCAAGTGGGGCGCGAACAGATTTTGATCGGCCACCACGGCGTGTTAGTCGGCAAGGGTGACGGCGGACCGGAACAAATTCCCTATGCGACCAACTGGACGGCAGAACAAATCCTCGGGATACAGGATGATGTCGGCCCAGACGGACAACGCCGAATCCGGCAAGTCCGCCTCCGTGATGCTATCCCGCAGATGGACCCCCAGGACGAATTCCAGGTGACGTATCGCGGCCGGGTCCAGGTCTATGACCTCGATGCGGACGGTTTGCTGATCAAACGCGTCTTTTTGGAGCTGCCCACAGAGAATCAGGCCATCGAACGCTATCAGGAAGAAGAATCGCTGCGTGAATTTCCCACGCGCAATGGCGAGCGGCTGGATTTCGTTCCTTTTTACCTCTTCCAATCGGGCGATCATCCGTCCTCGGACATCCAAACGCCGCCAATACTTGATCTTGTCAACGAAAACATGGCCCATTACCGCGCCTCAGCGTCGTATGAACGCGCACGCTACCGCCTCTCGGACCCTACACTCGCCATTTTTGACGATGCGACCAAACGGGACGTCGATAAAGGCAACATTCAGGCGATTCGGCTCGGCGGGGACAAAGCCATCATCCTGGGCAGTCAAGGAAAGATGGAAATCGCCGGAACGGACCCGCAATCGCTCATTGCACTCCGCGATCCGCTGAATATGCGCCGAGAAAACATGGCGTTATTGGGATCGCGACTGCTGGAGACGCCACGGAAGCTCGTGGAAGCGACCGAGACCCATATGCTGCGTGCCAGCGGCGAAAATGCGACGTTGGTGGACATTGCGAACGCCCACGAGAAGGGGATGACCCAGGTCTTGCAATGGATGCTCTGGTGGGCGGGAGAAAGCCCGGCTTTTGTGGCGGATCAACATTTTGTGATGGAAAAAGACTTTGTCCCAGTCGGATTAGACCCGAATGCCCTGCGCGAGCTCGTATCTGCCTGGCAAAACGGGGCAATCTCCCACGAAACCCTTCTTTTTAACATGAAAAAGGGCGAAGCGTTGCGCCCTGATAAGACAGTGGAGCAGGAGTTGGATGCGGTGCGGGGAGCAACCGCCCCCCCATCAGAGGCAAATCGTAGTATAACGGGAGTGGAAGGAGTTAATGATGGCGATTAGTTCTAGGTTTCCGGACGAACAATCGGTCCCAGAGTGGGCCAAGGATAGTGTGGTTAAAGATGAGCGCAGCGGCGAGTACGTCTTGCAGGTGCAAGGCTTTGTCGATGGCACCCGGTTGAATGAGTTTCGGAATTCGAACCGCGATCTGAACTCCACCGTTGCGAAACTGAAGGACGAGATCGATAGTAAACGGGAAATCGATCCAGATCAGTACCGGAAGATGCAAGAACAGATCCAGCAACAGAGCACCAACGGCAGTAAGGAATTGGAAGCGCAAGTCCAACAACTCCGCTCCCAATTCGACACGTACCGAGAACAGGCGGGTGCCAGAGAAAAGGAACTGGAGGCAGAGCGGACACAGGCCCTGCGGGACCTGGATCAACAGCGGGTGAAAGCCTCTGTCGCCTCGGCGTGTACGGAAACCGGTGTCTCGGACTCCGGTGTGACGGATGTGCAGCTCCGTGCGGAACGAGAATTGCGATTTGTCGATGGGGCAACCGTGGCTGTCGATGACCAGGGGAACCCGCGCTACAGCGAACGGGAACCGACGAAATTAATGACCCCACAAATTTGGATACAGGAACAACTGCTGCCACAAGCACCGCATTTGTTCAAGCGCTCGAAGGGCGCAAACGCCGCGAACGAAGGGATTCAGTCGCAGAAAATCG
>Ga0208813_1000273_pt1 | contig 44184 bp, 40 predicted proteins | sample MalvireepMed_904_FD_184250 | JGI IMG/M metagenome (GOLD analysis project Ga0208813, IMG submission 184250) | Marine viral communities from the Global Malaspina Expedition - Malaspina viral metaG DeepMed_904 (SPAdes) (version 2) | ecosystem: Environmental > Aquatic > Marine > Oceanic | place... | reverse complement strand
GGCGTTACCGAGCACACCAACGACCAGCTACTTGCCGTGGTGCCCCAAGGGTTAGAGGATATTCGCGGTACGGGGCCGGTGATCAACAGCAGCAACCAGCAACAGCTCAAACGCTTTGCGGTGGGGCCGAACGGCTGTGAAGTTACCGGCATCTTTGCCACGCCAGATAAAACCGCGCTGTTCATCAACATCCAGCACCCCGGCAACTGGCCAGCGGATGCTAGTGCGTTGGTGCAAGACGCCACTGCGGCGGCGAGTGGTCAAGTACGCCCGCGTGCGGCTACCGTGGTGATTCAGAAGCGTGATGGTGGGCCGGTGGGGGTGTAAGACTGATTAGGGGCAGTGTTGTTAGACACTGCCCGCTTAAGCCTTGCATGCTTAAGTGCTCCCCCCCACTTGTAGCGTAAACCCCACGTCGTGCTGGCGGCGGTAGACGTTTTTGCCGCTTAGGCGCCGTATAAGTTCTTTGGCGGCTAAGCGGCCCATCTCTTCTCTAGGTGAGAGAATGGTGGTGAGCTGAGGAGTGACATGCTGGCCTAGTGGCAGTCCATTGAATCCTGCAATTGCAATGTCATTCGGCACACTAAGGCCTTGTCGTTGCGCGGCTAGTAGGGCTCCCGCTGCGAGGTCATCGTTGGCAAAATGAATGGCCTGTGTATGGGGGTAGTGAGTCAACACCTGTGTCAAGCTATCCGCACCTGCTTGTAGACTGCCCAGCGTGTCGAGTTCTATTAAAGGTGTCTCTATTTTGTTTGATTGAAGCATCTCTTGATGACCTTCATAGCGCATGCCAGCGCGGTAGTCTTGAGCCATTCTTGCCCCGACATAAACGATGTGGCGATAGCCTTTATCGACTAAGTGTTTCGCCATGCAGCGTCCCGCTGCGACGTGGTCTAGCCCAACATTCAAGTCCATACCTTGGCCCAGCTCCATCACTTCCATAATGGGATGCTCCCAATTGTTCAGAAGCGTCTGGCAAGCTTGATTATGGCGTAGCCCAGCGGTAATCAGCGCCGAGCATGACCAGCCTAAGAACGTGCGCACTAACTGATATTCGCGGTCTAGATCGTAGTCGGTGTTGCCCAGCAGTATTTGATACCCCTCTGCCTCTAAGGTCTCTTGAAGGCCTTTGATAACTTCAACAAATACCGTGTTGATCAGAGAAGGCACGATGACGGCAATCAGTTTAGAGCGCGAAGAGGCGAGGCTGCCCGCCACGAGGTTGGGCACATAGCCTAGCTGCTCAACCGCTTTCAGTACGCTATTACGCGTGCGCTCGCTGACTTTTTCAGGATGATTAAGCGCTCGAGAAGCAGTGATCGGTGAGACGCCCGCAGCTTCAGCCACTTGGCTGAGCGTCACTTGATCTGAGCGACGACGCTGCTTAGCAGCATGCGAAAAGTCTCTAGACATTGGTCGAACGCCCCTATTGTTCAGCTTGTGATGACGAAAAGAATAATCTAAAAGGAATGGTAGCGCTATCATGACAGCGCTACCATTCAATGATAAAAGCTTCGAGCAGCTTTGCTAAACGTGGCTGCTAAAAACAACAGTGAGGTAGCGGCAGGTGAGTCAAGATCAACAGCAATCCCAGCAAGTCGGCGTGATTGGCTTAGGCGCCATGGGTATGGGCACTGCCACTGCGCTACTGAGCAAAGGTTTTCAGGTCACCGGCTGTGACATTGCCAGCGGTGCACGCGAAGTATTCAGCGCTGCTGGCGGTAATAGTGTCGCAACGCCCGCCGAGCTCGCCCACTGTGACGTTGTGTTGGTGATTGTTGTGAATGGCCAACAGGCTGAAGAGGTGCTTTTCGGGGCACAGGGCGTGGTTGCCCACCTAGCGCCGGGTAGCGTGATCTTGCAATGCGCCACCGTGGCACCCAGCCAAGCTAAGCAGCTAGGCGAGCGCCTTTCTGCGGCGGGGTTGTGGATGCTGGATGCGCCCATTAGCGGTGGCGCTGCCAAGGCTAAAAGCGGTGATTTATCGGTAATGGCCTCTGGTCAGCCGGAAGTGTTCAACAAAGCGCAGCGGGTATTAGATGCCATGGCGGCCAAAGTGTATCGCTTAGGCGATACACCAGGGGTAGGTTCCAGTATGAAGCTGGTGAATCAACTGCTGGCGGGCGTGCATATTGCCACCGCGGCCGAGGCGATGGCGCTGGGTATTCGTATGGGACTCGACCCCGAGGTGATTTATGAGGTGATTACCCATTCGGCGGGTAACTCCTGGATGTTTGAGAATCGCGTGCCGCATATCTTGAGCGGTGATTACACGCCGCTGTCAGCGGTCGATATCTTCGTCAAAGACCTCAATATTGTTCATCAAACAGGTCGCGAGCTTTCACTCGCAACACCGGTGGCTGCCAGCGCGTTGCAGCAATTTACTGCGGCCAGCGGCGCAGGCTTTGGGCGGGAAGATGACTCAGCGGTGATTAAGGTTTATCAGCGCTTATCGGGCATTGCGTTGCCAGAAGCGGCCAACGATGCCGAGGGAGCGAAGTAATGAGCCATCAGGGAATCGTGTTGGGCGCTATCGCCGACGACTTTACCGGAGCCACTGATCTCGCCAATAGCTTGGTGCGTGGCGGCATGCGCTGCCTACAGGTGATTGGCGTGCCGCAAGAAGCGGTGGACTTGCACGATGTCGATGCGGTCGTTGTCGCGCTCAAGTCCCGCTCCTGCCCAGTGCAAGACGCCGTGACCGATTCTCTGGCAGCACTTGAGTGGCTACGCGAGCAGGGCGCTCTCCAGCTGTTCTTTAAGTACTGTTCCACCTTTGATTCCACTGACGAAGGCAACATTGGCCCCGTGGCCGATGCCTTGCTGGAACGGCTTCATGCCCATCAAACGGTGATGGTACCTGCGTTTCCCATTAATGGCCGCACGGTGTACCAAGGCCACCTGTTTGTTGGTGACCGTTTGCTGAACGACAGCGGCATGCAGCACCACCCGCTCAACCCCATGCAGGATGCTGATTTGGTCCGTGTGCTCTCCCGCCAAACGCCACACCCGGTGGGCTTGGCCAACCGGGCCGTACTCGCCAAAGGGACAGAGGCAACCCGCTCTCATCTGTCGACGCTCGCCGAGCAAGGCGTACGCCATGTGATCTGCGATAGCTTGGATGAGCAGGATTTGGACGTGCTGTCCGAGGCCACGGCGACAATGGTGCTTGTCACCGGCGGCTCTGGCCTGGGGCAAGCGCTGCCCGCTCAGTACCGCGCACTGGGTTGGCTGGAAGACATTGCAGAGCCAGGGCGTTTAGCGCCTGCTACTGGCGGGGCTTTGGTACTGTCAGGTAGCTGTTCACGGGCCACGCTAGCGCAAGTGGCGGATTTCGTGGCCAAGCATCCTGACGGCGGTTTCGCGCTTGACCCGCTGGCGCTGGCAGAGGGCGAGCAGCAACACCAGCAGGCGCTTGCGTTTGCGCGGCAGCGGCTATCCGACAACGCGCCGGTATTAATTTACGCCTCCGCCGATCCAGAAAAAGTGAAAAACGCGCAAGCCTCGCTCGGCGTGGAGCGAGCAGGGCACCTTGTTGAAGAGGCATTAAGCCAGTTGGCGGTAACGTTAGTGCAGGAAGGCGTGGGCCGGTTATTGGTAGCGGGCGGCGAAACCTCCGGTGCAGTGGTCTCCGCGTTAGGCGTGACGACCCTGCGCATCGGTGAGCAGATCGACCCCGGCGTGCCCTGGACCCAAGCTCCTCTGCCTGGGCATGATGCGCCGTTGTCGCTGGCGCTCAAGTCCGGCAACTTTGGCGGCGTGGATTTCTTTACCCGTGCGTTTGAGGTGCTGGCATGAGCGTGCACCTGCGTCACCATGACCATAACAGTCTTCGTGAGCAGATCAGTACGCTCGGCAAATCGCTGTTCGACCGTGGCCTCACCATGGGCTCCAGCGGCAACATCAGCGTGCGGTTAGACGATGGCGGCTGGCTGATGACGCCCACCAACGCCTGCCTAGGGCGGCTGGACCCCGCGCGTATTGCCCATCTGGACCCGCACGGCCAACTGCTCAGTGGCGATAAACCTACCAAAGAGCAGTTTTTACACATGGCTATGTACGCCGAGCGCCCGCAGTCCGGTGCCATTGTGCATCTTCACTCCACTCATTCGGTGGCGGTGTCGTGTTTGCCGGGGGTAGACCCCTGCGACTGTATTCCGCCACTCACTGCCTACTACGTCATGCGGGTGGGCAAGTTACCGCTGGTGCCTTATCACATTCCTGGCGACCCCCAGCTGGGTGAAGCAGTGCGGGGCCTGGCGGGCAAGCATAGCGCGGTACTGCTGGCCAACCACGGCCCAGTGGTAGCAGGCAAAAATCTAGAAGCGGCGGTGTATGCCACCGAAGAGCTGGAAGAGACCGCCAAGCTTTACCTGCTGCTGCGGGGCGAGAACCCGCGAGGGCTGACGCCAGAGCAGGTCGCCGAACTGGAAGCGCGTTTTCCACGCGACTAGCGACGCACTGAACAAAGCACTTAATAACGCCCATAACGACAAGAGCGCCCCATGATTCGATTAGCCGCCAACCTCAGCATGCTGTTTAACGAACACGCCTTTATCGACCGCTTTGCCGCTGCTGCAGAGGCCGGCTTTAAAGGGGTGGAGTATCTATTCCCCTATGCGTTTGCTGCGAGTGACTTGCAGCACGCGTTGAAAGAGGCCCAGTTGGAGCAGGTACTGTTTAATCTGCCGCCGGGGGATTGGGAAGCCGGGGAGCGTGGTCTTGCCAGCCTACCAGGGCGGGAATCGGAGTTTCGTGATTCGGTCACCGCAGCGCTGAGCTATGCCGAGGCCCTTAACTGCCCGCGGGTTCATGCCATGGCAGGGCTTTTGCCTGACAACGCGGATGCCGCGATCCAAGCAGAGCATCACACCACCTATATTAGTAACCTACGTTTTGCGGCGAACGAGGCGGCAAAAGTAGGCAAAGATGTCCTGATTGAGCCGATAAATACCCGTGATATGCCCGGCTTTTTTCTTTCCCGCCAAACGCAGGCCATGGCTGTGCTTGACGAGGTAGGCGCCAAAAACCTCAAACTTCAGTTTGACCTGTACCACTGCCAAATCATGGATGGTGACTTAATTCGTCACCTAGAGCGTCAGTTTAACGCTATTGGCCATATTCAAATCGCCGGCGTGCCTGATCGTAACGAGCCTAATGTGGGCGAAGTGCATTACCCCGCTATTTTTGAACGCTTAAGCGCGCTGGGGTATCGCGGTTGGGTAGGGTGTGAATACCACCCCAAAACGGCTACACGAGCGGGGCTAGGATGGGGAGCGCCGTGGGGATTAATCACGCATTAAGCAGCTTGTTCTGGCCAGCGCCAGTCGCACATACGTTCACTAATACAAAAACAACGCAACATTAGGAATCGCATCATGCACATTGCCATTACCGGTGCCGCTGGCTTTTTGGGCCAGCGCCTCGCGCAGCAGTTGATCCAGCGTGGTGAGCTGCGTCAGCAATCGATCACGCAGCTAACGCTGATTGACCAAGTAGAAGCGCCGTCGCCCTCAGCAGGCACGATTACTGTGGTGTCGCGAGCAGTGGATATTACTCAGCCGCACGCATTAGACGAGGTGTTAGATCAGCGCCCTGACGTGATTTATCACTTGGCGGCCGTGGTCAGCTCTGCCGCAGAAGCCGATTTAGAACTCGGTATGCGTGTCAATTTTGATGCTACGCGGTCATTGCTAGAAGGCTGTCGTGCCCGTGGCATGTACGACACGCGCTTCATTATGGCTAGCTCCGTGGCGGCCTATGGCGGCGCACTGCCTGATGTGCTTGACGACATGACCGCCCTGCATCCGCAGAACTCTTACGGTGCCCAAAAGGCCATGTGCGAACTGCTCATCAATGATTACAGCCGTCGTGGCGAGATTGATGGCTTGGTGCTTCGCTTGCCCACCATCGTGATCCGCCCCGGCCGTCCAAATGCCGCGGCCTCCAGCTTTGCCTCCAGCATTTTGCGTGAGCCGCTCAATGGTGAAGAGGCCATCTGCCCTGTGCCCACCACCCTTGAAATGTTTGTGATGTCGCCGGGCAAAGTGGTCGATGCGCTGGAGCATGGTGCCCAGGTACCTCGTGAAGCACTCGCACCGTTTCGCGCGTTTATGCTGCCGGGCATTACGGTGAGCGTCGCCGCTATGCTTGAAGCGCTTCGCACGGCGGCCGGGGAGCAGGCCCTAGCGCTCGTTAAACATGCACCCGACCCGCGTATCGAAGCCATTGTCGCCAGTTGGCCCGCCCGCTTTGAAACTGCAAAAGCGAGTCAGCTTGGCTTTGTCGGCGACGATGACTTTACCCAAATCATCGATAGCTTTATGGCTGAGCAGCACCCATGAACGGCTATTGCCCATCTGATTCACCCCACTGCCGATAGGGCAGAACGCCACAAGGAGACGCCAACGCCTCCTTCACTACTCACCCTCACAACAACATAAAGAGGGATTTATCATGACCAAGCGCTTCACTCGACATGCACTCGTGACTGCTATCAGCGCCCTGGCGACGGCCAGCATTGCACTGCACGCTCAGGCAGCCACGGATATCAGTTTGGGGCACACGCTCTCTTCCACCTCTCACTACTCGGTAGGTGCCGAGGCGTTTAAAGAGACACTAGAACGTCTATCCGACGGAGCCTTTACGGTCACTGAGCACGCCTCCGGCTCTCTCGGTGGCGAGCGAGAAATGATCGAAGGCCTGCAGATTGGCACCGTGGATGTGGTGATTACCTCTAGCGGCCCACTGGGTAACTTTGTGCCGGAAACCTACGTGCTGGATTTGCCGTTCCTGTTTGAAAACTACGACCAAGCCCGCTGTGTGCTGGACAGCGAGATCGGTGACGAGCTGCTGGCGAAGATGAGCGATCATGGCTTGGTCGGTATGGCGTGGTCAGAAAACGGTTTCCGTCACCTCACTAACAGTCAGCGTGAAATTGCTAGCCCAGCGGATGCGGAAGGGTTACGGGTCCGCACCATGGAGAACGCAGTACACCAAGAAGCGTTCCGCCAAATGGGCGTACGACCAACACCGATGGCGTTCCCGGAGCTATTCACCGCGCTTCAACAAGGCACGGTCGATGGCCAGGAAAACCCGATTACGGTCATTGTAGCCACCAACTTCTGGGAAGTGCAGGACTACCTTTCCCTGACCGGGCACGTTTACTCACCGGCCATCGTACTGGGCTCACCGATCTTGCTAGATGGCCTCAGCGAAGAGGAGCGTGACTGGTTTATGCAGGCCGCAGCAGCTTCGGTAGACGCCACTCGCGAAGAAGTATCGCGCCTTGAGCGGGAAGGGGTTGCGCTGTTGGAAGCCAATGGGATGACAGTAAGAACAGAGATCGACCCTGCTCCTTTCCAGCAGGCAGTAGAACCCGCCTACGAAATTTTCACCTCACAGTATGGTAGCGACATGCTAGAACGCATCCGTGAAAAAGCGGGCAACTGTTAAGCACTTCCTTCACTGCGGTCTCTGGCGATGCCAGAGACCGCCTAGGCACGGTGACCTTTTATGCTAGCGGTATTGCTTCGTTTAGAGCATCAGTTAACCCGTATTGCCCTGATGATTGCTATGTTGATGTTGGTCATATCGGTCACGCTCAGCTTCTATCAGGTGCTTACGCGATTTTTGTTTAATGCGCCCTCTACCTGGACCGAGGTGGCATCTAGAACGTCCATGATTTGGTGTGTGTTTATGGCCGCTGCCGCTACGTTTCGTGGTGGCTATATGATGGCGGTTGAGGTCATCTATAAATGGATGCCTGCGCGTCTGCTCATGATGCTGGAAATGGCGATTGTGCTGTGCTGCCTATTGGTATTGGGCGTGTTAGTGCACTACGGCATTCAAATGACGCTGCGAGTGAATAGCCAAGTGATGTCGGGCATGAACATTTCCATGTCCTGGGCCTATGCCGCGATTCCCATGGGCGCTAGCTTTGCGATGGTGTCAGTGATCGCCCGTTTAGCCGCGCAGCTCAGTGGCCGCGAGAAAGTAGGGCCAGAAAACAGCGAAGTGCTGACCGATGAGCCAACGTCCACCCATGCGTCGCGTTCCAAAGAAGGAGCGTCCTCATGAATATGGTGATTGGACTATCGCTGATCGTGCTCTTTACCTTTGGCGTGCCGATTGCGATCTCTATCGTGCTCGCTTCTATTATTGGCATCGAGTTCTTTACGCGCCTGCCATTATTACTTGTTCCACAGCAGATGTTTATTGGTATCGATAAGTTTCCGCTGATGGCGATACCGTTCTTTATTCTGGCGGGTAATTTAATGGCCGCCGGGGGCATTTCACAACGCTTGGTGGACCTTGCAAAATCCATCGTTGGGCGCGTGCAAGGCGGCCTTGCCATGTCCTGCGTCTTAACGTGCATGATGTTTGCCGCGGTGTCCGGCTCCAGCGTGGCCACAACCTTTGCCATTGGTGCCATTCTGATTCCAGCCATGGTTAAGCACGGCTATCCCAAACCGCTAGCGGCCTCTATTCAGGCGTCATCGGCGGAACTGGGCGTGCTGATTCCCCCTTCTATTCCGCTGATTCTGTATGGCGTGAGTACCGATACCTCCATTGGGCAGCTGTTTCTGGCCGGTATTGGGCCCGGCATTTTGATTGGTATGGCGCTTATCATCTTTCTTTACCTGTTCTGTAAAGTGCGTGGCTACGGTAAAGATGATTACAAAGACAGCACCGGTTTTATGATTTCGCTTAAGCGTGCCTGGGTGGCGCTGCTGATGCCGGTGGTGGTGATCGGCGGTATTTACGGAGGGATTTTTACCCCCACTGAAGCGTCGGCCGTGGCGGTGTTTTTCGCACTCATTGTGGGCGCGTTCTATTACCGCGAATTAAAGCTTGCTGACCTAGGGCCTATCTTGCGCCAAAGCGTGATCTCAACGGCGGCGGTGATGTTGATTATTGCATCGGCCGCGCTGTTTAGCTTTTTGTTAAGCCGCACAGGTTTACCGGCACAAATTGCCACGTTGGTCACCAACACCATTGAAAGCCCGATGATGTTTTTGCTGGTTGTGAATGCACTGCTGCTAATTGTCGGCATGTTCATTGAAACATCGGCCGCGATTTTAGTTCTGGCCCCGATACTCACGCCGATCGCGATTCAGTTTGGTATCCATCCTGTCCATTTTGGCTTGGTAATGGTGGTCAACTTAGCGCTGGGCATGATTACGCCGCCTCTTGGGGTGAATCTTTTTGCGGCTTGCGCTGTTGCCAAAATCTCCATTGATCAAATGCTGCCGTGGCTGGTGCGCTTTGTGCTAGTAGTGCTGGCGTGTTTGATGGCGATTACTTATATGCCTTGGATTTCAATGGGATTAGTGAATATCTTCTACGGATAGAAAAGACATTACATTTAATAAAGATAATAAAGGAGTGATAAATGTCACATTTAATGACCTTTCCACCGCAGCAGGCACTGATTGGTGGAGAGTGGATAAAGACGACGGCTACGTTACAGGTAGAGGCCCCTGCCACTGGAGAGCCATTGGCGCGCATTGCACGTAGCCAAGTGGAGGAGGTAAATGCAGCAGTAAAAGCAGCACGGCTGGCCTTTTCCGGACAGTTAGGCGAGTGGGCTCATTGGTCTGCTCGTAAGCGCAGCGAATGGCTGTTGCGCTTTGCCGATGTGATCGAGGCACATCATGAACAGCTAGCACAGCTCGAGTGCGCCGATACCGGTAAGCCCATGACCCAAGCCAAAGGGGATATATCCGCCTGTGCACGCTATTTTCGCTTTTATGGTGGGGCGGCGGACAAGATTCACGGTGAGACCATTCCCTTTGAAACCGACTTCGCGGTAATGACACTGCGCGAGCCTTACGGTGTGTGTGCCCAAATTATTCCTTGGAACTATCCCTCTCAAATTTTCGGGCGCTGCGTGGCGGCTGGACTCGCCGCAGGTAACACTATCGTGCTTAAGCCCGCCGAAGATGCCTGCCTGAGCGTGCTGCGCATGTCGGAACTGGCGGTACAGCATGGGTTGCCCCCTGGTGCACTCAATGTAGTGCCGGGGCTAGGGTTTGAAGCGGGCGCGGCGCTGGCTGCCCATCCTCAGATTGACCACCTCTCCTTTACCGGCTCACCTGAAACCGGCACACATGTTGCCCAAGCGGCCGCGCAGCACCATGTGCCGGTCACGTTGGAGCTAGGTGGGAAATCGCCTCAACTCGTGTTTGCCGATGCAGATTTGGAGGAAGCGCTGTCTGCGGTGGTACGTGGGATTATCCAGAATGCTGGTCAGACCTGTTCCGCAGGTAGCCGTCTGCTAGTACAGCGTGAAATCGCTGATAACGTAATTGATAATCTATGCAAGCGCTTTAACGCCCTGCGCTGTGATACCGGTGAAGCCGATGCCGACTGTGGTCCATTAATCAACGCGCGCCAAAAAGCTAAGCTGGAAGAACGTTTGTCGGCGGCCAAAGCCGATGGCATTCGCGTCGCGGCTATAGGAAAACTAACGTCGAGCGTACCATCCGGAGGCCATTTCGTGCTGCCTCAACTGTTGACCGATATTCCGGATGGGCATGAAGTGCTTCGGGAGGAGCTGTTTGGCCCCGTGCTGGTGGTGCAGGTGTTCGAGGATGAAGCCGAAGCGCTTGCACTCGCTAATGCTACCGATTTTGGCCTGTGTGCCGGTATTTGGACTCGCGACGGCGGACGTCAGCTACGCTTGGCAAAAGGTATCCGCAGTGGCCAAGTGTTCATTAATAACTACGGAGCTGCCGGTGGCGTAGAGCTTCCCTTTGGTGGTGTTGGACGTTCAGGACATGGTCGGGAAAAGGGCTTTGAAGGGCTGAGAAGCTATACACGAATCAAGACTATCGCTATCAAGCACGGCTAGCACGGACATCAACGAAAAGGAGTTATTATAATGACAACATCTCGCCAAATAGGCGTCGTCGGCGTAGGCCTGATGGGCCACGGGATCGCCAGCAGCCTGCTACGTGCTGGCTATCAGGTATGTTTTCTTGAACACCCAGGTAATCAGCCAGTGGATGATCTAGTGGCCGCTGGCGCCAGTGCGCTGAGTTCTGGTCGGGAGGTGGCACAGAGCGCAGAGGTGGTGATTCTGTGCGTTACTGGCTCGCCTCAAGTAGAAGCCGTGTTGTTTGAACCCAATGGCGTATTAGAAGGGCTAGTCCCTGGCAGTGTTATCGTAGATTGCTCCACTGCTCTACCTAGTTCGACAGAAAAAGTCGCTGTCAGAGTCACGGAGGCAGGCGGACGCTTTATGGATGCCGCCATGACACGCACGCCTAAAGAAGCAGCAGAAGGGCGGCTTAACTTGATTGTTGGCGCGCCAAAAGCGCTGTTCGATGAAATGCTGCCTCTGCTGCAGGGTTTTGCCGAAAATATTGCCTATGCAGGCGAAGTTGGTGCGGGACACACTCTTAAGCTGTTGCACAATTTTGTTTCGCTTGGCTTTTCTGCGGTATTGGCGGAAGCCACTGCCGCTTCACGTAAAGCAGGCATCAGTGATAATGCTTTGCTTGATGTGCTTGGTGCAGGCGGCGGTGGGGGGGTCGTGCTTGAGCGGTTGCGCCCTTATATCGCTGACAATGACCCTTCTGGATTCAGGTTTACAATTGCCAATGCAAGCAAGGATCTCGGTTACTACCACACAATGACCCACGACTTAGCTGTGGAAGGTGGTATTGCCAAAGTCGTTCGAGATTTATACCAATCGGTGGAAGATCAGCAACTATCAATACCTGAGCTAATCGGCGTATTAGAATGCCGATAGCCTGAGCATCAGCGCCGCCCATACGCCATTAAAAACACGTCTACAGCGCTGGTGATCTGGCGCTTTAGCTCGTCATCCGTGGGCGGTGGGCGTACGCCCATACGAACTTCTTTGGTCAGCATTCCCTGCCACATGCTGCAGAGTTGATCGGCAGCTAGTGCGGGGGCGGGCAGGGTAAGGTGGCCTGCGCTGGCCAGTCCTTCCAGTTTTTCCCGCAGCCACTGGCTAATAGCCCAGGGGCCTGCCTCAAAAAAAGCCTGTAACAGCTTGGGGTGCTGCTCGCCCTGCTGACTCATCACCCGTTCGACCGCCAATACATGGGGCTCCAGTAAAAAGCGCACCATGCCGATGCCTACCTCAATGAGCGATTGGCGTACCGCGTCGTGGGTGTCGGGGAGCTGCTCTAACCCTTGCCGAATTGTTGCGGTTTCCCGCCGTATCACGCTGCCAAACAGCGCTTCCTTAGACGTAAAGTGCCCATACACCGTCACTTTGGAAACGCCTGCCTCTCGAGCAACAGCCTCCATGGTGACGGCTTCCAAACCATTGCGGAAAAACAGGCACGCTGCAGCGTCCATCATCGCATTACGTTTGGCCATATCTTTAGGGCGGCCCGCGCTGCGTTTTTGGTCAGATGACGGCGGTTGAGCGTCTGTCATGCAATTAACCTCTGCCCATGCATCAATAGTTATTGAACGGTGGCGTACACATATTATAGTGAACGTTATCGTTCAAGAATAAACCATTTGAGGCCAACATGGGCACGTTAAACACTTCCTGGGGGCATCGGCTGCGCGGCATGCTGGCGGCACTGCTGATGATAGGCGCTACCGTTGTGGTAATACTCCTGCTAACCAGCCAGCACAGTAGTGCCCAGCAGGCACGCCAGCAGGGGGTAGATAACGCTTTATTACAGGTGGCAACGATTCCGCTTGCCGAGGCAGATGCGTTGAGGCGGGAAGTGCGCTTAACCGGTCGGGTGGTGGCGCGCCAGTCGGTGTCGTTGGCTTTTGAGCCAGCGGGGCGGGTGGAAGCCGTACTGGCCGAGCGCGGAGATGCGGTTGAACAAGGGGAGGTGCTCGCCCGTCTGGATACCCGCCGCTTGGAGAGCCGTTTAGCCGAAGTGGCGGCGCGCAGCGAAGAAGCCAGTGCCAGCTTGGCCCTTGCCCAGCGCCAGGAAGAGCGCGAAGCGCAGCTCAATCAAAGCAACTTTGCTAGCCGCACGGCGCTGGACCAAGCCCGCACTGACCGCTTAACCCTGCAAGCGCGACTCTCTGCCCTAGCGGCCGAGCGCGATAGTCTCACGGCTGACTTAGAAGACAGCACCCTAAAAGCCCCCTTCGCTGGGCGGGTGGTAGAGCGCCATATTGATGTGGGCAGCTTGGTGAGCAGCGGCACGGCGGCTTTCGATATCGTGGATACCCGCCACTTAGAAGCGCACCTTGGCTTGCCAGCTCGGCTAGCGGCGACGTTCACCATGGGGGAGTCTGTGACGCTGCACGTAAACGGCCAGCCCATCACGGGTGAGGTGCTCGCTCGCCTGCCCCAGGTGGATAGCGACAGTCGTACGCAAACACTGGTGGTGGCGCTGACAAGTAACAGCCGCGCGGTGCCTGGTGATTTGGCCGAGTTGAGCTACTCAATTACCGAGCCCGCTAGCGGTTACTGGGTACCGCTATCTGCACTACGTGCCGCCGACCGCGGGTTGTGGAACGTACTGGTTGCCGAACCTCAGGAAATGAGCGCTACCGTGTGGCACAGGCGAGCGTAGAGCTGCTGCATACCGAAGGCGACGACGCCTTTGTGCGCGGCACGCTGGCCCCCGGTATGCGATTAATTAGCAGCGGCACTCACCGCATCACGCCTGGGCAGCAGGTCACACTCAGTGAGGAAGTGGCCCATGCAACGCATTGAGTGGTTGTTTAATCGCCGCCTGCTGGCGCTGTCGCTTGGCTTGCTCATTGTCGCGGGGTTATCGGCTATCCAAACCCTTCCCAGGGCGGAAGACCCACACCTTGTCGCACGCATTGCCACCGTGCTGGCACCGTACCCAGGGGCGACTCACGAACAAATCGAAGCCTTGGTCGCGCGTCCTATCGAACAGGAGCTACGCACCATTGCTGAGATTGATGTGCTGGAATCTACCTCGCGGCAAGGCATTGCCGTGCTCAGCCTGGAACTGAGCGACGCGGTGACCAATGTCACGCCGGTGTGGAGCCGCGTGCGCGATAAGCTCAGCGATGTAGCGCCCTCGCTACCGGAAGGCGTGCAAACGCCGGAGTTGTTGGATGACCGTGGCTATGCGTTCAGTATTGTGGCCGCGCTGCGCTGGACGCTGGATACCCCTCCCAATCCACAGCTGATGGAGCGCTATGCCGAACGCCTAGAAGATCAGTTACGGCAGGTGGCGGGCACCGAATATACCCACCGTTTTGGCGTCGCCGGTGAGCAGGTCGAGGTGATGGTAGACCCGCTGGAACTGAATGCGTTAGGACTCTCGGTTGGTCAGCTTGCCGGGGCCATTGAGGCGAGCGACGGCCGCCGTACGGCTGGCGAGGTGGTCACACAGGGGCATCGGCTAACGGTGGGCTTGAGCGGCGAGTTTGATGCGCTTGACCGGCTGCGAGAGATCAACGTCACCACCCAGCAGGGCCAGAGCGTCAAGCTAGGAGAAATTGCCGAGCTGCGCCGTGGCGTTCAAGACCCACCCAGCGCGGTGGCGCTGCTAAACGGTGAGCGGGCCGTATTTGTAGGTGCTCGTATGGTGCCGGGCCAGCGTATCGATGTGTGGGTTGAGCGTGCCCAGGCGCAACTAGCGGCGTTTGACGATGAACTGCCGATAGGGCTGGCGGTAGAAGAAGTCTTTGAGCAGGCCAGCTATACCAACCAGCGCCTCAGTGATGTAGCGATTAGCCTACTGATGGGCCTGGTACTGGTGGTCGCGATTCTATTTCTCACGGTGGGCTGGCGCTCTGCGCTCACCGTAGGGCTGGCCATTCCGGCGACGACGCTGCTCACCCTGGCGCTGTTCAAGCCGCTGGGGATGGAAATCCACCAGATGAGCATCATCGGTATTATTGTCGCATTGGGGCTGATGGTGGATAACGCCATTGTGATGACCAATGCCCTGCGTGAGCGCTTTCTTCAGGGGGATTCAGCGCTGGCCGCGACTCGGGATGCGTTGCGCCATTTGGCGGTACCGCTGCTCGCCAGTACGCTCACGACCATTTTGGCGTTTATGCCCATCGTGCTGATGCCTGGCCCCGCCGGGGAGTTCGTCGGGCCGCTTGCCATGGCGGTCATGGTGGCGCTGGTCAGCTCTTATCTGATTTCGCTGCTGCTGGTGCCTGCGCTTTCGCCCATGCTGCTGGCCAAGGTAGCCGCTAAACCGCCTGCCCCGCGAGATAATATAATGAAGCGGGCGTTTCGCGGCACGATTCGCAGCACACTGCGCCACCCCGTGGCGGCGATGGTGATCACTCTCTGTGTGCCGGTAGGTGGGATAGCGCTGATGCCAACGCTAGACGTGGCGTTCTTCCCTCCCGCCGACCGCGACCAGTTCCACATTGAAGTGCGCTTGCCCGCCGCCAGTAGTATCGCCAAGACAGAAGCGCTGGCCCACGAAGTAGAGAGCATGGTGCGCGAGCTGCCGGGCGTGGTGCGTGTCTCCTCGTTTATCGGCGAAAGTGCGCCGATGATGTATTACAACGCGCTAACTAATGAAGATAACAACCCCGCCTTCCTACATCTGATCGTCGATACGGTATCGTTAGAGGCCACCAATCAACAGGTGCCGGGGCTGCAGCAATCTCTGGATAAGCGCTTTCCTCAAGCCCAAAGCGTTGTGCGCAAATACGAGCAAGGCCCGCCTTTTAAAGCGCCCATTGAGCTTCGCGTGTATGGCGATGATCTGGAGGTGCTCTCCTCTCTGGGCCTGGAGCTAGCGGGCCTGATGCACCAGCTCCCCCAGGTAACCCACGTGCGTGCAGGGATGCAGCGTGATCTGCCTCGGCTAGTGCTTGATGTCGACCACACCGCATTGAGCGATGCAGGGCTGTCGACGCAGAGCCTGGCGGAACAGGTAGGTGCCCTCTCCGGCCAGCCAGCCGGTATGTTGTTGGAAGATACGCAACAACTACCGATACGTGTGCGTTATGCCGATGGGTGGCGTACTGATGCCGAGCAGCTAGCTGCACTGCGTTTGGTGAGTGACCAAGTGGCTGAAGGCTTACCGTTAGCGGCTGTCGCCGAGAGCTATCTTGCCCCTTCATGGAGTGTGATTACTCGCCGTAATGCCGAGCGAGTGCAGCTGGTGCAAGGCTATTTAGTGGCGGATGCGCTACCGGCCGTATCCATGGCGCAGTTAGATGCCAAGCTTCAGGCAGCGCTTGAGAACGGTGAGCTGACGTTGCCTGCTGGATACCGTATTGAAACAGGGGGCGAGGCCGCTGAGCGTGATGAGGCCGTAGGTAAACTGCTCGCCTCAGTGGTGCTGCTGGTGATTGCCATGGTGGCTACGGTGGTGCTGGCGTTTAACTCCTTCCGCCGCGCCGCCATTGTGTTTATTGCCGGCGCCCAGGCCATGGGCATGGGGATTGTGGCGCTGCTGCTGAGTGGCCATGCGTTTGGCTTCGTGATTATCGTCGGCATTATGGGGTTGGTAGGCGTCGCCATTAACGCCACCATCATTATTGTTGCCGCCTTTGATGACGATCCGGCCGCCCGGCAAGGCGATATGGACGCGATGCTCGCGGTAATCAGCGGCCCCACGAGTCGGCACATTGTGTCTACTACTATCACTACTTTTGCGGGGCTCATTCCTCTTATGGTGGCCGCAGGCGGACTATGGCCGCCCTTCGCGCAAACCGTGGGCTTTGGACTACTCTTGGCTACATTGGTGTCATTTTTCTTTACGCCAGCACTCTACAGGCTGTGGGTGGCGTCTTCTGGTGGTGAAGGAAGTCAGACCTGATGCCATAGCATCGCCAGACACCATTCACTGCGCGGTAAAAGCAAAGGAGAGGAGAAGGGGCCAAGCGGCCCCTTTATCGTTGATCAGTTTTTAGCGGGTGTGGCGGCGAAAGAGGCGGTGGCGGAGTTATCCACCGCATCCGCGAGCATTTCAGCGGTAATCGCAGAAAGCGTCCAGCCCAGGTGGCCGTGGCCCGTGTTGTAGAAAACGGTCGGCAATTTGCCGGGGCCGACTTTGGGCAGCATGTTCGGCATCATCGGGCGCAGGCCCGCCCAAGGCACCACTCGCTGGGTGCTGACGCCGGGGAAGCACTGCTCTACCCAGCGGACCAGCGGCTGAATCCGATCATTGCGAATGTCGCGGTTCGCTCCGTTAAACTCAGCGGTACCGGCCACGCGGAAGCGGTCGTTGCCCAGGCGGCTGGTCACCAGCTTGGTTTCGTCATCCAGCAAGCTCACCGTCGGCGCAGCCTGCTGTGAGGCTTCGTCGTCCAGCTGCACGGTGATGGAGTAGCCTTTGACCGGGTAGATGTTAACGCGGTCGCCCAACTTGGCGGCGATGGCACGACTGCCGACCCCGGCACACACCACCACGCTATCAAAGCTTTGGCGTATTTCTTCCCCGTCGATTGAAGCGCTGACCCAGGCACTGTTTTCATCCGCACCCAGGTCGGTCACCTGGTGGCCGTAGTTCAGCTTGACGCCGTGTTTAGCCGCGGCCATCGCGAGGCCGTTGGTGTATTTGTGAATATCCCCCGTGGCGTCGCTTTCGGTAAAGAAGCCGCCGTAATAGCTACCCGCCAGCGTGGGCTCGATGGCGCGCATTTCCTCCGGGGTTACGGCACGGCGCTCAAGCCCGCCTTGGTGCAGAAGCTGTGAGACCTTAGCGGCATGCTCGTAGCCCGCTTTATCGCGGTAGATATGCAGAATGCCTTTCTGTTTCAGGTCGAAATCGATCTGCTCGTCTCGCGCCCACTGAAACAGGTGCTCCCTGGCGGCAATGGCGAGGCGCGTTGTTTCGGTGGTGTTGTCGGCATAGCGGGGAATGGCGGCGATAAATTCCGCAAACCAGCTCAGCTTGTGCCAGGTAGGGCGAGGATTGACGAGCAGCGGGGCGTCGTTTTTCAGCATCCAGCGCAGGCCTTTGATGACCGTAGGCCAGTGGTTCCATACCTCAGCGTTTGAAGCGGAAAGCTGGCCACCGTTGGCAAACGAGGTTTCCATCGCGGCGTAGCGATGCTTTTCAAACACAGTGACGTCAAAGCCGCGTTTCACGAGGGCGTAGGCGCTGGTAATACCGGTAATACCACCGCCAATAATTGCAATGCGTTGCATGAGTCTCTCCACAGATTGTATGAGCGTCGGGCGATACCCCCAGCAAACGTGTTTGCTAGGCGTACCCCTTCCGTCATGGAACCTGAGAGATTCACGCCGATGATGTGGCGCTTGCTCCTTCGGTGGGCTGAGTGACGCAGTCATCAACCGCTCTTCGGAACGTAATGGTAAAAACGTTAGCCGTTGCGGTCCGTTGGCCTGAGAGTTTCCGGGGTCGTTGCTCCTTCGGCGCTGGTGTCGTGCACCAGTCTCTCCCGCAAATGCGTACTTAACGTTGTAACGCGGTAGTGCTAAAAAGGAAATAGGCGAAAAGTGGAAGCCGCTCAATCGCGTGGCTTTGCCAGTTTGCGTGTTTTCACACACAATGCCCGCTATCTTCAACTCGCTATTTTCGATCAATTATCTTCAAGCAATGGACAACGCGCATGCAGGCAAACGGATTTTTTGAGGGCATCGGCGAGGCGATAGGCGACGCTATCCGCGTCGTGGTGGAGTTCTTGCTGGGTATCTTCACCAACTTTTTCGGTGCCTTCGACGATTTCATCGGCGGGCTGACGCGCTCGCTGGGCATCAACGACTCGTTCTTGAGCCTGGCGATTCTGCTGATTGGTCTGCTGGTACTGTGGGGTGGGCTGCGTGCGTTTTTGCGTGGCTCCATTATTGGCGGCATTTTCCGCACGCTGATTGGGCTGTTTATCCTGTCGTGGCTGATGATGTAGCGCCCCGACCACCGACCCACGCCTGCGCGATGCCGCAGGCGATCACTAGCCCACAGCCGCTTAACTGCAGCGGCGAAAGCGCTTCGCCAAACAGGCTCCAGCCAAAAATCACCACCGCCACCGGTTCACAGTAAGCCAGCGTGCCGTATAGCGCGGTGGGCAGGCGATTAATCGCCATCACCGCGCACAGTAGCGCCAAAAAACCGGGCACCAGGCCTGCAGCCAACAACCACGGCACTTGCCATACGCTGGCGGTTAGCCCTGCTTGCTGCCATAGCGCAAACGGCAAGATCACCAGCGCCCCGACCGCCAACTGCCAGAAGGCGCAGGTGCGGTCATCCAGGTGGCGCGGCAAGCGGCGGTTCGTCAGGATAAAACCGCTGTAAGCTAGCATGGCCGCTAAGCCAAAACTCATGCCAATCACGTCCTGCTGATCGTCCAGGTTGAGTCGAAACTCCTGCATCATCGCGAACCCAAACAGCGCCAAGCCAATGAGCAAAACCTGCGCCGCTGCAAGCCGTTCGTTAAACAGCGCATGGGCCGCGATAGCCGCCACAATCGGCGCGAGATACACCATCAAAATGGCGTTGGCCATTTGGGTGTAGTTCATCGCCTGCACGTAAAACAGGATGAACGCCGCCAGCAAACTACCGCTAATCACCACCTGCCGCCCTGGCAGTGTGGTGAGTCCTGCATGGCGTTTTGTCAGCAGTAAATAGCCGAGCAAAAACAGCGCCCCTAACCCCAACCGGTAGAAGGTAATGCTCTCTGCATTCAGCCCGGTGATGCGCGAGATCACGCCGATGGTGGCCATGCCCACGGCAGCCACTACCGCTAGCAATAGGCTGGAGGGAGCAACGGTGAGCGAGGGAGTCGGTAGTGGCATGCTGGTCGTCCTTGAGCGAGTTTCATGAGCATATGACGCATCGTCATTTGCTTCTTTGGTGCATTTTGTCATCATCTGCGCTCTTTTAGTGCAAAGGCGAATGCGATGAAAACGTATCTTGGCAAGATGCGCGGAGAACGAACGCCGCGCCCCCGGGTAGGCTGGCAGGATGCCTGCTGGTCGTGGCTGGGTGCCTTTACTGGCATGGCGCTGATTTGCTGGCTAAGCGCCGAGTGGCTCTCCCAGCAGCTGTTGATCGTGGGCTCGTTCGGGGCAACCTCGGTGCTGATTTACGCCGCCCCGGAAAGCCCTTTTGCCCAGCCCAGTCATGTGCTGTTTGGCAGCGTGCTCTCTGCCTGTGTGGGCGTGGGCTGCTATCAACTGCTGGGGGCCACGCCGCTGTCGATGGCGTTGGCGGTGTCGCTCTCCATTTTGGTCATGCAGCTTACCCATACCGTTCACCCGCCAGGGGCTGCCGCTGCGCTGATTGCCGTGGCAGGCGGTGCCAGCGTGCATCAGTTGGGCTGGTGGTACCCGCTGATCCCCATTGGCGCAGGCTGCATCGTCATGCTGGTGGTGGCGATTCTGGTCAATAACTTGGCGCGCCACCGCCGCTATCCGCGCTACTGGTAGCGCTGTAGCTGCGCTTCCAGGGCAAAAATATGCGCATCTTCGGTGCCCAACTCGCGCAGCGCTTGGGCGAGGTTCAGCAAGTAAGCGCTGTTAGGGCCGCTGGGACCATGGGCCTGGGCTATTTGCTGGGCGATATCGGCCAGCGGGGCATCGCCTAAAAACGCCGGGTTGTCTTCGCTGGCCAGATAAATCAGCCCCTCGCTAGGCGCTTGGTCGGCGTCAGGGTTACCCGCTTCATCCAAAAACGTCAGCGTGACTTTTTCCCGCAGGTAGCCGTTTTTCTCCCGCACATCCAGCGGTGCCAGGACCTCCGGCGTGATGCGGTAGGCCATGCCGTGACATACCGCGCCTTCGGCACGAATCAGCGTCGCCACACGCCCCGGCGCTTCCGGCGTGCCGCGGTGGTCGTGGGAGCCCTGCCAGAAGCGCCGCGCCCAGCCGGTAATCGCTGCAGGCCGGCGCTCTAAATAGTCAAAATCGGCCTTCCAAATCAGCGAACCGTAGCCAAAAAGCCAGATATCCGCATGGCCGTCGAAGAAGTTTCTTTGCTGGTTTAACGTCGTGGTATCAAGCAACATAAGCGATCTACATTTGTGACCAAAGTGGCTGCACGCGCATGGCGTTAACGGTGGTTCATCATCCGGGTTATACGATTGATTTACCAGCTAGACGTAGTGCTCTATGACGCGGGCGTGGATGTGCATCACGACGACCGTCTAGGCTACCTCTCACTGAGCAGCAACGGCCTCTACGCCCGCGACTGCTATGTGCTCGACCTGCGCCGCCACGCGGCCATTCCCGTGGCGGCGGCAGACGTACTAGCGGCTCATTAATGCTCCGATTGAAAAGGATGAACGCGATGCGCGCTATTTTTCTGGTCGATAACGGCTCTCTGCGGCCTCAGGCGACCCATAATCTGCGCCGCGTGGCGGCCGCGTTGAGCGAGACGCTAGGGGAGACTGTTCAGGCGGCCTCGCTGTTGCACTCCAATAAAATCCCCGCTGAAGAGGTCGACGGCATTCCCGCCATTACGTTAGGCCCCGCCGCCGAACGCAGCGCCGAGGCAGGCGCCACCGAGATTATCGTGCTGCCGTTTTTCTTCGGCCCTAGCAAAGCGCTAACGGGGTACTTGCCGGAGCGAATGGCCGCGTTGCAGGCACGCTTCCTTAACGTGTCGGTGCGGGTTGCGCAGCCGCTGGTGGATGAGCTGGGGAATAACGACCTGCGCTTGGCACAGCTGTTGGCTGATAACGTGCGTGCGCAGCTGCCTGAACAAGGCGCTGCCAAGGTTGCGCTGGTGGACCACGGCAGCCCCATCCCCGACGTTACCGCCGTGCGTAACCGCTTAGCGGGGCAATTGAGCGTGCTGTTGGGCGACGACGTGCGCTGCGTGGCGGCGGCTTCCATGGAGCGACGTGACGGCGACGAGTACCGCTTTAACGAGCCGCTGTTGGAGCACCTGCTGGATACTCCCGAATTCAGCAGCGGCCACGTGGTGCTGGCGATGCTGTTTCTCTCCCCAGGCCGTCATGCCGGTGAGGGTGGCGATATCGCCGAGATCTGCGCCGCCGCCGAACAGCGCCACAGCGGGTTGAAGGTAACGACCACCGCCCTGGTAGGCGAGCACCAGGGAAGTGTTGAAATTCTACATTCGCGCCTACGCCAAGCGCTTGACGGTGAACGTTTTCTGCTTGAAATGCCTGCTCAGCAGTAAAGTGCCCGGTTAAGGGAAGCGCGCAAGGGGAGATGTAACGTTGTCCAAAGGCGCGTAGAATCGCGAGCTTTTGCAAGCGTGCTCGTTTCTCAAACAGCGCTTCCTCGTTAACCAGGGCCTCTATCTTGATCGCAACCGCCAATATCACCATGCAGTTTGGGGCCAAGCCCCTGTTCGAAAATGTTTCCGTCAAATTTAATAACGGCAATCGCTACGGTTTGATTGGCGCGAATGGTTGCGGTAAGTCCACCTTCATGAAAATTCTCGGTGGCGAGCTGGAACCCTCGTCTGGCCAGGTGATGCTGGATAGCAGCACCCGGCTGGGTAAGCTGCGCCAGGACCAGTTTGCCTACGAAAACGAGCGGGTCATCGACACCGTTATCATGGGCAATGCCGAGCTATGGAAAGTGGCCGCCGAGCGTGAGCGCATCTACTCGCTGCCCGAAATGAGCGAAGAAGACGGCATGGCCGTAGCGGATTTAGAAGTGCGCTTTGCTGAGCTGGGTGGCTACACCGCCGAGTCCCGCGCGGGCGAGCTGCTGCTGGGCCTGGGCATTCCTATCGAACAGCACACCGGCCCCATGAGCGAAGTCGCGCCCGGCTGGAAGCTGCGCGTGCTGCTGGCCCAGGCGCTGTTCTCCGACCCGGACGTGCTGCTGCTGGACGAACCTACCAACCACCTGGATATCAACACCATCCGCTGGCTGGAAGAGATTCTAAAAGCGCGCAGCAGCACCATGGTGATTATTTCCCACGACCGTCACTTCCTGAACAGCGTGTGTACCCACATGGCGGATCTGGATTACGGCGAAATCACCCTGTTCCCCGGTAACTACGACGACTACATGACGGCCGCCACCGCTGCCCGTGAGCGTCAGCACTCTGATAACGCCAAGAAGAAGGCGCAAATTGCCGAGCTGCAGCAGTTCGTCAGCCGCTTCTCGGCCAACGCCTCCAAAGCGAAGCAGGCCACCTCGCGGGCGCGCCAGATCGACAAGATCAAACTGGAAGACATCAAACCCTCTAGCCGGGTGAGCCCGTTTATCCGCTTTGATCAGAACAAGAAGATCCACCGTAACGCGGTGAACGTGGAGGCGATTACCAAAGGCTACGACGGCGAGCCGCTGTTCAAGCGCTTCTCCATGACCGTCGAAGCGGGCGAGCGCATTGCCATCATCGGCCCTAACGGCATCGGCAAAACCACCCTGCTGAAAACGCTGGCGGGGGATCTTCGCCCAGACGCCGGTGAAGTGAAGTGGACCGATGCCGCCGAGCTTGGCGTATTCGCCCAAGACCACGCCGATGACTTCGCCAATGACGCCACGCTGTTTGAGTGGATGGGCCAGTGGACCAAAGGCGGTGAGCAGGTGGTACGCGGCGCGTTGGGCCGCATGCTGTTCTCCAGCGACGACATCAATAAATCGGTGAAGGTGATCTCTGGGGGCGAGCAGGGGCGGATGCTGTTCGGTAAGCTAACGCTCACCAACCCCAATGTGCTGTTGATGGACGAGCCCACCAACCACTTGGATATGGAGTCCATTGAGGCGCTCAACCTGGCGCTGGAGAACTACCCCGGCACGCTGCTGTTCGTTAGCCACGACCGGGAGTTCGTCTCCAGCCTCGCGACGCGCATCATTGATATGCAGCCGGATGGCATCGTCGATTTCAGCGGCAGCTACGACGACTACCTACGTAGCCAGGGCGCTTAACCAATGATTTGAGCGTAGGTGGCCTCGGTGGCTGGCTCTCGGTCGGCATCCAGCATGTCGCCGCTGAAGGTCTCGTTCATCTCTTTGGCGAGTTCCACATACACGTGCATCTGCTGATTGCGGCGTTTGTGCAGCGGCGGCTTCACCAGCAGGCTAACCCCCCGAATGGGCTCGTGGGTTTCCCCTCGCAGCAGGTCGGGCATTTCCCCAGGCGGGAAGGCGTTGGCCACGGTAATCGGGTTAGATGCCTGCTGGCCGTCGATCAAAAACACCTTCTTGATGGCGTCGTAATGGGCGCCTTTGCCACGCAGCCACTCGGTCAATCGCTCATCGGTGGTGACATCCGGCTGGTTGAAAATGACGAACAGTGAGTGCTGCTTGACCTTTCCCGTACGCTTAGCGGGGGTGGGCGGCGGCTCTTCCGCTGGCGGCGGGGTAGGCTCGGCGACCGGTGCCGCTGCTTCTTCGGCCTTGGCTTTAGCGCGACGCCGTTTGGGCACCACGACGTAAGCGAAAATCGCTGCGGCCAATATGCCTAACAGCAGAGAGGCAAAGGCCAACAGCACGGGAAGAGAGAACGTATCCATGGGGTGAAACCCTTTTGTTAGTTAACACCTAGGCTCTATTTAACCGCAAAATGGTAGCGTTGAGTGCCAGCGCCAGAGCAACCCACAGCCAGTAAGGCACCATGAGCCAAGCCGCCAGCGTACTGACTTGCGCAAATAGGCCAATGGTCACTGTAATCAATCCTATCAGCAGCACGATATCTGCCAGAGCAGCACCGATCTGCTTGCGCCCAAAGAACAGCCAAGACCACGCCGCATTGGCCAGCAGTTGCGCACCATACACAGCCAGGCTCGCGCTGCGCAGTGGCGAGTCGTCCGCCATATAAATCCGCCAAGCCGCAATCGCCATCAGCAGATAGAGAATACCCCAGGCAATGGGAAAGGCCAGGTCAGGCGGTGTCCAGCGGGGTTTGCGCAGCGTCCTGTACCAGCCATCAGGGCGAAAACGTGCGCCTGTTGCCGCAGCGGCGCCCACCAGCAGTAAAGATACCAGCAGCGCTAAGAGCGAACCGAGCATGTGCCACCTATTCGTGAAGACAATACGTCGCGTTAAAACGAGAGAATCAATAGCCTAGCAGTGTTTTAAAACCGTTAGGCATAAAAAAAGCACCACCTAAGTGATGCTTTTCAGGGATAAGGGTTCCCCACGTGGGGAAACCCAGACCACGATTTAGCGAATAGGCTTAGCCCATACGGTCGTAGCCGTTATCCATAAACGGATAGTCGGTGTAGCCCTTCTCGTCGCCGCCATAGAACGTTTCATTGTTCGGCTCGGTGAGCGGGGCGTTCACACGGAAGCGCTCCGGTAGATCTGGGTTGGCAATGTAGGGGCGGCCAAAGGCCACGGCATCGGTGGTGTTTTCCTTGATGCGCGCTTCGGCGCGTTCGGCGTCGTAGTTACCGCAGTAGATCAGGCTGCCGCTAAAGCGCTCACGCATCTGCTCACGGAAACCGGCAGGGAAGGTGATGTCGCCGCCCGCCCAGTTCGGCTCGTTCAGGTGCAGGTAAGCAAGGCCACGCTTGGAGAGCTGCTCCGCCATGTAGAACGCCATCGCTTCCGGCTCGTCGTCGGTCAAACCAAACAGCTCGATAAACGGCGTCATACGAATGCCGACACGCTCAGCGCCATACACCTCAATGACCGCGTCAACGACTTCCAGCGGGAAGCGGGCACGGTTTTCCAGCGAGCCGCCGTACTGGTCGGTACGCTGGTTGGTGCCGGTGGCCAAGAACTGGTTCAGCAGGTAAGCGTTGGCAGCGTGGACTTCGACCATATCGAAACCCGCGCGCTTGGCGCGGATGGCCGCTTGGCGGTAGTCATCCACAATGCCAGGAATCTCGTCGGTTTCCAGCGCGCGCGGCGTGCTGGTGGGGTGCTGACCAGCGGTGCCGTCTTCAAATTCAACAAAGCACTGAGCGCCTTCACCTTTCAGCGCGCTGGGAGCTACCGGCTGCTGGCCGTTGGGCTGCACCATTTCATGGGAAACGCGGCCTACGTGCCACAGCTGCAGGGCAATACGGCCACCCTTGGCGTGAACGGCGTTCACCACACCTTTCCAGCCTGCTTCCTGCTCATCGGTCCAGATGCCGGGCGTGTAAACATAGCCACGGGCAGTGGGGGAGATGTTAGTGGCTTCGCTGATGATCAGGCCCGCACCGGCGCGCTGGCCGTAATAAGCTTCCTGCATCTTGCCCGGCACGCTATCCGGCGTGCGCGAACGGGTCAGCGGCGCCATGATGACGCGGTTAGGAATGTTCAGGCTACCTAGCGTGGTGGGGGTAAATAGTGTTTCGTACGCCATAGGGCAAAACTCCTTTGAAGCAGTGGTTATCATCGTGGCGAATAGAATAGACCAGTTTACTAGTAAGCGCCAACGACGATGCTATGCCCTAGTTAATGGGGACGGACGCGCAAAACAAAACCCCGCCGAGTAAATGAGGCGGGGTTAGGTACGAATCAATGCGATGGTGAGTGTCGCTACTGTGTTTTTTAATCGCAGCATTGCAACTACGACATTAATTAGGAGTATCTTAAATTATTAAGCCTACACTCCCTTAGGAATTTTTTTAGGGGCGGAGGAAATGGTCACGATTCTCCTAAAAGCTACACTGTGACTACAGACCCATATAGCCGTAATCTGAATAATTTCAGCGCACACTTTTGGCATCAAAGCGCGACCTGAAAAAAGCCATGCCATTGCTCACTCGCTGCAGCATAATTTATCTGCCACGAACCGAGTTAGGCATGGTTAAATGCACTCTCCGAATACCCTTTGAAATCCACACACGCACTTCCCGTACTACATAAACAGAAGAATGCCGCTCGACATAAAGCATGCTAACCTAATAAATATAAAAATATTAATGTTCCAACTCCGGCTGCACCTAATGCATCGAGCATGTCTATCAAATCATTTTCAAAAACTTTCAATGCACTAGCAGAAAAGCAGCATCTAAGAAACTGTGACATGCCATTTGCCATAACACTTAATATAGCAATAGTGACTTCTATATATTGTTCTCCAACCACCCACAGCAGAATGGACAGTAAAGAAATCAAAACGATGCTGACTTTAAAGGAAAGGCACTTGGCATAACCAATAGGTATATTAATAATCATTATCGAATCCTTCGGGATTGCCATGCTTTTAGGTATAAGCTCTTTCCAACCTTTTTGACGGGAAGTCAAGAATGGCGACACATTCATTTCATGCACCATAAATAGTTGGCAAAGATTAGGAAAAGTATGTCATGGAATACTTAACAAAAAATTAAGCATTCATCAGTTGTCGAATCGGCACGCTTGACTAATATCTGCTTCCTGCTGATAAACGTCTGTCACTACGCCCAGCAAACCTAGCACGCTGTGAAATAAGTTGTCGTGCGAGGCGGCCTGGTTCGCACGATGACGTAAGCACTCAGTATCAAGCCCTTGTTGCTGTGAAAATGAGGTGGACAGCCACCAAATCATAGGCACATGCGTTTGCTCGTTGGGGGCAATAGCGTAGGGAATGCCATGCAGATAGAGCCCCTTCTCACCGAGTGATTCGCCATGATCCGAGAGATAGACCATGGCAGTTGCGTAATCATGCTCACGCTCTAGCGTGTCAATCACCTGATCCAAAACGTTATCGGTATATAGAATGGCATTATCGTAGCTATTGGTGATGGCCTCTCTTGTGCATTTCGCCAAATCAGCATTTTCACAGGCAGGAACAAAACGCTCGTAGGCTGGAGGATAACGTTGATAATAGCTGGGCCCGTGGTTGCCTAACTGATGTAGCACAACCACCTGGTCAGCAGGCGTACTACTGAGTTGCGTTGATAAGGCTTGAACCAATGCCTCGTCGAGACATCGCCCATCTTGACACAGAGACGCATACTCCTCTGGTGAAACCGCTTTTGTCGTCACCCCCTCACAGACGCCTTTACATCCTGATTGGTTATCCAGCCAAGTAACCTCTAACCCCGCGTGCGCTAATACGTCTAGCAAGGACTCATGCTGCTGAGCATAGGATTTAGAGTACTCAGCACGGCCCGGTAATGAAAACATGCAGGGTAACGAGACCGCCGTGCTCGTACCGCATGAGGAAACGTCTGCAAAATTGATAACGTCAGGCCGTTGGGCAAGTTTGGGGGTGGTTTGGCGCTCATAACCATTTAAGCCCCAATTCGCCGCTCGTACCGTTTCACCCACCACGATGACGAGAAGTGTAGGTTTGTCACCCTCTGATGAAGGGATGTAGGCGTCCTCTCCTACTGGGGAGCGCACCATATTTGTGTTAATATGCTGGCTAGAAAGAGCCTGCACCATAGAAACAATATAATTACCTGGAGTTACCAAATATCGAAGTTGCTTATTGTTTCGCATGAGCGACGATATTTCTTGGTAAGATAAAAATACGGCCAACAATAATATAGCAAAGCTGGCAATTAAGTAAGACGATCGAAGCAATATAGCCTTCTTCCATGTCAAAGATATTAGTCTGACTCGCCAAACCACAAGGGTCGGCAATAAAAAAAAGAAGACCAAATGAATTAACAAACCGGTAGTGAGTAGTTCTTTCGCTTCGTTAGTGTCTGTTTGAAGCACATTATCCAACATGGAGGTGTCAAAATAGGTACCATAGTAAGTAGTGAAATAACTAACGAAGGCTGCAATTAGAAGAAGTAGCGTTAACAAAGGCTTGACTATTAGGCGGAAAGAAAAGCCAGCAAAGACTAAAAAATTAAGACAGATCATTACCAAGAGCATATTGGCAAAAGTTAGCCATGTGTGGATTGTAAATAGACCATAGCCCTCCAAGGCTTGCCGCCAAAAAGGAATATTATAAAAAACGCTCAAGATGACTACTATCCATAAGACAAGCTGCTCTGTGTTTAACACAGGGCGATAATGGCAAAGTTTGTTAGCTGCGTTCACCATTTTAGAATAAGCAATATTTTTTTGGGGCATCGAAAAGCTCTCTATAAAAAAGCTAACAAACACGGTTGACTAATAAGACTTTTGACAGTGAAAAGCTTACTGTCCAGCTAAGCATCAGCGTCCAGAGATCGTGAGACAGAAAATGCGCTCCGCGTAGCTGTTGAGCAAACCCAAATGCAAGGCCAAGCCCTAACCCCACCGCAAGTCCTGCCCATCGCCAGCGGGGTCGTACAGAGGCGCAAAAGAAGTAAAGTGCTATCCATGCATATCCTGCACTGGCATGCCCAGCGGGAAAGCAGGCGGATGCTGGCAATGAGGGTGGGCGTATGTCGAGCAGGCCAATAAATCCTCGAACTCCTCCATAGCGAATTAAATCCCAAGGGCACTCCATACTCACCAAGTGCTTAATTGTCGCAACGAGTAACGTCGAAATAAGCGTTGAGGAAAAAAGATATAAAAGCGGTATGCGGTACTCTTTAAGACAATCAAAACTAAAGCTTAGTATCAACAGTATCAGTGTAGCTATACCCATCAACAGGCTTAGCCATTTACCGCCTTTGTGAATCACACCCTGAGCCAAGAAGGTATCTTTCCATGCCCAGGTACTACCTTGAAGACGATAGAAAAAATCTGCTAGCGTGAAATCTACATTTAAAACACTAAAAACTGACATGGTAAGTAGAAATAAAAGCCAGGCGGATACCAAGGACATGAAGAATCTTAGTTGAATATCACGCATAGCCATACGCTCACTGTCATAAGAATGGTCAACATAACAGCTGCCGCGCCCATGTCTTTTGCACGCCCACTAAGCTCGTGATGCTCTGTTCCGATACGGTCAACAGCACACTCGATGGCGGAATTTATAAGTTCCACTATCGCGACAAGCGTCAGTGACAAAAATAGTAACGCCTTTTCAGAGTAGGTGGCATCAATAAAAAATATAACAGGATATAAAACTAGACAAAGTATCACTTCCTGTCTAAAAGCAGATTCGTTTATCCAACAAGCCTTTACTCCAGAAAAGGCATTAATAGAAGCACGAAAAATTCGTATCACACCCTTTCCATTAGGTTTTGATGCAGTTGACGTAGGCAAGTCGGAGCTCTCTTTGATAGGATAGTAAAGCTACTATAAAGACCAAAACTTAACGAAAAATTATGCAATTTTATTCAGTAGCTAAATATTCGAGATGGAACAATCAAACAAGCCATTGCTGTTATGCTCTTTGTACAACCTGAGAACACCTGAGCCCACAAGCTGCCTCGCTTAGGCTTGTCCCCCTGATTCTCCATGACACTGGTTAGAGCAGGCTTATTGCAACGCCTAATACACTCTTTGTTTCAGGGTTGCGTGCCCGGATACATACATTTTGACATCAAGTTTTAAGCCCCTCTCGGTGTAGGCTAGCCTATTACCGCCGCCGTTTGCTCAAGCACTGTTGTGTTCTGTCTATCAACATTAGCGAGTATCGCTTCAACAACCGTGCTGACCTCTGGACGCCACAGTGTGGTGTCATAGGCTTCTCGTGGTACAAAGGCGAGTGATTTTTTCTGGCGTATGAGTGAAATGGTGGCGACATCGAGTGCTGCCGCTAAGTGCATAGGGCCTGAGTCGGGTGTTACAAGTAGTCGAGCTCGCTCTAACACGGCGGCAAAATGTCGGATTGGAAGCGGTGGACATAAGTAGCCATACATCGATGACATCAAACGCTGTTCAATGGGTGCTAGAAGCCGAAACTCTTCAGGCCCAAGAAAAACGATATAGCGTATTCTGTGGGCCTCAAGGTTATCGATGAGAGTTAGCCAAAAGGCCAGTGGCCAACGCTTTTTTTGATGTCCACCCACAAATATCGCGATAAAGCCAGAATCGGATAGGTGATTGCTATGAAGGCCAATTAACTGTTGAATCTTTTCCATTGCCTGATAGCGCTCCTGCACAGTTAGCTGTAGCAATGGCCGATTCCGGCAGACAACACCGAGTGGGCGAGTCAAACTAACAATGAAGTCGTAAGCGTGGGACGACTTCGCATCAACTTCAATGTTGTACAAGCGTTGATCATCTTTACGAGACCCCATGCTGTAACGTGCCCCTATTAACCGAGTCACAATCAAGCCGCTCGTTGACCCCCCGCTGACTTGTACCGCTAGGTCGTAGCGTTGATCTCTTAGGCGTCGACATAATGTTACACACTGCCAGGGACGAAGAATGGCAGTTCTCGATAATAGATAAAAATTATCTACAGGGCGTTGCTGCAATAGAGGTAGTGTTTTATCAGTTGCTAAATAGTCTATCGTTGCGGAAGGAAAACGTTCACGTAAAGCATCAATAACAGGGGTGCTAATGAGCGCGTTGCCTAGACGAAAATTAGGACGAATGATGAGAATTTTTTCTATGCCTACAACGCTGTCAATGGTTTCTGGGACAGGCGCTTTGAGAAGATACAGCCCCCCTCCCAGTAAATATCGCTTTGCTCTTTTTTCTAAAAATCGAGCCATTATTTTCAAATAATAATTTGTTCTAATGCGTGTTAGTAAGTGCATCATTTGGCGCTCTTCAGTTAATAGCCGATGATGTGCCTTCGGCAACGACAGTTCAGACTCAAGCCGTCAGCCACTCAAAGCGATGCTTTGGCCTCGCACAAGGCCAGGGGGTGTAGCTTGAACCTGAAAAACTTAAAGAAGAATTAAATCGCTCAGTAAAATTGCAAAAAAACAGAATGGCTATCTGACGGCCTGGATTCATATCCACGTTCTGTATGGTCATTACATCGCTATTTTTAAGAAAACCTTAATTTTTTGATGGCTAAAATGACAGCTTGTCGATTGAGGGAGCAGTATGCGAGCACTACTAGTAGAAGATGATCCCTTGCTTGGGGATGGCATTAAAACGGCTCTAGAGCGCGAGGGGTATACAGTCGATTGGTTCATGCTGGGCCGCGAGGCAATCAGCGCTATCGGCAACGAGACCTTCAGTGTGCTTATCTTGGATCTCGGGCTGCCCGATATGGACGGCATGCAGGTACTGAAGTTACTTCGCCGGCAATCCACTTTGCCTATTCTGATTTTGACGGCCCGCGATGCGGTCGAAGACCGTATTGGTGGTTTAGATGCGGGGGCGGATGACTATGTGCTCAAGCCTTTCAATTTACAGGAGCTACTTGCCCGCTTGCGTGTCGTAATGAGACGTTCTGAGGGACGTACCTCGCAGATATTGGCACTGGGGGCGCTGACTATTGATGAGGTACTTCATGCCGTGAGCTGGCGAGGCAAAGACGTTAAATTGGGCCGACGCGAGTATGCCCTACTTTTAGAGCTAGCTAGACACCCCGACCGGGTGCTGTCTCGTCCCCGTTTAGAAAATTTACTATATGGTTGGGATGGCGAAGTAGACTCAAATGCGTTGGAGGTTCATATCCATCATCTTCGTAAAAAACTTGCTAAGCACTTGATCGTTAACGTACGCGGGATTGGCTACCGATTGGACAGCACAGTGCAATGACATCAATACGGCGTTATCTACTGCGCACGCTAGCAATTGCCCTGACTGTTACAGGCGGCATGGCGGTGACCGCAGCTTACTTAATTACAAATCACGAGCTAGAAGAGATTCTCGATACTCAGTTAAGTCTGCATAGCCGGATTGTGGCTGGCCAACTCGATCCAAGTGCAACGGTTGACGACTATGCTCGCCTTGCTTCGCGCATGGGGCTGCCTCAGCATCCGGCACAGCTGTATCGCGACGGTATTGCTGTGCCCGTGAACAGCTCTGACTCAGGTTCCAAGCTTTACCACGAAGAAGAACTTAAATTAGTACTGGGCTTTTGGAATGCTGATGGCTCACCTAAGTTATTAGGAAGCAAATGGAATGATGCTGGGCCCTTTCCCAAGCCTTTGGAAGAGGGGTTTCGCTGGGAAAGCTACAATGGTCATCGTTGGCGGGTTTTCAGTATGTTCGATTTTGCCAGCGATACCTGGATTAGCATGGGGCTGAGAGGTTCTTTTCATGATGAAGTAGTGGAACGTATCACCTGGAACAATTTATTGCCGATGCTTTTTTTGCTTCCACTCCTTCTTTGGCTGATGAACCGTATTATCCGGAAAGGGGTTGCGCCCATCCAAGCGCTTTCCAGTCAGGTACAAGGCCGCTCCGCTCGCGACCTAAGCAAAATCGATAATCCTGTTCCTCAAGAGCTTAATGGTTTACGTCAATCTCTCAACGACTTTATTGCCCGACTAAAAGAAACGTTAGAACGAGAGCGACGCTTTACAGCCGATGCGGCTCATGAGCTACGCACGCCTCTGGCAGCCCTGAGAATTCATCTTGACAACGCGCAGGCAGGCGATCAGCAATCACTACAAAAGGCTTATGTTGGGGTGGAGCGGCTGCAGCGTGTGGTGGAACAATTGCTTATTTTGGCTCGCTTGGATCAAGTTGCCACAACACCGCCAGCGACCATTGATCTTTATCCAATTATTGCTGAATTAGTCGCCGAGATGTGGCCGCTCGCTGAAGAAAGAGGTCAGCACTTGAAGCTAAAAGGGTTAACCCGGCTTAAGATTGGCGCCGATGAAGTCGAAGTAGGTATTCTCTTTCGTAACCTACTGGATAACGCTTTGCGCTACACACCGCAAGGGGGGCATGTTGAAGTGGAGCTGGAACTTTGGGAAGGAGCGCCTCAACTGATCGTGAGAGACACTGGCCCTGGGCTGCCCGAAGATATGTTAGATAAAGTTACTGAACGCTTTAGGCGTGCTTCTGGCCAGAGCATCACCGGCAGTGGATTGGGGTTATCGATTGTTTCGGAATTAGTCCAACGCCAAAGAGCCATTCTTACCCTGGCCAACCGTAAGCTTAGTGGGCTAGAAGTAAGCGTGAGATGGACACCTCTCAAATCTCACCAAATTGCTCTGACTGAAAGGCCGGAATAGTTTTGTCATGGCGCAACTAACGATCAGCAACAGTACAGAAAGCTCAGAGTGTGGTCAGCATTTGTGATGTCTGACTCTAAGCCCGGCTGCTACTGAAGGTAGGGTGAAGTAGGCCCATTCATACAGGTTTTTTGATTGATGAGGTTACTGCGGTTGAGGGCGCCCCTGATGTCACTGACCAAGTAGGGACTAAGCAGGGACTAAGTAAGGAGCAAGTAGATCTGCTTCAGACTTGTGTTGAAGAAGCCCCTATCACACGTTTGATGAACGTGGCGGGGCGCTCCAACAGAACCAAGTTCCGTGCGGCGGTGCTGAACCCACTGCTTGATTCAGGGTTGATTGAAATGACTCAGCCCGACTCGCCACGCAGCCCAACTCAGAAATATCGATTAACCGCGTTGGGTAAGCAAATACTTGCCAAAAATAAAGGTTAAGTGACTGAACGTGGAGTGCTCGTGGTTATCCTCTTGACCAAGGCCAGCGGCGCTTAGCAGGCGTATCGATTTGGCTGATGGCGCTGGTGAGCGGCAGCATGATGGCGCTGAGCTGGCGGTGGCAAACGGAACTGCTGAGTACGCCGGGGCACTGTTTGAGCAGCAGGTCGCACTGTTGGGAGGCGATAAATAGCTGCTCCACAACCGCAGGCGCGAACAGCGGCTTGGCCTGCTGGCAGCAGCGGGTCAGCTCTCGGGAGAGCATTGAGAGCATGCTGGTGTCTAGCCAGCAGGGCAGCGGGTCTTCTAGCCGTCCGGCAATCGAATGCTGAACGGCTTCAAACGATGTGCGTAAAAACAGCAGGGTTTGACGAAGCTGGCGCTGTTCACTGGTCATGTGACGTCCCTTTACCTCAACGGCTCTTTATCTACCAAGGTGTTGGCTAAAAAGAGAGTGTTTCTCATTTGCATTTATGGTGAAGATAGCCTCCCTCAATCGTGGTGTCAATCTTAGGCTATTGTCTCGGACTATTATCACGGCCCATTATCACGGGCCATTATGACTGGCCTGATAAAGCTGCCAGTTGTTATTGGTGAGCGGCTTGGCACCCTGTTCGGTGACCACCACAGTATCGCTTAAGCCAACGCCCCACTGGCCGGGCACCCGCAGGCAGAGCGGTAAATGAAACACCATGTTGGCTTCAAAGGTGCGCGTTTGGCCTTTGGCAATGTAGCCCGTGCCTTCTACCCAACTCGGCGGAAACTGCGCGCCCACGGCGTAGCCAAACACTCCGGAGAAAAACAGCTGGTCGCGTTGAGGTGCCAGCAGGGCATCGGCGGCTTGGGCGGCGGCATCAAAGGAGTGGCCGGGGCGCATGGCCTCGCAGAGGGTTTCAAACATCGAGCGGCAGAGGTCTTGAGTGGCGGTGAGGGCGGCGTTCGGGGTGCCCGTCACGGCGGTGCGCATCATCGGTGCGGTGTAGCGTTGATACGCTGCACCGAACTCTAAAAACACTGGCTCGTTGGCCTGAATGACGCGGCGTTTATGGTTAACGTGAATCACCCCAATGCGGTGCCCGCTGGTGACGATAGGCTGTAAGTTCATAAACTCGCTGCCGTTTTCGAGTAGCGCTTTAGCGCCAATGGCGGCAATGTCGTTATCGGTCATGCCAGGTTGAATGGCGGCCAGCGCTGTCTCTAAGCCAACGGCGGTGATGCGGGCGCTCTCTTTGAGCATCTCAAGCTCGGCACTGCTTTTGACGATTTTGATGGCATCGAGCAGGTCGCCCGCTTCAAAAAAGCGCTCTTTACCCACCGCCTGGGCCAGGGCGTCCATCACGCCGACCCGCAGTCCGCTGCTCCAGCCGTCGATGCCAATGCGCGGGCAGGGGGATAACAGGTCGGCCAGCGGGGCGATGATTTCATCCAGGTTTTCCCACCGGTAGCCAATGATCTCGTCAACACGGGCGGTCACCACAGCGGCACCCGTTTCAATCGAAGCCACTTGGAGAACGAGCTTGTCTTGCGTACAGACCAAGCAGGCATGCACCGACACCTCAAAAGTGTGATAACCGGCCAAATAATTGATATCAGCGGGGTCGGTGAGCAGCAGCGCGTCTAGCTCGCGCTGGGCCATAGCGTGGCGCACCTTCTCAAGGCGCGCTTGATACTCAGCGGGGGCAAAGGGTAGCTCGCTTTGGGCAAGCGATGTGGCAAGGGCTTCGCGGTAGTGGTGGTAATCCATGGCGACCTCCAGCGTTAGGTAAGGTCAGTATAGGTCGCCATCCAAAGCGTGCCGCGAAGGCCCTCAACGGTTAACGGGTTAACAGATACACACCTTGCAGGAAGTAAAACACCCCAATGCCCGTGACGATCCAGCGGGTCCAGGTGCGGAAGTTGGCGTCGGTCAGGCGGTGCAGAATCCGCGTGCCGGTTTGGGTGCCCAGCATGGCAAACGGGGCGGCCAGTAGCACGATGCTCCACTCACCCACGCTGAGCGCAAGGGCGGCACCTAAGTAGAAGAGGATTTTGATGGAGTGGGCGACCACTTGAATCATGGCCTTGGTAGCGACGACTTGGCGGCGGTCCATCTGCGAGCGCACAAAGAAGATATCGATCAGCGGGCCGGAGACCCCGGCGGCAATCGTGAGGCCGCCAGAGGCGATGCCGCAGCAAAACGCGTGGCTGGCGCGATGAGCGTCTAGCTGGAACCAGTGCTTGGGCGTCCATACCAAAATAGGCAGCAGCCCGATCAATAAAGAAACAGTGGCCGCATTGGGCGTGTAGTTAAACAGCAGCAGAAGCCCAGCCGCGCTGAGCACGCCCAGCGCCATCAGTGCCACAATGCGCCAAACAATAAAGCGCCGCGACAGCCACGCCCGAGAGGCATTGGACGTTAACTGGATAACGCCATGCACGGCCATGGCAGTACTGGCGGGGAATATCACCAGCAGGAACCACAGCAACACCAGCCCGCCCGCCATACCAAATACGCCGGAGAGCATGGAAGTGAAAAACACCACGCCGACAAAGGCGAATCCCATTAACAGTGTCATGAAAGACGCCCTCAGCTACGACAGAATGGCCACACCTGATAGAACTTGCGGCACTGGAACTCTGCCTGGCAACTGTTGAGCTGGGCCTGGTAGCGGCTGGAGAGGCTCGCCACTTGGCGGCCTGCGTTGAGCACCTGGGGTTTACTGCGATAAGTGCCTCGCTGATAGCCGCCTGCGCCCTCGTGGTAGGCGTAATAGAGGTGCTCAGGATTGTTGAGCGAAATGCCCGTTTGCGCGCGAGTGCGGGCGTTGTACCAGCCAATGAAATCGGTGGCGTGTTTCATATGCGTGCGCCGGGCAAATAGGCTGCCCGCTTGGTCTTCGTACTCGCCCCACACCGGGTCTTGAGCTTGGGCGTAGCCTTTGGCGGAAGAGGGGCGCGGGCCGGGAATAAAGCCAAGGTAGTATTTGCGGTCTGGGCGCACGTGGCTGCGAAACGAGGACTCCCGCTGAATAAACGCCATTTGGGTCGCGATGGGCGTTCCCCACTTCTCTTCAGACTCTTGCGCGTAGTCGTACCAGCTAGGCTGTTCGCGGAAAATCTCGCAGATATTGGTCTGATCCTCCGGCGGGCTGGGCGCAAAAGTAGCGCACCCAGAGAGCAGCAGTAGTGCCGCGACGGCCAGCCAACCGCGTAGCTTGGCGGTGGAAGAGGAGGCAGCGGAAGAGAGCGCAGAGACCCAAAAGCTATCAACAGGGCGATGCATAGGACGGTCCTTGTGGATAAGTCGTGTTACTCACGTTTTGTATAGTGTACTGACGAATAAAGCGCGTTGGGCGCTTAGCGCAGCAGTGGCTCCAGACAGCGGCGCAGGCGTTGTGCCTCTCGCACCAGCGTTTCACCAGAGAGCATGCCCACCCCCATCACCAAGCCCACGCGGGGGTCCGAGGAAGCACACACCGGGCTTAACGGCCGCACGATTAAGTGCTCTTTCAGCAACGATTGCGCGATGGCCACATCGTTAATGCCCGGCGCGAACTCCACGCACAGGCTGATGGCACTGCTGGGAGCCGACACCGAGCGCACCTGGGGCAGCGAGCGCAGCTGGTCGTGCAGCACCTGTTGGCGGCCTAAATAGTCCCGCTGAATGCGCCGACACCAGGCATCCAAATCACCATCAAAAATAAACTGGGCCAGTACGGCTTGGTCCAGCATACGGCCCTCGCGAAACAGCTCGCTGCGCAGACGGTTCATGGGACCTGCCAAATGCCGCGGCACCACCAAGTAGCCCAGCCGCAGGCCGGGAAACATCATCTTAGAGAAAGAGCCTACCAGCAAATGGCGCTCAGAGTGGGCATCAAACAGCAGGTTGGGGTGGTCGTCGCGGTTAAATTCATAGTCATCTTCCACCACGTAGGTGGGCGATAACGCCTCACACAGCCGCTGTTTATGCTCGGCGCTGGTCGGCACGCTGAGCGGGTAGTGGTGCGAGCCGGTGAGGTAAGCCAGCGCCACGGGGCCGGGAGTAGCGGGCAAAGCATGACCCGCTTCAGGCCGCCACGGCAGCATTTCGATGTTAAGCCCGGCGGCGGTAAACACGTTGCGCGCACCCCAATAGCAGGGCGACTCCATAGCCACCGTATCGCCCACATCCGCCAGGGCAACGGCGCACAGCTCGATGCCGTTGTGGGTGCCATCGGTAATGATGATCTGCTCGGTATCGCAATGAATATCCCGCCAGCGGGCCAGAAAATCACGAATCGCCCGTTTCAGCGGGCCGTAGCCGCCGGTGGAGTAGGAGAGCAGCAGCGCATTTTGCGGCACCGTCACGCTGGCGTAGAGCTGCCGCCATTTGCGCATGGGGAATTGGGCGATATCCGGAATGCCGGGCACGAAAGCCCCGCTCTGAATCATGCTGGCCCCAGGGCCTTGCAGCACCCGCTGGGCGCGCTGAGATAACTGCACATTGGCGGGGGCATCGGGCGGTGGCGTTGCCGGCTTGCAGGTCCAGGTGCCTTGGCCGTGGGCGGTTGTCAGCAGCTGCTCTTCCAACAGCGTGCCAATCGCCAGGGCCAGGGTTTGGCGCGCCACCTGAATGGCATCCGCCAACACCCGATGAGAAGGCAAACGCAGCCCGCTGGGCCACTGCTGCGTAATGGCTTGGCGCAGCGCCTGCTCAATGCGCACCTGCTTACTCAGCCGCTCCGGTTGGAGTGCATAAAGTTGCATAAATTGGTGCAAGACCTGCTGGCGATCCATATCAACGCCCCCTTTTCCGCGTGAAGCCCGCTGCCATCAGGCGTTTAGACGAAAGCATTATGTCAGCTATGCACTTATTTGGTGCGTTGAAAAAGTGGTCTAGTCGAACGCCAAAGTGGTGCATTCGCGTTCTGACCGCCGCCTGCTAGCGTGTAACTATTCCGTCACCGGAATCAGGATACTGCGCCTCAGAGCGCCTATGACAACATCCAATAACCTGCAGGACACTGTGCGATGACCACTCCCTCTTCTGAACAGGATAAGCTCGTCCGGGTACTGGCCCGCGGCGACGTATTAGCCCTCGCCTTCGGCGCGATGATTGGCTGGGGCTGGATTGTATTAACCGGCACTGCGATTCAATCCGCTGGCAGCGTAGGCGCTATCTTAGCGTTTATCGTCGGCGGTTTAGCGATCATCATGGTAGGCCTGACCTACGCCGAGCTGGCCTCCGCCATGCCCAAAGTAGGCGGCGAGCATGTTTACAGCTACCGCGCTTTAGGTCACTTGCCCTCTTTCTTATGCACCTGGGCGATTATTTTAGGCTATTTAAGCGTGGTGGCCTTTGAAGCCGTGGCGCTGCCCACCGTGATTGAGCACCTAGCGCCAAACTATGCGGTTGGCCACTTATGGACCATCGCGGGCTGGGAAGTCAAAGCGACGTGGGTTGCTGTCGGTGTTGGCGGCTCGCTCGCCATGATGATTATCAACTACTTCGGTGTGACTACCGCCGCGCTGATCCAAAAAGTCGTGACCGCCATGATTTTGCTGGTTGGCGTGCTGTTTGTCACGGGCGCGCTGTTTGAAGGCGAAACCATCAACATGATGCCGCTGTTCACCCAGGCCGATACCGGCGTGGTGGCGGGCATTGTCGCGGTGCTGGTCATGGTGCCGTTCCTGTTCGTGGGCTTTGACGTCATTCCCCAAGCCGCCGAAGAGATTAACCTGCCCTATAAAGCCATCGGCAAAGTGCTGATGATGTCGGTCATACTGGCGGTGGTGTGGTACGCGCTAATTATTCTGGCCACCAGCCTTGCCCTGAACAGCACCGAACTGGCCGCGAGTTCCCTGAGCGTGCCGGATGCCATGGGTAGCCTGTTCAACGCTCCCTGGGCCAGCAACCTGATGGTACTGGCCGGTATTGCGGGCATCATCACCAGCTGGAACGCCTTCTACATCGGCGGTTCGCGGGCGATCTACGCCCTGGCCCGTGCGGGCATGCTGCCTGCGCCGTTTGCCAAGCTGCACCCGCGCTATAAAACGCCCACTAACGCCATCTTCCTGATGGGCTTCCTCTCCTGTATCGCCCCGTTCTTCGGCCGCCCCGCGCTGGTGTGGATCGTCAACGCCGGTGGCCTGGGCATCGTGATTGCCTACCTTTTTGTAGCCATCTCCTTTGTGGTGCTGCGGGTTCGTGAGCCGGATATGCCGCGCCCGTTCCGCATTCGCCACGGCAAGCTGTGCGGCACCCTGGCGGTCGTGCTCTCCTTCGGTATGGCCTGCCTTTACCTGCCCGGTAGCCCGGCGGCACTGAGCGGCGCTGAGTGGAGCATTTTCGCGGGCTGGTCGCTGCTGGGGGTGGGGCTGTACATCCACGCCCTGCGCACCTACGGCCGCGCCTACAGCGACCAACACATGATGGCTGACCTGTAAGCCGTTCCAACACTTTAAAGGAGCACGCTATGAGCTTTATCGAACAGTGGTTGCACGATGCCGTACCGGCCCTGGTGGGTGGGCAGTGGCGCAAGGGCCAGCAGACCTTTGCCGTCGACAACCCCGCCACCGGCGAGACCATTGCCCACGTGGCGGATTTAAGCGCCGACGACACCCGCGACGCCGTGGCCGCCGCTTACGAAGCCGGTGCCGCCTGGCGCGCCACCCCGGTGAAACAGCGCTCCGCGCTACTGCGCCGCTGGTTTGAGCTGATCAATGAGCACGCCGACGACCTAGCCCGCTTGATGACGCTAGAGCAGGGCAAGCCGCTGGCGGAAGCCAAAGGCGAAGTGACCTACGGCGCCTCGTTCATCGAGTTCTTTGCCGAAGAAGCCAAGCGCATGGCAGGGGAAACCCTGCCCAGCCACGGCGCGGATAAGCGCCTGCTGGTACTACGCGAGCCGGTGGGCGTGGTGGCCGCGATTACCCCGTGGAACTTCCCGCTGGCAATGATTACCCGAAAGTGCGCCCCGGCCCTGGCCGCGGGTTGCACCGTGGTCATCAAACCGGCAGAAGCCACGCCGCTGACCGCGCTGGCCGCCGCCTATTTAGCCCTGGAAGCGGGCCTGCCCGCAGGCACCATCAACGTCGTCACGGCCTCTAAGCCCGCCGCCGTGGGCGAGGTGCTCACCACCGACCCTCGGGTGCGCAAGGTGTCGTTTACCGGTTCTACCCCGGTGGGCAAACACCTGCTGGCCCAGTGCGCCAGCACGGTGAAGAAAACCGCCATGGAGCTGGGCGGCAACGCGCCGTTCATCGTGTTTGACGACGCCGATGTCGACGCCGCCGTGAATGGTGCCATCGCCTCCAAGTTCCGCAACGCCGGGCAAACCTGCGTGTGCACCAACCGCTTCCTGGTGCAGGACGGCATTTACGATGCCTTCGTCGCTAAGCTCACCGAGCGTGTGAACGCGCTCAACGTGGGTGACGGCCTGACCGAAGGCAGCATCATTGGCCCGCTGATCAACCAAGCCGCCGTGGATAAAGTGCAGCGCCATGTCGACGACGCGGTGAACAAAGGCGCGCGCCTGCTGTGCGGCGGCCAGCCCCACGCGGCGGGCGAGCGCTTCTTCACCCCCACGGTGCTGGCGGATGTGACCACTGAAATGGCCGTCGCCGACGAAGAGACTTTCGGCCCAGTCGCGCCGGTGTTCCGCTTCAAGCAGGACGAAGAAGCCATCGCCATGGCCAACGACACGCCGTTTGGCCTGGCTGCCTACTTCTACGCCACGGATTACCGCCGCATCTGGCGCACCATGGAAGCGCTTGAATACGGCATGGTCGGCGTGAACGAAGGCTTGATCTCTACCGAGCTGGCGCCGTTTGGCGGTGTGAAGGAGTCCGGGTTGGGCCGCGAAGGCTCTCACCACGGCCTCGATGAATTTACCGAACTGAAATACGTCTGCGTAGGCGGCCTGTAAAGAGAACGATGATGACTAACCAAGAACTGAACGACCTGAAAAACCGCTTCGTGGCCAACGGTGCCGCCACGCCCACCACCCAGTTTGCCGAGCGTGCTGAAAACGCCGAACTGTGGGACGCCGACGGCAAACGCTGGATCGACTTCGCGGGTGGCATTGGCGTGCTTAACTTGGGCCACCGCCACCCGAAAATCGTCGCGGCGGTCGAAGCGCAGCTCAAGAAAGTCATGCACACCAGCGCGGCGGTCATTTCCTACGCGCCCTACGTGCAGCTGTGCCAAAAGCTCTGCGAACTAACCCCGGTGCGCGGCCCCGAGCGTAAAGCGATGCTGGTGAACACCGGTGCCGAAGCGCTGGAAAACGCCGTGAAGATCGCCCGTGCCGCCACTGGCCGCACCGGCATCATCACCTTCGACGGTGCCTTCCACGGCCGCACCATGATGACCCTGGCGATGACCGGCAAGGTGCTGCCCTACAAGAACGACTTCGGCCCGATGCCGGGCGATGTGTTCCGCGCACCGTTCCCTAATCCGCTGCACGGCATCAGCGAAGAGGCTTCGCTGAACGCCATTCGCACGCTGTTCAAAACCGATATCGCCCCGCACCGCACGGCGGCCATCGTGATCGAGCCGGTTCAGGGCGAAGGCGGTTTCTACATCGCCTCACCGGACTACCTGAAAGCCCTACGAGCGCTATGTGACGAGCACGGCATTCTGCTGATCGCCGACGAAGTGCAGTCCGGTTTTGCCCGTACCGGCAAGTTGTTTGCGCTGGAGCATAGCGGCATCGAAGCGGATATTCTCACCACCGCCAAGAGCCTCGCCAACGGCATGCCGCTCTCTGCGGTGGTCGGCACCGCCAAGGTGATGGACGCCTCCGGCCCCAACTCCCTGGGCGGCACCTACAGCGGCAACCCGCTCTCCTGCGCGGCGGCCCTGGCGGTGATCGACGCCATCGAAGAAGAGAACATCCTGGCCCGCAGCGAACAGATGGGCAACATGCTGGCCGAACGCTTCGCCGCCTGGGAAGAACGCTTCCCCGCCGTCGCCCACGGCCGCCAGCTTGGCGCCATGGCCGCGTTCGAACTGCTTGATAGCGACGGCAAGCCAGATACTCAGATGACGGGTGCGCTATGTGCCAAAGCCCGCGAAAAAGGCCTGATCCTGCTATCGTGTGGTTTCTACGGCAACAGCATCCGTATTCTGGTGCCGCTGACGGTTTCTTCTGCGGTGCTGGAGGAGGGGTTGAGTATTATTGAAGAGTCGTTGGAAGCGCTTAGCTAGTAATCTTCTAAGCGGCACTAAGCCCGCCCATCGTCAGGTAGCGTAAGCTGTTGGCGATGGGTGGGTTTTTTGTGGGTAACTGCAAGGTTGGTGGAGCGCTTACGGCCCAGGGTGTCGAGCGCCTGGGCCAGGTCAACCAGTGAATCGGCGGCAAACTTCCAGTGGCGCAGGGCGCTGTCGGGTGCTTGCCACTGCCCAGGCTCGATGGCAAATAGCGGCAGCACCGGGCCCGCCGCTGCGGCGTTGGCCAGCGGTGCGTGATCGTGAATACGTAAATCGCGTTTGAACCAAACGACCTGAAGGGGTGCCTGAGCCATTAGCCGTAACGCCTGTTCGTCACTTATCTATTCGTGATGCAGTGATGACGTTACCATCAAGCGATTGTTTGCGTAACCAACTGAGTCACACCCGCTCACAGGAGAGCCACTATGTATATCGCCATGAACCGTTTTCGGATTGCCCCAGGCCGCGAAGAAGATTTTCTAGAAGTATGGCGCAACCGCGATTCCCACCTGGACGAAGTGCCCGGCTTCAAGCAGTTCCAAATGCTGCAGGGCGAAAGCCAGGAAGACCACACCGTGTTTATCTCCCACAGCGTGTGGGAATCCGAAGAAGCCTTCCGCGCCTGGACGAAGTCAGACGCCTTCCGCAAAGCCCACGCCAACGCCAAAGCGCCAGAAGGCATCTACCTTGGCCCGCCTAAGTTTGAAGGGTTTGAGGTGGTGTTGTAAGTTGGCTCTTCGACGTTGGGTGTGGAATTCGCCCCCTGAGCTGGGCCAGAATATGACCTCCACAGCGGCAGGAGGTATGACATGGACGGCACCCAGATTCTAACACTCGGCCTGGGCTTGGAAGCGCCCTGGATCCTCAAGAACCAGTACCTGGATACCGCCGTGTCGCCCCACCGCTTGGACCTCTATGTCGAGGCGGAGC
>Ga0208813_1000272_pt1 | contig 44214 bp, 40 predicted proteins | sample MalvireepMed_904_FD_184250 | JGI IMG/M metagenome (GOLD analysis project Ga0208813, IMG submission 184250) | Marine viral communities from the Global Malaspina Expedition - Malaspina viral metaG DeepMed_904 (SPAdes) (version 2) | ecosystem: Environmental > Aquatic > Marine > Oceanic | place... | reverse complement strand
GTCGCGTCTCAAGAAGCAGTGGGAGGACGAGCATACCGACTGGCAGAAGCGCGACCTGGCAGACCAGCGTTACGTCTACTGGTGGGCTGACGGCGTGTACAGCAACGTGCGCATGGATGACCGTCTGCCTGGGCAGCAAGGCGCAGTGCCTCGGGCGTGGCCCCTGGTGCTAACTGGAGTAACTGGTGGTGAAGAGGAGAAACGCCTGCGGGTGGTGCTGTTGCCACCTGGGAGAAAAAACTCGCCGCTTGAAGCGGGTAAGAAAGTAACACGATAGGTAAAGAAAACAGTACAGTGGTTATGCGTGAGCGAAAAAACATGGGTGCAATCCTGACTAAAGTGGCGAAAAAAGGGTACACACGTAGAGTCATAACGAGTAAACGTAAACGGCTATGATAAAAAACGCGTATCGGTACGGGAACAGCTGATATGACGTTAAGCAAAAAGAGTGAAGCCACACCACAACGCTGCATAGTAACGCAAGGAGGGGCGATGAACGACAATCAGCCACTAAGACGATGGGCGATAGGGGCCGCGCTCTGTCTGACGCTAACCTACCCACTGATGGCCACCTCAAGCGAACCCGCTAGCGAAGCGTTACAGCAAGCGCTGACACAGCGCATTCAGCAAAGCGGAGAAACGCTGCCGGTAGAGTCGTTTTACCAACTGAGGGATGGGCAGCCTGCTTGGCAGGCTATCAACCGTGTTGAAGCGCTGGTCAGCGCATTGAATAGCCTCGTGGATGACGGTTTAACGCCGAGTGATTATCAAGCCGCTTCGCTGTTGGATGATTTTCAGCTTAGCCAGCAGCTAGACGCCCAAGCGAAAGCAAGCTTCGATGTGCGCGCTACCCGTTCGCTGCTGTTAGCACTGGATCATTTATCGCTAGGTAAAGTGAACCCTAAAGACGTCGAGCCCAACTGGGACTTACCACGCCCTGAGCGGAGTTATGTACTTCCTCGGGTAGTGCAGGCGGTTGAAGAGGGTGATGTGCATCAGGCGCTGGCTTTCGCTCGCCCCGCATCTCCTGAGTATGCTCAGCTGCGCGAAGCGTTGACGCATTACCGCCGTTTGGCAGAGCAGGGCAGCGAGCCTTACTTACCGGGGCGTGAGGAGTCGCTGCGTCCCGGCGATATTGATGACGACGTTCAAACGCTACGCCAGCGCCTGACGCTATGGGGCGAGCCCCACCTGCTGGCAGCAGATAGTAGCGCTTACCCCATGGTCGACGTGCAGGCGTCAGGAGCTGACCCTCGCAGCTTCGACCGAGAGTTAGCGCAAGCGGTCATGCGTTTTCAGCGACGCCACCAGTTGCAAGAAGATGGCGTAGTGGGAGAGCGCACACGACTGGCACTGAACATGCCCGTCTCCGCACGAGTGAACCAATTGCGCATCAACCTGGAGCGCGCCCGCTGGATTCGCCCTTCGCTGGAGCGGGCGCCCAACGTATGGGTCGATATTGCAGGCTATCGCTTGCATTATACGCGCCCCAATGGCCAGCATTGGGATACCCGAGTGGTGGTGGGCTCGCCCAGCCGTGAAACGCCGATTATTCACTCCTCCATCAGCCATTTAACGGTTAATCCGAGCTGGACGATTCCGCCTACGATTATGCGGGAAGATGTGCTACCACGGATCCGCCGGGACGAGCAGTATCTGGCGCGGCAGAACATTCAGGTAGTGAGCCTATCTGGAGAAACGCTGGATGCGAGCACGATCGATTGGCAGCGTCCTGGAGGCGTGATGCTTCGCCAAGTGGCAGGGAGCAGCAATCCTCTGGGACGTGTCGTGGTGCGTTTTCCCAATAACGACATGATTTACTTGCAGATACCCCGGCAAGAGGGCTCTTTCAGCGTGAGCACAGGGCGCTGAGCTCTGGCTGTGTGCGGGTTGAGGGGGTAACGGAATTTGCCCAGCTCCTACTGCATGACAGCGGCAGCCGTTATCAACTCAATACGCTGATCGCGAATGGCCGCAGCGATCAAAACGTGAACTTGCCTAACCGTATTCCGGTAGCGCTGCACTATCTGACTGCTTGGCCCAACGGGCAAGGCGATGTAGTGTTTAGAGAGGATATCTATCACCGCGATGCGGCGCTGCTCGCAGCGCTCAAAGCAGTGTAAGTCGCTCGTCATTCATCACTACTGTTCATCACTACGGGTAGTATCAAAAAAGCCGCCCCACGTCGTGTGGAGCGGCTTTTTCGTATCGCCGTGGAGAGTACTTATTGGAGGCTTTCGTCGCTGTCGTTATCGCGCTCGTAGTTAGCCACGCTAATGGTGCCGGTTTCGCCACTCTCCAGCGCGGCCAACATCGGCTCGGCTTGGCGTTGGAACGCGATCAGCGTGTCGCCGCTTAGGCTAGTGTTCTCGGGCAGTTCGACCGTCATCGCGTTCACCGGCGTGTTATTGACGATGACTTCATAATGCAGGTGGGGGCCTGTGCTGCGGCCGGTATTACCGGACAGCGCAATACGATCGCCCATCGTGACGCGCTCGCCCTGGCTGACCAATGGTTGCGACAAATGCAAATAGCGGGTGCGGTAGCCGTTGTCATGGCGCACGACGATGTAACGACCGGCAGCGTGGTGGTTGCCGACACGCTCGACACGGCCATTGGCTGGCGCGGTGATAGGGGTACCAATGGGCATCGCAAAGTCGGTGCCGTTGTGCGGGCTCACTCGACCGGTGACCGGGTGTAGGCGGCGTGGGTTGAAGTTGGAGCTAAGACGATAATTACCTTCGAAAGGATGACGCGCAAAGGCCGGATCGAGGCTGCTGCCTTCGGGCGTGTAAAAATTATCGTCGGTGGTATTGCGCACGACGGTCAGGTCCATGCGCTCGCCGTCATACTTAACGGCCAGTACACGCGAATCAAGTGTCTCGCCATCGATCATGTCAGATTCGACCAAGACCTGAAACTGATCCCCCCGGCGGCTGTCACGACGGAAGTCCAGCCTTTTTTGCAAGATGCGCGTAAGCTCCGTGACGGAGCTGCTGCTCAAGCCGGTGGCTTGGGCTGAGCGAGCAAAGCTGCCCGTTACGCTACCGGCATAAAGGCGCTGTACGGGCTCACCCTGACGTTCGATAGCCGTAATGGCGTATTGGTCACTATCCCGCTCTAGTAGAACGCCTTCGCGCGTGTTCTTCATCATGCGCAGTGCCAATAACCGGCCCGTTTCGTCCAACTGGTAGTCGAAGCTGTGACCTGCACGCCAATGCGTCAACATACGAGGATCGGGTAGGTCGTCCAGCAGGGCGAGCACTTCGCTGTACCCCAAGCCCAGCTCGTTTTGCGCTAACACGGCAAACGTCTCGCCAGGCTCGACGATATGAGTTTCCCACTCAGGAACGAACGGCTCTTCGGCTGCCAGCTCCAGTTCCAGGAACGAGACATCGTCCTCGTAGAGTTCGACCCCATAATCCTCGTAAGAAGTGGCATCAGCGATTTCGACGGAGTCGTCGACATTGAGCATGCCGCTTGTAATCGTGCCTAACACGATGGCCATATGAAGGGCGCCGTCATCCAGTGCCCCCTCGTGCAGCGCTACCTGAGATTGGGCATCGCGTGGCTCAGCTTCACTCGCCATAGAGGCTTCTGCGCTGATAATCACGTCGAGATCAACGATCTCGGTGGCAGCTAATTCACTTAAGGGGATATGTTCCCGGGTAGCGTCGAGCGCGCGCGAGGCACGGTCAATCGCTTCTGCAACGGGCGCTCGCTCTTGACGAAGCGAGGGGACGCCAGGCGCAGAGTCGCTAGGAAGCGGAACTAACACGCTTTCCAGCGGAGTTTGGGGTTGATTCAGGTCATCATAGGTCGTGATAAGTTTTTGTGCGCCCAGCACAGTGACCATGGTGGCCACGGGTAACAGTAATAATTTATGCGTGCGGGGCAGCGAATGAAGGATTCGCAACATGGGTAAATGGGCCGCCAAGTTCGTGAAATAAAAGTAACATGATAGTAAGCAAACTCGGGAACCATACCCCATGGAGGCAGGAGTGAATAGACTGTACATCTATACACAAAACATACTTTCGCTAAAAAGCGGAATTATTCAACTTGGGTGAGGATTTATGAACGCCGTTTGCTAACAAAAGTAACGTTGAACGTGCATGCTGGTGTGCGACGGCCCTCATTATTTTGCTCTTAACCATGGATGTAAGTTAGGCATTGCGAAAGCTGTTATACAGCTTGTGTCTAATTTAAAAGGCTTTTATCTCTTTTTGCGACTTTAATGAGCAGCCAAACAGGGTCTAAGTGAGAGGATCTACACCACGTTAGCAGCCTATACGATGATCATTACTCAAATAATTGAGGCAGCGTTAAAGATAACGAACAGGTTTTTTGTAATTTTTTGTATTTTTGGCGAGTGAGCTTTTGTCTTAGCGCGCTGCCGTTTACGCAGTGTTTGTCAGAGAACGAGTACTCGACGCTATTTCCTGGCATTCTAGTGGTATTTTTTCGAAGATGAAGTGGGTTGTTTCGCTGTATGGCGTCGAGGAAATCGAAATGTCTCGGGTAACACTAGCGCAGTGGCAGATGCTGGCCGCCGTGGTGGATCACGGTGGATTCGCACGGGCGGCAGAGGCTATCCACAAAAGTCCCTCCACGCTTAATCATGCGGTCCATAAATTAGAAGAGCAGTTGGGTATTCAGGTGCTTGAGCCGGTAGGTCGACAGGTGCGCCTAACAGAAGCAGGCGAGCTGCTGCTTCGCCGTGCGCGCCAATTGATCGAGAATGCGGCGTCATTGGAAGATGTAGCGTCGCGGCTTGCGGCGGGTTTAGAGGCTGAAGTGGTGGTGGCCATCGACCAAATTTTTCCTGCGGCTGCTCAGGCAAAAGCGTTGGAGCGCTTCTCTGACACCTACCCGCAGGTCAGAGTGCAGCTTCACGAGAGCGTGCTCAATGGCGGTACTGAAATGCTCTACGACGGCCGGGCGGACTTGGTGATTTCTGGCATCGAAGCGCAGGGATTTCTGGGGGAGCCGCTAGTGAATGTGCGTTTTGTGGCCGTCGCGCATCCAGGCCATGCGCTGCATCAGTTGGGGCGCTCGCTGGATTTGCGCGACTTGGCGCAGCATCGACAGTTAGTGGTGCGCGACTCGGCGCTACGCCAGTCTACCAACGCTGGCTGGTTAAAAGCCGAGCAGCGCTGGACGGTCGGGCATGTGAGTACGTCATTAGATATGCTGCGTCGCGGGCTAGGGTTTGCCTGGATACCGGAAACGCGTATTGCCGATGAGCTGGCCAGCGGTCAGTTGAAGCCGCTGCCGCTAAGCGCCGGGGGTATACGCGAAGTCCCCGTTCAATTGATCTTCCGTGACCGTGACCGCGCAGGCCCTGCGGCCCATGCCATGGCGGCAGCGTTAAAGCGGGCAGTAAAAGAAGTCTGCGAGCAACGTTCGATTCCCTCGAATGAACAGCCGTAAAACATGCGCTTGAGCCTGAATCAGTCGGGGGTATGCTGAACGTCAATCACAGTATAAAACGTTCAACGTAGGAGACGCCTGATGGGACTGCTTGTAAACGGTGAGTGGGTAGACCAGTGGTATGACACCAAAAAGCATGGCGGTGAGTTTGTACGTGAGTCCGCGCAACTGCGCGATTGGGTGGGCAGTAGTGAAGAGTCGCAAGGCGACAGTTATCCGGCCCAAGCGGATCGCTACCACCTTTATGTATCGCTCGCCTGCCCCTGGGCGCACCGTGCGCTGATCATGCGCAAACTGAAAGGTCTGGAACCGTTGATAGGTACTTCTCACGTTAGCCCGCTGATGCTGGGCAACGGTTGGACATACCATCAAGACGAAGGCGCCAGCGGCGATCCGATCAATCACGCTGAGTTTCACCACCAGCTCTATACCATGACCAACCCGACCTACACTGGGCGGGTCACGGTGCCGGTATTGTGGGATAAACAGCGCAGCGCGATTATCAATAACGAATCCGCTGATTTGCTGCGTATCTTCAACCGAGCCTTCGATGAGCTGACAGGCAATAATCTGGATTTCTACCCAGAAGATCTGCGCAGCGTCATCGACGAAGTAAATGATGACGTATACGACCATATCAATAATGGCGTTTACAAATCCGGGTTCGCCACCGAGCAGCAGGTGTATGAGAAGCACGTGACCGCACTCTTTGATGCGTTAGAGCGCATTGAGAAGCGACTGGCAGAGCATCGCTACCTCGCGGGGGAGTGGCTCACCGAAGCGGATATTCGCCTCTTCACAACGCTAATTCGCTTTGACGCGGTCTACTTTGGCCACTTCAAATGCAATTTCAAACGCATTGAAGATTACCCGAACCTTTCCAACTACGTGCGTGAGCTTTACCAGTGGCCGGGTGTGGCGGAGACCGTCAATATGGATCATATCAAGCGACACTACTATTACAGCCACGACACGATTAACCCCACGCGTATTGTACCAGCAGGCCCGCTACTGGACTTTATGCGCCCGCACGACCGGGAGCGTTTGCCGGGACAGGGGATACGTCGCCGCTAAATGCTGTACGCTATGTACGAAAAAGGGCCATCCGCTTGGGTGGCCCTTTCCTATATTGCTGTGTATCAGCAAACAAACGTGTTACTCGTTGGCATCTATTGCTTCACGAGTAGACTGCCAAGCGCTCTGTGCACCTTCTTTAGTGGTTTGCCAAGCATCGCGTGCGTTCGCTTTGGTTTGTTCCCACCAGTCGCGATCATACGTTGGGAATGACTCCACTTCTTCAGATGTAGCTTCCAACATGATGCGATGCTCAGTGTCGCCATCGTTTTCAGTATGCGTTTCAAGCGTAAATTGGTCAGTGTTCACTACAATTTCGCGTCCGCCTAAGCCAAGTACAGCACCACTCTCGATTACGAGGGCTGAAATACGCATCTCTTCGTCAAACAAAATGTCATCGACTTCGCCAATCTCTTCGCCTGACCCATTGGCAAAGAACACTTCTGCATCAAGGATATCATCGGCAGAGTACATACCCTGCGGCTCTGTTTGCGCCTGAACATTAAAGGCCATACCGCCAAGCAGTGCCGTTGTAATTGCAGTCGTGAGGATTGATTTACGCATAGCTTCTCTCCATGTGGCTATAAAAGTAGCGTTTTAACGCTAACAATAATCTGATCCCAGTTCATGTGCATCACGCCTTGAAGTTCTTGAACAACGTGAGGCACCTCTCAGGTTAGACCAATAGTGAACAAGTGCAAGTTTCAGGATGATATTGGTTAAAGTAAAAAAGCTGGTCAGCTCACCAGTGGGGTGGTAGGATGCGCGCTCCTCGCATGTGTTGACCCCTCCATCACGACGGCAAGCGTTGATTCAGTGGCCTTGTGGCATTGAGCAGAACGTTTGCAGGAACATCCCCTCGACTGGATGTTCATTGCTGTGAAGATGGCGCGCCTCCAGCATTTCACCAAACGGGTGAAATCGGCGCAGAAGGTCGCCACAGCGGTTGGCCCGCAAATGCGGTGTTGCCAACCGAATGCCAGGTGCGACCGGCGTCTCCGACTCCACTGATGACGATATCCGCGATGCGGAGCCTTGTTCTTTTGCAGCGTACTGTTACGCGCTGCATGAAAACAGAGTCAGAGACGCTTACGATGTTTTTTGCCGGTTCTTCCGGCCTACCAAGGTGTGATTAATGACCTCGACTTCTGTCGCCTCGCCGAGCTTCGGCGATCTGGCTCTATTGCCTGCCGTTCTGTCTGCTGTTGAAGCACAGGGCTATGAAACTCCTTCACCCATCCAGGCGCAGACCATTCCTGCGTTGCTGGAAGGTCGCGATATGCTGGGCCAAGCGCAAACGGGTACCGGCAAAACCGCTGCTTTCGCACTACCGCTGCTGTCGCGTCTCGACATGCAGCGTCGCGAGCCCCAGGTACTGGTGCTGGCGCCGACCCGCGAACTGGCTCAACAGGTCGCCGTCTCTTTTAGCCGTTATGGCCAAAACCTTCAGGGGTTGGAAGTGGCTACCCTCTGCGGTGGTCAAGAGTACCGTGAGCAGTTAGGCGCGCTGAAGCGTGGTGCCCAAGTGGTAGTGGGCACGCCGGGCCGCGTGATTGACCACCTGGATCGTGGCAGCCTGAAGTTAGATGGCCTGTCTGCGCTGGTGCTGGACGAAGCCGACGAAATGCTGCGCATGGGCTTTATCGACGACGTAAAACGCGTGGTTGCCGATACCCCGAAAGATGCTCAGCGTGTGTTTTTCTCGGCGACCCTGCCGACTGAAATCGAGCGCATCGTCAACCGTTATTTGGTCAACCCGGTAAAGGTGGCGATCGAGTCGCGTACCACCACAGGTGAAAACATCGAGCAGCGCCTCGTGCGTGTCGACGGTGGTGCCAAGCTGGAAGCGCTGGCGCGTATTCTCGAAGTGGAGCCGGTGGATGCGGCCATCGTGTTCGTACGTACACGTGCTGCCTGTACCACGCTGGTCGAGCAGTTGACTGCTCGTGGCGTCAACGCCGCTGGCCTATCGGGTGATCTAGATCAGAGCCTGCGTGAGCGCACGATTACCCGCTTGAAGCGTGGCAAAGTGGACGTGCTGATTGCGACTGACGTTGCTGCCCGTGGTCTTGACGTTCCGCGTATTACGCACGTTATCAACTACGACCTGCCGCAAGACGCTGAAGCCTACACCCACCGTATCGGTCGTACCGGTCGTGCGGGCCGTAGCGGTATCGCGATCACCTTTGCGGGCTTCCGTGAAGGCCGCAAGGTAGGCTGGATGGAGCAGGCAACGGGTCAGAAAATGACTGAAATGCCGCTGCCTGACGAAGCCGCTATTCGCGCCCACCGTGATGAAGTGTTCCATCATCGCGTTGTTGCCGCGCTGACGAAAGGTGCAGAAGAGCAGCGTGCCCTGGTCGAGCGTTTGGTGGAAGAGGGTCACGACGCCGTCGAGCTGGCCTGCGCGTTTGCCGCCATGGCCCGCGCCGACGAAGCGCCGATTGGTCGTCTTCAGGCACCGCGCAAAGAGCGTGCCCCGCGCGATGGCGCACCGGGCAAGCCGGGCGGTGCTCGTCGCGAGCGCTCCAGCGCGCCCAGCGAAGGCATGACCCGCTACCGTGTTTCCGTTGGCCATAAAGACGGTGTGAAGCCGGGTCAACTGGTCGGCGCGCTGGCGAACGAAGGTGGCATTGAAGGCGCGCGTATCGGTCGTATCGATATTCGCAACGCTTTCTCGGTCGTTGAACTGCCTAGCGGTCTGCCGTCTACCATTCTGGCCAAGATGGCTCGTGCCCGTGTGGCCGGTCGCCCGCTGGAAATCAGCGAAGACCGTGCGTCTGAGCGTGCACCGCGCCGCCGTCGTGACGATGGTGATGCGCCGGTTCGCCGCCGCGAACGTGCGTAACTCAGTCTTGGGCGCTTAACATCGCCTAACGCTTGAGTCACGTCGATCCCCCTATGCCACTGGCCTCGCGCCAACTGGTGTAGGGGGATTTTTTTTGGCTACGCTATACGTACTTCACTTTGATAGTCACAAGGAGCATGCATGGACGCTGCGCTACACGAATGGAGCCTGTCACCCAAACAGGCGATTGCGCTGCAGTCACAACTCGCCCAGCAGCTAGAGAGCCGTGACCGCATCAACCCGGTGAGGTATATCGCGGGGGTAGACATTGGCTTTGAAGAGGGCGGGGCGGTGACGCGGGCGGCAGTGGTGGTGTTGCAGTGGTTGCCAGAAGAGGCTCCGTATCTACCGGTGGTCGAGCAAGTGGTGCATCGCGAACCCACACGCATGCCCTATATTCCAGGGCTACTCTCCTTTCGCGAAATCCCCGCTGCGCTAGGTGCGTTTGCCAAGCTCAAGACTCAGCCACAGCTGGTGATGGTCGATGGCCAAGGCATCGCCCACCCCAGGCGGCTAGGGGTCGCGGCACATCTAGGGCTTTGGCTTGATCTGCCTACCATCGGTATCGCCAAGTCACGGTTGACTGGTAAGCATGCAGAGGTTGGTGAAGCGCGGGGCGATTGGGTACCGCTCATGGCCGGGCAAGAGGTGATTGGTGCCGTACTACGCTCGCGGGGGAACGTAAAGCCGGTATTCGTCTCGCCGGGGCATCGGCTTTCGCTGGATACCTCCCTTGAGTGGGTAATGCGCTGCCTGGGCCCAACCAAGCTGCCTGAGCCGACCCGCTTGGCAGATCGGCTGGCATCGCGGCGAGATCAAAAGAAGAGTTAAATAAAGTCGATAAAAAGCTGCAGCAGGCTGGTCGCTTCTGGCGTCTCGCTAATCTCATTGAGTAGCTGGTCTGGGTTGTCACCCTGGTCACGCAGGGCTGCGCGCTGGCGCTCAATGTAGGCGCGCATGACGGGCGGTGAAAACTCAGGGTGAAACTGCACGCTCCATTGGCGCGGCCCGTAGCGTAGCGCTTGGTGGGCGTCGTGGCAGTTGTGGGCCAGAATAGTAGCGCCATGAGGAAGCTGCATCACCGACTGTGCGTGGGTGAGGTGAGCAGGAAAGTGCCCGGGTAGTTGGCTAAAGAGCGGGTCTTGCTGGCCTGCCTGGGTTAAGCGTACCGTCCGAGTGCCCGATTCTCGGCCAGCGGGGTGATAGTCGCTAATACCGCCAAACGCCGCCGCCATTAGCTGATGGCCATAACAAACGCCCAGCAGCGGCAGGTTATCGGCCAGTGCTTGCTGCAGCCAGGGTTTTAGCGCCTCGCTCCAGGAGGGCTGCTCGCTCACCATGCTGTGAGAACCGGTAATCACGGCACCTGCAATGTCGTCGGGAGGCGTCGCCGTCAGCCGCGCATCCCACACCTTTAGCGTTAACTGCTCGGGTAACGCATCGTTCAGCCGCCGGATAAACAGCTGCTCAAAATCACCGTGTTGGTCGACCACTTCAGGGAAGGCGTCCCCGGTTTTAATAATGACTAAAGAGGCCATGGCATTCTCGTTATCGTATCGCGGCGGTGGAAAGATAGCCGAATCAGGTCATTACGCTGTAAGCTGAAACGTCTTGTTTAATTACCGTTTTACCATACATTAGGAGCTTGATATGCAACAGATTACTCGTGCAGGGCAGCCGATAGATGTAGCAGGTACTCTACCTGTCGTTGGGCAAGCTGCCCCGGCGATGACGCTGACCAACAGCGACCTGGAAGATGTCACGCTGGACACCTACCAAGGCAAACGTAAAGTGTTGAACATTATACCCAGTGTGGACACGCCCACCTGTGCGATGTCTACCCGGCGGTTTAATGAGCTGGCCTCCAGCCTGCAAGATACCGTTGTGCTGGTAGTCTCGGCTGACCTGCCGTTCGCCGCCAAGCGCTTCTGCGGAGCCGAAGGGCTGGATAACGTTGAGATGCTCTCCACCTTCCGTCATCGGGAGTTCCAGGAAGCCTGGGGCGTGGCGCTGTGTAACAACAGCATGGAAGGGCTGTGTGCCCGCGCGGTCGTTGTACTGGATGCGGACAACCGCGTGCTGCACAGCGAGCTGGTCAGCGAGTTGAAGAACGAGCCTGATTACGACGCGGCATTGGCTGCACTGAAAGGCTAGCGGGGCGCCTTGGCCGCCTTCACCAGCGCACGTATCAAACGCTGCTGGGGGCGGTTGAAGATTAGCCATTCGGGATGCCACTGTACGCCAATCAGAAAGTCGTGGGCTTCGGACTCAATCCCCTGCACTAGCCCATCTCTGTCTCTCGCGACGATTTTAATGCCTTTTCCCGCCTGGTTAACGGCCTGGTGATGCAGGCTGTTCACCCGACACCAAGTGACGCCCAGCAGTTGATACAGCTGGCTGCCACCGACGATATCCACCGTTTTACGGGGCAGCACGGTACGCCGCCGCTTCAAGCCTTCATGGGTCGTATAAATATCGGGGTCCAGCGTGCCACCCAAATGTACGTTAATTAACTGAGCGCCCCGGCAGATGCCAAGCACCGGTGTGTTTTGCGGAATGAACCGATTCAACAAGCTCAATTCTAACTCGTCCCGGGCGGGATCCAAGCGCACGTCGAGCTGCACTTCGCCGCCGTACAGGTGGGCTTGAATGTCGTCCCCGCCGCCAATGATCAGGCCGTCCAGATGCTCTGGCAAGGGGCGGGAAGGGGAAAGCCGCAGCGGCCTGCCGCCGTGACGCCAGACGGCAAACCAGTCGAAGCACCAGGCAAGCTGGCTTTTGTAATCTGAGGTCGTGATGCCGATCAGGGGTCTAGACATGGCCAAACAGTCTGCGCTTGAGGCGCTGCCACCAGGGCTGGCGCTGTTCGGCCATGTACTCCTGGCAGCGGGCGTGAAGGTTGTCCTGATCGTGGGCCAGCTTCTCTACCTCCACCCAGCGGTTCCACTCCATTACGCTGCCCCAGCCCGGCTGCGACAGCTGCGCATTGGGCAACCGATAATGGAAGGTGGGCCGTGGCTTGGTCAACTGGCCGTGCAGCAGCGCGTGAGGGTGTTCCGGGCGCAGGTGGGCAAACAGCGGCAGCAGGTCCAGCTCGCGGTTACGGGTAGGATTATCGGCCAGGTAGTCGTCGATGAAGGTGTCGAGGTCCGGCTGGTAACGCAGATCCAGCACCTTACGGGCGTACTCCTTGGGAAACGGGTTGGCGTGCGGCAGCACTTCGCGGGTGATATCCACCTTAATTTCTTCACGCAGCCAATTGGCCAGCAGCAGGTAGGCGCGCATCATGGCGAGCAGGTACTCCACCTCCTGGCTTTCCACCTCAGGGTTCAGGTGTAGACCAAAACCATAGAGCAGGCTGGCATCGGTGCCTTTGGCGCCTTTTTCCCGCAGCGTTTCAAAGAGCGTATCGAGTGTTTCTAGCTCGTCCCAAGGAATAGGCGGGCAGACGATTTCGGTGGGCACCAAGCCGGTCACCATATCGCCGATTAGCTCGCGGGTTTTTTGGTGAAACTCTACTCGCCGCTGGTGCTGCTGGCGCGCCCATTCACTGTCGCTTTCATGGTGCTCTTCCAGCAGTGCTTTATCAGGGTGGGCGTATTGGGTATCCAGCTCAATGCCAAACTCTCCCCAACGTGTGCCTTCCACCTGTAGCCGATGAGGGCTGACCACGTTAAGCTCCCCACCAAATAGCGTGCGCACCAGCTCAGCCGTCTCGCGGGGCGGTAGCCCGGCAAACTCGATTTCAACGCCGACGCAGCGTGTTTGGCCATCTTTATTTACGCGTTTGGGTGGGGCTTGCAGCGTCATCTCGGTATCCTTGAGAGGAACGTTTGAAGGCTCAGCCTATCATAGTCACACGTTGAGGCTGAGCGTAATCAACGAAGTAAATGTTAATCACCGGTACCTGTGACCGGTCTATGTCGGGAGTAATGCGTGCGACAGCACTGGATAACCCAAATCATCGTAGGCGTAGTGCTCAGCATGCTGCTCAGCGCGGCGGCACTGGCGCAGAGTGTTTCCTTGCCTAACCTGACGGGTGGCGACTCGTCGGAACAGTCCGAGGTAAGTAACGAAGATTTTCAGCGCTCGCTTGGCAATGTGATCTCCATGCTCGAAAACGAGCAGCAGCGCACCGCACTACTGGACTCGCTGCGCGAGCTGCAGGTGAGCACCGAGGCCGCCGAGGAGGATGGCGTCGTCCGCCAGGGGTTGTTAGGCGCGCTGGCCGATACGCTAACCGACATTGGTGAACAGGCCCAGGCGGGAGATTCACCGATTGACGAGTGGTCACGCCAGCTAGTGCAGGGGGCGGATGACTTACGCGCTTTACATGATGGCGCTGACCAAGGGGAGGTCATTCGCGCGGTGGCCGACGGCGCCGTGCTGGCCTTTGTATGGAGCGCGCTGTTGGTAGTGATGATTGCCTTTGGCCGCTTAGTCGCCACGCGACGTCACTGGCCGTTGGATCTTCCCCGCGACCCCAAAGCGTGGCTGCTGGCGGTGCACTTTTTACGTCGCATGCTGCCGTGGACGCTGTCATTTGCCATTACCCTCGGTATTGGTCAAATCCTGCCCTACAGCCCTGGCCGTGCCGTGGTGCTTGTCGTGGCGTATATCTGCCTGTGTGGTCGCGCGCTCTCGGTCGTGTTTGAGACCGTGATCGCCTTCTTCAGTCGGGGCCATCGCTTCCCGGCAGTGCAGGTGTTACAGCACAAAGCGCTGCGTGGCCTGTTTGTGATTGGCGCGCTGATTGCCTTGGGCGATGCGGTGAACTCCACGCGCTTAGTAGAACTACTGGGCGCAGAGCTTTCCGGCTTGGTATCGGTGCTGGCGAACATGCTGGCAGCGCTGCTATCGGCGCGCTTTATCTTTAAGTTTAAGCGCCCCATACGTCATCTGATTTGCAACCGGCCTTATAAGCAGCGCCGCGATGCCAGCGCCGCGGTTGAGATGATTCGTACCTTGGGAGGGCTGTGGCATATCCCGGCGCTTTTAATGGTTGGTGGCTCGCTGCTGGCGATTTTTATTACCGTAGGGGATGTGGGCACGGCCCTGGCGCGCTCGATTGTCTCTGCCAGTTTACTAGTGCTGACGCTAGTCGTGACCGGGCTGCTGCGCCGCCAAGCCGAGCGGCTCAACAAGCGCCGGCATCGCCGCCGCTTCAGTCAGTACCGCAAGCGTTTGGAACGTTTCGGGTTCGTGCTGGCACATATTTGCGCGTGGATGGTGTTCGCCGAGCTCTCTATGCAAGTGTGGGGCGGTTCGCTGTTTGGTTTAGGCCAGCAGGCGGTGGCCAGCGCCCGCATCGGGCAAGCGCTGGTGAGCCTTGGTGCTACGATTTTGCTGGCCTGGCTGGTATGGATCTTTGCCGATACGGCCATTCAGCGGGCGTTGACCTCTTCGGCTCGCTCCCGCGGGCGGCGGGTAAATCAAGCCCGTGCGCAAACCATTACGCCGATGATTCGCAACGTGATTTTTGTCGCTATTTTGATCATCGCGGTGATCGCGGGGCTAGCCAACCTTGGGGTGAACGTCACGCCACTGCTGGCGGGTGCCGGTGTGATCGGTCTGGCGATTGGTTTTGGTGCCCAAACCCTGGTGCAGGATTTAATCACTGGTATTTTTATTCTGATTGAAGACTCGTTGGCGGTGGATGACTTTGTGCAGATCAACGGCCATATGGGCACAGTAGAAGGGTTAACACTGCGCACCGTGCGGCTGCGTGACCTGGACGGCGTGCTGCACATCATCACCTTCAGTCGTATCGAATCGATCCACAATATGTCCCGCCAGTTCGGTATTGCGCTGATGCGTATTCGCATTCCTTACGATATGAAAATCGACGATGCGATTACCCTGATGCAGGAGACCGCCCAGGAGCTACGTAAAGACCCGATGATGCGCCACTACATCTGGTCGCCGCTGGAGATGCAGGGCGTGCAGGGCTTTGAAGAGGGCTGCCCCATCCTGCGGATGCGTTTTCGCACCGCACCGGAAATGCAGTGGGATGTTTCCCGCGCCTTTAACCTGCTGCTGAAGCAGCGCATGGAAGCACAAGAGATCGACCTGGGTGTACCGCGTTTGAGTGTCAGCATGGAAGCGCGCTCTGAGTCGCGTATGGAAGACACCTCCGGCACCGATTTAAGCATGGAGCGGGGCGAGGAGAGCCGTTCTTCTTCCAATGAAGAGCCACATAAAAAGCCCGCGCCCCCGAAGCCCGCACCACGCCCCACTCAGGCGGAAATCCGTCAAGACGAGCGGGAGCGCCACGGCACGTCAGCCCAAGCCAAGCCCCAAGCTCAAGGCAAACCCCAAAGCGAGGCCTATGCCCGCCCCCACGGTGAAAACGGCGATGAGTAACCATGGCCCCCGCAGGCGACGCCAGCGGTTATAGAGCGAGACCGCGTGACTGACGCGGTCAACTAGCTCATCGTGGCGTGAGATCGCGTTATCCGGCGGCAGCGAAAAATCATTGGCCACATCGCCCTGCCAATGGGCACCGTGGGTTAGGCCCAACCGGGCGCGCAGGCGCCCAATGTCGCTCAGGGTGTGGTGAAGGGTGTCGTAGGTTTCCCGGTGTGGGGCAACGGCGAGCACGGAGGTAGCATCCTGGCGTAGTGCGCTATTGGGGCAGCGGGCCAGGGCACTGTTGATCTGATGGTCGTTCGCGTCAGGCGACAGAGCGAGGCGTTGATACAGGTCGCGCATAATCCAGGAAGTCTCTTTCCAAGCGTAGTGATTAGTAGGTTTGCATCAAATAATCATAGGCATTTTTGATGCGTTGAAAACGCGCCGACGCTAGAGCGACCTGGTGCTCGCTATCGGAGTAGAAGCGATCTGGGTGGTGAAGCTGGGCCATGCGGCGATAGGCGCGGCGTACATCGGTTTTGCTCGCCCCTGGCGTCAGCCCCAGGACGGCGAGGGCGCGAGTGGTGCGATCGGGAGGCGGTGGGCTGCTACGTTGCTGGCGTTGTCGTGACTCCTCTTGCGCCTGCTCCTGGCGTGCTCGCTCTTGGCGTGCCTGCTCCTGACGCGCTTGCTCGGCTCTGGCCTTCTCCGCTTTGGCCTGTTCGGCGCTGGACTGCTCCGCCCGCGCTTTGGCACGGCGGGCGTCCTCTTTTTGCTGCTTTTTTTCCTGCTGCTTCTGCTTCTTTTCCTGCTGTTTATCCGCTTTGGCCCGCTGCTGCTGTTCTTGCTCGGCCTGCGATGCCTTGGCGCGTTGTGCAGCCTCGGCTTCTTCCCGCGCTTTGCGGGCATAGTAGTCCGGGTCGTGAGCTTGCCAATAGGCGTCGCGGCTCGGGTCTTCCGGCTGGCGCAGCGGCTGGCCAGTCAGTTCCTGAAAAAGCGTGCCCAAGGTGGCCGGCGCTACGTTTAGCAAATCGGCTAAAAAACGCAGGATATAATGGTTGGCAAGCGAGATATCGCCGTCGTCCGTGGCCACGGTAATCGCTTGGTGCATCACACTCAGGCTACGCTCTTTAGAACACTCTTTGCGTACCACCTCGGCGGCCAGCTGAATGGCGTGCAGGTCTTGGCTGTGGGCAATACTCATCACCGGCCCCAGTTCGTGTCCGTGGCGAAACTGCGATGTCACCTGGGCCAAGCGGCGACGCCGCTGGCCTTCCGAGACGTGCTGGCGGTGCACCAGCACCCAGCCCAGCAGTAGTAGTGTGGCCGTATCCACTTGGCTGCGGCTTTTGAGCAGCAGCAGCTCAAAGGGTGAAAAACGGGCGGTGGACATTCCCTAGCTCCAAGGCGAAGTAGTAAACCGTAGCCTCTGTTTAGCAGACCACTATGGCGAGCTCACCATGGTATATCATCGTGTTTGGCAATGAAGTAGGAGATTCGTGAGGTGATCAACGTTGAGCGTAAAAATAGCTTCCAACTGCGCCTATCGCGGCGGCTAAAAGAAGAAACCTCGCATACGCTCGATGTGTATTTGTTCGTGCCCAAAGAGCTTGGGTTGAGCACTCACGTCATTTCCGAAGAGGCATTTTATCATGGTGCGATCAGTGTCTCGCGCACTTACTACAGCGACGAGTATCACTTGCCGCTGGTGCATAGCCGATTGGCTAGCCGTAACCAGTTGGGTAGCGACTCTTACCGCTTGAGCCTCAGCCTTTACGCCTATCAATACGTGGGGGCCTTGGAGCGCACCACCCAAGCCTTGCTGGCTGACGCCCGTAAGCTGCGTCGCGAGCCAACCGATGAGCCAGACGCCTGGAATGAGAAGGCCAACGCACTGACCGAACGGCTCGCGGAAATGAGTGACCTGAGTGACGGCATTCTCAAACGCCTGCGGCGCAACCCGCCCAGCGACGAGCGTCTTTATAAATACTTTGCCAATATCGACAACTACCTCTCCTGGTTCACCGAGCAGCAGCTATTAGCTCTAGTCGCGCATATGCCACGGGGCGGGCCGTTTAGTGATATCAAGCGGCGCTTTATTACCATTTGCCAGCGCGAAGGGGAGTACCGTCAGGCCCAGGAGTACAACGCCGAACGGGTCATGGAAGATCCGACTCGCATGTCGAATAAAATGCGCCTGCTGCGGCTCTTGATTGAGCAACCGATCACCCTCAAGCAGCGTACCCTGGAGCTGGGTAGCGGTGAACAAAAGGCGGTCAAAGCGCTGGCCACGGCGGTGGTGATGGCGTTTGTGTCGCTGGGTGTTCTGCAGCTACGCAACGCCTTGGGGGATATTACCGCACTGTTTGTGCTGGCCATGGCGCTGCTCTATGCGCTGCGGGAAGTCTTCAAAGATGACCTGCGTAACACGCTATGGCGCTGGCTGCGCCGTGGCCGCCCCAAATGGCGTCGCCAATACATCGACCCCACCCGCAACGCCCTGGTAGGGCGGCAACTTGAGTGGTTCGACTACAAGCGCTATTCCGCTCTGGATGACGATATTCAGCAGATGCGGCGGCGCACCGTGGCCCAGCGTGACGAGGTAGTGATGCACTATCGCTCCAGCTCGCGCATGTCGCCAACGCGCTTTCTCAGTGGTTATGAACACACCCGCGAAACGCTGCATATCGACCTCTCGATGCTGACCCGCCTAATGAGCAAAGAGAAGCACCACATCTACCGGCTCAAAGATGGTCAGGCGGTGCGCGAGAGTGTGGAGCGGCGCCATCTATTCAACCTAGTGATACGTGAAACCGGCAGCGAGGACACGCCCTATCTTGCTCGTTGGAAGGTCGTGGTCAGCCGCTCGGGCATCGTGGATGTAGAACGCGTGGCGGAAAACACCGATAAATAATCTCTGTGGCACGACATTGAAGATGCGACTAAAAGCTAATAAGTAAACGTTTACTCTAATCGCGTAAACGTTTACTTTTTGCCCAGGCGCCGGTCGAAACGGCTGGTGAAGTCATACACGAACACGCTTGGGAGAGAGCGATGACACTGCGAGTCACCGTGTGGGGCGAGAACGTCCACGAGCAAACCAACGAGGTGGTAGCGCGCATTTATCCTACCGGGATGCACCAGTGCATCGCCGACGGTTTGAATGAGTCAGAGGCGCTGTCCGCTACCGCCGTCACGCTGCAAGACCCAGAACAAGGGCTCAGCGAAGAGACGTTGGAGAATACCGATGTGCTGCTGTGGTGGGGCCACGCCGCCCACGGCGACGTGCTGGAAGAGACCGTTGACCGGGTGCAAAAGCGCGTGCTGCAGGGCATGGGCTTGATTGTGCTGCACTCCGGCCACTACTCCAAAATTTTCAAACGGCTGATGGGCACCACCTGCTCGCTGAAATGGCGAGAAGCCGGCGAGCGTGAGCGGCTCTGGGTAGTGAATCCTGGCCACCCCATCGTGCAAGGGCTCGGCGATTACATTGAACTGCCCCATACCGAAATGTACGGCGAACCCTTTGCGGTACCCAACCCGGACGAAGTGATTTTCATCAGTGCCTTCGAAGGCGGCGAAGTGTTCCGCTCCGGCCTGACCTACAAGCGTGGCAACGGCAAGGTTTTCTACTTCCGCCCCGGCCACGAAACCTACCCGATCTACTACGACGAGCAGGTCAAGCGGGTGCTCAAAAATGCCGTGGTCTGGGCGCAGCCGGAAGGCTCCCGGTGGATCGACAGCTGCCCCAACGTCCCCGCCGACCAGGCGCCCAACCCGGTCGAGATCAAGGGCGAAAGCCTGCACAAACCCGGTGAGGAGGGGTTCAAATGATCCGTATCGCGATTATTGGCGCGGGCAGCATGGCGGGCGAGCACGCCAAGCACTATGGCCGACTCGAAGGTGTCGAAGTGGTTGCCGTATGCGACCGTGATTTCCCCAAGGCCCAGGCCTTCGCCGAGCGCCATGGCATTGCCGATGTTTACCAGTCGCTGGACGACATGCTGGCCCGCGACGATATCCACGCGGTGAGCAATGTCACTCCGGATGGCGTGCACAAGGCCACGTCGCTGGCCGCCATTGCGGCGGGCAAACATATCCTGTGCGAAAAGCCCCTGGCTACCAACGCCGAGGATGCCCATGAGATGGCCGCCGCCGCCCAGGCCGCCAACGTCATCAACATGGTCAACTTGAGCTACCGGGACGCCCCTGCCATTCAGCACGCCCGCGCGCTCGTCACCGGCGGCGCCATTGGCACCGTGCGCCATGTGGACGCCAGCTACCGCCAAAGCTGGCTGGTCAGCAACGCCTGGGGCCGCTGGGATGAGGATAGCCAATGGCTATGGCGGCTCTCGGAAGCCCACGGCAGCAAAGGGGTGCTAGGCGATGTGGGCGTGCATATCGTCGATTTCGCCAGCTTCCCGGTGGGCGATATCACTCGGGTGAACTGCGAGCTGACCTGCTTCGATAAAGCGCCGGATAACCGCATTGGCGACTACGTGCTGGACGCCAACGACACGGCGCTGATGCGCGTACGTTTTGCTAACGGTGCCATGGGCACCATCCAGGCGACCCGCTGGGCCACCGGCCACCACAACTCGTTAACGCTGAGCGTTCACGGTGATAAAGGCGCCATCCGCGTGGATCTGGATGCCTCCAAAGACGAGGTACAGGTGTGCCTGAACGACGATGTGCATCCTGCCCGCTGGAGCACGGTCAAGGCGCCGCCCACGCCCAGCATTTATCAGCGCTTCATCGAGAGCATTCGCACGGGGGAGAACGACCAGCCCGATTTTGCTCGCGGTGCGGCCATTCAAACCGTGCTAGACGCCTGCTTTGTGTCCAGTCTGGAAGATCGCAGCATGGCGATTGCCAGCTAACGAGCACGTTGCAACACGCATCTTTAAACGTACGACACCCAATAACAAAATGAGGACGCGACGATGCGCCAACCACTGAAAACACCGCTGCTACTACTGACCCTGCTGCCCACGGCGCTGCCTGCTATGGCCGCCGAGATCACCGTGGCCTGTGGCGATGGCGGGGCGGCGGATTTCTGCCCGGCGCTTGCCCAGCGCTGGGCCGAGGCCAACGGCCATCAGGTCAATATCGTCACCACGCCAGCCTCGCCTACGGAAAAGCTTTCGCTTTATCAACAGCTGTTGGGCAGCCAATCCCAAGATGTCGATGTGCTGATGGTGGATATCGTCTGGCCGGGGCTGCTGGCAGAGCAGTTGGTGGATTTGCACGATTACCTGCCGGAAGGCGCAGCGGAAGGTTTTATTCCCTCGCTGATGGAGAACAACACCGTGCAGGGCAAGCTGGTCGCGCTGCCCTGGTTTACCGATGCCGGGCTGCTCTACTACCGTCATGATCTGCTCGAGCAGTACGGCGCTGACGTGCCGCAGACGTGGCAAGCGCTGACCGACACTGCCCGGCGCATTCAAAACGCCGAGCGGGAAGCGGGTAACGAGCGCATGCATGGTTTCGTCTTTCAAGGGCGTGCCTACGAAGGGCTGACCACTAACGCGCTGGAGTGGGTGGCCAGCTACGGCGGTGGTACGTTCGTGGATGCCGAGGGGCAGGTCACGGTTAACAATCCCCAGGCGGTGGAAGCCCTAGCGTTAGCGGCTTCTTGGGTGGGGGATATCAGTCCAGAAGGTGTGCGTAACTACATGGAGGAGCAGGCTCGCGGCGTATTCCAGGCGGGCAACGCGGTGTTTATGCGCAACTGGCCCTACGTGTGGTCGCTGGGGCAAGCGGACGGCACGCCGATCCAGAACAAGTTTAGCGTAGCGCCGCTGCCCAGCGGGCCAGAAGGGCAGTCGGTGGCAACGCTGGGCGGTTGGAACTGGGCGGTGTCCCGTTACTCGGATGAGCCGCAGGCGGCCGCTGATCTGGTGGCTTATCTCACCGCCGAAGCCCAGCAAAAAGCCCACGCCATTGAGTTTGGCCGTAACCCCACGCGCCCAGCGCTCTATGAGGACGAAGACGTGCTGGCCGCGCAGCCGTTTATCGGCGAGCTATATGAGACGGTGATGAACGGCGTGCCGCGCCCGGCCAGCATTACCGGCGATGCCTATCCGCGGGTCTCCAACGCGATCTTCAACCGCGTGCACGATGCGCTGTCCGGCAGTATCACGCCGGAGCAGGCGGTGCAGCAGTTGGATAGCGAGCTGGCGCGACTGGGGCGGCGTGGCTGGTAGCGCAAGCGGCATTAGCGTCCGTGCATTCAGCGATTTTCGGCCCCGCTTTTTGTACAATCAGGGCCCGACTGGCTGAGGCATGGCATGAAACAGAACAAACCGAGCGCGCAAACCGCCACCATTCGTGAAATTGCCCGGCGCGCCGAGGTCTCGATTGCCTCGGTAAGCCGGGCGCTGAACGGCAAGCCGGGGATCAGCGACGCGCTGCGCGACAAAATCCTCACCATCAGCCGCGAAGTGGCCTATCAGCCCAGCGCGGCGGCGCGGCAGCTCATCAGCGGCAAAGCCGCCGTCGTAGGAATCTCCCTTGGGCGGCAAGATATCGAGCTGCGCCCTTACTATATTCTGCTCTACCAGCACCTGACCGTCGCGCTGCACCAGCAGGGCATGGTGCCGATCTTTTTCCACCACGACCAAACCCATGAGCTGCCAGAACGGGCGGGCGCGGCGATTTTGCTAGGGGAAACGGGTGAAGACGAGCGCCCAGGCGTGCTGCGCGCGGCGGACATACCGTTTGTACGCATTGGCAATGCGGGGGAAGGCTTTTCGGTGGCTCCGGACGATGTCTCCGGGCTATACCAGATCACTCAGCATCTGATTCAACAAGGGCGAACGCGGATTGCCTTTGTGGGCGGAGAGTTGGACGTACCGCGCCCCCACAGCCGCCTTTCCGGTTACCAGCAAGCGATGGCAGAGGCAGCGCTTAGCGAGCAGCTACTCAGCCTGCCCTATCGGTTTACGTCCGACTCGCTCACTAGCTACCGCTACCTTAACCGTATTCTCAACCATGACGATCCACTACCGTTCGATGCGCTGGTCTGCGCTACCGACGAGCTGGCGCTCGGCTGTGTCGCCGCGCTGGAAGATCGCGATATTCGTGTGCCCGAAGACGTGGCCGTTACCGGCTTTGACGACCTGCCTACCTTAGCTACAGGCTTAACCACCGTGCGCCAGGATATTGCGGCCATTGCGGCGATGAGTGTCGAGCTGTTGAGCGAAGCGCTGGCGGGAAAAGCGCCCCGGCACGTGTCGCTGCCGGTGGCGCTTGTGTTGCGAGAAACGAGCTAAGAAGACCCCGATTTACTATTACGCTTGTCCATACTGCGTTGAAATTAACCTCAAAATGCTCATTTACTATCTGTAAACTCCGCTTTTTCGGTTAATTTCGCCTTGTCTGGCCTGCGCTCATAACGTAAATCATGGCCTTCTAACGCCCCGGCAACTGCTCCGGGCCGAAGGCGTCGGGCAACAGGCTGTCCATGGTGTAGGTTTTTAGCACCTCACCCTGCTTGGAGAGCACCATGATTTGCGTGCTGGGGGTGGCGAACTCGCGAATGCGCTGGCGGCAGTCGCCGCAGGGCGTGCAGAGATGCTCGCCAGGGCCCATGACGTATACCTTGGCAAGCTCGCGCTGGCCAGCGGTAATCATGGCGGAAATGGCCGAGGCTTCGGCGCATAGCCCTTTGTAGTGGGCCACTTCCACGTTACTACCGGCAAACTGCTGACCATCCGGGCACTCCATGACCGCTGCAACCGGGTGGTTGGAGTAGGGCGCGTAGGCGTTGCCCAGGGTGGTCAACAGCGTGTCTACCAGGGCCTGATCCGCTTGGCTCATGGCGTTATCCTCTCAGTGGGCGCTTGATTCCAAGCGGTTAAGCGCTGGCAGCGTCGTCGCGTAGAACGGTGTCGAGCGCAATCACCATCATGTCGTTGAAGGTGGTTTGACGGTCGGCGCTGGAGAGCGAGTCGCCTTTCAGAATGTGGTCAGACACGGTGCAGATGGTCAGTGCGCGGGCACCGAACTCAGCTGCCACGCCGTACAGGCCAGCGGCTTCCATCTCGACGCCGAGGATGCCGTAGCGCTTCATCAGCTCGGCCATATCGGTTTGCGGGTTGTAGAACAGGTCCGCCGAGAAGATGTTGCCGACTTTCACGGCGACGTTCTGCGCTTTGGCGGCCGCCACGGCGTGGCTGGCCAGCTCGAAGTCGGCAATGGCGGCCAGGTCGTGGTCATTGAAGCGCATGCGGTTCACTTTGGAGTCGGTGCTGGCACCCAGCCCGATCACCACGTCGCGCACGTTGACATCGTCACGTACCGCGCCGCAGGAGCCCACGCGAATGATCGACTTCACGCCGTAATCGGTAATCAGCTCTTTGGCGTAAATGGAGACGGAGGGGATGCCCATACCGTGGCCCATTACGGAAATCTCGCGGCCTTTGTAGGTGCCGGTGTAGCCGAACATATTGCGCACGTCGTTCACTTGGCGCACGTTCTCAAGGTAAGTATCAGCGATGTACTTGGCGCGCAGCGGGTCGCCGGGCATCAGTACGGTATCGGCGAAATCGCCCTTCTCGGCATTGATATGTGGGGTAGCCATGGAACACTCCTCTCTAAAAAATGTTTGGCCTGAATAACCCAATCAGTGGCATTCAGGCCGTGCACATCAGCGTGCTAATGGGGTTGTCGGCTTTTATGCCGCGTTCGGTAAAAAGCTCTCGCCATCGGCCATGGCATCGACGGCGAAGAACGCCGCGAGGGTTTGGCCAATGTCGGCGAAGGTGCCGCGCTCGCCCAGCGGGCCGGGGGCGAAGCCTGCGCCGCGCACCATGATCGGCACGTATTCGCGGGTGTGCTCGGTGCCTTCCCAACTAGGGTCGCAGCCGTGGTCGGCGGTGAGCAGCAGCAGGTCGTCGTCGTTGAGCGTGGCGAGCAGCTCCGGCAGGCGGGCATCGAAGTGCTCCAGCGCAGCGGCGTAGCCCGGCACGTCCCGGCGGTGGCCATAGACCGAATCGAAATCGACGAAGTTGGTCATGATCATGGTCGGGCGGTCGCTGGTTTCGTTGGCGGTGCGCGCCACTTCGGCCAGGGTGGCCTCCATCAGCGCGTCGTGGCCGCTGGCTTTGACCTTGTGGGTAATGCCGCAGTGGGCGTAGATGTCGGCGATCTTGCCAATCGACACCACTTCACCGCCGGCGTCGGCAAGCTTTTGCAGCACGGTGGGGGTCGGCGGCTCGATGCTGTAGTCGCGGCGATTGCCGGTGCGGGCAAAGCTTTCGCGGTCGTCGCCGATAAACGGGCGGGCGATGACGCGGCCAATGTTGTAGGGCTCCAGCAGCTCGCGCACGGTTTCGCACAGGGCATAGAGACGCTCTAGGCCAAAGTGCTCTTCGTGGGCGGCAATCTGGAACACGGAGTCTGCGGAGGTATACACAATCGGCTTGCCGGTGGCGATATGCTCTTCGCCCAGGCAGGCAATGATTTCGGTGCCCGAGGCGTGGCAGTTGCCGATTACGCCGGGCAGGTCGGCTTCTTGAACGATGCTATCCAGCAGCGCTTGGGGAAAACTGTTGGTTTTGTCGAGAAAGTAGCCCCAGTCAAAGCGCACCGGCACACCGGCAATTTCCCAGTGGCCGGACGGGGTGTCTTTCCCGCTGGAGATCTCTTTGGCGTGGGCGTAAGCGCCGTTCAACTGCTCGGGCAGGCTGACGCCTTCCGCCACGCTACCGGTGGCATCCCGGTGGGCGTGGAACAGGCCGAGCGCGGCCATATTGGGGAGCTTCAGCGGACCGGAGCGCTCGGCGGTATCGGCCTCGCCGCGCGCGCAGGCGGCGGCGATGTGGCCCAGGGTGTCAGCCCCCTGGTCACCGAATTTGTCGGCGTCCGGCGCGCTACCGATTCCAAAAGAGTCGAGTACTAAAACAATGGCACGGCGCATTAGGCTTCTCCTCGGAAGGTCTCTTGCAGCAGTGTGTCGGCGGTGGCTTCAGCGTCACCGATGGTGACCGCCGCGCGTAGCTGGGCGGCGGCGAGGGCGGCGGCCTCTTCGGTGCGGGCGTGAACGATGGCCAGCGGGCGCTGGCTATCCACGCTGTCGCCGATTTCGACGATATCGCTAAACCCGACGCTGTGGTCGACGCTGGCGTCGTTACGCAGGCGACCGCCGCCCAGTTCCACCACGCTCATACCTACGGCGCGGGTATCGAAGCGCTGCACGATGCCGCTCTGTTCGGGGTACACCGCTTGAATCACCGGGGCGGTGGCCAGGTAGCTGTCCGAGCGCTCCATAAAGTCGGCGGGGCCGCCCAGTTCGCGCACCATGCGGGCGAAGACTTCCGCCGCCGCGCCAGAGGTGAGCGCTTTATCGAGCTTGGTGAGGGCTTCTTCGCGGTTAGCCACCAGCTTGCCCGCAATCAACATCTCAACGGCGAGTTCGCGGGTGACTTGCATCACGCGGCTGTTGGCGCGCTCGCCGCGCAGTAGCGCCAGGGTTTCGACGATCTCTACCGCGTTACCGGCACAGGGGGCCAGCGGTTGGCTCATATCGGTGAGCAGCGCGGTGGTGGGCGTGCCCGCTTGGGTCGCGACATTGGCGATACTTTTCGCTAGCTCGCGGGATTTTTCCGGGGTGGGCATAAATGCGCCGCTGCCCACTTTAACGTCCATCACCAGGGCATCCAGGCCAGAGGCCAGCTTCTTGCCCAAAATAGACGCGGTGATCAGCGGAATAGATTCCACGGTGGCGGTCACGTCGCGCACGCCGTAGATGCGCTTATCCGCCGGGGCGAGGTTGCCGGTTTGGCCGATAATCGCCACACCGGTGGATTTTACGACATCGCTGAAGCGCTCGGGCGCGGGGTAGGGGTCGTAACCGAGGATTGATTCCAGCTTGTCCAGCGTGCCGCCGGTGTGGCCCAGGCCACGGCCAGAAATCATCGGCACGAACGCGCCGCAGGCAGCGACCCAGGGGCCGAGCACCAGCGATACCAGATCGCCCACGCCGCCGGTGGAGTGCTTGTCCACAATCGGGCCGGGCAGGTTGAGGGAATCCCACTGCATGACGTGGCCAGAATCGCGCGTCGCGGTGGTCAATGCCACGACTTCTTCGCGGCTCATGCCGTTTAAAAACACCGACATGGTGAAGGCGCCAATCTGCGCGTCGCTGATGCGGTCGTCGGCGATGCCCTGTACGAAGGCTTTGATCTCTTCAGCGGGAAGCGGCTGGCCGTCGCGCTTCAGGCGAATCAGTTCTTGGGGGAGCAGGGCGTGGTGAGATGCGTTTGACGACATTTAGTAGCCTCCATTGGTCGCGGCATCGGCATTGCCGTTTAGCGTGTTCAGTAAGTTCGTCAGTAGGCTGGATGCACCGAACCGGAAGTGCTCGGGCGTCACCCACTGCGGGCCCATGATGTCGGCAGCCAGCGCCAGGTACTGGGCCGCTTCTTCGGCGGTGCGAACGCCACCAGCGGCTTTGAAACCGACATTTTTACCGCTGGCTTTGATGGCTTTTAGCATGATCTCGGCGGCTTCCAGGGTAGCGTTGACCGGTACTTTACCGGTGGAAGTTTTGATAAAGTCCGCGCCACCTTCGATGGCCAGCTCGCTAGCGCGTTGGATAAGCGCAGGCTCTTTGAGTTCGCCAGATTCGATGATGACTTTTAGCTGGGCTTGTCCGCCGCAGGCGGCTTTACACATTTCTACCAGCTCGCGGCCGGTCTCTTCATCGCCTGCCATCAGCGCACGGTAAGGAAACACCACGTCGACTTCGTGAGCGCCAGACGCCACGGCTTCGCGGGTTTCACGGGCAGCGCCCATGATATCGTCGCCGCCGTGGGGGAAGTTGGTGACCGTGGCGATCTTGACTTGGCTCTCCAGCTTGTGGGCGCTGAGCGCGCGGGCAGCGGTGACGATGAACTGCGGATAAACGCACACCGCCGCCGGGTTGCCGAACGGCGTCTTCACCTGCTGGCACAGCGCTTCGATCACGCTGTCGGTGTCGCTGTCGTTCAGGCTGGTCAAATCCATCAGCGTCAACGCTTGGCGAGCGGCTTGGGTGAGTTGGGCTTGAGTGAGCTGGGGGGAGGCAGTCGCGTTCATGAAATTCTCGCAAATCAATAAAAGACAAAACGGGCACTGCGAAAACATAGCAGCGCCCGTTGCATGGTGTCGTACTCGCTGCGTTAAGCCGTCAGGTTGCCAAGCGCAATAAAGAAGCCAGCAATGGATGCCGACATCAAGTTAGAGAGCGTACCGGCCAATACGGCTTTCACACCGAAGCGGGCAATCTCTTTGCGGCGCGTGGGCGCAATGCTACCCAGGCCGCCCAGCAGAATCGCAATGGACGACAGGTTGGCAAAGCCACATAGCGCAAAGGAGAGAATCGCCATGGTGTGCGGGGTCATCAGTTGACCCGTCGCCGCCACCACCTGTTCCCCATCGATATAGGGAGCGAGGTTGATATAGGCCACGAACTCGTTGACCACCAGCTTCTGGCCGATAAATGAACCCGCCAGGGTTGCCTCTTCCCAGGGCACGCCGAGCAGGAACGCCAGCGGCGCAAACAGCCAGCCGAGAATCAGCTCGAGGCTCAGCGATTCAAAGCCGAACCAGCCGCCAACGCCGCCTAAAATGCCGTTGATCAGCGCGATCAAGCCGATGAACGCCAGCAGCATGGCACCCACGTTGGCCGTCAGCATCAGGCCGGAGGTCGCGCCGGACGCCGCGGCATCCAGTACGTTGGTAGGCTTGTCGTCCTGCTCTTTCAGCTCTTCATCGACCTTGGAAACGCTGTCGCTATCTTCCACGTTCTGGGTTTCCGGCATGATCAGCTTGGCGAACAGCAGGCCGCCAGGCGCCGCCATGAACGAGGCCGCCACCAGATACTCCATGGGAATGCCCAGCGCTGCGTAGCCTGCTAGAACGGAACCGGCTACCGAGGCTAAGCCGCCACACATCACCGCAAATAGCTGCGAAGGCGTCATGCGGGCAATAAATGGGCGTACGACAAGCGGAGCCTCGGTTTGGCCCACGAAGATATTGGCGGTCGCAGAGAGCGATTCGGTGCGCGAGGTGCCCAGTGCTTTTTGCAGTGCGCCGCCCAGAATCCGAATGACCCACTGCATGATGCCTAGGTAGTAGAGCACGGCAATCAGCGACGAGAAGAAGATGATGACCGGCAGTACTTTGATAGCAAAGACAAAGCCGACGTTTTCCACATCGGCTAGGCCGCCAAACAGGAAGCCGATACCGTCGTTAGCAAACACCAGTACCTGGCTAACACCGGCGGAAATGGTTTGCAGCACCGCCTGGCCGAACGGCACGTAGAGCACGAATGCACCGATACCGGCCTGGATAGCAAAAGCACCCAGTACGGTGCGCAGCCGAATCGACTTGCGGTCATAAGAGAAGATTAGGGCGATGGCCACCAGGGTGACCATACCAACCAAGCTCATGATGAGGGTCATGGGAGTACCTTCGGATCGTGAGGAGTGGGAGCGATTACAGCAAGTTCAACTTAACTGAGTAGATCATCGCATTTTGGTAAGCGTCCGGGGTACCCAGTTTATTCTCTGAGTAGCGGTACTGCACGCCCGTGGTGATCAGATCAGACGGGTGCCACCACAGGCTCAGTGCGCCGTTGGTACCTACGCTGCCTGCTTTATCGCCCACGTAGTTCTGGGTCAGGTACTCGTCATCACGGCCGAAGGTCTGCTCGTGCCAGTTGATCACGCTGAAGTTTTGGTTCAGAGCGGTGAAGTCGTAGCCCGCGACCCAGCCAGCCATAAAGCCGTTCATGCCAGTGTAGCTATTGCTCTGTACCCGCGCGGCGCCGATGAACGGTTTGAACCATAGGCCGTTATCGAACGTGGTGCGGTAGCCAAGACCCAGAATTTGGTCTTGCTCGCGAAGTTCATAGCCGTAGTCGCGGAAATCGTACAGGTGGGCGTACAGCGAAAGTGGGCTGTCACCCAGGTAGATGTGCGAGGTCACTTTACCGGCGGTACGGAAGTTGTCTTTACCGCCACTGGCTTGGTCGAACTGATCGTTAGTGGGGTTCTCGAAATCGAAGAAGCCGTAAAATTCGCCCCAGCTAAAGCCGACGCCGCCTTCGATTTCAACATACGTAAAGTCGCTTTTCGCTGCGTTGCTAGCAGTGCGTGCTTCGGTGCCGTTCGACCAGTCGAGATAGTTGACGGAGACGTTGGCAAACGACCAAAGGCGGTCAAGGGTGTGCGGCTCGGCATCGTCGGCAAACGCTGGAGTTGCCAGGGCAGCGCTTGTCAGTAAAACGCCAGCGCCAAGCGTGACGAACGAAGAAGAACGAGAGTGGGATAAAGCAGTCATGGAAGCCTCAACAGGGTTATATTACGGTACCAGAGCAACTGGCGTACCGACGTTGTGGGTCGTCTAGGCTGACGTAATGTTAAAATTATAACATTGAGTGTTATTTTTTTAACGTTGATTTGCAAGCATTGTCACATCAACGCTGTTTAAATGTGATAAGCGCATCATGGCGGAGTCTAACGCTGTGTCGCAGTGGAAATCAGTAAGGGGCTGACGCAGCATAGGTAGCCCAGTTGGGTCTAACATCGATAACAACATGCATCATAAGGAGATGCCTGCTATGAATGACCGGAGCGCACAGCGCATGGCGATGTTGCAAGAAGCGTTGGCTAGCGGGGGAACACTGCATCTTCGCGATGCCGCCGAGCTGTGCGGAGTCTCCGAAATGACCATTCGTCGGGATCTTTCAACGCAACCTTCAGCCATTAGCCTGCTGGGTGGGCGGCTAGTGATGGCAAGCTACCCCGGCGTGACGCCGGTATACGACCTTACTGAGCAGCAATCGAGCCACTATCAGGTCAAACAGCGTCTTTGCCAGCGTGCGGCCAGCTTCATTGAAGAGGGCGACACGCTGTTTATCGACTGCGGCTCCACGCTCATTCCACTGCTGGGTCAGCTTAGTCGTTTCCGAGAGCTAACCGTGGTGACCTATGCCCTCAACGTAGCCAACGCCGTCGCTGGGCTGCCCAATGTGCGCCTCGTATTGCTAGGTGGGCTTTTCTACGCGTCCTCTCAATCGTTTGGCAGCGACGGTATGGGCGCGGCCATCGAGCGCTTGGGCATCAACAAGGCGCTGATCTCTGCTGCCGGCGTGGATTGCGAACGAGGCGTAAGCTGCTTCCATTTTCACGAAGTAGGGCCAAAGCAAGCGGCCATTGCCACGGCAATGCAGCGACTGTTGGTGGTCGATGCCAGCAAATTTGGCGTGGTGCGCCCGGCCTATTTTGCCTCGCTGGAAGACTTCGATGTCATCGTCACCGACGACGAGCGCGCCCCGGGCTTGTTAGAGCGCCACCCGCTGTCCACGCTGAGCATCTCGCTCGCCTAACAACAGCCACTCCTCAGCCACTACTCCCCAGTGCCCTGTGCCCAAACGGGTGCGCAGGGTGCGGCATAGCGTCTCTTTCTGATTGACCCAGATCAATAGAAAATACTTTCGTCTTAGTTGATGCACGCAAGGTGCACGGCCAAGGCTCGCCACTAACCCCATAAGGTGGCGCATATTTTTCCCGGAGCAACGCAGTTGCGCTCACTGTTCTGGGAAAAGTATGGGGTGATAGTTAGCTTGCTACTTAGCTGGCTATTTAGTCGGCTAGATAGTGGGCTGTTTTAGACAACTCTCTGATGAGATCACACCATGCAACTACCTACCCACTGGCGCAGGCGAGGCACTTTTGTGCTCGTCGTATTGTGCTTGCTGTTAACGGGCTGCAGTTCTGCATTGCTGGATCCCAAGGGGCAGATTGGCGTTGAGCAGCGCTCGCTGATTCTGACCTCCTTTGGGCTGATGCTGATCGTGGTCATTCCGGTGATTGTGATGACGCTACTGTTTGGCTGGCGCTACCGGCGCAGTAACCGCGTCGCCAAGTATCTGCCGGACTGGGCGCACTCCAACGCCATCGAAGCGGCCGTTTGGACCGTTCCCTGCTTGATCATTGCCGTACTCGCCTTTCTCACCTTTAAAACCTCCCACAGCTTGGACCCCCACAAACCGCTGGAAAGCGACGTGGAACCCATGGAGATCCAAGCCGTGGCGCTGGATTGGAAGTGGCTGTTCATCTACCCGGAACAGGGCATTGCTAGCGTCAATGAACTGGCCTTCCCGGTAGATACCCCCGTGCGCTTCCGAGTGAGTTCTGGCTCGGTAATGAACGCCTTCTTCATTCCACGCTTAGGCAGCCAGATTTACGCCATGGCGGGCATGGATAACGACGTTCACCTGATTGCCGACGAAGAGGGCGTCTACCCCGGCCGTTCCACCAACTACAGCGGTGCTGGCTTCTCTGGGATGACCTTCGATGCCCACGTCACCTCTCCGGCGGAATTCGACGCCTGGGTGGACAACGTGCGTGCCGCCGACGACACCCTGACCTTCCCGGATGGTTACGAAGCCTTGGCGCAGCCGACGGAGTATCACCCGGTGGAGTACTTCTCGGCGGTCACGCCCGAGCTGTATGAGTCGATCGTCAGCAGCTTCCACAGTGGTGACGGCAGTGGGCACGGCGGTCATGCAAACCACGGTGACACCATCAGTGATGCCCACGATAGCCACGGCGAATCCAGCGAGCTAGAGAGCGCCAGCGCTTCTCAACAGCAGGCCGCGATCGGCCACGTTACCAATCAGCATGCAGGTGATGACCACGCCATGGGCGGCCATCCCACAAGCATTGAAGCGGGGGGTTAAGCATGTTTGGAAAACTCACGTTAGAAGCAATTCCGTATCACGAACCGATCATTATGGTCGTTGCTGCCTTTATGGCGATCGGGGGTGCCGCGCTACTTGGCGCATTGACGTATTACCGTAAGTGGGGCTGGCTGTGGAACGAGTGGTTTACCTCCGTTGACCACAAAAAGCTCGGCATTATGTACTTTGTGGTGGCCTTGGTGATGCTGCTTCGCGGCTTTGCCGATGCGATTATGATGCGTACCCAGTTGGCCATGGCGGCCGGTGGGGCTGCTGGTTATCTCCCTCCTGAACACTACGATCAGATCTTTACCGCCCACGGCGTAATCATGATCTTCTTCGTTGCGATGCCCATGGTCATCGGCCTGATGAACCTGGTGGTGCCGCTGCAAATCGGCGCCCGCGACGTTGCTTTCCCGTTTTTGAATAACCTGAGTTTCTGGCTGTTCGCTGTCTCGGCGATTTTGGTCAATATTTCCCTCGTGGTAGGGGAGTTCGCCAAAACCGGCTGGCTCGCTTATGCGCCTTTATCGGGGATAGAGTTTAGCCCTGGGGTGGGGGTCGATTACTGGATATGGGCACTGCAAATATCCGGGATAGGCACCACGCTCACCGGCATTAATTTCTTCGTTACCATTCTGAAAATGCGCACCAAAGGCATGACCCTGTTTCGCATGCCGATTTTTACCTGGACGTCGCTGTGCGCCAACGTCCTGATTATTGCCTCGTTCCCGATTCTGACTGCGACCATCGCGCTGCTAACCCTTGACCGCTACTTCGGTATGCACTTCTTCACCAATGACTTTGGCGGCAACATGATGATGTACGTCAACCTCATTTGGGCCTGGGGTCACCCGGAAGTGTACATTCTGATTCTGCCGGCCTTTGGCGTGTTCTCTGAAGTCATCGCCACCTTCGCCCGCAAGCGCCTGTTTGGTTACAAAACCATGGTCTGGGCCACGGTGGCGATCACGCTGCTGTCGTTCATCGTGTGGCTGCACCACTTCTTCACCATGGGGGCCGGTGCCAACGTGAACGCCTTCTTCGGCATCATGACGATGATCATTGCCATCCCCACCGGGGTGAAGGTGTTCAACTGGCTGTTCACTATCTTCCGCGGCAGCCTGGAGCTGACCTCGCCAGTGCTATGGACCCTGGGGTTCATCATCACCTTTACTCTAGGCGGTATGACCGGCGTGATGCTGGCGCTGCCAGCAGCCAACTTCGTCCTGCACAACAGCCTGTTCGTGATTGCCCACTTCCACAACGTGATCATTGGCGGCGTGGTGTTCGGCATGATGGCGGGCCTGACCTACTGGTTCCCGAAAGCGTTCGGCTTCACGCTGAGCGAGAAGTGGGGCAAGCGCTCGTTCTGGTGCTGGTTCATTGGCTTTTACGTCGCGTTCATGCCGCTCTATGTCTTGAGCTTCTTCGGTGCTGTGCGCCGTATGCAGTCCTACGCCAATCCTGAGTGGCAACCTTGGATGATTCTGGCCTGGGTAGGTGCCGTGATCATCATGATGGGGATTGCCTGCACCATCATTCAGTTCTGGGTCAGTATCCGCGACCGCAAGCTGAATGCAGATCTAACCGGCGACCCCTGGGATGGCCGCACGCTGGAGTGGTCGACCTCGTCGCCTGCGCCGTTCTACAACTTCGCGCGCCTGCCGGAAGTCGGTGACATCGACAGCTTCTGGTCGCAAAAGCAGCGGGGTAACGAGCAGTTGGACGAAGCGCCCTACACCGATATTCACATGCCGCGTAACACCGTGGCGGGGCCGGTCATCAGCTTCTTCGCGCTGATTCTAGGCTTTGCGCTGGTGTGGCATATCTGGTGGCTGGCAGCCGTGGGTGCATTAGGTGTTGTCGTCAGTTTCATCGCCCGTGTATTCAACGAAGATATCGACTACTACGTGCCCGCTGCCGAAGTGGCGCGCATCGAGCGTGAACACGAAAAGCGCAAAACGTCTGCGCCGAGCAGCGCAGCGTCTGACCGTGAACAGACCAACTATGTGGAGGCACGCGCGTAATGGCCACCGATACCCTACATCATGGCGCCGCGTCCGAGCCCCATGAGCACCACGACGCGACCGGCACGAAAGTATTTGGCTTCTGGGTCTACTTGATGAGTGACCTGGTGATCTTCGGGTCACTGTTCGCTACCTACGCCGTGCTGATGAAAGGCACGGCCGCCGGGCCAACGGCGGCAGATATTTTCGAGCTGCCCTTTGTGCTGGTGGAAACCTTTCTGCTGCTGTTCAGTAGTTTCACCTTTGGCATGGGCGTACTGGCGATGAATGCCGAGCGCGTCGGCCAAGTAAAAGCGTGGCTGGCGATCACCTTCTTGCTCGGTGCCGCGTTCGTCGGTATGGAAGTGTACGAGTTTCAGCACTTGATTCATCAGGGCTACGGCCCTGATCAGAGCGCGTTTCTCTCGTCCTTCTTTACCCTGGTCGGCACCCACGGCCTCCACGTGACCGTTGGTTTGGTGTGGATTCTAGTGATGCTGGTGCAGCTTTCGACCAAGGGCATCACCCCGATGACACGTCCGCGGATTCTGTGCCTGAGCCTGTTCTGGCACTTCCTGGATATCGTGTGGATCTGCGTCTTCTCGTTCGTTTATCTGATGGGAGTGCTGTGACATGGGTCATTCATCATCTTCAACGTCTTCTCACGGCAGCGTTAAATCGTATGTGACGGGGCTTCTGCTATCTTTAGTGCTAACCGTGATTCCGTTCGCGGTCGTTATGAGCGGTGCGTTGAGCACCGCCACGACGGTGGTGGTCATCGCTATAACAGCCGTGCTGCAGATTTTGGTCCAGCTGGTCATGTTTATGCATATGAATACCAAAGCCGACGAAGGCTGGAACGTGATGTCCTTCGTTTTCACACTGACGATACTCGTCCTGGTGGTAGGGGGCTCGTTATGGATCATGCAGCATCTGCATCTCAACATGATGATCGGCTAAACGTGGCGCCGAGCCGCTGGCGCGACGTGCTGGCGCTCACCAAGCCGGGCATCATTGGCGGTAACTTGATCGCCACGCTGGGGGGCTATTTTCTAGCCGCCCACGGCACCTTCGATGTCGTCACGTTTGCCTCGGTGATGCTGGGCATTGCGCTGGTCATTGCCTCGGGCTGCGCCTGTAACAACGTCATCGACCGGGATATTGATGCACTGATGGCGCGTACGCGCCATCGCCCGCTGGCTAAGGGGCGCATCTCAATCACCCAGGCGCTGGGCATTTCGGCGCTGTTGGGGGTAGCCGGTGTGGTCTGCTTGGCGCTGGGTACCAACGGCTTAACGGTGGCGCTGGCGGTAATCGGTTGGGGCGTCTACGTGGGGGTGTATAGCCTCTATATGAAGCGCCATTCCGAGTACGGCACGCTGGTGGGCAGCCTCTCCGGTGCGATGCCGCCGGTAGTGGGCTACTGCGCGGTCACGGGGCAGTTCGACAGCGGCGCGTTCATGCTGCTGGTGATTTTCTGCCTGTGGCAAATGCCGCACTCCTACGCCATCGCGATTTTCCGCTACGCCGATTATCGCCGTGCGTCGATACCCGTGCTGCCGGTGGTTCACGGTATCAAACGTGCCAAACACCATATTCTGGGCTATATCGTGGCCTTCATTCCCGCGTCACTGGCGCTGGTACTGGCCAGCCAAGCGGGCGCAGGCTATCTGTGCGTGGCGCTCACCATGGGGGGCTACTGGCTTTATCTGGCGCTATGCGGCTATCGGTTAGATGATGACGTGCGCTGGGCGAAGAAGGTGTTCGGCGTGTCTATTCTGACCATCACTGCGATGAGCTTAGTGATGGTGCTGGAAGCCATGGTGCCGATGTGGGTGTAATGCCTAACAACGATTGAACCTGACGCAAAACTTGAAACGCCCCGAACAGTGAACTGTTCGGGGCGTTCTTTTTAGCGCGGCTTTCAGCGGATACGTATACAGGGCTCGGGGAGTGCTTAGCCTTTCCGCTGGCTGGCCTGAATCGCGGTGAGGGCGATGGTGTAGACGATGTCATCCACCAGGGCGCCGCGGGACAGATCGTTCACCGGCTTGTTCAGACCTTGCAGCATCGGGCCCACGCTGACCACTCGGGCGCTACGTTGAACGGCTTTGTAGGTGGTGTTGCCGGTGTTGAGGTCGGGGAACACGAACACGGTGGCCTTGCCCGCTACGGGGGAGTCGGGGGCTTTTTGCTTACCCACGCTCTCGATGGCGGCGGCGTCGTACTGCAGCGGGCCGTCGATAGCCAGGTGGGGCGCGCGCTCTTTAGCAATGCGAGTGGCTTCGCGCACTTTATCCACATCCGCGCCGGTGCCGGAGTCGCCGGTGGAGTAGCTGATCATCGCCACGCGCGGCTCGATGCCGAACGCCTCGGCAGAGCGGGCGCTCTGTAGGGCAATTTCGGCAAGCGTTTCGGCATCCGGGTCTGGGTTCACCGCGCAGTCGCCGTACACCACCACCTGCTCCGGCAGCAGCATGAAGAAGATCGACGATACCTGATTGTACTCAGGGGCCGTTTTGATCAGCTGAAACGCCGGGCGAACGGTGTTGGCAGTGGTGTGAACCGCGCCAGACACCAGGCCATCCACTTCATCGAGCTGCAGCATCATGGTGCCCAGCACCACGTTATCCTGAAGCTGCGCTTCGGCGGTCAGCTCGTTGAGCTTGCCGCGACGGCGCTCCACCATCGGGCCAATGTAGCTGGCGCGGGTGCTTTCCGGGTCGATGATGGTCAGCGCATCGGGCAGCGTGAGGCCACGGTGATGGGCGACGCTCTCGATATCTTCGCGTTTGCCCAACAGTACGCAGTCGGCAATGCCACGGCGCTGGCAGATGATTGCCGCCTCGATGGTGCGCGGCTCGTCGCCTTCCGGCAGCACGATGCGCTTTTTGGCTTGCTGAGCAAGCTTCACCAACTGGTGGCGGAACGCCGACGGCGAGAGGCGGCGGGTGTAGCCACGGCTCAGCTTGGCTTTCAGCCACTCCAGGTCCATGTGTGCCGCCACGAAGCGGGCCACCTGCTCGGCGCGCTCGAAGTCATCCATGGGGATTTCAGTGCTGAGCTGGCTCAGGTTCTGCGCCGTGGTCAGGCTGTCGGTTTCTACCGCCAGCACCGGCAAGCCGGTTTTCAGCGCCGGGCGGCACATCTCGATCATGCCCTCGTTGGGCAAGAAACCGTTGGTGAGCAAAACGCCCGCTAGCTGGGTGCCGTTCATGGTGGCCAGCGCGGAGGCCAGCACCACATCGTCACGGTCGCCGGAGGCCACGACCAAGCTGCCCGGGGTGAAGATATGCAGCGCATTGGCCGCACTTCGGGCGCACAGGCTGGTAGATAGCACGCGGCGGCTGGCGGCTTCGCCTTCGTTGAGCATCTTGGCATTCAGCGCCCGGGCCACGTCCAGCGTGCGCGGGGCACTCAGAGTTTTGCTGTAAGGCACTACGCCAATCAGGTGGAAGCGGTCGGTGGCCAGCGCCGGGGAGTAGCGTCGCAGTTCGTTGAGTACCGGCTCTTCCAACTGCGGCTTGATGGTGCCCGGTGCAGCGGAAAGATCATCCTCCTGGCCGTAGGGCAGGTTCTTCATGCGCATCAGAATGCCGCCCAAGGTGCGGCTAGAGCTAACGCCGCCAAAACTGCGGGCGTGCATATCCAACTCTTCGGCCAGCGCCTGGGGTTCGTTGAGATCCCCGGTGCCCACCAGAATGATCCGTGCGTTCAGCGCATGCGCGAGCTGCGCATTGGTTTGGGTAGCGTAGGTGGTGTGCTGGGTCGGCACCACGCCTTCCACCACGATCAGATCCAGCGCGCTGCCGTCTCGGTAGGCCTGCTGCACCACCTGCTCGTAGAGCTCGATGACGTTTTCCATCAGCTCGTCGGTTTGGTCGTCGCGCAGCAGCCGCTCTAGGCGGGCCTGGGAAATGGGCGAGGGCGGGCGCTGGCTTAGCGTCCGCGAGACCAGCGCCGTCGAGCGGTCAAGGCCCGGGCCGTTCAGCTCGTTCTGCATGAACGGCTTCAGAAAGCCGGCTTTCAGGCCAATGGTGTCCAGCGCCTGAATCAGGCCCAGACAGGCCGAGGTCAAGCCTGCCCCCATGCTGGTGGGGACAAGCAGAATGGCTTGGGGTTGCTCGGGGGAGCTGTTCATTCAGGGGTCTCCACGCAGTGGCGGGTTTCCATGGCAATGCGGCCCTCTTCATCGGTGGGGATCACCCACACTTCCGGGCCTTGATGACCAGCGCTATCCAGCTTGCCCTCTTTGCCACGGATGGTGGCTTCATTGGCCGCTTCATCTAAGCTGAAACCAAAGTGGGGCAGCAGGGCCAGCACTTCACGACGTACGATAGGCGAGTTTTCGCCAATACCGCCAGTGAAGATCACGCCGTCTAACTTAGGTAATGCACAAGACAGCGCCGCCAGGGATTTGGCAATGCGGTAACAGAAGACGTCCAGCGCCAACTTGGCGCCAGGGTGCCCGGCCATGGCTTGGTCTTCTACTTCGCGCATATCGTTGGTCAGGCCGGAAAGCCCCAGCAGGCCGCTCTGCTTGTTCAGTACGTTATCGATTTCATCTAGCGACCAACCTAACTGGCGGTGCAGATGCGCATGCAGGCCGGGATCTACGTCGCCGCTGCGGGTGCCCATCACCAGGCCTTCCAGCGGGGTAAGGCCCATGCTGGTATCCAGGCTCTGGTTGTTCCACACGGCGCTGGTGGAGCAGCCGTTGCCCAGGTGAGCGGTAAGCCAGCCGCCTGCGCCACGGCTGCTCAGCTCGCCAGCGCGCTGGCTAACAAAGGCGTGGCTGGTACCGTGGAAACCGTAGCGGCGAATGCCGTGCTCGGTATACAGCGCTTCCGGCAGTGCATAGCGATAGGCGCGGGGCGGCAGCGTCTGGTGGAACGCCGTATCGAACACGGCCACCTGAGGCAGGTCCGGAAACACCTTACGAGTCGCGGCAATGCCCGCTAGGTTGGTGGGGTTATGCAGCGGTGCTAAGGCAGCGGTGGTCTCGATGGCCTCGATCACACTGTCATCGATCAGCGCTGCTTGGGTGAAGTGCTCGCCACCATGAACGATGCGGTGGCCCACGGCCCCCGGTACGCGACCTTCCAAACGCTGAAGAATGGCGTTCAAGGCGTCGGCGTGGTCAGCATTCGGCAGCGGTTGGGTAAAGCTTTCACCGGCGCTGTCTTTACCTTTCAAGCGGGCGTCGCTGCTGCCTAAGCGCTCCGCTAGCCCGGCCAAGCGTGGTGCCTGCGGGTCCGCATCGATCAAAGCGTATTTAATAGAAGAAGAGCCACAGTTAATGACCAGCACCGGTGCGTTCATAACCACCTTGGTAACGTAATGAGGAAGTTAAGGGAATAGACTTTAGTTTAACATGCTGCGACGCGGAAAATCAGCGAAGAATTTAGTTAGCCTTCTATGTAAAATGTCGGCATCCTGTTCCTTATATAACCCATCGTGAGCCGTTTTGTTCTTATGTCCTCGATTTCTAGCACTAAGCTGTTACCCCGCCATCTGGCCATTCTGTTAATGATGACCGTGGCGACCATGTTCGCTGCTAACCACGTTTCAGCCCGTCTGGCCTTCGATAACGGCACAGGGCTGCTATTGGCAGTGTTGATGCGCTCGGGCGTTGCCTGCTTGATTCTACTCTCGCTGGTGATTCTGCAGAAAAAGCGCCTTTGGCTGCCTGCCGGAACGTGGCCCTGGCAGCTGGCGGTGGGGCTACTCATTACACTGCAAAGCGTTAGCCTTTACTCTGCCGTCGCGCGTCTTCCGGTGGTGATTGCTTTGCTGTTGGTGAATACCTTCCCCATTCAACTGGCGCTGATTAGCTGGGCGCTGGGCGGGCCTAGGCCTTCTTTACGTAGCTGTCTGATCATGGGCACCATTTTGATCGGCCTTCTGGTGGTGCTGGATATTCCCAGCTGGGTGGCTAACGCCGATGCCATGGGCCCTGAATGGCTGGCAGGCATTGGTTTTGGACTACTAGCGGCCTTTGCGTTTGCCTGCGCGTTGTGGGTCACCGAGCATCGCCTGTCTGGGGTAGGTAGCACGCTGCGCAGTCTGCTGACCATGCAAACCGTGTTCATCGCCATGATCATTGGAGGGTTTCTCGGGGCCATGCCGGGCGGTATGAGCCTGCCGGATAACAGTACTGGCTGGATAGGGTTAACGCTACTGGCGCTGCTGTACGGTAGTGGATTCTCGATTCTGTTTATTTTCGTGCCCCGGCTAGATATGGCCCGCAACGCTCCAGTGATGAACTTCGAGCCGGTGGCGTCGCTGTTGATAGCCTATCTGGTACTGGGCCAAATGCTCAGCCCTAGCCAACTCGTGGGCGGCGCGGTGGTGGTTGGGGGCATCGTCGTACTGAGCCTTTCCAAAGGGCGTTAGAAAACGTCATCAACAGCGCAAGAAAAAAGGAAACTCGATGCAAGTGCCAGTAGGTGAATTGCGTTCTTCATGGGCCTAGGCCACACTTCGAAAGCGTAAGGAAACACTGTTTTTTTAACTGAGGTGATCCCCATGAAGATGACCGTACTATCACTGACCTCTGCAGCGCTTCTGTTAGGTGCAGGTGCGTTTGCGGCATCCGCCCAAGCCCAAGAATCTTTCCAATACCCACAAGGATACGTGGGTGGCGATGCCATGTTTTGGAGCCTCAACCCTGACCGTGGCGACTCCCGTGACGATGTCGGCCTACGCCTGCGCGGTGGTGCCCAATTCAACGATTATTTCGCCCTCGAGGGCCACCTAGGCACCGGCGGTTCGGATCGCGGCGCCGATCTAGACCATCTGGCGGGTGCGTATGCTAAAGGCATCCTCCCGGTAGCGCCCAACTTCCGTCTTTACGGTTTAGCGGGTTTCTCCGAGGTCGAGATCAGCGATAATCGCGAAAGTGGTCTCTCTTACGGCGCGGGTGCCGAGATGGATATTGCTAACAACGTCTCGATTGGTGCCGACTACATGCGCTACCTGGACGAGTCCGCCTACGATTTCGATGCGGCGAGCGTAGGCCTTCGCTACCGCTTCTAACACGGCAAGCGTTTAGCGCTTATTCATCAAGGGAATAGGACCCCGCTGACCGAGCACAGACTCGGCAGCGGGGTTTTTTTACGATTATTGTTAGCGTGCTAATAAATTTGTTAGACTAAGGTATTCCATCTAACGCTACCCCGAGTGCACGTGACCGCTTGGGGGCCAGTGAACGAGTAATACCCATGACCCCTGATCAACGATTTACCCGCTGGGTGAAAATAGCCCTGGCGGCGTTTGTAGTGCTGTTCGTCTATTTCTTACTCGCCGATAGCTTTATGCCCATGACTCCGGAAGCGCGCGCGATGCGGCCCGTGACGCGTATTGCGCCGGAGCTCAGCGCGCCGGTGAAAGACGTGGTGGTGCGGGACCATCAGCGGGTGAACGCGGGCGATGTGCTGTTTCAGCTAGATACGACGCCGTTCGAGCTGGCACGCCAGCAGGCTGCGCTGAATCGCGAGCAGGCCGAGCAGGAGAACGCTCGGCTAACCGCCGAATTGGCGGCGGCGCGAGCCTCGCTGGCATCAGCTCAAGCCACGTTCGAAGAGCGCAGCGGTGAGCGCCACCGCGCTGAGGCGTTGTTAGGGCGGCAGGGCATCTCCCGCCAGCAGTACGAGCAGCAAGTGGCCGCCGAGCATACGGCCCAAGCTGCCGTGGCGTTTGCCCGCGCGCAAATCGATAGCCTAGAAGTGCAGCTAGGTGAAGGGGGCGACGCCAACCTGCGGCTGCGCCAGGCCGGCAATGCGCTCGCCCAAGCCGAGTTAAACGTGGCCCGTGCCACGGTAAGAGCGCGGGAGGCGGGCGAAGTCACCAACCTGCAGCTACAGCCGGGGGATTACGTACAGGCCGGCCAGCCCGCCGTGGCGCTGGTGGCCAGCCGTGTCGACGTCGTGGCCGATTTTCGCGAGAAAAGCTTGCGCCACGTGAAGGAAGGCGACGAAGCAACGGTGGTGTTCGATGCGCTGCCGGGACGACTGTTGGCAGGCCACGTGAGCGCGTTCGATGCCGGTGTGCGGGAAGGGCAGCAAGTGGCCGACGGGCAGCTGGTGGACATTCCGACCTCCGACCGCTGGGTGCGCGATGCCCAGCGGGTGCGTATTCACATCACGCTGGACGAGCCTTTGGACGAGCTTCCGCCCAGCGGCGCGCGGGCCACGGTGCAGCTAGTGCCCGGCGAGCACGCGCTGGCCAAGCCGTTTGCCTGGCTGCAGGCTCGGCTCGTGAGCTGGCTTCATTATGTCTACTAAATCGCCTACTCAATCAAGTGCGCGTACGGGAACATCCGCTACGCGCTCAGTGCCCGCTTCCTCGGCGCTCAGTCAGAATGGGTTTAGCCAGAACGGACTTAGCCAAAACGGACTGCGCCAGTGCCTGCGGGTCGCGGGCGGCGGCACCTTGGGGTTCATCATCAGCCAATTGATGGGCTGGAATTACGGCGTCTTCTTTACCGTATTCCCGATGTTCTTGCTGGGGTTGGTGCCGGTGCTGAATGGCTCGATCATTCGCCAGTTTCTCTCCAACGTGAGCCTCAACGTGCTGGAGGTGAGCCTGGTGGTCGGGCTGTTAAAACACATGCCCGTGGTGATGACGCTGGTAGTGCTGGGGCTGTTTTTGCTGCGTTTCAACTTAATGGCCAAAGGCCCGCTGTTTCTGTTTGGTGCCAACGGAGTATTGACGCTCAGCATACTGCTGCACTTTGCCAGCTACCCCAGTGTGGATTTGAGCGACCTGTTGGCCAGCAACCTCATGGCCAGTGTGCTGGCGGTGTTCATCGCCATGCTAATGTACACCCTGTTCCCCGATAGGGAGCCCCGCCAACCGCCACCCAGAGGCAGCAAATCGACGGCGCAAATCCGCCATGAAACCCTGATTGGCGGCATCACCGCCACGCTTTCGTTCGTAGTGTTTCAGGTGCTCGATCTGCGCGGGTCGCTCTCGGCGCAAATGGCCACCATCTTGATTCTGTTTACGCTGGGCTACTTTGGCGCGCAGGTGTCGGCGGCCAAGCGCGCGGTGGGCACGCTCTTGGGCTGTAACCTCGCGCTGGTGATGCAGCTGGCGCTCTACACCCAAAGCCACCACTTTCTGCTGGTGATTCTGCTTTATTGGCTGGGTTTGATGCTGTTTGCGCGGGAGCACATCTTGGAAGGTGGCGGTTCCGGCATCGGGTTTGGCGGGCTCACCACCATGGGCATTCTGTTCGGCCAGTCGTTGGGGCCACAGCAGGACTTGGTCTACAGCGCGCTGTATCGCTTTTCGTCCATGAGCATAGCGCTGATCGGCACGCTATCGGTGATGATTTGTCTGCACTATCTGCTCAACCGCTGGGAACCTACTCGCCTGCTCGAAAAGTAGTTGAGGTGATTTTTAACGACGGACTACGCTGAAAAGAGCCGCCGGGAAAGCTAAAGAAGCCGCCGGTAAGGCCACCGGCAGCAGCAAAGCCGCAGTCAAAGGCAAAGCCCAGCAAGCCAAAGGCGAACTGCAAAAAGGTAAAGGCGATGCCAAGGAAGGGGCCAAGAAGAACAAGAAGAAAAAGTGATGCTTGTTGCGCAAAAGGAACAACCGGAGCCCATGATGGCTCCGGTTGGGGTGTCACAGGGCTACACCTCCTGGTACAGCGCGCTGCCTTCCCGGCGGAACTTCTCCGCCTGCTCCTGCATACCGCGCTTCACTGCTTCGGCATCGCTTTCGCTGGCGTTTTCCGGGGTGCGGTCGCGGTAGGTGTC
>Ga0208813_1000266_pt1 | contig 44596 bp, 39 predicted proteins | sample MalvireepMed_904_FD_184250 | JGI IMG/M metagenome (GOLD analysis project Ga0208813, IMG submission 184250) | Marine viral communities from the Global Malaspina Expedition - Malaspina viral metaG DeepMed_904 (SPAdes) (version 2) | ecosystem: Environmental > Aquatic > Marine > Oceanic | place... | reverse complement strand
CTAAGCTTGCTATCTAACCCTAGATTGAAAAGAGCCAAATCTCTTGCTTTCCCTTCAAGTTCAAGGCGTATGCGAATGCCCCAGATATGGGATATCTGGAGTGGCTTTTTCTGTCCTATAATTCGATTTTTATTCCACGGATATGCTTGTTGAACTGCCATGATTAATCTCCAGTTAGTACTGAGACTTAAGTATGGCCGTTAAAAAGAGTAAAAAGCCCGCTAAAAAGCGGGCTCCATATTCACCTCGGTGAGACATCCCACCTGACGTGGAACGTCAGGCTACATCACAAAGCTTACCGATACTCTTCAATGCTCGGGCATGAGCACATCAGGTTACGGTCACCAAATACGTCGTCAATACGGTTTACGGTTGGCCAGAACTTATCGTAACCAACGGCTTCAACCGGGTAGGTTGCCGTTTTGCGATCGTATGGGCGGTCCCATTCTGCATCGGTAATGTCGGCCAGTGTATGCGGTGCATTTACCAGTGGGTTGTTGTCTTTTGGCCATTCACCGGCGGCTACTTTCTCGGCTTCGGCTTTAATGCTGACCAAAGCTTCAATAAAGCGGTCCAGCTCGGCTTTAGACTCAGACTCTGTCGGCTCAACCATAATAGTACCCGCAACCGGGAAGCTCATAGTGGGCGAGTGGAAGCCGTAGTCTTGCAAACGCTTAGCCACATCAATTTCAGCAATGCCGGCGACGTCTTTCATTGGGCGCAGGTCGATAATGCACTCGTGCGCGACACGGTTGTTGCGGCCACGATACAGAATTTTGAAGTGCTTGCTTAGCTTCTCAGCCAGGTAGTTGGCGTTCAAAATAGCGGTTTCTGAGGCTTCACGTAAGCCGCGTCCGCCCATCATGGCAATGTACATCCATGAAATGGTCAGAATGCTGGCACTGCCAAACTGAGCAGCAGACACTGCGCCGTTACCGGCTTTAGGCCCGTCGATATTCACAATGGAGTGATTTGGCAGGAATTCAGCCAGGTGCTGCTTCACGCCAATAGGACCCATGCCAGGGCCACCGCCACCGTGAGGAATACAGAAGGTTTTGTGCAGGTTCAGGTGCGATACGTCAGAGCCAATGTAACCCGGTGAGGTTACGCCAACCTGTGCGTTCATGTTGGCACCATCCATGTAAACCTGACCACCGTAGCTGTGAACCAGGTCACAAATGTCTTTAATGCCTTCTTCGTAAACACCGTGCGTAGACGGATAAGTCACCATAATGCACGACAGGTTCTCGCCCGCTTCTTCAGCTTTGGCTTTTAAGTCGTCCATATCCACGTTGCCGTGCTTGTCACAGTCAACCACTACCACTTTCATGTTGATCATTTGCGCTGAAGCCGGGTTGGTGCCGTGAGCAGAACTTGGAATAAGGCAAATGTCGCGGTGTCCGTCGCCGCGACTTTCATGATACTTCTGAATAGCCAGCAGACCAGCGTACTCGCCCTGCGCACCAGAGTTTGGCTGCATCGACATGTTGTCGTAACCGGTTACGTCAATTAACCATTCAGACAAGGTTTCAACCAGCTCGTAATAGCCTTGCGCCTGCTCTGCCGGGCAGAACGGATGCAACTGACCAAACTCAGGCCAGGTCACCGGAATCATCTCGGCGGTGGCGTTCAGCTTCATGGTGCACGAGCCCAGAGAAATCATGGAATGGTTCAGGGCTAAATCTTTATTTTCCAGCTTTTTAATGTAACGCAGCATTTCGGTTTCTGAGTGATACTCATTAAATACCGGGTGCTGCAAGTACTGAGAAGTACGCACTAAGTCAGTTGGAATAGATTCAACGTCACCGCCAGCAACACGGCTGTCCAGTACGTCGATGTCTAAACCGTGGTTGTCGCCAAACAGAGCGGCAAATAAGTTTTCAACGTCGTCACGCGTTTTGGCTTCGTCCAGGCTGATACCAAACACGCCTTCGCCGTCAACGCGTAGGTTAAGACCCAGCGCTTTACTGCGCGCTAACACGTCTGCAGCGTTTTCTTTCATTTCAAAGGTTAAGGTGTCAAACCAGTGGCTGTTCACCAGCTTCACGCCTTTGTCCTGCATGCCTAAGGCAACAATGTCGGTTAAGCGGTGAATGCGGTTGGCAATACGACGCAAGCCTTCAGGGCCATGATACACAGCGTAAAACGACGCCATGTTCGCCAGCAGAACCTGCGCGGTACAAATGTTCGAGTTCGCTTTTTCGCGGCGTATATGCTGCTCACGGGTCTGCATGGCCATACGCAATGCAGGGCGCCCGCGCGAGTCTTTAGAAACCCCGATAATACGACCCGGCAATGAACGCTTAAACTTGTCACGGGTAGCGAAGAACGCGGCGTGAGGACCGCCGTAGCCCATTGGTACACCAAAACGCTGAGCGTTACCGAACACCATGTCGGCACCCATTTCGCCCGGTGACTTCACCATTAACAGGCTCATTAAGTCAGAAGCAACGGCGACAATGGCCTTTTTCTCCTGCAACTCACCAATTAACTGTTCAATGTTGTGCAGCTGGCCTTGCTTGTCCGGGTACTGCAACAACGCACCAAACACGTCATGATCAGAGGCTTCACGCGCCGGTCCGACAATAATGTCAAAGCCAAAGTATTCGGCACGGGTTTTAACCACGTCAATCGTTTGTGTGTAAACATTGTCAGCAATGAAAAACGCGTTGGATTTTTTGTTTTTAGAAACACGCTTCGCCATAGCCATAGCTTCGGCAGCAGCTGTGGCTTCGTCCAGCAACGAGGCGCTGGCTAAATCCAGGCCGGTTAAATCCATGGTCATTTGCTGGAAGTTAAGCAGAGCTTCTAAACGGCCCTGCGCAATTTCCGGCTGATACGGCGTGTACGCTGTATACCAACCCGGGTTTTCCAGCACGTTACGCAAAATAACGTTAGGCACTACGGTGTCGTAGTAACCCATACCAATGTACGAGGTACAAATTTGGTTCTTTTTCGCGATGTTTTTAAGACGAGCCAGAGCTTCGCGTTCAGTTTGCGGCTCCCCTGTTTGCAGGAACGGTTCACGCAGAATCGCACCAGGCACAGTGTCTTTGGTTAATGCTTCTAAAGAATCTACACCCAGCTCAGCCAGCATGGCTTTTTGTTCATCGGCGCTTGGGCCAATATGGCGGCTAATGAATTCATCGTGGTGCTCTAATTGCGTCAGGGTAGTACTGCTCATTTAACTCAGCCTCGTACATTTATCGGAAATTTATCGAAAACTTATCGGATACAAAAAACAATGAACCCCGGCTAATTTCCGGGGCTCAGGACGCTCTGTGTCATTGGTGCTATGCGCCAATGGCCTCAGTCTTCGTCGATTGAAGCCTCGTAAGTATTTGCGTCCAGCAAGTTGTCCAGCTCGCTGCTGTCATCTGCTTTTATACGGAATAACCAGCCGTCACCGTAAGGGTCGTTGTTAACGGTTTCAGGGGCATCTTCCAGGTCTTCGTTAACCGCAACCACTTCACCGGTCATTGGTGCGTAGATGTCTGACGCTGCTTTTACAGATTCAGCGACAGCAATGTCGTCGCCTGTTGCCACTTTGTCACCTACGTCAGGTAACTCAACAAACACCATATCGCCAAGAAGCTCCTGCGCATGCTCAGAGATACCTACAGTAAAGGTACCGTCGCCTTCGTCACGAACCCACTCGTGAGTTGATGCGTATTTCAGATCTGCTGGAATATTGCTCATATTGCTTTCCTTCTACCCGGGTTACCCGGAATGTATTGAATCTTGTTCGATTATAAAACAGATTGACCGTTTCTGACGAAACCTGGCTTAACCACCTTCACCGGCATTTGTTTTTTACGCATTTCCACTTCCGCTGTATCACCAACACTGGATGGAACGCGAGCCATTGCAACTGAGAAACTAAGTGTAGGCGAGAATGTACCAGAAGTGATGATACCTTCGCCACCCTCAACGGTTACTTTTTGACCGTGGCGCAGTACACCTTTCTCTTCCATTACAAGACCGACTAATTTGTCATGACCTTTCGCTTTTTTCTGCTCTAAAGCTTTACGACCAATGAAGTCACGGTCAGCCGGTTCAAACGCTACGCTCCAGCCCATATTGGCTTCCAGCGGCGTGATGTTCTCGTCCATGTCCTGACCATACAGGTTCATGCCAGCTTCTAAGCGCAGTGTATCACGAGCACCCAGTCCACAAGGAGCCACATCGGCTTTTAGCAGAGCATCCCATAAGCTTTCCAGCTGCTCAGCCGGAACCACAATTTCGTAGCCTTTTTCGCCGGTGTAACCTGTGGTCGCAATAAAGTAATCGCCAACGTCTTTCCCGACAAAAGGCTTCATGCCGTCAATTTCTGCGTACTGCTCTGCGGTTAATACACCCTGGATTTTGTCAGCGGCTTTAGGGCCCTGCAAAGCCAGCATACCCATGTCGTCACGCTCTTTGGTGCTGACATCAAAATCAGCAGCGACTTTTTCAATCCATGCCAGGTCGCGGTCGCGGGTTGCTGAGTTAACAACCATGCGATAAGCAGTTTCTGAGAAGAAATACACAATAAGGTCATCAATAACACCGCCGTTTTCATTCAACATGCTGGTGTATTGTGCTTTGCCTTCGGTTTTTAGCTTGGCAACGTCGTTAGCCAGCAGGTAACGCAAAAACGCCTGAGCCTGTGGGCCTTCTACGTCAACAATGGTCATGTGCGACACATCGAAAACACCGCAGTCACGGCGTACAGCATGGTGCTCTTCAATTTGTGAGCCGTAGTTCAGCGGCATGTCCCAGCCGTGAAAATCAACCATCTTTGCACCCGCTTTTACGTGTGCTTCGTACAGTGGCGTTCTGCTACCCATACCGTGTTCCTTTTCTGTTCACTTTATGTGCGTGTGTATGGGCGCAAATTATAGGCGTGATTCGTTTAAACTTAAAATCAATAATGCTTATAATGGTATTAATTTTTCAAATACCCAGTAATGACTTTATAAAGCGAACCAATGAAACATTTATCCTTAGAAGCCTTACGCAGTTTTAGTGCGGTGATTGAGCTGGGCAGTATGACACTCGCCGGCGAGCGCATGGGGCGTTCTCAGCCAGCTATTAGTCTGCAGCTTAAAAAGCTTGAGCAGCAACTGGGCGTTGCACTGCTAACCCGCCAGGGCAGCGGCTTTGCCCTTACCGCCGACGGTGACGTGCTGTTTGACTACGCCCAGCGTATGTTGGCGCTGAATGACCAGGCCTGGGCGCAGTTCGAGCCGCAACAGGTTAGCGGTAAAGTGCGGCTGGGTATTACCAGTGAATTCGCGTCCAGTTTGCTGCCCAAAGTGCTGGGTCAGTTCGCTCAGGTTTACCCGCAGGTTACGCTGCAAGTGACTTCTGCTTTGAGTAAAGACTTACTGTCCGGGCTAGGGCAACAGTTCGATATTATTCTGGCACTGCGCGAACAAACCAATAAAAGCGATGTTTTGATTCAGCGCGAAGAGCTGGTTTGGGTGGGCTCCCCCGCATTGGTTGAGCAAGCCAGCCTGCCTTTGGTTGTGGCTCCGGAAGGGTGCATTTACCGCCGCCGTGCCGAACAGAGTCTGCAACGGATACACCAACCCTACAGAATTACCTACACCAACACCGACTTCTCAGGGCTTACCGCCGCACTGCACAGCAGTTTGGGAATAACCGTACTGGCCCGTAGCACGGTACCGGACAGTGTTTCGGTAATTGATGCGCTTGCTAATGGAAAGAAATTACCAGCACCTGGGTCAGTCAACGTCATTATGCGCCTGGCCGGCGGCACTTCAAGTGCGGCTTCTCAGTTAGCGGATTATCTGAAAGCGAGGATTTGAACATTACATGCCCGGTCGGATGTCGGGTAGCCTGATGCTATTGCATCAGGTGAGGTGCTTAAATGATCAGATGAGCCGTTCGAATAATAACGCGATGGTGATGGGTTCGATATCTCACCTGACGTGAACGTCAGGCTACGGGAGATGCGCTCCGGGATAGGTGGCGCCTATGGTTGGTACGTACTGGTCAGGGAGTGTGCAGCGCCATGGATGGCGCTGCCCAAGCCCCCCAGGGATGGGTTCACGGGCGGCTCCCAGACCAGTATGTAGCAACCACCGCCACCTAGCCCAGAGCCACTTCGGCTAGCTTGCGCTTTAAAAAGGTGAGTTTGTTTGGCAGTGCGAAAGCCAGAGCGCGTAGGCCTTTTACCACTGGGTTTGCTGTGCCGAAACCACGTTTGAACGTTTCCATTGCCGCTATCATGAGCTGGGTGTCGGCTTTGCGCTCACGCTGATACGCACTCAAGGAGCGGTGCAATTGCGCCAGCGAGGATAAATCCACACCCTCAATTTTCTCGGTTAAGGCTTTCACGTCACCAAAACCTAAGTTTGCGCCCTGTCCGGCCAGCGGATGAATGGTGTGAGCCGCATCGCCAGCCAAAACAATACGATGCTGATACCATTGGCGGGCATACTGCATTCTAAGCGGGAAGGCTTTTATATCAGACACACACTCGCAGGCACCTAATACCCGACCGGATTCTGTTTCCACCTGTTTAGCAAAGCGCTCAGGCGGCTCATTAAGTAAGTTTCTGGCGAGATCTTCATCGGCAGACCAAACAATCGAAACGGTATGAGAGTCAGGCGTTGGCAGAAGCGCCAGTGGCCCTGTGGGTAAAAATACCTGACGAGCCACGCCATTATGCGGTTGTTCCGTGCGAATGTTCGCCACAATTCCTTGCTGCCCGTAGTCCCAGAAGGAAATTGGTAATTCAGCATACTGACGCACTTTCGAGCGACCACCGTCGGCTCCAACTATTAGATCAGCTGACAGTAACCACTCACCAACTTCTATTTCCGCGGGGTGAGACTCATCGCCGCCGTGAACCATTGTCCACTGCTGCGTCTGTAATATCTCCACACCGGCCTGCTCCGCACGTTGCCACAAAAAGTGCTCAACAACGTTGTTTTCAACTATAGCGCCTAGATCTTCGGCGTTAATTTCCTTTGCTGAAAACTCAATGTGCGCCGGGCTGTCTTTGTCCCACACTTGCATGCTCTGGTAGGGGCCGCTTCGGTGTTCCTGCACTAAAGGCCAGGCACCGCAGTCTTTTAATACGCTGCGACTGCGATCATTCAACGCGCTCACCCGTAAAGCCAGCTCGTCAGAAAGTTCAGGCTGCGAATGCCTTTCCAGCACCATTACTCGCCGGTTCTGTTGAGCCAGGCGTATCGCCAGGCTCAGACCAATCATACCGCCACCAACAATCACAACATCTAACTTTTTGCGTTTCATGGTCATGGTTTCATCCCCATGGTTAAGCGTGCAAAGGCGGATTTCAGCGGCGAACAATGCTGCAGTAACATCAGCGCACTATTGCGACCCACAACGGTGGGTAAATAATGGTTGGAGAAACCACGCACAAGGCCGTCGGTCAGCTTAATAATGGCCTGATAGTCGCGTTCGCGGTTCTGCTCGTAGCCTTGCAAAACGCGGAAATGACCGGGGTCATCGGTTGTTGCCAGTAATTCACACAACACTTCGGTATCCCGCAGGCCCAGATTAAACCCCTGCCCGGCTATTGGGTGTAAGGCATGCGAGGCGTTACCAATAATGACACTGCGGTGATGGGTTGAGCGTTTAGCCCGGCGTAAAATGAGCGGATAAAAAACCCGCTTCGATACCCCGGTAAATAAGCCCGCGCGGTAGCCAAAGGCCTGCTGACAACGGTGCAAAAATTCAGTATCTGACCATTGTTCGGCGGCTTCACGCTGCTTTTCGGTAAAGCTCCACACCAATGAGGCCTGCGAATTCTGCATGGGTAACAAAGCAATGGGTCCGGCTTCGGTAAAACGCTCAAACGCCCAGCCATTTAAGGGCTGTTTCATGTCTAAGGTGGCAATGCAGCCAAACTGACCGTAGTCGTAGGTATCGGATTTTAATTCAAGCTGTTCGCGCACTAACGAGTTCTGGCCGTCGGCGCCAATCAGCAACTTAGTCTGTAATTTCTGCGCGTTATCCAGAGTGAGTTCCACGTGCTCCAGATGCTGTCTCAGCGACTCCAGCCGCACACCGGACAACCAGTTTAAATTAGGCTGTTTCTGGCAACTCAGGTATAGGTTATTGACCAGCTCTGAAGCCGAAACCACGCGCCCCAGCGCCTCAACTTTTTCATGCTCCGCGTGTAATTCCGCAGCGCCGGCAAAACCACGATCAGAAATATGAATGTGTTTTATTGGGGTAGTATCAATGCCATCGAGCGCACCAAGGCTTTGTAACCGCTTTGCTGAGGCAGCTGCCAGCGCAATAATGCGTTTGTCAGCAGGCGGGCCTTCTGCGCGAGGTTCACACACCACAATACGCCAGTCCGGCCGCTGCTGCGCCAGCATTAAGCCGGTTAAGGCACCCACTAAGCTGCCTCCGGCTATAACCACATCAGCCTGAGTTACTGGCTTTTCATCCATTCTTCAATCTCTTCAACGGTTTTCGGTACGCCCGCGGTCATGTTGTCAAAGCCATCGGCTGTTACCACTATGTCGTCTTCTATACGAATGCCAATGCCGCGCCACTTTTCATCAACCTCGGCGTCTTCCGGAATATAAATGCCCGGCTCTACCGTCAGCACCATGCCCGGTTTAAAGGAAACCGGCTCGCCTTCACTGTTGCGATAACGCCCCACATCGTGAACGTCCAGACCCAGCCAGTGGCCTAACCCGTGAATAAAATAGGTTTTCCAGCGCTGCTCTTTGAAGTTCTCTTCGGCGTCACCGGTTAAAATACCAAGCTCCGTCAGACCGTCGCTAATGACCCGCGCTGCGGCTTCGCTTGCCTTAACCAGATTGCTGCCGGGCTTTATTTCGGCAAAGGCAGCCTGCTGGGCTTTCAGAACTAAATTGTAAAGTATGCTCTGCGGCTCATTAAACTTCCCGTTCACCGGGAAGGTGCGGGTAATATCGGCGGCATAGCCCTGATATTCCGCACCGGCATCCACTAACAGTAAATCGCCGTCGCGCAGAGCATCGCGGTTGTCGGTGTAATGCAAAATACAGGCGTTTGCACCGCCGCCACTAATAATGCCATACGCCGGATGCAAAGCGCCGTTCATAGCAAACTCATGATGCAACTCTGCCGCTACCTGATACTCGTGCTTACCGTCTTCGACAAAACGCATAATGCGACGAAACGCTCCCGAACTTATACGTGCCGCTTCTTTCATTACCGCTATTTCTGCGGCTGACTTAATTAAACGCATGGCGTCCAAGTCAGGCCGTAAATCAGACAAGCTTTGAGGTGCCAGTTTGCCGCTTCGTCTGGCTTTAACACTCACTTCATCACGAGCTTCGCTGACTAACTCGGCCAGTATTGAGTCTTCGCCCATGGGGTAAAAAACCGATTCAATGCCCTGCAACAATTCGGGTAAGCGCTCGGGCAAGGTATCTAGGTCTTCTGCGCTATCAACAGCTAAGGCTTCAACGGCATTTTCATAACCCAGACGCAACCCGTGCCAAACTTCGTGCTTTGGATCTTTGTCCTGACAGAATAAAACACTGCGTGGGTTGCTGTCGTTGATCAGCAGCAATACAGCGTCCGGTTCGTTAAAACCGGTTAAGTAGAAAAAGTCGCTGTTTTGCCGGAACGGAAACTCGGTATCGTTGCTACGGGTAACTTCACTGCTGGCGGCAACCAGTGCCAGTGAATTGGTCGGCAACAATTGCAATAACTGCTGCCGGCGCTGGTTAAATTCGTCCTGCGGAATAACGTCTTTCATCAACGACCTCAACTCCGTCAGTAATTAATGTAAAGTTTTAGGCGGCTGGTTCGCGGGCTGTTCTTTTCGGCCTAACTCGGTGTAGCACATCATGGCTGAAATACGCAGATACTCGACAATTTCGGTGTAGGCTCGTTCTTCTTCCTCATCACCGTCGTCAGTAAATTCTATTTTTGCCAGCTCGACCATGTCTTCAATGGCTTCTTTCAAGTCACCACTTAAGTTGGTCATATTTTCCTGATTCACACCATAGCCCACTAAAAAGGCGTTAACCCAGCCAGCCAGCGCGCTTAAGCGGTCAGACAACGGCGTGGTGTCTTCAGGTAACAACAAGCGGTAGCCTAAATCTTCGTCGCCCAGCGAGTGCTCAATTTCTTCAGCCTGCTGTTGCAGCAAGTTTTCCAGCTCGACGGGCAAGCCCTGGCCGTCATATGCCAGGTCTGACATTAAGATCATTAATTCATTGCTTTTGGCGTCGCTACCGGTGGCTATTAGCCCGGTTAACATGCCCTGCACTTCCGATGCACTTGGCGTCATATCGTATTGAGCGTAAAGCTCAACTAAACGGTCATAATTAAAACGTGTCGACATTCACATTCTGCCTTTGGTTAATCTTGCCCTAATCCTAACACTGGCTTTACGTAATCGCTAGCTGACAAACACCGGTAGCTCATGCCATAATGCCGTTATCAACGCTGTTGAGTCAGTTGCAAGGAGTCTTTGAATGACCGCAAAAACCATGGATATAAAATTGCTGGAACGTAATTACAAGGTCGCTTGTCCCATTGGGCAGGAGAGTGCGTTACAGCAAGCGGCGGATGCGCTTAATGAAAGGCTTGAAGAAACCAAGGAACGGACCCAACTGACCAATGTGGAACAGATAGCAGTAATGACAGCCCTGAATTTGTGTCATGAATGGATTCAGGATCAAAATGAACAGTCTGCAAAAACTGCTAAGCTGGAAGAAAAAATTCAGTTGCTTCAGGCAACCATTGAACAGGCTATGAGTGAGCAACGCTCACAACGTAATCGTTAACGGTTAACCTAAAGCAACAATGTAAACCCTTTTGCGGTTTCCTGGGGTGTTTGCCAGCAGGCTTATGTCCCTGAGCCGATGCTTGTATTAAAAGGGGATCACTGGCCTGCCATGAGCAAGCCCGGCTTGAACCGGGAAGCCTACGGCAGATACCATTTGCTCCCCGCCTTGAACCAATGGGTTCAAGGGCTACAGCCAGCAGCGGCACCTTGGGAAGCCACCCTCATTTTTGGCGATCCGCCTTTTCTTCAGCAACAATGGCTTTAACGTCCTGCAACAGTTGCTGAGCATCGAAAATAATACCGTCTTTAATGGTATACTGAATACCTTCGGTACGCATTGGCTGATTATTATCATCCAGTTTAAAATGCCCGGTGCCATACAGCACTTTAAAGTTGTCCATCGGGTTTTCGTTCACAATGACCATATCGGCTTTTTTACCAATGGCCACCGAACCAATGTCGTCTTCCATATTCAGTGCTTCAGCACCCGCCAGGCTGGCAGCATGAATAACCTCTAACGCGTTTAAACCCGCTTCACGCAGTAATTCCAGTTCACGGATGTAACCAAAGCCATAAATTTTGTAGATGTAGCCTGAATCCGAGCCGGTGGTAATACGGCCACCGTTTTCATGGAAGTCCTTCAAAAACGTCATCCATTTCTGATAGTTCTTTTTCCAGGCAATTTCGTTGTCCGTGGTCCAGTCAAACCAGTACGAACCATGCGCATAGCGGCTGGGTTCAAAAAAGTCCCATAACCGGGGCAGAGTATATTCGTCATGCCAAATGGCCTGACGCTCACGCATTAGGTCACGCGAGGCTTCGTAAATGGTTAAGGTGGGGTTAATGGTAAAGTCGAGTTCAATGAGTTCGTCACGCACCGCGTTCCATTTTTCAGAGCCCGGCTCTGCCGCCTGCTTCCATAAGCGCCCGGCTTCTTCAAAACGGTTTTGTTCGTTGTTGTAATTATAATCTGCCGGGTAGTCCTGCACGCGCTGCTCTTCAAACAAGGCTTCCGGCAAACCATACCAATGCTCCATTGAGGTTAAGCCTGAACGTGCTGAATCTAATGCGTTCATTGACATCACATTAAGCTGCGCATGATGCATCATAGTGCCTAAGCCCTGCTTGTTGGCTTCGTCCAGCGCCGCTTCCATAACCTTACGCGAAGCACCGAAAAACTTAATGCCTTTTGCGCCCTGGTCTTTTATATAACGAACCCACTCGCGTGCCTGTTCGCCATTATAAATGGGCTTATCCCAGCCTTGTCCAAAACCAACGTAGGGAATAATTCGCGGCGACGTAATGCGGTTGTCCGCAGCGCGTTTCTCATGCCACTGAACCCAGTCCAGGCCATTAAAACTGCCCGGCTCTCGAATGGTGGTAATACCATGTCCTAACCATAGCTTCAGCACGTATTCCGCCGGAATGCCTTTTGCCGAGCCGCCAATGTGCCCGTGCATATCGACAAAGCCGGGCAGAATGTATTTGCCGCTGACATCCAGTTCTTTGTCGTTAGCGCCCGCTTCGGGCCGCCCTTCCGGCTTAATTGGCACGCCTGGGTTACCCACGCTGACAATATTCACGATACGGTCGTTCTCAATGACAATATCCACCGGGCCAAATGGCGGCGCACCTTCACCGTTAATTAATGTGCCGCCACGTAAAATAAGGCGTTCGTATGGACCTTCGCCACGGTCACGTTCCGGGGCTTTAGGTGGCGCTTGCACAGCATAGGCTGCAACCGTAAAAGCCATGGCAACCATGGCTAAAGCTATCGTTTTTATTGTTTTCATCGGTTATCCTCAGACCATTCTTCAGCGTTTTTCTAAAAGCAGACTCTAGCATGACCCGACACAATCTCCGACGCAAGTTACAGCAGATTCGCCGCAATTTACCCGCCGAACAGCAACAGACGGCGGCGCGCGAGGTTGCCAACAGACTGCAACAGCGTTTAAGTCATCTGCAACCAGAACAAACCACAGTAGCCGTATATAAAAGTTTTGACGGTGAACTGCCGACCTTTCCCGTTATTGAAACACTGTGGCAACTGGGGTTTAACACCGTTTTGCCGGTGCTTCACCCTTTTGCTAAAGGTCATTTGCTGTTTTTACGCTATACTCCTGATACCCCAATGACGCTCAACAAGTACGGTATTCAGGAGCCCGAATTAAACGTACAGAACGTGGTGCCGCTATCGAACATTCAGATACTGCTGATGCCTCTTGTCGGATTCGATCAAAACGGTAACCGGCTGGGTATGGGCGGCGGCTATTATGATCGCACTCTGGCTCAATGGCACAACGGTTATCAACCCAACTTATCACCCGTAGGGTTAAGCTATAACGAACAACTGGTTCAAAGCATTCCTGTCGAGAGCTGGGACATTCCATTGCCGGAAGTGATAACACCGGCAAAACACTGGCGTTTCTGAAGCAAAGAAACGTCGATAAAAACCAACAAATTCCTTATACTGGCGTATAAAAAACAAACGGAGAAAAACGCTCATGTCAGGCAACGCTGATGCACTCAAAAAAGCGGCAGCAGAAGCTGCTATGCAATACATTGAAGACGGCACTGTGGTCGGAGTCGGCACCGGCTCAACGGTAAACTTTTTTATCGATGCCCTGGCCGAACGAAAGCATGACATAGAGGGTGCGGTATCCAGCTCTGAAGCCTCAACCGAGCGCCTGAAATCGCACGGCATTGAAGTGTTTGAGCTTAACTCGGTTGTGGAGGTACCCATTTACGTAGACGGGGCTGACGAAATTACTGAGCACGGTCAAATGGTTAAAGGCGGCGGTGGCGCATTAACGCGCGAGAAAATTATTGCCGCAGTAGCCAGGAAGTTTGTTTGCGTTGCAGATGAAAGCAAAATGGTTGGCCGCCTGGGTCAATTCCCGGTGCCGGTTGAAGTTATTCCCATGGCGCGCTCTTACGTTGCCCGTGAAATTGTGAAACTGGGCGGCGACCCGGTGTGGCGTCAGGGTTTTACTACCGACAACGGCAACTGGATCCTCGATGTGCATAACTTCGATATTATGGAGCCAATGAAACTTGAAGCTGAGCTGAATAATATTGTCGGCGTGGTCACTAACGGGCTGTTTGCCCAGCGCGGCGCTGATATCGCTTTAATTGCTCGTGAAGACGGAGTACAAACCCTGAAGGTAAGTGGCTAATGCAGATATCCCTGGCAAAAGACAAAATCAAAGTTTTGCTGCTGGAAGGCGTTCACGAAAGCGCCATTCAGCTATTTCGGCATCATGGCTATCATAATCTGGAAATACTGCAGACTTCGCTAAGCGAAGACGAGCTGTGCGAAAAAATTAAAGACGCCCATATTCTGGGTATACGCTCGCGCAGCCAGTTAAACGACCGTGTGTTTGCCGCTGCCGAAAAGCTCATTGCCGTGGGTTGCTTCTGTATTGGTACCAATCAGGTTGATTTAGAAGCGGCAAAAAAGCACGGTGTTATTGTTTTTAATGCGCCATTTTCAAATACCCGCAGTGTTGCTGAGCTGGTTTTAGCCGAAATTATTATGTTGTTGCGCGGCATTCCGGAAAAAAATGCCGTAGCCCACGAAGGCGGCTGGCTGAAGTCGGCTAAGCAGTCTTATGAGGCACGCGGAAAGATACTGGGCATCGTCGGCTATGGCCACATAGGCAGTCAGCTCAGTGTTCTGGCCGAGCAACTGGGCATGCATATTCGTTACTTTGATATTGAAGACAAACTGCCTATGGGCAATGCTCAGTCGGTAGCCACGCTGGACGACTTGCTGGCACAGGCCGACATCGTCACTATGCACGTACCGGAAACTGAACAAACCCAATGGATGATAGGCCGCCGCCAAATTGAGCGGATGAAGCCAGGTAGCCTGCTGATTAACGCTTCGCGCGGAACGGTTGTAGACATCGACGCTCTTGCCGAAGCCTTGTCGTCACGGCACCTGGCCGGCGCGGCTATTGATGTGTTTCCGGTTGAACCTAAAGGTAACAGCGATGAGTTTCTGTCGCCTTTACGCGGCCTGAAAAACTGCCTGTTAACACCCCACATTGGCGGCTCAACCTTAGAAGCTCAGGAAAACATTGGCGTTGAAGTAGCCGGAAAACTGGTGCGTTATTCCGATAACGGCTCAACCCTGTCTGCGGTGAACTTCCCCGAAGTTAGTCTGCCGACACACGCAACAGCACAACGCCTGCTGCATATTCATAAAAACCAGCCGGGTATGCTAAACGCTATTAACCGCATTATTAGTGACAACGAAATTAACGTGGTTGGTCAGTACTTACAAACGGATGAGAACGTTGGCTACGTGGTGATGGACATCGACAGCGATAACGGTGCCGATGTACTACAGCAACTGAAAGACATTCCGGGCACGATTCGTGCCCGGCGCTTATTCTAGTCTTTTTTACCCATAACCGTGCGTTCCATGCTCTCTGGTGAGACATGGCGCACGTCTTTGCCTTTCACAAAGAAGATAATGTACTCGGCAATGTTCTGACAACGGTCGCCAATACGCTCTAAAGAACGTGCAGACCACAGAACATTCATGATTTTTGGAATAGAACGAGAGTCTTCCATCATGTAAGTCATAAGCTGGCGTGTCAGCGCTTCATATTGACGGTCAGCCTGTTCGTCCTGCTGATGCACGTCATAAGCCGATTCAAGATCCATGCGCGCGAAAGCGTCCAGAACTTTATGCAACATGCTTAATACTTGCTGCCCAAGGTTTTCCAGACTCACCAACAGCTGCTGCTGGTCGTTATTGAAGCTTTCTTTCGCAACTTTAGCAATGCGCTCGGCTTCATCGCCAATACGCTCTAAATCAGCAATGGTTTTAATAATAGCAATAACCAGACGCAGGTCACTGGCAGCCGGCTGACGCTTAGCAATAATATGCACACACTCTTCGTCAATCTGCACTTCCAGCTTATTGACTTTGTGGTCACTGCTCAGCACTTTTTCGGCCAGCTCGGCGTCGCCTTTTTGAATTGCTAAAAGTGAATCCTGTAATTGCTTCTCAACCAGGCCACCCATGCTCAATACACGGTTACGCACAGCCTCAAGTTCCTCGTTGAACTTGCCGGAAATGTGCTTGTTCATATTCATCTTATCCATGACACTCTCCTTAACCGTAACGACCGGTAATATAATCTTCTGTTTGCTTCTCAGACGGGGTCGTAAACAGAGTATCAGTATCGGCGTACTCAATCAGTTTACCCATATACAAAAACGCTGTCTGGTCTGAAACGCGCGCGGCCTGCTGCATGTTATGCGTAACAATTACCACGGTATATTTGTCTTTCAAATCGGTGATCAGCTCTTCAATGGTCAAAGTCGAAATAGGATCCAAAGCTGACGTTGGTTCGTCCAGCAACAGAATTTCCGGCTCAATGGCAATAGAACGCGCAATAACCAGACGTTGCTGCTGACCACCTGACAAACTGAACGCACTGGCGTTTAGGCGGTCTTTTACTTCGTCCCATAAGGCTGCGCCACGCAGTGACGTTTCTACCGCTTCGTCCAGCACCCGTTTGTCTTTTACACCCTGTAAGCGTAGACCATAAACCACATTCTCATAAATAGACTTAGGAAACGGGTTCGGGCGCTGAAACACCATACCAACACGACGACGCAGCGCTGCTACATCAACGTTCTTGTCGTAAATATTGTGGCCGTGCATATCAATCTGACCTTCAATACGACAAATTTCAACCAAGTCGTTCATGCGGTTAATGCAGCGCAGAAGCGTTGACTTACCACAACCCGATGGCCCGATAAACGCGGTTACGCGGTTATTCGGAATGCGCATAGAAATGTCATACAACGCCTGATCTTCACCGTAGTAAAGATCCAGGTTTTTAATATCTAAAGCAGTCTGTTCTGCTGGCAAGTTGTGTAAGTCCAGCTTTTCTAAGTTGCTTGTACTCGGATTTACCGAAATCATAAGTTCAGACCTTTTCGCTAATTCATCAAAACTGTCGTGTTCAACTGTCGCGTTCAACATTAATGCTCAAGTGAGCGGTATTTTTCACGTAAGTGGTTACGTACGCCAATGGCTGTTAAGTTCAAACCGACAATAACGGTTATCAACAAGAAAGACGTAGCGTAAACCAGCGGCCGGGCAGCCTCGACGTTCGGGCTCTGGAAGCCTACGTCGTAAATATGAAAGCCCAGATGCATAAATTTTCTGTCCAGATGGAAGTAAGGAAAGTTTCCGTCCAGCGGCAACATAGGCGCCGACTTAACCACACCCACCAGCATCAATGGTGCAACTTCACCTGCAGCACGGGCAACGGCCAGAATCAAACCGGTCATAATAGCCGGTGACGCCATAGGCAGAACAATGCGCCAAATGGTTTCCCACTTAGTGGCACCTAAAGACAAACTGCCTTCGCGCAACGAGGGTGGAATACGAGACAAACCTTCTTCGGTCGATACAATTACCACCGGCAACGTCAGAATAGCCAGAGTTACCGCAGACCACAGGACGCCTGGCGTACCAAAGGTCGGGCTGGGCAAGGCTTCCGGATAAAACACCTGGTCGAGACTACCGCCCACCATGTAGACAAAGAAACCTAAACCAAACACACCATAAACAATAGATGGCACACCCGCGAGGTTGATAACCGCTATACGAATCAGCTTGGTTACGGCGTTTTTACCCGCGTATTCGTGCAAGTAGACGGCCGCAATAACACCAAAAGGCGTCACAATAATCGACATTAACAGCACCATGAACACGGTACCGAAAATTGCCGGGAACACCCCGCCTTCGGTATTCGCTTCGCGAGGTGGCTCTGACACAAACTTACCAATTTGCTGGAAAAAGTGCCCTACTTTTGAGAAAAAGCCCATGTCGTTAGAGAAGTTCACATCCAGCACCTGATACATCGGTACTTTAATTTCCTCACCGCGCATGTCGCGCATAATTAATGAATCACGACCCGCTTTATCGCGCAGTGCAAACAGCTCTTTTTCATACTCAAGATACTCGTTATGCAGCTCTTCGCGACGACGTTCAATGTCGTCCATGGCTTCCTGAGTTAAGTTCCCCTCAAGCTCAAGACTGCGGCTCTCAAGATTGAGCTGGTTTAGTTTGTAATTAACCGCACCTATTTCGCCTTCCTGCAGCGCCATGGCTTCTTCATTAAGCTCTACCGCTCGTTCCATGCGTTGAAACAGCTCTTCACGCAAGTTGCCTTGTGTCGCAACTCGCTCCCCCTGCTGTTCAATCGCAACTGGATAACCATAAAAGTTACCATCTTTGGTTCGTTCAATAACGGCCAGATCAATTGGCGTTTCGTCCGCACGAATCGCAGGCCCTAACACCCAGGCAAAATCGAGAGGCACATACTCACGATTACCAATTTTCATTAGGTAACGAGTCACTTCCTCTTCTTCATAGCCGTCCATGATAGTGCCGGCGTCACTCACTCGTGAAGTTGGCACCGACTCGCTTTCATAAATTTCGCCAATTAACGTACGCGTTGAACCGTCAGCCTGTTCAATAGACATTTCGTGAATAGCTGAAGGCCAGAAAAAAGACAGCCCGCGCCAGCCAATCATAAGCACCAGCCCGATAACGGCTATCAGACTGATACTAACTGAACCGGCGGTTAACCAGATCCAGGGCTTTCCGGATTTAAACCATGTATTCATTGCTATAAACCTCTGTTCCGGAATTACATCGAGCTGTATTTGTCACGCAAGCGTTGACGGACAAATTCAGCAATGGTGTTAAAGAAGAAGGTAAATATGAACAGCACAAAAGCTGCCAGGAACAAGATTCGGTAGTGCGAGCTACCAACCTCTGATTCCGGCATCTCGACCGCAATATTGGCAGATAAGGTGCGCATACCTTCGAAGATGTTCCAGTCCATAATTGGCGTATTACCGGTAGCCATCAGAACAATCATGGTTTCGCCCACAGCGCGCCCCAGACCCATCATAACCGCCGAGAAAATTCCCGGACTTGCAGTTAACAAAATGACTTTAGTCAGTGTCTGCCATGGGGTAGCACCCAATGCCAAAGAGCCATTAGATAAATGCTTAGGCACACTGAATACCGCATCTTCGGCAATAGAGAAGATGGTTGGAATAACCGCAAAGCCCATGGCGATACCCACAACCAGCGAGTTACGTTGGTCAAAGGTTATGCCTAGTTCATTGGTTAAATAGCCACGCACATTACCGTCAAACAGAACTTCCTCAACCCAGGGACTCAGGCCAAAGGAGAACCAGCCAACCAGCAAAATAATGGGTATAAGCAACAACGCAGCGCGCCCGTCGGTTACGGTGTTACGAATATTCGGCGGCAGCTTGGACCATAAAAATGCGGTCAATATTATTGTCGCGGGTACCAGCAGCAGAACGGCTATTAGCCCGGGCAGGTACCTCTCTATAATAGGTGCCAACCAGAGACCAGCCAGGAAACCGAGGATAACGGTAGGCAAAGCTTCCATAATTTCTACCGTTGGCTTTACGTATTTACGTACCGAAGGCGACATGAAATAGGCTGTATAAACCGCTGCAGCTAAGCCAATAGGCACTGCGAACAACATTGCGTAGGCGGCAGCTTTAATAGTACCGAAAGAAATAGGCACCAAACTGAATTTAGATTCAAAGTCGTCGGAGCCGGAGGTTGACTGCCAGGTGTAGTCAGGCTCTGGGTAACCTTCGTACCAGACTTCCTGCCACATAGCGCTCCAGGTTACCTCAGGGTGTTCATTATCAACATCGAAAACACTGAAGCGGTCGCCACTTTGCATAATAAGATAATTAGCTCGCGGATCGACCATAACGTTTTGCAGCTTGGACTCTAATGGGTTACCGCGATAGAGATCGGCTTCTGAGGTCGTATGGAAAATGCCGAGGTCGCCATTTTCAGAAACCGTGTAGAAGGTCCGGCGATAATATTCTACTTCAATGTTTTCAACCGGAGAGCCGACATCAAAAGAACGAATGTACTGATACTCGCGCCCCTGATCAGTTGATACCTGGAACCACTGAGTAATAAGCCCGGAGTCGTGGGTAACTAAAATAGAGCTGGCACCCGCAAGCAGGTACATACCGGTGGCGTCTCCTTGCTCGCGCGCATCAATTATCATCAATTCCCGTTCTTTGACGTTGCCGGTTAACCCGACGTCAAACACGTGAATTCGGTTGCCCCGACGCGCCATCACCTGACGCAAATCAGGAGTAACCACCAGGTCATCGATACTACCGTTAAGGCTGACCTGGCTAAACGTTGGCTTTAAGCTGATCTCACCGGTCATAAAGTTTTCTTCAGCAGCGTACTTGGTAATTAATAGATTGTTGCCATTCTGCACCGCAGCAAACAACATCGCTTCGCCATCGGTATCGTAAGCGAGCTTTTCTAAAGGCTGGCCATTTTCAGCTACGGTAAGAGGGTCACCATTATTAAGCACTTCAACTCTTGGGGTAATGGTACGCTCGGCTATACCAGTTTTCGGGTCTTCAGCAAAAGTCACCCTGAACTTAGGCTCGACGACTACCGCGGACCCATCATCCAGTCCATACGCATACTGTTTATTAACCGGCAAGCTACTTGCGAAACTGGTCACTTTATCAGCTTCTACAATTGCTTTAGAGCTGATTATATCGCCCGCTTCACGGTTTGCTGCTCGCTTATCACTTAAAGCGAAAAACTGGAACTCCCCTGAACGCATCAGGCGGTATCCTATTTCGGCTTGCTCTTCCATACCAACAGCACTGACTCCTTCGCTGTTTGGCAAAGAAAAGCTTTGTTGTTCAGTTAAATCAACTGAGCGGAATATAGGCTGGACAACATAAAGTAGATAGAAAAAGATAAGCAACAGCGCTACCAACACCATAATACCACCTAAGGTGACACCATAGCGTGCGGCACGATCTTTAAATAATCGGCCCCGATTAGCGGCTAGTTGTTGAGCTGACAGTGATGCCATCAGAAACCTCAAGTTTGAATACGCGTTACTAAAAGTCTGCAGACAGTTTAGTTGAATAATGTGACAGTATTGTTACACCACTGTCATATTTTCTTAATAATGCAGTAATAGTTATAAAAAAAGCCGGCAGCAAGCTACCGGCTATTCGTTTTCAGGGAAAAATTACTCTAAGCCAAGCTTCTTCAGTTCAGCTTTAACTACCGCATTTGGTAACCCGATGTAACCGTCTTTATTGACAATATCCTGACCTGTTTTTGACAAAATCATGCGCAGGAACTCGCCTTCCGCTTTACCCAAAGGTTTAGTCGGATGCTTATTCACATAAATGTACAGGAAGCGAGCTAATGGATACTGACCTGCCAACGCATTTTCAGCGGTTGCACCAATAAACTCCTGACCTTCGGCTTTAGCGATAGGTACCGCTTTAACGCCTGACGTCACATAGCCTATGCCGGAATAACCAATCGCATTAATTGAGGTAGAAACTGACTGCACCACAGACGCTGAACCCGGCTGCTCGTTCACGTTCGAACGGAAGTCGCCGTCACATAACGCTATTTCTTTAAAATAACCATAGGTGCCGGATACCGAGTTACGACCATAGAGCTGTAAGTCGCGGTTGCTCCATTCACCGTCCATATCAAGGTCGCCCCAGCGGTTCACTTGTTCATTCAGGCCGCACTTACGAGTTGATGAAAAAATAGCATCAACTTCTGGAATCGTCAGACCTTCAATAGGGTTATCTTTATGTACAAATACCGCTAAGGCGTCAATTGCAACGCGAACCGGAGTTGGTTTGTAACCGTGGCGTTTTTCAAAAGATTCTATTTCTTTTGACTTCATTGCACGGCTCATAGGACCGAAGTTTGATGTGCCTTCAGTTAAGGCCGGAGGCGCTGTTGAAGAACCTGCCGCCTGAACCTGAATGTTTACGCTTGGGTAGTTACGCTTAAACTCTTCACTCCAGAAGGTCACCATATTAGCCAGGGTATCAGAACCCACTGACGACAAGTTGCCTGATAAACCGCTGACTTTTTCGTATTCTGGTAAATCGTCAGTTGCCGCAGCTAACGAGCTGAACGCCAGTGAACCTGCAACCACTAAACCGGTTAATGTCTTGTTCAAAGTTGATTGAAACATAGTGTATTCACCTCTAAGGGTTATTGAACTGTTTTCGAATTGTGGTCAGTTTAAGACGGTTATGTGACAGCTTTATGACAATATGAAAATTTTATGACTAACTGACTAATAGCCCACTCGGTATACGAAATGAGAAACGACTGCCTTTTTCCAGCGAGCTATTAATGTCTAATTGCGAATTGTGATGTTCTATTGCGTGCTTAACTATAGACAACCCTAAGCCGGTGCCACCACTGGCACTGTTGCGATCATCCTCAACCCGGTAGAAACGTTCGGTAAGGCGCGGCAAGTGTTCTGCAGCAATACCTTTGCCGTTATCTTTCACGCTAAACTCAACACCGCCGGCTACGCTTTTCCAGGTGACTTTTATTTCACCGCCGTCGGGGGTGTAATTAATGGCATTGGTTATTAAGTTCTGCATCGCGCTGCGCAGCAGGTTTTCTTTGCCGTAAATCCTTACGGGCGCAACGTCAAACTCAATCTTATGTTGTTTCGCTTCGTTTAAACGCTTCGCTTCAGACTCTAACTGTTCCAGCAAAGCTGGCATATCCACTTCGTGGTCAAAGACATCGTTACTTGGCGTTTCCATGCGCGACAGCGTAAGCAGTTGGTCCACCAGGTTGGCCATGCGGGTGCTTTGAGCATTCATGTTCTCGACGGCTTTTTTCAGCATGGCTGGCGGCGTCTGTTGCGGCTCATCCATCATTTCCAGATACCCCTGCAATACTGTCAGCGGCGTTTTCAGTTCGTGAGACACGTTTGCCACAAACTCACGACGTAAGTTCTCCAGACGTTTTACCTGAGTTACGTCACGGGCAACCAGAAGAAACTGGTCTTCACTGTACGGCATAATGCGAATTTCAATATCCAGGCTGTCACGAATGGGCGACGGAATAGTCAGTTCTTCGTCAAAATTTCCGGCGTTCAGGTAGGCATAGAATTCAGGATGCCGAATCAGGTTTGATAACCGCTGTCCGGCGTCATCCGGCCAACGCAAACCAAAATAAAACTGCGCCAGCTTGTTACTCCACAGCAATGCTCCGTCGGCACGGAACACAATAGCAGCGTCAGGCAAAGCTTCAGCAGCTTCACGAAAACGTCGTAATAAGCGTGCTAAAGATTTACGTCTTTTCTGACTGCGTCGCTGCGAGCGATAAATACCATCGTAAATATACGACCAACTACCCGGCGCAGACGGCGGCATGAGAGTGCGGCTTTGCCACAACCATTTAATGAGTTTTTGCTGATAATAATAATGCCAGCAGACCAGCCCTAATAACGCCAGAGCCATGACCGGCCAGAACAGGTCAAACAGCCAGCCAATAAACAAAAACGGCAGCAGAAATAGGCCAAGACTGGTCAGTGACTGCCAGTTAGAGTAGTTCCTGTCCATACTAAATTAGCCTGAACTTAGCGACTTGAAAAACGATAGCCAACTCCACGAACCGTCTGAATCAAACGGTCGTAACCATGTTCGGTCAGGGCTTTACGCAAGCGCCGGATATGAACATCGACAGTCCGGTCTTCAACATAGACGTTAGTGCCCCAGACATGGTCAAGCAGCTGTTCACGGCTGTATACGCGCTCAGGATGTGTCATAAAGAAGTGCAGTAACTTAAACTCTGTCGGACCCATATCAACAGCTTTGTCTTCGACCGAAATACGGTGCGAAACAGGATCAAGTTTTAAGCCTTCAACTTCCAGCGGTTCATCAAGCACCGTTGGTGCAACACGGCGAAAAACGGCACGCATGCGAGCCATGAGCTCTTTAGGAGAAAAAGGTTTGGTAATATAGTCATCAGCGCCCACTTCCAGGCCTTTAACTTTATCCTCTTCCTCACCTCTTGCTGTCAGCATTATGATAGGAATATTACGGGTAAAATCGTCGCCTTTAATTTTTTTTGCCAGCTGCAGGCCTGAGCCCCCCGGAAGCATCCAGTCTAGCAACACCATGTCCGGATATGGTTCAGCAATTTTATCTACAGCAGCGTCAAAGTCGTTGGCTTCCACAGCTTGATAACCGTGTTGTTCCATAACAAAGCTCAACATCTCACGAATAGGCGCTTCATCTTCAACAATTAGAATTCTACGTGACATGCATTGTTTCCCTAATATGAACTGATGGTTCAATTATTACCAAAGAATATGACACTTTTATGAATTGGGACACATCTCTGTAAAATTTCTTATATCAATGCGCAGAGAGTAACTGCAATAATTGGTAAACAATAGGTAAGGAAACAAAAGCAAATAAGATACCGTAGCCGACCATAGCCGCCGATAAACGCGGCGCCAGCCCAGCCATGATAGCTACTGCGCCTGCTGTTATCATAGGCGGCATAGCACTTTCAAAAATGGTAACCTGTACCAACGTGCTGTCAAAACCAAAACCATACAATAAGCCAACGGTGACCAGAGGCATTAGGACCAGTTTCGTCAATAAACCGATAGTTAATGGTGTTTTACTGCCCTTAGGCAAGCGGAATTTCAACTGAAAACCCACCGCTATCATAATGACCGGCACTAATGTCACCGCCAACGAGTCAATTAGCCGCTGAAAAACTTCCGGATAAACCAAAGATTTCGTTAACAACGCAATAATTAGCGCAATAAACGGAGGAAACGTCATAATTTGACGGGTAACACTGCCCACTGTGGGTTTATCGTCCTGTTCACGGTACAAAGCGATAACAATGGTCGAGTAAATAGCGAGACCAAAAAAGGAGCCAAACTGGTCGTACAGTAAGCCGTAGACAATAGCATCACTGCCGTAAAAGGCTTCTATCATTGGGAAACCAAAGAACGAGGTATTGCCCAGTGGCACACAAATAAGTAACGCGCCGACCACTTCCCGGGGCCATTTAAAGGCTCGCCCTAACAACCATATAAAAACAGCACTAAAGGCTAAAAGAATCCAGGGAATAACAACCGGAATCAGTAGATCAGTAGAAAATTCCAGAGCCGGAACTTTACTGAATATAACGCCGGGTAAGGCAGCGTAAATAACGTAGAGGTTGAGAACTTGCGCTGTGTTGTCCGGGCATTTGCCGGTACGCTTCAGGATAAAACCAATGAGTAAGTAGAGCCCCAATACAGCGAGGTTGATCATAGCGTACAGATAGGTTGAGAGTGACCGCTATAGTGTAGCCTGACAAAGAGTGTCAGGCTACTTTTGTGTTTTTCTTTAGTAGAAAACGATTACCAGGAAAAGTCGTGGCGGATACCTACAGCAAAGAAGTCTTGCTCGATACCCGGTGTTGCGCCGCAACCCTTAGTAGAATAGAGGCTGATGTCGCACTCACGGCCGGTGTACCAGGCATAAACGCGAGTGTCGCCGCTGAAGAAGTAATCGGCACCCACAGATAATGAAGCGTCATTATCTGTGTCATCATCTATGGCCTGATACTGCGCTTTAAAAACCCAGTTATCATATGGGTGAGCAGCACTGATCAGGTAACCGTCAGAGTCGTATGACCCATTGATGGTTTCAAATTGCTGCAGTACAACACCAACCCGAGTTTTTCCAAATTTAGTGGCACCTGTTAACTGAGTAACATCATAACCATTCACGTCGCGATCAAAGGCTAGCGCAGCGTAGTACTTGGTTTTCTTTAGCTTGCTGTCACCGTACAACAGACCGAACGAAAAGCCGTCATCAACATTGTCATCTTCTGACGCTATGTAAGTAACACCAAAACTAAACCCCTGATAAGAAGGAGAATAATAAGTCAAAGTATTGTCCGGGCGATTCTCACCCTTGAACAAACTTTTTAAGTCAGCTTCAAAATCTTTAAACTCATCTACAGAACCCTGAGAGTCCTTCAGAAAGGTATCGTAACGGCCTATCATTACTTTACCAAAGTTACCGCGCAAGCCGACAACCTGTTCACGGTTAGTCACTGCGTCTTCGTCATCATCTGAGTCGGCTAAGTCAACGCCAAACTCAATTTGATAAAAGACTTCTAAATCAGACTCCAGTTCGCTGGCACCTTTAAAACCAAAGCGTGATGAATTACTCACCACCTCGGTTTCAGAACCAAAACCATAGTCATTACTTTGAAACGAAACATTTGCCCGGCCATAAACCGTTAAACTGTCATCATTATTAGCGAAAGCCGAAAAGCTGGCTGCGGTGGCAGCAATCAATAACGGAACCGAGTACTTATTCATCATTATCCTCACCCAAAACAATAAAACTGTATAAATTTCGCGCACATTATAATGAATGGAAAATTTCTTACAGTTTTTTTTCGTTTTTTAGTCAATCAAATGACAGTATTGTTGGGATAAGGTTATAAATACTCGTTTATTGTAAGTTTGCCATTTGCTGTTGCTGCTCATGCTGGCTTTTCGCGTACTTAAGCCATTGTTTTGCCGAGCGCTCCACGCCTTCAATTTCAGCTGCCTGCTTAAAAGATTCAATAGCCTGGTCGTAACGCTTTAAATTCAGTAAGGCCATGCCTTCAGCCAGATACAGATTCCCTTCGTTATCCAGATCACCTCTATTAAAGGCCTGTTCTGCATATTCCACAGCGGCTTCATTGTTATCCAAAGTTAAATACAGCTGAGCTATTTGCGCCGCAAAGTTTCCGTGTTCAACTTTTTCCGAAGCTTTCTTATAGGCACTAATGGCTTTTTCATTTTCTTTCGCCTGAGTATAGGCCTGAGCCATAAATTTCAAGTTATCGACAGAGGCATCAACTTTGCCTTTCGACATGGCTTCCTGCATGCTTTCTGCTGCTTTATACGGTAACTCATTGAAATAGTATGCCTGCGCTAACTGACGCCATTCACTACCCGTTTCAATAAAACCTTGCTGATGTGCTGCTTCCAGCACCGCCAGCTGTTTCGCATCCTGTTCTAACTGCGCGTAAACACCGGCCAGCTGCACCCAGTACTCCGGCTTGCTGTAACTGGTCACTAAACGCTCCATGACTTTGGCAACCTGATCCGGCTGCTCCAGCTCGTAGTGCAATGCGCGTTTTAAAATCAGCCAGTTTTCATCGGGTATTTTATTTTTCGTATCAACCGCGGCAATGGCTTTATCAATAAGAGGCAGAGCTTCGCGGTGTTTATCGGCCTGATAATAAGCCTGTGCTTTTAACACCCAGGCTTTACCCATTTCATCTTCTTCGGCAAGGCCTTCCCATTGGTCTAAAAAGCCAATTGCACGTTGGAACTGGCCATCACTTAAGGCCAGCTGAGCCAAACTGAACAAGGTGCTTTTCTCCAGCGACTCAGGAATAGGAGACTCTTTCACAACTTTTTCAAAGTAGTTAATAGCTTCCTTGGTATTGCCCTGTTCGTAATACATGAAACCGTAAAAGTTCCACATCATGGCGCGTTCGTAGCTGTTCATACTATCGGCTTTTTCTGCCACTTCGCCCAGTATCGAAATACCTTCGGCGAGGTTGCCATTATCCGCCTGCTCCTGAGCGCGGGCCAATTGTCCGTATACTTTTTCCCGTAACGCCGGAACCCGTTCAGTCTGTTGTGCCAGCACCGGGTGGGCAAAAGCCAGCCAGCAACTGCAAGCCGCAAAAGCAATGAGTTTCAATTTCATAAGTCACCCAATCAGTTCATTTCAAAGGTCATGCGGTTGCGAACACCGTCCACTTCCACCGCCTCGCCATCAATCACCCGAGGTTTGTATTTAAACTTCAGTACGGCATCCATCGCGGCCTGATCGAAAATTCCTTCGGGGTCAGCTTCGACCACGATAGGATCACGTACCGAGCCCTGTTTTGTTACGGTAAACTCCACTACCACGTAACCTTCTATACCACGCTGCAATGCCCGGCGAGGATACGCAGCCTGAACTTTCACAATAGGCAGATACTCGCCGTCGCTTGCTTGCAACGACATGCCACTGCCAATGTCGGCACCGCTGTCCATATTCGCGGAAAAGTCATAACCCGCCCCACCATCAGTTTCCGCAATATCATTGTTCATCTGCGGCTGAGGTAAGTCCTCCGGTGGCTGCTCGGGTTCCGGAGGGCGTTCAGGTTTGCGCTCCTTTTCCTGCACTTCTTCAGGTTCAGGCGTGCGCACAAAGTCCAGCACGCTGCCTCGCGGCGGTTCGCTCATTGCCCCTTCGCCACCACTGATCAAGGACTGCATCAGGTAAAACAAACCAATGGTGACAAAAGCTGCAACCAGTAATGCTGCCAGGAATCTCATCATTTACTCTTCATCCGTTGCTACAGAAACGTCGTAAACCCCCGCTGAGCGGGCTGCATCCATTACCTTAATTAACACCCGGGTGTTTGATTCCTGATCCGCCTGAATCACCACAGACCCCTGCGGGTTCTCCGCGTACAAACGCTCTATGTTAGCCTGCACTGCCCGTACATCCACCTGGCGCTTATCAATCCAAATTTCGTTGTTTTCGCTTATTGCGATTAAGATATTGGCGCGGTCTTTCTGCACTGCGGTGGCCGCATCAGGGCGGTTCACATCAATACCCGCTTCTTTGACGAAAGAAGCCGTGACAATGAAGAAAATCAACATAATGAACACCACGTCCAGCATCGGTGTCATATCGATAGCACTTTCTTCTTCTTCAACTAAATTGGCAAAATGCTGCTTCATAATCCTGTCCTCGACATCACCTTAGTGACGTTCCAATAAAATTTTGTCTTCCAGCTTCATGCGTTCACGACGTGTGGTGCGTTGTAGCCAGGTTGCGGCAAACACACCCGACAAGGCACCAACCATACCCGCCATAGTCGGAATAGTAGCTTTAGAAACACCCGACGCCATGGAGCGCGCACTGCCAGTTCCGGTCACAGCCATCACATCAAACACTTCGATCATGCCGGTTACGGTACCCATCAGACCCAGCAGAGGGCACAGTGCAACTAACGCTTTTATCACCGGTAGGTTTCCACCTAATGCCAGACTCACGCGGGAAATCATTGCCTGCCGAATTTGCTCGGCATTCCAGGACGACTTGTCTTCACGCTGCTTCCAACGTTGCCGCGTTTCTTTCACATTTTTACGGTGCCCGTTGAGATAATAAAAAATGCGTTCAAGAATCATCAGCCACATAGTAAAAATGAGGATTCCGATGACCAGCAGAACTTGTCCGCCGGCCTCGATGAAATCTCTAATTGCATTACTGAATTCAATGAGGAATAACACGGTTACTCTCCTCGCTCAGACCGCTCCGCAATAATGCCGGATGCTTGTTCCTGCAGTATATGAATCAGGTTTTTGCTACGCGTATGCAAAGTCGCGAACAGTAACGTCATTGGAATCGCAACCACCAGACCCAGCACCGTTGTTACCAATGCCTGCGAAATACCGCCAGCCATTAGTTTCGGGTCGCCCGTACCAAATAAGGTAATAGCCTGGAAGGTATTGATCATACCGGTTACGGTTCCCAGCAGACCCATCAGCGGTGCGACTACTGAAATAATCTTAATAAACGTCAGGTTGCGGGTGATTTTAGGCACTTCGCGTAAAATACCTTCGCTAAGCTTCAATTCCAGGGTCTCAGTGTCAGCCTGCGGATACTTGTCTTTCAGCAACATCACCCGGCCCAGCGGGTTATCATCGCTCGGCTTATCTTTTTTCAGCTGACGCTTCACTTTATTACCCAGCAGCATCAGCGAGACAAAGCGTTCCAGTGCAAACAGCAGACCAATAGCACCCAGAGCTAAAATGATGTAACCAACGGTTCCACCCTGATCAATACGTTCACCCAAACTTGGCGCCTGAACTAACAGACTCAGAATTGAACCACCGGTGGGGTCAAGACCAAAAGTCACAACGCCGCTGTCAGTTTGCTGAATTTCTTCTGCGGTACTGAGGTAACGTCCTGATGGCTGACGAACCAGCTCAGCAACAGAGCCGGTAGAACTCATACGCTCCAGGTATTTGCCGTCTGACACTAAGTTAAACGAACCAACACGAACCACTTTTTGCTCTTCTTTGTCACCATCGGCCTCAGTTACCTGAGTGGTAAATTCCGCAATTTTACCTGACTCAGTCATTTCCTGTTGTAACGCAAACCAGACACTTTCAATGTCTTCAATAGACGCCAGCTTAGACGAAGACCCCATACGTTCAGCAAGTTCGGATAACCGCTCGGCACGGTTAGGGAACTGAGCAGAAATAACTGAGTTTTCAAAGTTACTGGAGGCATCGTTAGCTACCTGCTGCAGCACACCGAATAGCTCTTTTAGTGAGCCCATACGCTGCGTTAAAGTATCGCTCAGGTTGCCCAAATCAACTTCGTTCTGCTCGAACTGAGTTTCCAGTTGTTCCGCTCGTTGTTCCAGACGATTGCGCTCGGCAATAGCGGCCTCAAGCATGGCCTTTTGTTCTTGCTCTCTTTCACGAAAACGCTGTTCACGTTCTTTATTGTTCTGCGACTGAGAAAACTTTCCCTGTTGCAGTTGCTGCAAAAGCTCATCCAGGTTAATTGGGTCTTGCGGAGCTGGTGCTGCTAAGGCGGTAACAGAAGTGACTGCCAATACCGTCGCTGAAAACCATTTTGCAATATGCTTACTTAATCTCATGGCTACCACCCCTTATTGCCCGGCGCTGTTGTTAGTGGAACTGGTCGATTTATTTGCGAACAAAGGCATCATCAGTAAATCTGGTGCCAGTTGTTTTCTGGCAATACGAATAGCTTCTTCAACTGCAGGTAAGTGCTTACTATCAAGCTCTACCCAACTGCGCGTTTCCTGATTCCACAATCCAAGATGTTCACCGTCGCGGGTTTTATAAATTAACGCGACACGACCCACACGCAGGAAGGTGACGTCTTGTTGCTGACCATCAATTTCGTGCTCGGCGGTATAAGCTTCAATGTTGCGACCGTAGTCAGCCTCTATCTGGTAAGCTTCCATAACCCGACGAAACTTCTCAGAAACGTCAACGTTAGCTCTTTCCATCAGGTCGTTCAGCTGCTGTAAGCGTTCACTTCGCTCTATCTGCAAAAACGGCACATCCAATTCAACAAAAGACTCAAGCGAGTCAATCATACGTAACATCAAGGGAGTAATTTGACGCTCAACATAACTGACCTGATCAATAGAGTTATTGATGTCGCTTTTTTCGCTTTCCTGACTATCGATTTGCTGCTCGACTTGTGCGGTATAAACCTTTAACCCATCAATTTCTTTCATGATGCGTTTATACTGTTGCAGTCGTTCCTGCATATCATCGGAAATTTGGTCTATAGTCAGCTGCGACTGACGAGCAGATTCATTGATAGAGGAAGCCTGCTCAACCACAGGTTCCAGTGTGTCCTGTTGCGAATAAGCCGGAGCCGCGACTAAGGCTGCAACAGCTAAAGCGCCAGCAGAAGTAATTAACTTCATAAGTTATGACCTTTGTGAATTAATTTGTGGCGACTTTAGTGACTTTTCGTGACAGCTTAATGACTGTAATATGTCATTTTTGTGTCAGTGCTTTTTATTGGCCGGATTGCTTTATTGCTTTATTGCGTTATTTCAGTCAATGAATTAGTTTATCCCTATCTGTACAACTCGTTGACCTCAGTCTATGGCAATCAAAAGTATTTCATCCTCCTTATTAACTCGTGTGCTTTCCGTCTACTTTTTGTTGACGTTAATTGTGACCGCGATACAAATTGGAGCCGAATACTTTGATACTAAACGGGTACTGATTGCCGAACTGCAAAACCAGCAAAGCACCTTTAATGGCTCTCTTACTCGTTCGCTTTGGGAGTTTAACAGCAATCAAATTGATACCATTGCCGACGGCCTTATTAGTATTCCCGCTATTGCCGGGGTTCTTATCCGCGACGATGCCGGTAATATTTTGGTGCAGCTGGGCGAAACCACAACTATGAGTGACTTGCCTGACGACAATAGCGAAGGTGCTCTTCTGCCGGAACGTAACGGTATTTTTGGCTACTACGATTCACTCATATTTGAATTTTCGGGCCACTCCACCAAAGTGGGTGATGTCAGCCTGTTTTCGACCCGCGACATTGCCATTGACCGTATTAAAGTGAGCCTTGGCTTTATTATCGGTAACGCCATTATTAAAAGTATCTTCCTTATTGTGCTTTTCACTATTGCCTTTAACCGCATGCTGAACCGGCCACTAAGTGACTTAACTCAGCAAATTAAAGGGTTCCGGCTGGATAACTTAGAGCGCTCCAGAATTCGCTTAGACGACCAGCACAACAATGAACTGGTGCTGGTCGAGCAGGCCTATAACCAGCTGCTGGACAATATTGAAGAATATCAGTCGGATCTGGACCGTACCCAAAAGAAACTTAAAGCCGCTAACCGCCAGCTGGATGAACAAAATGCCATACTTGAACAGGAAGTGGCGCGCAAAACATCCAGTTTAAGTCAGGTTATGCTTGACCTTGAGCAACGCAAGAACGAGCTGGAAATGCGCCAGGAAAAACTGGAGCGCGAAGTTGGCCAGCGCCGTGCAATTGAAAACACATTGCGCCAGTCTAACCAGCGGCTGGAGTCCTCCCTTAATAACCTGCGGGAAACTCAGCAACAACTTATTGAATCGGAAAAAATGGCGTCGTTGGGTGGGCTGGTTGCCGGTATTACGCACGACGTGAATACGCCCATAGGTATTAGCGTTACGGCGTCTTCTTACTTACGCGAAAAACTCGACACTCTGGATCAGTCGCTGCTTAATAAAGAACTGACGCAAACGCAACTGAAGAAGTTTATAGAAGAAGGCCGCGAAAGCCTTAACTTACTGGACAGCAACCTGCACCGCGCGTCCGATCTTATTAGCAGCTTTAAACAAGTGGCTGTCGACCAGGCGTCGGACGCTATCCGCGACATTAACCTGAAAAGTTATATCGAAGACTTAGTTCAGTCTTTGCAGCCTCATCTTAAAAAGACCAACCATCAGGTGCGTCTTGAATGTGCCGATGACATTTTCATACGCTGCCCGGCCGGCGCTTTATCGCAAATTTTCACGAATCTGATTCTTAACTCGCTACGCCACGCCTTTGACGGGATTAGTGAAGGCCTTATGATCATTTCTATCCGGCTTGATGGCGAAACTCTTCAGGTGCACTATTCTGACAATGGTAATGGTTTATCCGAAGCTCAACTTAAGCGGTTATTCGACCCCTTCTTTACCACGAAAAGAGACCAGGGTGGCAGCGGCCTGGGTACGCATATTGTCAGAAACCTGGTCACTCAGACACTGTCTGGTGAAATCAGCGCTGAGAGCGAACCCGGTAAAGGTTTAAGCTATTTCTTTTCATTTTCTGTACAGGTTTTAAACTGACAGCTCAGCCCTAACGGGCTACAATCTCTGCCCTTATTTTTGTTTTATTTGTTGCGACAGGAACAGCTTACCTATGTGGTTTAAAAATCTTCGTTTTTATCAATTCAGCGAAACCTTTTCCCTGCCTGATGATTTCTCTGAGCAATTATCTGAGCACAGCTTTCACCCCTGTTCGCGCTCGGACCAAAGCTCATTTGGCTGGTCTTCGCCTTTTGGCGCAGACAATGAAGTACTGACTCACAGCCTGGGTAATTGCTGGTTGCTGTGTGCCAAACGAGAAGAAAAAGTACTTCCCAGCACGGTTGTTAACGCCCAGCTAGATGAAAAGGTACGCCAGATCAGTGAAGCTGAAGGCCGTTCGGTGCCGCGCAAAGAAAAACAAAACTTAAAAGAAGATTTAATACACCAGCTTCTGCCACAGGCATTCAGCCGTTTTCGCCAAAGCTGGGGTTACATCGACCTCGACCGCCAAATTATTGCTATTGATGAATCAGCAGCCAATAAAGCCGAAGACTTTTTAGGTTTGTTGCGTGGTTCGGTCGGCTCGTTACCTGTGCGCCCGGTAAGCCCTAGTGACGCAGTTGAAACTTACCTTACGGCCTGGTTACAAAGTGCTGAATTACCAAACCCATTCGAGTTTGGCGATGAAGCCGAACTGCGTTCACCACAAGCTGACGGTGGCATTATTCGTTGCAAGCAGGAAGACTTAACCCGTGAGGACATTCAGGCACACTTAGCCGGTGGCAAGCAAGTCACTCGTTTAGGTCTGGTATGGCAGGAAAATTTAGAATTCATTATTGAGTCGGATATGGCGTTGAAACGAGTTAAGCCGACAGACCGTCTGCTCGACGCCAAAGATGATTTGGTTGACCCTAGTCCGGAAGAAAAAATCGACGCCGACTTTGCACTGGTTAGTGCCGAAGTCGGGCTTCTATTTGACGATTTAAAGAGAGCTTTTGGCTAAGAGAGCAAGTCCAGCATTTGGCGGTAGGATTTCTGCACAGACTCCTGCTGCCAAAAATCGTCGGTCTTAATTACCCCCAGCATTTGATACTCAACCAAAGTCACACTGTCCTTATTAGGTTTCACGTTTCCGGTTAACAAGCCAGCCAAATGCACAATGTCACAATAGTTCACGGTTATCGCATCGTTTAAGGTCATTCTGCCGTTGTAATAGCACAGCGGTACCTGCACCAGATTTGGCGTAAATTGCCAGTAGCTGAGAATATTACTGCCTAAAGTCGAGCTAAACTGGGTAATACACTCTTTAATAAAAGAAGGGTTGGCGAAACTGTCTTCAAATTCATTCGCCATATGCAAAATTGGGGCAACGCCAATGCGCGACACCATACCAGCTAACAATGCAACGTCCTGATGCAGCCGGTGCCCAATTCCTCTGTGTTGTAAGTCTTCGGTTATAACAACGGCTGCCGCCGCAATTTCTCTGCTTTCAACAATAAACTGCTGAGAAAACATCTGTACTATGTCATTGTCCGGCTTAAACACCTGCTCCATTGCCATTGCCAATGCCAGTGTCCGAATGCGCCGCATACCAATACGAGTTAACGCCTGCATTAAGCTCTCGGCTTTGTTTCTGCCGCCAAGGTACGCACTATTCGCCAGGCGAATAAGCCGTGCTGTCAACGCGGTATCTTGCTGAATAATATGACAGAGATCGTGCAGGTTGCAGTCCGGATCCATGGCTGCGTTGCGCACTTGCTCTGCCGTTTCAGGTAAGCCGGGAAGTTTTAATTCATCACGTCTGAGTCGCTCGTCAATTAGCATGTATAGTGCATTTTGCGATGACATTTTATTTCCTTATTATTATGGTTTTCTTGCTTCTGAAAAAGCTTGGAAGTAGATTAACAGAACTTTACAACAACTCAATTTCTAGAAACGTCATATTATGAAAAAAACACTTTTTAGCTTAGCACCACTAGCACTGGTTTTAATGGGTTGCAGCGAGCCACAAACCACCACACAAAACCCTGATAGCGGACAACAAAATAACTACGAATTAGTTGAGGGGGCAGAACAAAGACTTGATATCTACACACCCTACCAACTAAAAACGGACCTGTCGCATTTATCAAACGAGCAGAAAAAAATGGTCGGTTTACTCATAGACGCGTCAAAAATTATGGACAACCTATTTTGGCAGCAAGCGTTTCCGGGTGATAAACAAAAACTTTTAAACCAGGTTGAAGAAAAAGCCCGGGAGTTTACTGTTATTAACTACGGACCATGGGATAGGCTAAACAATAACCAGCCCTTCTTAACCGGTTTTGAAGACAAACCTGCAGGCGCTAACTTTTACCCTGCCGACATGACCAAAACGGAATTTGAAAACGCCGAGCTTGCGAACAAAGACAGTTTATATACGTTGTTGCGTCGCAACGATGAAGGCGAATTGAAAACAGTAGCCTACTCAGAGGCTTATAAAGAGTCTTTAACTAAAGCCGCTGATTTACTCCGCCAGGCTGCCGATTTAGCAGAAAACAAAGATTTTTCAGAGTACCTGCGTTTGCGCGCCGATGCTTTTTTAAGCAATGAATACCAACCTTCCGATATGGCCTGGATGGACATGACAGGTAACGATATTGATGTGGTTATCGGTCCTATTGAAAATTATGAGGACCATTTATTTGGTTACAAAACCGCTTTTGAGTCTTACGTGTTAATAAAAGATAAGGCCTGGAGCCAGCGTCTGGAAAAGTATGCGGAGTATCTGCCGCAGTTACAGGAAGGTTTACCGGTTGAGCCCGCTTACAAAGCAGAAAAACCCGGCGCTAACGCTCAGCTAAACGCATACGATGTTGTTTACTACGCAGGCCATTCAAATGCTGGCAGCAAAACCATTGCCATTAACCTGCCTAATGACGAAGAAGTTCAGTTAGAAAAAGGCACACGTCGCCTGCAGCTTAAGAACGCTATGCAGGCTAAGTTCGATAAAATTCTGATGCCAATTGCCGAGCAACTCATTGTTCCAGAGCAACGTGAAGACATTACCTTTAACGCCTTTTTTGCTAACACCATGTTCCACGAAGTGGCACACGGCTTAGGCATTAAAAATACCCTGAATGACAAAGGCACCGTGCGCTCAGCGTTAAAAGAGCACGCTTCTGCTTTAGAAGAAGGTAAAGCCGATATTCTGGGTCTGTACATGGTGACTCAGTTATTTGAGCAAGGCGTTTTAGCCGAAGGTGAATTGAAAGACTACTACACCACCTTTATGGCCAGTATTTTCCGTTCGGTTCGTTTTGGTGCCTCAAGTGCACACGGCAAAGCCAACATGATCCGCTTCAACTACTTTGCCGACGCAGGTGCCTTTGAGCGTAACGCCAGCGGTCAGTACGCCATTAATATGGAAAAAATGCGCGAAGCCATGAACAGCCTGTCAGAAAAAATACTGACACTGCAGGGCGACGGCGACTACAACGGCGTAGCTGAACTGGTTGCAACGCTAGGCGTTGTCAGCCCGCAACTAAAAGCCGACCTGGACAAACTAACCGACGCCGGCATACCGGTTGACGTCACCTTTGACCAGGGCAAAGAGGTGCTTGGGCTTTAACTGGCATCGCGATACGTAGCCTGACATTTATGTCAGGTGGGATGTTGAACCAAGAGCGCTGAGGCTACAGGAGCTACTGTGGAGGACGCCCGTGAATACATCCCTGTAGGGCTTGTGCAGCGCCATCCATGGCGCTGCACACCTCCACAGTAGCTCCCGTAGCCGTCGGGCGCGCTCGTGGCTTAACATCCCACCCAACACCAGTGGCAGATAGGGCCGGTTGCTCACTTGTAAGCGTTATGAGTGTTGAATCTCCTGTGTAGTAGCCTGATGCTATTGCATCAGGTGAGATAGTTGAACACCTCACCTGACGTAAAACGTCAGGCTACTTAGTCTCCGCCACAGGAGGTTCAATGCTCAAGCGAAACAAGTGACAACCGGCCCCTTCTCACTATTGCACCTTCTGCATATTCGATCTAACATATATATGGAATATCGAATATATGGTGATACCCATGACCACGAAGGTTCTGTTTCTCTGTACCGCCAACTCGGCTCGCTCGTTAATGGCCGAAGCTATTTTGCGACAGTTTGGTAATGATGAGCTGGAAGTTTACAGTGCCGGCACTGAGCCAACCCAGCCTGAACCTAAAGCTCTTGAAGCACTGCAAGCCCTCGGGGTTAGTACCGAAGGGTTAAGTTCAAAGGCCGTTTCAGATTTAAGCATCGATGAATTTGATTACGTTATCAGCTTATGCGACCGCGCCCGCTCTGAATGCCAGCTACAATACAAAGAGAACCACTTTATAGCCTGGGACTTTCCCGACCCGGTAAGCAGCAAAAAAACCAATGCCTTTAAGAAGACCGCTCATGAGTTAAGTGAACGCATTAAGATGTTTTTGCTCATTTTGCGCAAGAACAGTGGCAAGCCGCATTTATTTAATGCACCGGAAGATTTCTTCAAGATTATGGCAGACCCGCTACGCTTAACCATGATAAGCCTGTTAGCGAAGCACAAAGAGCTGTGTGTGTGCGAGTTTGTTGATGCTACCGCCATGTCGCAGCCTAAAGTTTCGCGCCACCTGGCTCAGCTGCGCGAATATGGGCTGCTGATTGACCGCAAAGACCAGCGCTGGGTTTACTACCAACTGAATCCGGCACTACCTGACTGGATGCGTAAAATCATTATTACCACCGCCAACTATAACCCCCAACTGATAAAGGATATCGATAATGGGTGTGTTTGAACGTTTTCTCTCTGCCTGGGTAGCCTTAGCTATTATTGCAGGAACGGCCCTGGGGAGCTTCTTTCCAAGCGCTTTCGAATGGCTTTCAGCTTTTGAGTTTGCTCAGGTTAATTTAATTATCGCAGTACTTATCTGGCTGATGATTTACCCCGTCATGGTGCAGGTTAACTTTGCTGCTATCACGCAAATAGCGAAAGAGCCCAAAGGTTTAATTCTGACGGTTGTCATTAACTGGCTGGTGAAACCTTTTACCATGGCGTTGGTAGGCTGGTTATTCTTCAAAGGTATATTTGCCGACTTTATTGAACCCGAAACCGCAAACGAATACCTGGCCGGAGTCATTTTATTAGGCGTTGCCCCCTGTACTGCCATGGTTTTTATCTGGAGCCAGCTGACCAAAGGCGATGCTAACTACACGCTGGTACAGGTGTCGGTTAACGATATTATTATGATCTTCGCGTTCGCGCCCATTGCGGCCTTGTTACTTGGTGTTACCGATATCATTGTGCCCTGGCAAACCCTGCTACTAAGCGTTGGTCTTTACGTTATTGCTCCGCTTATTGCCGGATTTATAACGCGTCAGTACATTACCCGCTCAAATTCAGACAGCGATAATGACAACAATAAAGCGCTGACCAATTTCGACCAGACTATGAAACCCTGGTCAATTGTGGGCCTGCTTCTTACTGTAGTGCTGTTATTTGGTTTTCAGGCTGAGGTTTTGCTGACCCGTCCGCTGGATATCGCCATGATTGCTACGCCATTATTGGTACAGACGTACGGCATTTTTGCTATTACCTTTATTATTGCGTTATTAATTAAGCTGCCTTACCGCATTGCGGCTCCGGCCTGCTTAATTGGTACCTCAAACTTTTTCGAGTTAGCAGTAGCCGTAGCTATTTCACTATTTGGTTTGCAGTCCGGCGCAGCGCTAGCCACGGTTGTTGGCGTGCTGGTAGAAGTACCGGTAATGCTCTCATTAGTCTGGTTCGCGAATAAAACCAAACACTGGTTTGCATCAAGTTAAGGCGTGGAGTGATGAGCGCAAAAAACCTTTAGATATGGGAGGGGGAGTTTGTTGTCTTGTAAGCGTTATGAGTGTTGCGCCCCCTATGGTGGAGTGTCGAAGGCCAAGGATGGCCTTCGTCAAGCCCTCATGGATGAGCTTGTAGCGTCTCCGCCATAGGGGGCGCAATGCTCAAGCGAAACAAGACAGCAAACTCCCCCCCAAGCCCAAAAGCAGGCAGGTAAGAGATACACAAAAGGAGTCTTTTATGACTATTAAGGTTGGAATTAACGGTTTGGGTCGTATTGGTCGTTTAGCGCTTCGCGTGGCGTGGGAAAACCCTGATTTGGAGATTGTTCAGGTGAATGACCCGGGCGCTGATGCTGCAACCTTCGCGCACCTGCTGAATTTTGACTCGGTGCATGGTCGCTGGGGCTATGAAGCCGAAGGTCAGGACAACGCCATTCAAATTGGTGATGAACGCATAGCTTTCACTCAACACAAAACCATTGCCGAGAACGACTGGAGTGGTTGTGATGTGGTTTTAGAAGCCTCCGGCAAGATGAAAACCGTGAAGGTGCTTAACGACTACCTGTCGCAGGGCGTTAAACGTGTGGTGGTATCAGCTCCGGTCAAAGAACCCGGCGCGCTGAACATTGTTTTGGGCGTTAACGACCACCTTTACGATCCGGAAAAGCATCAGATACTCACCGCCGCGTCCTGCACCACCAACTGTCTGGCACCTGTGGTCAAAGTACTGCAGGACAAAATTGGTATTAAGCACGCGTCAATTACCACCATTCACGATTTAACCAACACCCAGACCATTCTGGATGCACCACACAAAGACTTACGCCGTGCCCGTGCCTGCGGCATGAGCTTAATTCCTACATCTACCGGTTCAGCAACGGCCATTGTGGAAATTTTCCCGGAGCTGAAGGATAAAATCGACGGCCACGCAGTACGTGTACCTTTAGCAAACGCGTCATTAACCGACTGCGTGTTCGAAGTGAAGAAATCCACCAGCGTGGAGGAAATTAATGGCTGGATGAAAGAGGCCGCCGAAGGCGAACTCAAAGGCATTCTGGGATATGAAGAGCGTCCGTTAGTATCAATAGATTACAAAACCGACCCTCGCTCAAGCATAGTCGATGCTCTGTCGACTAAGGTTATTAACGGCACGCACGTGAAAATTTATGCCTGGTACGACAATGAATGGGGTTATGCCAACCGCGCAGTTGAACTGGTGGAAAAAGTCGGCTAATGCTCAGTCAGCTGTCGCCGGCTATACGCCAATACTTAATTGTTACGGGTAACTACTGGGCTTTTACCCTGACTGATGGCGCGCTGCGCATGCTGGTGGTGCTGCACTTCCACCAGTTGGGTTACAGTGCGCTGGAAGTGGCTATGCTGTTTCTGTTCTACGAGTTTTTCGGCATAGTCACTAACTTATTTGGTGGCTGGCTGGGCGCTCGTTGGGGGCTCAACAGAACCATGAATATTGGGCTTGGCATACAGATTGTGGCGCTTGCCATGCTGCTGGTACCGGGTTCTATGCTCACCGTCATTTGGGTGATGGCCGCCCAGGCGTTGTCTGGCATTGCCAAAGATCTCAATAAAATGAGCGCCAAAAGCACCATTAAGCTACTGGTGCCTGACGACAAACAAGGTCAGCTGTATAAATGGGTCGCGATACTCACCGGCTCAAAAAACACCTTAAAAGGCGTTGGCTTTTTCCTTGGTGGACTCCTGCTTACCTTAATGGGTTTTCAGGGCGCGGTACTGGCTATGGCAATAGTGCTGGCGGTTGTGTGGACAGGCAGTCTTATTTTCCTGAAAAAAGAGTCGGGCAAAGCTAAGTTCAAACCCAAGTTTAAAGACATTTTATCCAAAAGCCGGCCTATCAATATTTTATCGGGTGCCCGTTTTCTGCTCTTTGGTGCCCGCGACGTCTGGTTTGTGGTGGCCTTGCCGGTGTTCTTAGCCAGCCAGCTTAACTGGAACCACTGGCAAGTCGGCTGTTTTCTCGCACTTTGGGTTATTGGCTATGGCTTTGTACAAAGTGTTGCGCCTAAATTCACAAAAACGGGCAATGATGTACCGAAAACTCAGACTGTTGTATGGAATGCGCTACTGACTCTTAGCCCTCTAGCACTTGCTCTGGCGCTTTGGCAGGGCTTACCCGTTACCCAGAGCATTATTATTGGCTTAGGCTTGTTCGGCATTCTGTTTGCCATTAATTCGTCGCTGCACAGTTACCTTATTGTCTCTTACTCACGCGCCGACGGGGTGTCTTTGGACGTAGGCTTTTACTACATGGCCAACGCAGCCGGGCGTCTAATGGGTACCGTTTTATCCGGCTGGGTGTATCAGCAATGGGGGCTGGTCGCTTGCCTAATGATATCAACACTGTTATTGCTATTATCCACTGCCGCTATTAGCTTTTTACCAGCACGGGAAAAGCATCGCGTCTGATATGTCGTAGCCTGACGTTTATGTCAGGTGCGGTATCTGACCTGACGTAAACGTCAGGCTACGCCGATGTGGAAATCACTTGTAGTTGGCACATTTTATGCTAAAATTCGCGCTCTTTTTTTGACCAGCCTCAAACCATAAGGAGCCACCTACGTGCTGACGCGTATTACGCCACCCTAGCCGTCACTTTCCTGTCACAGGTGCGCAGTAGGCTGTTCTCTGCTTTTCTGGCCATTCCGGCCGCTTTATATTTACGATTAAAATTTGGTGTTATCTATCTATGTTGAAGTCTATCCAGCAGAACTGGTTTTCTAATATACGTGGTGATTTGTTGTCAGGTATTGTGGTCGCTTTAGCGCTTATTCCTGAAGCCATCGCATTCTCTATCATCGCCGGCGTTGACCCTAAAGTGGGCCTGTATGCCTCTTTCTGTATTGCCGTTGTTATTGCTTTTACCGGCGGTCGTCCGGGGATGATATCTGCCGCAACCGGTGCTATGGCGTTACTTATGGCGTCGCTGGTCAAAGAGCATGGACTTGAGTACTTGCTAGCGGCCACCTTACTGACCGGGTTGCTACAAATTGCTGCCGGCTACCTTAAACTGGACGAGCTGATGCGCTTTGTCTCGCGCTCGGTGGTCACCGGTTTCGTAAATGCTCTGGCCATTCTGATTTTTATGGCGCAGTTGCCCGAGCTAACTGACGTAACCTGGCATGTATACGCAATGACAGCTGCTGGCCTAGCCATTATTTACGGCTTCCCTTACATACCTTTCATTGGGAAAATACTGCCCTCTCCGCTGATTTGTATTGTATCCCTAACTATCGTCGCCGTATTCTTAGGTTTGGATATTCGTACCGTTGGTGATATGGGTAAATTGCCGGACACCCTGCCTATTTTCTTATGGCCTGACGTTCCGTTAAACTTCGAAACCTTAGCCATTATCTTCCCTTACTCGGCAGCGCTTGCGGTAGTAGGTTTACTTGAGTCCATGATGACAGCGACTATTGTCGACGACCTAACCGATACCCCCAGCGATAAAAACCGCGAATGTAAAGGTCAGGGCGTTGCGAATATCGGCGCAGGTCTGTTAGGCGGAATGGCTGGTTGCGCCATGATTGGTCAGTCCATTATTAATGTGAAATCGGGCGGTCGTACACGGTTGTCTACATTAACTGCCGGTATCTTCCTGCTGATTATGGTTCTGGTTCTGGACAAACTGCTGGTGCAAATTCCTATGGCCGCACTGGTTGCCGTAATGATCATGGTCTCTATAGGTACCTTCAGCTGGAGTTCCATTAAGAACTTAAGGAAACATCCGCTGTCCACCAATATTGTCATGGTTGCAACAGTTGCGGTCGTTGTCGCAACGCATAACCTGGCTTATGGTGTATTGGTTGGAGTGCTGTTGGCCGCTATGTTCTTTGCGAACAAAATTGGGCATTACCTGTACATTAAGTCAGAGATTGACTCTGACGGCATAAAACGCATTTATCGGGTCATTGGTCAGGTATTTTTCAGCTCATCTGAAAAGTTTCTTGGCGCATTTGATTTCAAAGAAGGGGTTGAGCAGGTTGTCATCGACCTCAGTCAGGCCCATTTCTGGGATATCACCGCCGTCGATGCACTTGACCGTGCTGTAGTAAAATTCCGCCGCGAAGGTGCTGAAGTAGAAGTTATAGGGCTTAATGAAGCCAGCGCGACCATCGTTGATCGCTTTGGCGTACATGACAAACCCGACGCTGTCGATAAGCTGATGGGCGGGCACTAATGGAAAAGGATTTAATAATGAAACATGTTGTTGCTTGTATTGATGGTTCTGCGTCAACTCAATCTGTCTGTGATTACGCCAGTTGGGCAGCATTACGCTTACAAACGCCATTAACGCTTTTTCATGTTCTGGACGAAGCGCGTTACCCCACCGAGACTAATATGACAGGTAACATCGGCTTAGGTAGCAGAGAGGCTCTGCTCGAGCAGTTAGCCGAGCTTGATCAGCAGCGCAGCAAGTTAGCCTTAGAGCAAGGCCACCACATGCTGGAAAGTGCCAAATTACGCGCGACACAAAGTGGCGTCGAACATATCAACTTACGCCAACGACACGGCGACCTGGCAGAATCCTTATTAGAAATTGAGGATTCAATGAGACTGCTTGTTATGGGTCTCCATGGCGAAGATACGACCCGTACGAACCGCGTTGGCAGCCAACTGGAAACCGTTGTAAGAACAATGCACAGACCTATTCTGATTGCGCCTGAAGAGTTTACAGAACCTAAAAATGTGATGTTAGCATTCGACGGCAGTGATTCTTCCCGTAAAGGTATTCGCATGCTTGCGGAAAGCCCTATTTTCAGAGGCCTTCCGTTACATTTGGTTATGGTCGGAGCTGATACCAACGACAGTCGCGCGTCCATCGAAGCAGCATCTAACCACTTGCGGGAGCTGGGACATAATGCGCGATTTGAAATACGCTCAGGCGAAGTTGAGCCTGCACTTCATGCGTACCAGGAAGAGCACAATATTGACCTTCTGGTGATGGGAGCTTATGGTCACTCGCGTATTCGTCAGTTTTTAGTAGGCAGCACCACAACTAGCCTGCTACAGACAACTAACTCAGCTTTATTGCTGCTACGTTAATTGCAGCAAACAAGACGATTTCAAGGAAAATAACATGACGCCAGACTGGGAAGAGTTTGATCTCGATGACCGCTTAATTGCGGTTCTTCGCGATGCTGAACTGAACAAACCAGCAAAAGTACAACAACAGAGTATTCCTGCCGCCCTGGATGGTCGCGACTTACTTATTAGTGCACCGACCGGAACAGGTAAAACTTTAGCTTTCCTGCTGCCGGCACTGCAACATTTGCTGGATTTCCCGCGTCAACAACCGGGACCAGCTCGTATACTGGTGTTGGCTCCAACCCGCGAACTGGCTGAACAAATCCATGAACAGGCTAAACAGTTTGAGGCCAAAACCGGGTTAACCTCTGTGGTTGTCACCGGAGGCATCAACTATGGTTCGCAGCTGTCGGTATTAGAGAAGACACACGACATACTGGTTGCCACACCGGGTCGACTAATGGACTTACTTGAAGCCGAACAGTACAACCTGGAAGGCATTGAGTGGCTGATTATTGATGAAGCCGACCGAATGCTGGATATGGGTTTTGCCGCAACGGTAAAAGAAATGGCTCTGCAGGCACGTCATCGTCAGCAGTCCTTGCTACTGTCAGCAAC